>ENA-ORUF01000699-ORUF01000699.1-human-gut-metagenome-genome-assembly--contig:-NODE-699-length-42743-cov-3.243862_pt1 | contig 42743 bp, 49 predicted proteins | sample MGYA00242077_ERZ509203 | MGnify/ENA primary metagenome ERZ509203 (study PRJEB26280, sample SAMEA2338834) | human gut metagenome | biome: human gut; feature: human-associated habitat; material: faeces... | reverse complement strand
AGGAAGGCCAGCGTGAATATGAGGAATGGCTGAAAGAGCAGGAAGCTCTACAAGCCTTGCCTGTTGCAGCATAAAAACAGCAGGACGCTCCCAGTAAAGGGAACGCCCTGCCTTATATAGATGTATCTCACCGAGGTGTGTCCAGTTGGGCACACCTCTTATTTTTTTGCCCTCAATCTTCTAGCCCATGGCTCCCGGCTGCATTTTTCAAATATTCCTCTGGGTCACCGTTCAGAATCAAATCGGCATAGCTCAGCGGGTCATTGTAGATAAGGTAGTCCAATTCCGTCTGCTGTGCCATAGTCACATTCAGTGCATCCTCGACCCCGGTGCAGCCGATGGAAATTTTTCTCCCATCTTGGAGAGTCAACTCCACACACCCGGTATCCATGTTAAACTTGCAGGCTCTTGCATCGTACTTCATAATCGCATCCTCCAAATCTTGTTATTGGCTTACGGTCTATGACAAGGTATCGGAGTTTTACGCCGTCCACGGGAGCCTTCATTCTCAAACCCGAAGAAAACGAAAAATCCGAACCCTTCTCCAATCGGAAATAGGTTCGGATTTTTCTTGTTTGGTGGGCGCGGGTGGATTCGAACAAGCCGCACTCTCTCCTGTGGCTTCTTGCCTGCGCTCAATCCAATGGTTTCATGCCGCTTTTCGGACTCCCACCAGAGCGGCCGTTGCATCCACACGCACAGCGGTGCGCATAAAAGTGGGTTACAAAGTGGGTTAAATTGCGAGCGCCTCCAGCGTGTCCGCCACTGCCAACGCAGCGGCTGCGTCCTGCCCCTCCACGGCGTGACTGTACCATCCAAGCGTATCCATACTCTTGCTGTGGCCCACCATGCGGCGCAGCTGTGCTGGAGAAAGAGTGTCGGCCACCATGCTCACAAAGGTATGGCGCAGCTCGTATAGACTGATGGGCGGCTCTATGCCATTGCATCGCTGGTAAAGCTGCCAGTAGTGATAAAGGCTCTGCTGGTTGCGCAGGTCAAAGACCCGGTCTCCCTCCCGCAGAGGGCGTCCCTCTTCCCGGGTGCGCTGGATCAGCTGGGCCTGCAGCTCAGCGGCAGCCATCGGATGCAAGATCACGGTGCGCAGCGCATTCTCGTTCTTTCCGCTGGTCTCCTCGTCCAGGGAGTTGATTGCCCGGCGGATGTGCAGGCGATCACCCTCCACGTCTGCGACCTGCAGGCCCAGCAGCTCTCCTGGGCGCAGTCCGGTCATCACGGCCAGGCGGTAGGCATGGATGTTCTCGTCCAGCTCCACTTTTCCCCGCACTACACGAGTGTCGGTGGAAAGCAGCGTTCGCAGCGCATCCGGCTGCAGGATCTTTTTGCCTTTGAGTCTGGCCGCCTTGGGGACGATCAACTCATCCTCAGGGCGGAGGGCGGTATAACCGTGCTGGCGGGCCCACTTTATAAAAGCCACCTCTGTTCCACGGATGCCTTGCAACGTTTTGCGGGAGAGGCCGCCTTTGCTCTTGCGGGTGGACTCCGGGTCCAGGCAGCCCTCTTTGTACGCACGATTCAGCACGTCCTGCAAGGCTCCCACGCTCAGATCGCCAATGCGCCTGCCTCCGATCACTGGCAGGATGTAGTTCTTGCCGAACTTTGCGACCTGCTCCACATAGCTGCTCCCGGCGGTGGCTCGGACGGAGACCATATACTCCTCCCAGACCTCCCGGCAGCGCTTGCTGGTGTTGACGATCCCCTCGTCCAGCCAGGCATCCGCTTTGGCGTTGGCTTCCCGCTGGCCGGTGCGGCCGGGCTTTGCGCTGGTAAAGGTGCGGCGCTCGCCATCTTTTTGTACCTTGATCTGCCAGCGTTTTTGGTTGGGCAGCCAAGTTGCGGTATTGGTTCTTCTTCCCATAAAAATACACCTCCAAAAGGGTACACTTTGACAAGCCTGCCCGGAGGTGGTATCATAGTCTATACAGAGCCTTCAATTCTGTACAGAACTATAATGCCCTCGGGCAAGCGGTTCGGAAGCCTCCCTCGGTGCGCCAACACCGGGGGAGGTTTTTTTATTTATTCGCCTTCTAAACATGAACTGTCTGCAAGTGCAAAAAGACCTGCACTAACTTTTTCTAGGACAGTTTTCTGTTTATCACTGATATATGGGAGATACGGTTCGAATGCCTGCTGATACTTCTCAGCCCAATTCTTCTTCGCTTTTTGTGTTTTCAGGCTTTCGATCTTTGTCCGGTATTTGTCCGCTGTCCGGTGAATGACCTCATTTACGGCCTCATCTCGGAACGCAATGCTCCGATATTTAGTCAAATCAGAGGTCGTGCTTACAGGTACTCCATATCTTTTGCATTTTTCCAGCTCTATCAAGCGCCCAACACAAAAATCGTATCGGGTAAAAAATGTAGCTGGCTCCGTTGTCGTTTGGAGGATTTTTGCACTTTCCTGCGCCTGCTTCAAAAACTGCGGAGCCAAAATCTTTGCGTTCTGGCGGGAGTTGACGAGATCTGTCTGCCCCATCCATTCAGGGTTTGGTGAATACACAGATTCTTCTGTTTCTTCCTGAGGTGCAGCGAGCGGTTGTGCTGTATGTGGCCGTGTGATGAGATTGAAGATCTTAAAAATAAGGACCATCACCAAAAACGGTATCAAAAAGAAGAACACCAGCACTGCCAGAAAAACGCCATCTATCTCATCCACTCCTAAAAGAGCCATCAGCGGGAGGATCGATCCAACTGCGCAAGCAATCAACAGTTGCTTGCCAGTAAGGTTTGCCCTCTGGCGCTCTTCAAAGGTACTGTCAGGTGTTTGGACTTTTGCTGCTGAGCCAACTGCGACGCCAATCCAACGAAAAGCAGCATCGACGCCTCTATGGACAGTTTTATTGCCAGAACGTTTTCGAAGCCAGTCCTTGCGGCCATATGGAGAGAGTTTTCTACCCATACATTTCCTCCTCAGTTGCGCTTTCGTTCTCTTTATAATAATAGTATGCACGCCGGACATAGTCCTCTGTTGTGTCCAGGATTTCCGCAATCTCACTGGAATCTCGCCCTCGTTTCAGCAGATCGAACAAGATCTGTTTCGGAATAGCGTGCCGGATATACCAATGGTCTGCACGCACTTCATGCCTCTCCACAATATCAAACGGAGTGGCCATAGAATAAAATCCGCCATACAGGCAATGTCCGAGTTCATGCCCCATTCGCGCCTGCTCCTCTGCATAGGTATAGGGCTTGGAGTTGTCCAGCCCAATATAACACTCCCCATTGACCTCCGTTGACATACTGCCAACAGTCGGCATTGGATAGCGCAGGATCTCCACACAATTTTCGGCCGCAACTTTATAAAAGTCAGCCCTTGTTCCCATTTGCATCCCGCTCCTTTATGAACCGGACAAACTGCTTGACCTCTTCATACTGGGCATCCGTTACAGGGCCACCTTCAAAGAGTGCAAACTTAATATCATCATCTGAAACCCCGCCGATTCGCCCGGCGGGGCTTTTTTGTTCTCCGATCAGATCATTCACAGACACACCAAAATAAGCCGCGACTTTTGAAAGCGTCTCGCCTGAAGGGGTTGCCCCAGTATTCTTCCACTTCGTAACGGTCGAGTTGCTCAAGCCAATCTCTTTGGCTGCGCGGCTGCAACTCATCCCCTTTTTCTGACACAGTTCACTGTATACGTCATAAAACACAATTTTCAACGCCCCTTTTTGTGCAGAGCGCTAAATCTAACCAAATTCAGAAAATCACATTGACTTTCTAACTAAATTCAGATATTATAGAGTCACAGTTGAATCCGGTTAGCAAACAAGCCCGAAAGCAACTGGATATCTCAGGTTAGAATTTGCGCTAGATAATTGTTAGCACCATCATCTTACCGCAAATTCTAACCAAAGTCAAGTTTTTGAGTTGAAGGAGGTTAGAATTGTATGCCTGCACAATGGACCGGCGAACTTGTTGGAAAAATGCACAACGCCGGGGTTACCTGTAAAGAACTGGCTGCACAGCTGGGAAAGAATCCGAAATACATCTCACAGATTCTGAACGGCCACTATGAGCCAAAGAAAGCAGAGCGCGAGTTCAATGCTGCGCTTTCCGCCATCATTGAAAGCCGCCAAGGGAGGGGAGACTGACCCATGGCTAAAAAGCCGTTTTTGAAGCTCCGGCGGTTGATCGAGGACCAGGGACTGGAGCAGCAGGAGCTGGCCGCCATGGTCGGGATCAGTACACGGACGCTGTCCAAGCGTTTGAACGCCCCGGAGGATGACGGCGGTTGGCTGTGCAAGGAGATCACCGCCATCTGCAAGGTGGTGGGGATCTCTCAGGAGCAGATCGGGGAGTATTTCTTCCCGGAGGTCAAATAAGAGGAGGACACATGAAACTTACTAAAAAAGCCCTGCGCCGCCGTGCAAAGCTTTGCTACACCGCCGCCATTGTGGCAGGTGTGGCCAGCCTGATGGTGGCCAGCGGCGTGGAGACGGCCGCCACGTTCGGCGGGATGATTGGGTACTCGCTGGCGGCTGTAGCCGTGTTTGCGCTGACCATCCCCTGTGTGCTGGCGGGACAGCAGGCAGAGCAGGACGCTGACCGCATCGGCCGCCCGGTGCATCGGCAGCACGCCCGGCCGGATGAGCACTGGGAGGAGGCAGCCAACCGATGAATAACGCCATTTATACCCGCACCTGCCAGATGTGCGGGGCAGAGATGCAGGGCGTGGGCAGCCGCAAGCTGTATTGCCCGGACTGCCTGGACCGACGCCGCCAGGAGCAGAACCGCCTCTGGCAGCAGGAGCACCTCCGGGAGCGGAAGGCCCTCCAAAAGCAGGCCCAGCTGCGGGCCAAAGCCTGGAGCAAGCGGTGCCTGACCACCGACCAGAGCATTGACGAGATCGTGCAGGCGGCCGCAGCGGCCGGGTGGTCTTACGGCCGTCAGGTCGCCCGCCTGGAAGGGAGGTGCTGAGATGTGCGCAAGCCTTTGCCGCCCCTCAAGCCCAACCCTTTCCGCTGCCCCATCCGTGCCCCAAAGCCCCGGGACTGCGCCTGGTGCGCCCACCGGGAGGACTGCCCCCGCCGGGCGGATGATCTGACAAGGAGGAATCGATAAATGTCTGTAACCATTACGGCCCTCGAGGTCGAAAATATCAAGCGCATCAAAGCGGTTGCGCTCACGCCGTCCCCCACGGGCCTGACCCTTGTAGGCGGCAACAACAATCAGGGCAAGACCAGTGTGCTGGATGCTTTGGCGTGGGCACTGGGCGGCGACCGCTTCCGTCCGGATGCTGCGCAGAGAGAGGGTTCGGTTGCCCCAGCTCATCTCAAGGTCACATTATCCAATGGCGTAGTCGTGGAGCGCAAGGGCAAAAACAGCACCCTGACCGTCACCGACCCCACCGGGCGGCGCAGCGGCCAGCAGTTGCTCAACGCTTTTATCGAGCCTCTGGCCCTGGACCTGCCCCGCTTTATGGAAGCTTCCGACAAGGAAAAAGCAGATATTTTGCTGCGGATCATCGGCATCGGTTCCGAGCTGCACATCCGGGATCTTGAGATCAAAGCCCTTTACGACAAGCGCACCTTTACCGGCCAGTTGGCCCAGCAGAAGAAGCACTTTGCCGAGGAGCTGATCTTTTACCCGGATGCCCCGGAGGAGCCGGTCAGCGCATCGGAGCTCATCCGTCAGCAGCAGGAGATCCTGGCCAGGAATGGCGAGAACCAGCGCAAACGAGCAAGGTTAGCGAGCATCGAGGAAAAGGCCCGGCAGTTGTCCCAACGTGTGCAGACCTTGAGCCATGAGCTGAGCGTTGCAGAACATGAGCTGAGTGCCGCCCTGGATGATCTTCAGGAGGCTCAGAAGTCTGCCGAACAGCTAAGGGATGAATCCACCGCCGAGCTGGAAGCTGCCATCCGCAACATCGAGGAGACCAACCGGAAAGTTCGGGCCAACCTTGAAAAATCCCGCGCTGAGGACGAGGCTGCCCACTATGCGGAAGATTATGACCGGCTCACCGACCAGATCCAGAGCAAGCGGGCCGACCGTATGGCTCTGCTGAACGGTGCTGGTCTGCCCCTGCCAGGGCTTAGTGTGGAGGACGGTTTCCTTACTTATAAAGAAAAGCACTGGCGGGATATGTCCGGCAGTGACCAGCTGCGGGTCTCTGCCGCCATCGTTCGCCGCCTGAACCCGAACTGCGGGTTTGTTCTGATGGACAAGCTGGAGCAGATGGATCTTGCTACCCTGCAAGAATTCTCCGCATGGCTGGAGGCCGAAGGGCTGCAGGTCATTGCCACCCGCGTTTCCACCGGCAGCGAATGTCAGATCGTCATTGAGGACGGTATGGTCAAGAGTGACGAACCGCCTATCGTCCCGGAACAGACCCAGCCCGCCAAGAGCTGGACGAAAGGAGCGTTTTAAATGAGTAAGTATGCAGTGACATCTGGCGTGCAGTCCGCGCCTGTCAAGGCTGTACTGTACGGACCTGAGGGCATCGGCAAGAGCACTTTTGCCGCCCAGTTTCCCGACCCTGTGTTTATTGACACCGAAGGCGGGACCAAGCGGTTGAATGTTGCACGCCTCCCCCAGCCCACCAGCTGGGCCATGCTGCTGGACGAAGTTGACGAGGTGCGCCGGGGCGGCGTGCCCTGCGGCACACTGGTCATCGACACAGCAGACTGGGCGGAACGGTTGTGCATCCAGTCCGTATGCGCCAAGGCGAAGGTGACTGGGATCGAAGATTTTGGTTATGGCAAAGGGTATACCTATGTAAAGGAGGAGTTTGCAAAACTCCTGGATGCATTGGAAGAGGTCCTGAACAGCGGGTGCAATGTGGTCGTCTTGGCCCATGCCGCCATCACAAAATTTGAGCAGCCGGACGCTGTGGGCAATTATGACCGCTGGAGCATGAAAACCTCAAAGCAGGTGGCCCCGCTGCTGCGGGAGTGGTGTGATATGCTGCTGTTCGCCAATTACAAAACAGTGGTGGAGAAATCCGGCAGCGGCGCCAATGCAAAGAATAAGGCCAGCGGCGGCAGACGGGTCCTGTACACCACACATCATGCCTGCTGGGATGCAAAAAACCGCTTTTCTCTACCGGAAGAAATTCCGTTCGACTATGCCAGCATTGCTGCCTGCATTCCCCACGGCACGCTGCAGAAATCCCCTGCACAGTCTGCTGCGCCTGCATCAAAAGCCGAAGACGATATCCTGTCCATCCCAGCTCCACAGTCCCCTGAAATCGTACCCCAAGCTCTGCTTACGCCCGATCTCATCGCACTGGGCGTACCAGAAAAACTGGCTCCGCTGATGAGCGCCAACAATGTCACCCCGGAAGAACTGCAAGCTGTCGTGGGCAAGCGGGGATACTTCCCGAAAGATATGCCCATCCACAGTTATCCTTCCGACTTTGTGGACGGGTGCTTGATCGCCGCATGGCCGCAGGTGTTGCAGATGGTACTGGATAACCGCGACCTGCCGTTTTGACCCTCTCACCGGGCCTGTCCGCCCTACGGCGGCGCAGCCCCGGAGCTCCCACGAAGGGGGAGCCAACCCTCTCACCGCTTCGGCCTGGCTTTGCCAGGGCCTTGCGGAGCTCCCCCAAAGGGGGAGCCATGAATCAATGTTAAAGGAGAACTTACTTATGAACGATATGATCAACGAAGGCCGTGCATTCGGCTGGGACGACGAATTTACCAACGAACAGCAGGAGTTTGTGCTGCTGCCGGAGGGTGAGTCCCCCTTTGAGGTCATCAGCATGGAACGTGCCCGCTATGAGGGCGGCGCCAAACTGCCGCCCTGCTCCATGGCAAAACTGACGCTCCGCATTGATGGCGGCGCAAAGGGGGAGGCCACGGTCACCCACCGGCTGTACCTGCACACAAAGACCCAGGGGCTGCTGGGAGCATTTTTTGAGAGCATCGGGCAGTGCAAGCGGGGAGAGACCTTCCGCCCCCGCTGGAACGAGGTAGTGGGTGCCCGGGGCCGGTGCCGTCTGGGCATCCGGGAGTACACCAAGCAGAGCGGCCCCCACGCAGGCGAAACTGGCCAGAGCAACGAGGTCACTCGCTTCCTGCCGCCGCCGGAACCTAAGGCCGCACCCTCACAGGGCTGGACACAGGGGGCATTCTGATGGCACAGAAGCTGAGACCTTACCAGCAGCGTGCCAAGGATAAGATCCATGCCGAATGGGAGTCCGGGCATCGCCGCACGCTGCTGGTGCTGCCCACCGGCACCGGCAAGACCATCGTGTTCGCCTCTGTCGCCGCCGATCAGGTCCGTGCGGGGGACCGGGTACTGATCCTGGCCCACCGGGGCGAGCTGCTGGAGCAGGCGGCAGATAAGCTCCAGCGTTCTACCGGCCTTGTCAGCGCCGTGGAAAAGGCAGAATCCACCTGCCTGAACAGCTGGTTCCGGGTGGTGGTGGGCAGCGTGCAGACCCTGCAGCGGCCCGCCCGGCTGGAACGCTTTCCCCGGGACTACTTCGGCACCATCATCATTGACGAAGCGCACCACGCAATCACCGACGGCTACCGCCGCATCCTGGACTACTTCGAGAGTGCAAAGGTGCTGGGTGTGACCGCCACCCCCGACCGCGGCGACATGCGCAATCTGGGCGAAGTGTTTGACAGCCTGGCCTACGAGTACAAGCTGACCGATGCCATCAAAGAGGGCTATCTGTGCAAGATCATGGCCCAGACCATACCCCTGCAGCTGGACATCTCCGGCGTGGCCCTCAGCGGCGGCGACTACGCCGTGGGGGAACTGGGCACGGCGCTGGACCCGTATCTGGAGCAGATCGCCGCCGAGATGGTGCAGCGGTGCAGGGGCCGCAAGACGGTGGTGTTCCTGCCCCTCATCAAAACCAGCCAGAAGTTCCGGGATTTGCTCAACACCAAAGGGTTACAGGCCGCCGAGGTCAACGGCCAGAGCACCGACCGAAAGGAAGTGCTGGCCGACTTCGATGCCGGGAAGTACAACGTGCTCTGCAACTCCATGCTGCTCACCGAGGGCTGGGACTGCCCCAGTGTGGACTGTGTGGTGGTGCTTCGGCCAACAAAAGTCCGCAGCCTGTACAGCCAGATGGTGGGGCGCGGGACCCGGCTTTCTGAGGGAAAAGCAGACCTGCTGCTCCTCGACTTTCTGTGGATGACCGACAAGCACGAGCTCTGCCGCCCGGCAGACCTTGTGTGCGAGGACAGGGCCGTGGCCCGGCAGATGACCGAGAATCTGGCCGAGACCGGTGTACCTGAGGACATCGAGGAAGCCGCCGCCCAGGCCTGCGAGGACGTGGTGGCCCAGCGTGAAGAAGCGCTTGCAAAGCAGCTGGCAGAACAGCGCCGCAAAAAGTCAAAGCTGGTGGACCCGCTCCAATACGAAATGAGCATTCAGGCCGAGGACCTGTCCGGCTATGTACCGGCTTTTGGCTGGGAAGCCGGGCCACCCACCGAACAGCAGACCACCGCCCTCGAAAAGCTGGGCATTCTGCCGGATGCAGTGGAATCGGCAGGCAAGGCCAGCCTTTTGCTGGACCGGCTGCACAAGCGCCGGGACGAAGGCCTCACCACACCAAAACAGATCCGCTGTCTGGAAAAATACGGCTTCCAGCATGTGGGCACATGGAGTTTTGAGCAGGCCAAACACATGATCGACCGCATTGCGGCCCAGGGCTGGCGAGGCGTGCCCAAGGGTGTTACCCCAAGCACCTATACGCCGCCCGCCCCGCCTGAAACGCCCGCATGGGATGTATGGTAACGCAGATGAATGATGAGATTGAACTCAAAGAAGCATTGGACTTCATTTCCCCGGCCTCCCTGACCTATGAGGAGTGGATGATGGTGGGCATGGGCCTCAAGGAAGCAGGCCTGCCCGTCACCGTCTGGGAGGCATGGAGCGCCCGGGACGGGGGCCGCTACCACAAAGGCGAGTGCGCCCGGAAGTGGGAGAGCTTCCACGGCAGCACAAAGCCTGTCACCGAGAGCAGCATCTTCCAGCTGGCCTACAGCCACGGATGGCCCGGCCCGGCAGGCCATGCGCTGGACTGGGGCGACGAGCTCACCACCGGCTCCTCCAGAACGGAGGGTCAGCTGGTGGACCCCCGGTGGGTGGAATCCCACGACCTGGCTCTGCCTGAGCAGTGGGACCCAGTTGACCAGCTCAGGCGCTACCTGCAGGCTCTTTTTGAGCAGGACGAGCATGTGGCCTATGTGACCGAGAGCTTCATGGCCGACGACCGCCGCCGCCCCACCAGAGGCTGCTGGGACCGCACCGCAGGCCAGCTCATCGCAGAGCTGGACACCTGCGGCGGGGACATCGGCAAGGTGGTGGGCGACTGCGACCCCGAGGTGGGCGCGTGGATCTGCTTCAACCCGGTGGACGGAACGGGCCGCAAGGATGCCAATATCACCGCCTACCGCTATGCCCTTGTGGAGTGCGATAATATGGAGCTGGGCAAGCAGCAGGCCATTATCCGGCAGCTGGAGCTGCCCTGTGCCGCCCTGGTCTACTCCGGCGGCAAAAGCGTCCACGCCATCGTCAAGGTGGATGCCCCGGATTACACCGAATACCGCAAGCGGGTGGATTACCTCTATGCCGCCTGCCAGAAGAATGGTCTGACCCTCGACCAGCAGAACCGCAACCCCAGCCGCCTTTCCCGGATGCCTGGCATCCTGCGCGGCAGTCAGCGGCAGACCCTGCTGGAGACCAACATCGGCAAATCCTGCTGGGACGAGTGGCGGGACTGGCTGGAAGCCGAGACCGATGAGCTGCCTGAAACCGAAAGTCTGGCTGACGACTGGGACGACCTGCCGCCGCTGGCCGATGCCCTCATCACCGGTGTGCTGCGCAAGGGCCACAAGATGCTGCTGGCAGGCCCCAGCAAGGCGGGCAAGAGCTTTGCCCTCATTGAGCTATGCATCTCTCTGGCCGAGGGCAGACCGTGGCTGGGTCAGTTCCCCTGTGCGCAGGGCAAAGTGCTGTACATCAACCTGGAGCTGGACAGGGCATCCTGCCTGCACCGCTTCAAAGATGTATACACAGCCCTGAGTTATCCGCCGGACAACCTGACGAACATCGACATCTGGAACCTGCGTGGCGCATCTGTGCCTATGGACAAGCTTGCCCCAAAACTGATCCGCCGGGCGCAGAAAAAAGGGTATACCGCTGTTGTCCTTGACCCGATCTACAAAGTCATTACGGGTGACGAGAACAGTGCAGACCAAATGGCGAAGTTTTGCAACCAATTCGACCTTGTCTGTCGAGCGCTGGATTGCGCCGTGATCTACTGTCACCACCACTCCAAGGGTGCCCAGGGCGGCAAACGCAGCATGGATAGAGCGTCCGGCTCCGGTGTATTTGCCCGTGACCCGGATGCTATGCTGGACATGACCGAGCTGATCCCTACCGAGGCTATCCGGGAGCAGCTGCGCACCAAGGCAGCATGCCAGGTCATCCGAGCCATGTTGGACAAGCGCGGCCATGCCGATGTCTATGGTCCGGACGATGTATTCAGCCGCCACAGGATGCTGGCTCTTGCAAAGGAATACCTGGGGCTTGCAGACCTGCGCGCCATTGACGCAGAGATCGCTGCCGCCGAAAAGAAGGTAGACGGCATGACCGCCTGGCGGATCGAAGGAACGCTGCGCGAGTTTGCTCGCTTTGATCCGGTAAATCTCTGGTTTGATTATCCGATCCATAAGCCGGACAGCGGTCTTTTGGAGGATTTGCAGCCGGAAAATGACTTCAAGACCCTTGGCAGTCGTGGTGCCGCAAAACGCTGGGGGGACAAAGAAAAATTGGCTCGAGACAAAAAAGCCGAATTAGACACCGCCTATGAAGCCTGTACCATGGATGGTGAGGCCACCATCTACGCACTGGCGGAATATATGGACTTGAAACCTCGCACCGTTAAAAGCCGATTGAAGGCAGATGGACGTTTTTGGATCGATGGTGAAAAGATCGGCCGCAAAGAGCCTGGCTGCTGCGGATAAACAAATTGTATATTCGACGTTTACCAGACGCATTAAAATTGCAGTTATAGCCGCTATATCGCACGACGACAAACGCCGCAAAATTGCAGTTATAGCCGCTATAACTGCAAAAAATGCATTGCAAAATAGCCTATATATAATAGCTACAATGCATTGTGTGATGGGGTATCCCGGAGGATGGGGCGAACACGGCCCCCATCCATCCGGGTATCCCTCCCCATCACGTTGGCGCAGCTGAAGAAAAAGAAAACAGGAGGTACACTATGCACACACAATTTTTTATTCCCATGAAACCACCTACGACGACCCACAACGCAAAGCAGATCCATGCCTACATGAAGGGCGGCAAGCCCTGCGCCGTGCTGCATGACAGCTCTGAACTGAAAGCTGCCCGTGCCAAGCTGCACGCCTACCTTGCGCCCCACGCCCCTGAGAAGCCCATCCCGGCAGGCCGTCCGGTGCGTCTGCTGGTCAAGTGGTGTTTTCCCGCTGACGGCCGTCACGCAGTTGGTGCGTGGCGCACCTCAAAACCGGACACTGACAACCTGGAAAAAGCCCTCAAGGACGAGATGACCCGCCTGCACTTCTGGCATGATGATGCCCAGGTGTGCAGCGAGATCGTGGAGAAGTTCTGGGCCGACATCTGCGGCGTGTTCGTGCAGGTGGAGGAGCTGGCATGACCTACGAGGAAAAGATAAGCTGGCTCTCCCGCTATCGGGAAGCCGAAAAGCTCTACCAGCGGCTCTCCTACCGGCTGGCAGAGGCACAGGAAGCCGCCCGGCACATTACCCAGAATCTCAGCGCTGCGCCGGGAGGCAGCAAAGATGGGCAGAGTCTCGCCCGCGCAGTGGAGCGTCAGGAAGAGGCTGAGCGCCGCGCCTACGCGCAACTGGCAGTTCTTGATGCCCTGTTTGCGGAGATCGATGCCGTGCTTGTGCAGCTGGACTCCGCCGAATACTGCGCTCTTCGCAAATACTATCTGGACTGCCTGAAATGGGAGCAGGTAGCCGCAGACATGAATTTCACTTCCCGTGGCATTTTCGCCCTGCGCCGCCGGGCCATTGAACACCTGAAGCTCTGAAACTGTGCAGTATCCGTTCATTGTGCGTTCACTCTCTTCCGGTGTAAAATGATACCATCGGCAGAGCCGGAAAGGCCACCCGATACACGCAGCCTCCGCACCATGTCCTCCCTGTTTGACCGCATGGTGTGCGGGCTGCTTCTATTATGCCGCCTGAGCGCAATTTGGTGCGCGGCGCGTGTGACCAGACACGGCTGGTTCGATTCCAAGGGCGGCACCACAACGCCGGGCCCCGCCCCGGCAACAGCCTGGCGCATCGGCTCATGACCGGCCAGGAGCTTGCGGGGTGAGCGGCGGGATTCCCTCCTTACCCGCCTTGACCAAGCTCGCCCCGCCCACGGAGGCTCCTGAATCCGCAACAGGAAAGCATACGCCCGCCGGATGTGCGCCAACAACTCGCCCCGATACCGCAAAGGTATTGGGGTTTTCTTATGCAAAAATTCAGAGCGGAGAGGTGGTGACGTGCCCAATGAAAAGAATCTGGTACCTTTCGACCAGCGAACAGAGAGGGAACAGAGAGAGATCGCCCAGCTGGGCGGCATCGCCTCTGGCCGGGCACGCCGCCGCAAGCGTGCTATGCGAGAGGCGGCGGATTATTACCTTAGCCTGCCAGAAACAGACCGCCGCCGGGTAAACGCTATGCTCCGGGACCAGATCCAGCCGGAGGACATCGACAATCAGATGGCCGTGGTGGTGGGCATTACAGAGCGGGCCAAGCGAGGGGATGCGCAAGCAGCCAACGTCCTGCTAAAAATGCTGGGGGAGGAGACCGTACAGGAAGACCCGGGCGCAGATGCTCTGGCAAAAGCGAAGGAACTTCTGGGAGGCGTGGACAGTGCCATTGACTGAGTTTCAGCAGCAGTATCTGCGCAACTGCAATCACCGTTGGAATGTCAAGACCGGCGCGACCCGCTCCGGCAAGACCTACCTCGATTGCGCTGTGACCATCCCGAAGCGTCTGCTGGCATCCCGCGGCGAAGGGCTGTGCGTGATGCTGGGCAACACTTTAGGCACACTGGAGCGCAATGTGCTGGAGCCTATGCGCAGCTTGTGGGGGGCGGATCTGGTGGGCATCGTGCGCACCTCTGCATCCGGCAATGTCGTGCAGCTGTTTGGCCGCAAGGTCTATGTTCTGGGAGCGGACAACAAAAAACACATTGCCCGCATCCAGGGTGCTGCGTTTGAGTATGCCTATGGGGATGAGATCACCACCTGGGATGAGGGCGTGTTTCAGATGCTGAAAAGCCGGCTTTCCTGCCCGCACAGCCATTTTGATGGCACCTGTAACCCAGATAATCCTCAGCATTGGTTCAAGCGCTTTTTGGACAGCGGTGCAGACATCTACTGCCAGGCCTATACCATTGACGACAATCCCACTCTGCCGCCAGACTTCGTGGCAAATCTGAAACAGGAGTATGCCGGAACCGTTTATTACAATCGTTTTATCCTGGGCAAGTGGACAGCCGCCAATGGAGTCATCTACCGCCTGCTGGCCGACAGCCTTGCCGCCGGGGATGGGCGCTTTTTCTGGCCTGCGGACAAGCCGCTGGCTCCGTGGCGGGTACGCATCGGCGTGGACTTTGGCGGCAACGGCTCCAAACACGCCTTTGTGGCAACAGCTATCCTGCCGGGGTATTCGGGCGTGGTGGGGCTGGCGTCCCAGCGCATCGACCCTGTGGCGCAGGATGCGGATTTCCTGGCCGACAAGCTGATCGATTTCTGTATGGCCGTCTTTTCCCGCTGGGGCGAGATCCAGTATATCTTCTGCGACAGCGCTGAACAGACGCTGATCAATCACATCCGGACCCGGCTCCGGCGCTGTAAACTGAGCTGGCTGGCCGACCGGGTGGAGAACAGCGCAAAGATCCGCATCAATGACCGCATCCGCCTGACTTCGATCCTGATGGGAGGTGGGCGGTTCTGGCTGCTTCCGGAGGCTGCCACCCTACGGGATGCCCTGGCCACGGCTCTATGGAGCGGCAAACATCCGGGAGTAGACGAGCGTCTGGATGATGGCAGCACCGACATCGACACGCTGGATGCGTTTGAGTACACCATTGAGCGAGATTTTAAGAGGCTGACAAACACATGAATATCACTGCATTCCTGGATTATCTGCACAAGACCAGAGGCTGGGAACTGGACCCTGCTTACTATGGACAGATCGAGACCTGGCGGCAATGGTGGCATGGGGAAGTGCCTGGCGTACACACCCGCACAGCAGAGTATGCAGGCGGTGCAAAAAAACGCCGGCTGGCATCCCTGCGGATGCCAAAACGGGTCTGTGAGGACTGGGCAAACCTATTGCTGAATGACCGCACCACCTTCCAGATCAAGGACGCTGACACCGCCCGGTATCTGCTTGGAGACGATGAGCAGCAGGTGGGTGGTCTGCTTCGGGAGCTGCACTTCTGGCGCAACGCCAATGCTCTGGTGGAGCAGGCGTATTGGTCCGGCACCGGGGCATTTGTGCTGAGTGCCGAGAACCTGACCGTCGTGAACGGGAAAGCGGTCCCCGGCCCGGAGACCCGGCTGCAGCTGGACTATGACCCGGCTTCCTGCATCCTGCCCCTGCGGGTGGAGCGGGGCATCGTGACCGAAGCGGCCTTTGTCTCCGAGTGCAGGATAGACGGCAAGCCCGCAGTATACTTACAGACGCACACCGGCAACGAGACCCGGAGAACCATCCGCAACGAGTGGTTCCGGACGTCCGGCCCGGTTTCTGGAGTGCCTGACTTCCGCAAGATGCCTGCCCCGCCGGGCATGGTGGAGAGCATCACGGTAACTGGCTCGCCGCCCTGGTTTGCCCTGTTCAGCCCGGCAGCAGTCAAAAACATCCCTGGCGGCGATGGCCTCGGCATGAGCGTTTTCGCCGAAGCGCTGGCAGAGGCGCAAGGCATCGACCTGGCTTTTGACAACTACCGGGAAGATATCCGCCTGGGCCACAAAAAGATCTTCTACTCTGCGGATATCTGCCGCAAGGTCGTGGACAAAGACGGAGCAGAGCACGCCATCCCGCCGGACGATGATGTAGTAAGCCAATTTGTCACTCTGCCGGAAAAGGCGGGCAGTCTCGATCAACCCAGCGAGTATCACGAGTACAACCCTGACCTGCGGGTGGAGCAGAACTACAAAGCCGTACAGGATATGCTGGACTTGTTCAGCTTCAAGTGCGGCCTGGGCTGTCACCGGTACAACTTTGAGCTGGGCAAGGTCACCACGGCCACCGAGTACAGCGGCAGCCGGCAGGATCTGGTGCAAAGCGCAAACAAAAACCAGATCCCCATCGAAGGCGCACTGATCTCCATTGTTCGGGCGATCTTATGGGCCGCTAAAAACCTACAGCAAGCGGACGTTGACCCGGACACTGCACTCAGTGTGGATTGGGATGATAGTTACATCACCGATGCAGAGACCCGGATGACCCAAATGCGGGAAGATGCTCTCAGCGGACTGCTGCCACGGTACAAGTATCTGTCTGCCCGGTACGGGATCAGTGAAGAGGATGCCCGCAAGCTGGCGCAGGAAGCCGCTGACGAGAACCGGCAGCCTGAGCTGAGCTTCGGCGGGGGCGGCTGATGCTGACCCCGGACTATCTCGACCACGCCCCCGACCGGCTGGTGCTGCTCTGGCAGCAGGTAGAGGACGATATCCTGCGGGACGTGGCCCGGCGCATCCGGAAAATGGAGACCTTGACGCCGACAGCCAACTGGCAGCTGTGGCGATACCAGCAGGTGGAAGCTGTCCGACAGGACGTGGTGAAGAAGCTGGCCCGCTACACCGGCAAGAGCGAGGCCGAGATCCGGCGGCTCATGCAGCAAGCCGCTACCCGGGCCATGGAAGCAGAAGACGAGATCTACTACCACTACGGACTAAGTCCCACCCCCTTTGCGGAGAACGAGACCCTGCAGGCTCTGCTCAATGCGGGTTACCAGCAGACCGCCGGAACCTTTGCGAACCTGACTGCCACCACAGCCAACACCGTCAGCGGCCAATTTGAAGCCGCCCTCGACCGTGCGCATCTCAAGGTGAGCAGCGGTGCGTTCGACTACAAGAGCGCCGTCAAGAGTGCGGTGAACAGCCTGGCTGACACCATGAAGTATGTTACCTATCCCACCGGTCACCGGGATACGCTGGAGGTAGCCGCCCGCCGGGCTGTGCTTACTGGCGTGAATCAGACCGCCGCAAAGCTGCAGGTAGCCCGGGCCGACGAGATGGGGGTGGAGTTCTTCGAGACCACGGCCCACGGCGGTGCTCGGCCTTCCCACGCTGAGTGGCAGGGCAGGCAGTTCCACCGTGGCGGCGCTGTGGACTACATGGGCAAGCATTACCCGGACTTTGAAGCCGCCACCGGATACGGCACTGGGGCAGGGCTGTGCGGCTGGAACTGCCGTCACACCTTTTTCGCCATCTTCCCGGAGCTGGGCGCACCGCCTGCATGGACCCAGGAAAGCCTGGAAGCCCTCAACGCCCGGGACATCGAGTACAGCGGGAAAAAATACACCCAGTACGAGATCAGCCAGATGCAGCGGGCCAGGGAGCGCACCGTGCGCAAGTATAAGCGCCGGTATCTGGCCGAAACAGAGGCCGGGGTGGACAACACCGGCAGTGCCGTGAAGCTCCGGCAGTCCCGTCAGGAGCTGGCCGACTTTATCAACGCCACCGGCGGCAGAGCAGACAGCGCCCGCACCAGCGTGGCCGGGTTTGGCAGGAGTGAGGCCAGGAGGGCAACGTGGGCGGCGAAACGGCAAGAGCGACTGGATGCCGTTAACAACGATTTGACGGCGTTGCGTCAATCTGGTAAAATCAAATTGACCGGAACTGCTGTTACCCCTCCTGCGTTGCCAAACACCCTGAGTTTTGAGGGCCACGCTATCGAGCAAATGGGAAAACGGCAGATCAGCCTTGCGCAGGCCAATGAACTTGCTGAACACGCCATTCTCGCAATCAGCCAGCGCAACGGTACACAGCACGCTTATTATTCTGAAAAAGGTTTCATTGTCATCCGGCAAGATGGTTCTATCGGTACGGTAGGCTGGCTGGACGATGCTGGGAAACAAATCGTCGAGGTGATGAAACAGCATGGCTTTTAATACAACTCCGATTTCTGACCCGCAGGTTTTCTGCCCGATTTTTAACCACAAAATCGCAGACGGCCTTTGCTGGGACATTTCAAACATCGGCAACGACAGCCTGATGCTACCGCCTGAAAAGACCCCGCCTTGCAGCTGGGATGAAGCCCACAAAAGCTGCCTCAAGTGTCAGCACTATGCTGACTGGGACTAACAACCAAATACCGCAAGCGTCTTTGCCCATCCGGGCAGGGGCGCTTTTTTCATGCCGTCTTAGCTCATTCGGGAAGAGCACCGGTCTCCATCGCAAGCCAACTTTTCAATCGTTGGCAACAACGTTGGCTTGCATATCGCAGAGATGCTGTTTTTATATAAGGCAGCTTCCAGCCTTGCGATTAAACCGGAAGCGGGAGGTTCGATGCCTCCAGACGGTGCCACGCAGCGGGCAGTGCGTACCCTGCCCACAACCGGACGCAGACGGAGAACTGCGTCACAAAACCGTGGTTTTATATTGAGAAAGGAACCCCGTCTTATGAAGCGTGAAGATGTAAAAAACAAGATCCCCGGCATTACTGAGGAGCAGCTGAACTGGCTCATGCAGGAGAACGGTGCGGACATCAACCGGGAAAAGACTGCTGCGGAGCAGTACAAGACCCAGCTTACCAGCGTCCAGGCGCAGCTCAAGACTGCCCAGGACGGCCTTGCCGCCTTTGAAGGCAAAAAGAAGCCGGAAGAGTACGAGGCTGAGCTTGCAAAGCTCCAGGGGGATATGCAGGCCCAGGCCGCTAACTTTGCCTTTGACAACGCCCTGGACACCGCCATCCTGGGGGCCAAGGGCCGCAGCGTCAAGGCGGTGCGTGCCCTGCTGGATCTGGACGCCCTCAAGGGCTCCAAGGACCGCTCTGCCGATATCTCCAAGGCGCTGGACGAAGCCGCAAAGGCAAACCCCTGGGCTTTTGGGGAGTCGGAAGAAGGTGGATCGGTCAGGGTCTCCAGCGGCGCCGCCCATGGCACCCCGCCTGCCGGAGATACTGACCCTGTTACCGCTGCTTTTAAGACGATGAATCCGGACATTACGATCGATTGATAGAAAGGAACCCTTATGGCACATACCGCACAGGAACGTTATTCCAACCTTGTGGACGCAAAACTGCGCAAGACCCTGGTGAAGAAGGTCGGCGTTATCTGCAACAACCGTTACGAAGGCAGCCCCAAAGCTGGCGCTGTCAAGGTGCCGGTCCGTGATACGGAGGTGGTGGTCAATGACTACGACAAGCAGTCCGGTGCTACCAAGACCCACGGCGACACCACCTATCTGACCGTGACCATCAACAAGGACAAGGCTGTCAATGAGATCATTGACGGCTTTGATGCTGAGAGCGTCCCCGGCAACCTGGTGGCCGACCGGCTGGACAGCGCTGGGTACTCCCTGGCGCTGCAGATCGATTCGGACGGCTCTGCCGAGCTGACCACCGCAGGCACTGCTCTGGAGGACACCACCGCCCTGACCGAAAAGACGATCTATGCAAACATCGTGGATGCTCGCACCAAGCAGTCGGTAGAAAACGTCCCCACAGAAGGACGCTGGCTGCTGGTATCCCCCGAGACCTACGGTCTGCTGCTGAAGTCCCCTGAGTTCATCAAGGCCTCTGATCTGGGCGACGCCGTGGTCCAGTCCGGCGCTGTTGGCCGGATCGCAGGCTACACTGTGTTTGAGGACTCCACCCTGGGCGAGAATGTGGAGTACATCGCCGGACACCCCAACTGGTTTGCACGTGTCGAGGAGTGGCAGGTGCCGGTCCATGTACAGGATCTGGCTGGCTCCGGTGAGTATATCGGCGCCGTGGCCGTACAGGGCCGCAAAGTCTACGCCCACAAGGTCACCAAGGCCAAGACCATTTTGGTGAAGAAGAAGGCATAAGGAGGCTCCGATGCTCTACTGCACCTACGCCCAGTACCAGGCGGCAGGCGGTGCGCTGGATGAAGCAGCCTTTGGGCCGCTGTGCCTCCGGGCATCCAAGCTCCTGGACCGGCATACCTTTGGCCGGGCTGAACCCCACGCCAAGCTCTGTGCCGACTGCGCTGCCCTGCTGTCGGACGCTTGTGTCCAGATCATTGAGGCAATGAACGCCGCACAGAGCGCCTGTGCTCTGCCTGGGGTCTCCAGCGTATCCAACGATGGCTACTCGATCACCTTTACCGCCGGAGCTTTTTCCGAGCGGATAGCGGCAGAGGCCCGGGGCATCCTTGCCGCTGCGTTGGGGTCCGACCCCCACGGCCTGCTGTACCGGGGGTGTGGCTGATGCAGTGCAGCGTTACCGTTGTGAACCTCATCCACGACACTGCCACCGAGACCGACCGGCCCATCTGCCACATTATCCCCGGGTGCAGCTGGAGAGAGAAGCAAGATACCGCAAAGGGAGACCCCCGGCGGGTGGTACACATCCGCCTGCCGCCCCTCTCTGGATATCTGCCCTATCCTCTTTGGGCAAAGCTCCCGTCCGAGGAAAAGGCCGCACACTGGACACTCAAGCGGGGCGGCAAGCTCATCTGCGGCGCTGTCCGCAGCCTGACCGAGGCCGAGTATGCCGCCCTCGAGAAAACGCACATCTGCTGTACGGTGGCGGCGGTTTCCGACAACCGAGAACCGCTGCTGCCGCATTTTCATGTAGAGGGGAGCTGACACCATGAGCGAAATGATTCCGTTTGGGCCCGTTGCCCCATCTGCAAAACCAACGTTTGACCCGCCGGATGGGTTCCGGTATCGGACCGACGGCATCCAGATGCAGCTGTCGTGGCGGCCGGACTTCGGCGCCGAAAAGACCGCCGCCCTGCAAAAGGCACAGTATGCCCTTGCACAGGAAGCGGCCAAGCGGATCGACAGCTATGTGCCCTTTGACACCGGCACCATGAAGAACAGCGTGAACCTGGCATCCAAGTACGAAGAGGGCCTTTTGGTCTATAACACCCCCTATGCCCGCAAACAGTATTACCTGCATGAACAGGGCACAGATCTGCGGGGAGACACCGGACTCCGGGGCAGCTACTGGGGCCAGCGTGCACTGGCGGACATCGGGGAGCACCTTGCCCTTTATGGTGCGCGGGCCGTCACGACCTTCTGGGGAGGGATGGGACACTTATGACCCCTATCATCACCGCCCTGCGGGAATGGCTCAAGACCTGTCCTCTGATCGCACAAGAGCAGGCAGAAAATGGGGCCGCTTTCCGCATCTCCGGACTGTCTCCGGAACCGGTAGCCGAATTTTCCATTGAGGACAGCCCTTGCGACCCCGTGCTGGCCACCTATTTTTCCGGCCAGGACATGGTCCGGAATTTTCTCTTTTTATCCCGTCGTCAGTACGGGGAGCAGGATGTGCTGGCTGTAGCAAACAGCGGATTTTTTGAGCAGCTGACCGACTGGGTCACAGCCCAAAACCGCCAGCGGCATTTACCCCAGCTGCCCGGCAAAAAGCAAGCGCTTGGGGTGGCCGTCACCTCCACCGGCTACATCGTCACCAGCAGCGCAGGCAGCTGCCGGATGCAGATGCAGCTGCGCCTTACCTACTATCAGCCTAACTGATAACTCAAAGCGAAAGGAGCTTTGTATGACCGTAACTGAAACCGTCACCAAGTCCGGCATCACGCCGAACCCTGAATACAAGGGCGTCGAGACTGCGGATGATTTCATTCTCGCCATCCAGACCGATGCCGCCAAGCCGACCAAGCCCAGCGACTGGATCGTCTGCGCAGACCACATCAAGGAGCACGCTGGCAGCCTTAACGCAGCCACCTCGGATGACACGTTTATCCGTACCGGCCCCGTCACTACCAAGGGCACTGTGCAGCGCACTCTGGCCATCAGCGGCAACCGCTGTGTGGGCGACGCCTTCCAGGACTTTTTGCTGAGCCACAAGATCAAGTATGGCTCCGGCAGCGATGTGATCGTCCCTTACATCTATTTTTCCCTGCGCACCGGCAAGGGCGAGCAGGGCAGCTGCGCCCTGATCCTTACCAGCGACGTGGGCGGTGCTGCTGGCGGTGCCGCCACCTTCGCCGCCGACGCCAAGGCCATCGGCACCCCGGTAGAGTATACCTACTCTGCGGGCTGACCCCTATCCGACCGACCCAATAAAGCCCCACTCCGGTGGAGCCCTTTTTGAATAGGAGACTACTATGATCACTGTCTGTGGACAAGAATTTGCTTTCAGCGCGCTGAATGCGAAGGATCTGGAGCGCATGGAATACGCCGGGGAGCAAATGCAGCAGGCTTTTGCCCAGCTGCAGCAGGATAAAACGGCCAATCCCCTGGAGGTGGTTCGTGCTTCCTGCCGGATCTTCGTGCAGTACATCACGGATGTACTGGGCCAGGATGCCGCTCAGCTTTTGGGGCTGGATGATAACGACCTTGGCAAAGCGATGCAGGCCGTAGACTCTATGGTCGAGGGCATCAAAGCAGACCGCGGCGCTTTGGACTCTTTGCTCACCAAGTACGGGGTATCTCCCATGAACCGTGAACAGCGCAGAGCGGTTGCGTTTAAGCCTGCTGGGGCGCAGGCAAGCAAAGCCGCCCGCCGCCAGGAGCTGCTGGCGCAGCTTGCGGCACTGGAAAATGATTAACCTTCTGTCCGCCCCGCTGCCGCAGGTGTGGGAGGGCCGGGTGATCGACCCGGACTACCGGCTCATGATACGGCTCGCCAACGCCCATGCCCGCGGGGAGACCCAGCAAGACCCGCTGACCTTTGCTCAGCAGATCTGCCGGGCGTTTTACAAACGCCCCATCACCACGGCGCAGCTGCCGGATGCATACGCCGCCCTGCTGCGCTTTTATGCAGCGGGGCTGCCCCGGCGGCAGGAAGAGGACGCTGCGGAGGCGGGCGGGTCTTCTGGCCCTGCATTTGATTACGCTGAGGACAGCAGCTACATCCTTGCTGCGTTTCAGCAGGCGTATGGTATCGACCTGACCGCCTCTACCATGCACTGGTGGCGGTTCCGGGCGCTGCTGGGCGGGCTGCCGGACACCTGCCTTTTCAGCCGCATCATTGGCTGGCGCACAGCCGATCTGACCGAGATGCCGGAGTACCAGCGCCGATACTACGAGCAGCAGCGGCAGCGTTTCGCCCTGCCCCCAGAGCTGAAAGGAGGCGCACCGATTGCCCAGACCATCCAGCAGCATGAAGATGCCTTCCTGGCCCGGCTCAGGCGGCACTGACCGTGCCCCGGTCCCTTGTCCCTTTTGCGGGCGCGCCCTGCCGGTATGGGCGTCCCCAAGAGCCACGGCACAGGGACTGTGGTGCAAGTGCAAAAACCCGGCCTGCCGCCGGGAAGTTGAAATAAAGATCTAAGCCTGTGCCCATTGTGCCCGCGCTCAAAGAGAGGTGGACACAGTGGCAGATTTCAGCATCACCGGTGAGGTAAGGCTTAATAGCGACCCGGCAGAAAAAAGCACCAGCAAGTGGACCGTAGCCGCCGGGCAGATGATCGCAGACTTTGCCAAAAAAGCTGCATCCGAGCTTTCCAATGTTGTGAAGAGCGGCGTGGAGTACAATGCTTCTATGCAAAGCTATCTGACCAACTTCAAGGTGATGCTTGGCAGTGAGGAGCAGGCGGCAGCAAAGCTGGCAGAGATCCGCAAAATGGCAGCCTCCACGCCATTTTCACTGGATGATCTGACCGACGGAACCCAAACCCTTTTGCAGTTTGGAATTGCAGTGGACGACACGACCGGTGTGTTGCAGCAGCTTGGAGACATCTCGCTGGGCAATGCAGATAAGCTCCAGACACTGGTACGAGCTTACGGTAAGATGTCCAGTGCTCAAAAAGTCACGTTGGAAAACGTGACTATGATGATAGACGCTGGTTTCAATCCGCTGAATCAGATCTGCAATGCTACCGGCGAAAGCATGGCTGATCTGTACAAGCGAATTTCAGACGGCAAAGTCAGCTTTGCTGAGCTGGAATCTGCTGTTGCGTCTGCCACCAGCCAGGGCGGGCAGTTCTACAATGGCATGCTGGAAGCCAGCCAGACTTTCAGCGGCCGGATGTCCACACTGAAAGACAACGTCAGTGCGCTGACCGGAGAACTGACCGGCGGTCTGTTTGAAGCCTTGGGAGAGCTGGTCGTCAAAGTAAATGAAGCAGCTGTTTCTTTTCTGGACGACGAAGAAAAGATGTCTCAGCTCAAGGATACCCTTGGTACACTTGCCTCCGTAGTGACCGCTGTAGGTACGGCTTTTGTAACCTACAAAGGCTACCTGGCCCTTACCACAGCAGCAACGATCGCTCATACCACGTATACCGCTGCCATGACCGCTGCCCACAAAGCCGCTGCAACGGGAGCAACGGGCCTTAAATTGGCGCTGGCAGCCCTCAATGCGGTCATTAACGCCAACCCTGTAGGGTTGTTGGTCTCCGCATTGGCCGCTCTGGCAGCCGGCCTTGTAACGGCGTATCACACCAGCGAGACCTTCCGCAACGCAGTAGGCAGCGCCTTTGACTGGATCAAGGACAAAGCGCAGACCGCCATCGGTGCGGTGGTGGATTGGATCAACGAACTGGACGCAAAGCTCAAGGGTGCGGCGGCAGCTTTATCCAACCTGAAAAATGGATTTGAGGCAGCAAAACAGGCTTACAATGCCGCCTATAACGACTCCATGGACGGCTATAACCAGGCCAAAATGGACAAAGCTGCCCAGAAGCGCAAACAGCTCCACGAAGAACGAGTACGGCAATCGCAAAAAGAAAAAGCTGCTGCCGAGGCCGCTGCGGCTGCCTCCACAGAAGCTGCCACTACCATCACCGACAACGCCGGAAAAACCGCAGCCGCAGCAAAAAACGCCGCTGACGCAGTGGGGAAATCCGTTGCCGACACCGAGACCACAGTCAAGGACGGCGTGACACGGACGGTGGAAACGGTACGGACCATCGCTGCCGATGGCACCGAGGCGGTGACCCAGAGCATCCAAGACAGCGCAGCCACCAGCCTGGACGGGCTATGGAAAGTGCTGAAAGCCGAAATGGATACCGGCGTGCTGGGCACAGTGGACAGCCTGATGCAGGCGGTCCAGCAGGGCGACTGGCTGGGCATCGGCCAGTGGGTAGCAGGGACGCTGTATGCGGGCCTGACCGCCGATCAGCAGAGCCAGATCGAAACCTTTGCGCTTGGGCTTGTGCAGCAGCTCAACGCCGCCCTGAGCGAGATGCAGACAGACCTGGCCCAGGCAGCCTGGGACTTGGGGCGTCAGCTGTATGACGGCATCACCTCCGGCTTTGGGGATGTGCTGCTGCGCACCAAGGAGCTGGGCGCCGCTCTGCAATCCACCTGGGAGGCCCTCAAAGGCCCTCTGAGCACCGCCGCCCAAGCCATCTCGGCTGCCCTGAATGGCGGCTTGATCAGTGCATTTCCCGCCATCTACACCGCCGTCGGCACCCTGATCGGCAGCATCGGTGCTGCGGTACAGGGCCTGCTGACCGCTATCAGCACCGCCCTCAGCGCTACGATCTTTGGCATCCCGGCGGGCCTCGTCATCGCTGGCGCCGCAGTTGCTCTGGGTGCAGCCATCGCCGCCATTGTCGCCAATATCGGCAAGGGGAAGCCGTCCAGCAACCCTGGTGGAGGCGGCGGAGGTGGCTCCGGAGCTGCAAGCTCCGGCGGCAAGACGTCCGTGGTCGCCACAGATACGGATATCTCCACTATCACAGGAGCGGACGGGACCAAAACCACGACCAAGACTATCACAGAGACCCTGCGAGACGAGGCGGGCAACTTGACCACAAAGGTCACCAAGATCATCACCGAGACCGGCACAAAGCTGGTGGATGGAGTGGAACGCAGCTTTACCAAGGTCACCACCTCTGTGGATGGCATCGTGCAAAAGGTAGATACCACACTGGAGGACATCGCCAAAAAGCCGCTGCCCAAGCCGGATAAGCCGGAGACCCCGGAAAAACCAGACACCGACACCCCGCCCCCATCACCGGGCGAAGATGCGCTGGGAGACGCTCTCCAGGATAATACCGCTGCACTGGAGCAGGCAAATGCCAAGCTGACCGAGATGATGCGGCAGGCAGACAGCCTGGTGCTGTCGGACAACATGGCCGTAAGCAGCACGGTGGCCGCCAGCGGGTCGGCCCAGATCGCCCAGGCCGCAGCGGGCTACCACAAACAGACCACCAACATCACCCAGAACATCTACTCCAAGGCCCAAACCGCCGCCGACCTGATGCGGGAAGCCCGCTGGGAGGCCGACCGGGCCAAAGCTCAAGGCCGGTAAGGAGGACCGCATGCGCAATGACCATCTTATGATCGTGACCGATGCCGGGGTCACACTGCACCTAGGGTGGGACTACAATGCCCCTTACACGCTGGACCCGCTGACCGGTGTGGACGTGGACCTGCAGACCGCCCAGAGCCTGGGGCAGCTAGGCACCACGGTAGAGCGGCAGAGCGTAGGCGGGGTGTCCCGCACTCTCTCCGGCTGCTTTTGGGGCCCTGGCCGGGATGACGCTGCCCAGCTGCTGCTGCGCAGCCTGCCCTACTTTACCTCCGGCACCCTCTACTTTGGCGACCAGGCTTTTACCCGTTTCGTGGTCGCAAAGACCCCCTATCTGGCCCAGGTAGAGCCGTACCCCCGCTTTGAAATGATGCTTTACTGCCCCAAGCCCCACTGGTACAGCATCCAGGAGCAGGCGTATCTGCTGGGCGGGTTTGTGCCCAGCTTCCGCTTCCCAGTCTGCTACGACACGCACCAGTACAGCCAGGCCCAGGGCGGCACTTTTGTCAACGTCCGCAACCCCGGCGCCCTCCCGGTGCCCTTTACGGCCACGCTGACCTGTTTGCTCCCGGCCAAAAATCCCCGCATTTTTAATGTGCTTACCGGGCAGCAGCTGGCCTTTGACTTTGAGCTGCAGCCCGATGACCGCATCGAGGTCTACCGCTCCACTACCGACCGTCTGGCCGTCAAGCTCATCCGGGCCGGAGTAGAGAGCAATCTTTTCAGTGCCCTGGACGAGGACAGCGACCTGCTGGAGCTGGCTGCCGGCGACAACCTGCTCAAGCTGGACGCAGAGACCGGCGTAGAGCATCTGCAAGCCGCAGTGAGCTTTTACCCGATGGACACAGGCTTGCTGCCGGAGGTGATACCATGCACATCGATGTTTTAGAGGAGGACACCCTCGTCCGGGTAGGCTGGGTGGATGTATGGGTCAGCCTGTATTGGGAGGACGCATACCGTACCATGGGCCGCTTTACGCTGGAGGTGAGACCTACACCGGAAAACCTGTCTCTGCTGCGTGAAGGGCGGTGGCTGAAACGATCGGACAGTGACCTGCCCATGCGCATCTGTGACCGCAGCCAGCAGGACCAAGATGCACCATTTGTCTGCTCCGGCTTTGCAGCCACCTGGCTGCTGACCCGGCGAGTATCCACCACGGTCATCAAGGACCAGCCTGCAGAGGCCGCCATGCGGCAGCTGGTGGCAGATATGGCCCCATGGCCCCGGCTGGAGCTGGGTCAGGCCGGTGGCTTTGATACCCGATTCGACAAGCGCACCAGCGGCGGCTCGGTCTTTGAGTACTGTGAGACCATCGCCGCCGCCTGTGACCTGGGCTTCCGGATACGGCTGACGGGCAAAGGCCGCAGCAAAAAGCTGCTTTTTGAGGTCTACCGACCGACCGCCGACCCCAACCACCGGTACAGCACCGCCTGGGGCACCCTGACCAGCCTGGGCTGGCGCTTTGCCGATACCGACTATGCCAACGTGGCTATCGTACAGGGCGCAGGCGAGGGCGAGGACCGGACTACCGTGACGGTGGGCGACACCGCTGCGGCCGGCTCTGCCCGGCGGGAGATCTACGTAGATGCACGGGATGTCCGGCCGGCCGAGGAAAAGGGCGAGACCGCTCAGAGCGCCAGCTACCTGACCCGGCTGGCAGACCGAGGCGGCAAAAAACTGCTGGAGCAGCTGCGCACCGGCGTGATCGAGTTTGACCCCGAGGACGAGGGCCTGCACCCCGGCGATGTGCTGCGGGTACAGATCCCGGAAATGGGCTACCGGGCCACCGTCCGAGTGGCCGCCGTCATCCTGCAAAGCCAAGCGGACCGTACTACCTGCACCACCCGGCTGGGCACACCGGTGTGGACGAAATACTGAGGAGGAGTCCTATGCCAGATACACAAATCACCACCTACCCGCTGGACGGCATTACCTACGACGCGGCAGATGCTGCGGGCTACTGTGCTACACGCACCAGCGGCGTTTACTCTTCGGAGGCGGACTTTGCCGTGACCCCGGCAGGCGGGATGAGGATCACTGTCAGCGCAGGCCAGGCATGGGTCCACCCTGCACGCTGGGTGGGGTACAGCATCCAGATGCGCACCGCCACCACCCTGGAGATGCCCGTGGCCGATGGCTCCCGGGGCCGCATCGACCGGGTGGTCCTGCGCTTTGACGCCGCTACACGGGGCAGCCGCATCCAGGTGCTGCAGGGCGCTGTAGGCACCAGCACACCGCCGGAGTTGACCCGCAGCGCCCGTGTGTATGACCTGTGCCTGGCGCAGATCACCCGCCCCGGCGGGTCCACCAGCATCTCGGCAGGGCAGATCACCGACACCCGCGCGGATGAGACCCTCTGCGGGCTGATGCGGGACGGTGTTACCGGCATCCCCACAGCGCAGCTCCAGGCCGAGGCCCGGGCAAAGGTCGCAGCACTGGAGGAGAGCGCCACCGCCAGCGCTAAGGCCGCCAAGGCCAGTGAGACCGCCGCAGCAGCCAGTGCAGCGCAAGCAGCAAACAGCCAGCAGGCCGCCAAGGCCAGCGAGCAGGCAGCGAAGACCAGCGAAACGGCGTCCTTTGCCAGCGCAGGGCAGGCGGCCAAAAGCCAGCAGGCCGCCAAAACCAGCGAGACAGCCAGCGCAAGCGCACAGGCAGCTGCGGCCAATAGCGCCAGCGCCGCCAAGGCCAGTGAGCAGGCGGCGGCAGCGAGTGCCGCAAAATCGGCAGAAGCGGCAAAGGCAGCGGTAAAAGAAGCCGCTGACAGCGGTGCTTTTAAAGGCGACAAGGGTGATCCAGGGCCGCAGGGTGTGCCGGGGCCAAAGGGTGATACCGGTCCACAGGGAGCGCAGGGACCCAAGGGCGACCCAGGGCCGCGGGGTGTGCCCGGCCTCCAAGGTATTCAAGGGCCCAAAGGCGACAAGGGTGATACCGGTCCACAGGGACCGCAAGGTATCCAGGGTCCGAGAGGTGCGACTGGTGCTACTGGCCCTCAAGGTCCGCAGGGTCCGAGAGGTGCAACGGGCCTGCAGGGTCCTGCGGGGCCCATCGGACCTGCGGGTGTATCTGCCGTTGCAACAAGTGGTGCTAAGTGGGTACGTTTTAGCGATGGGACACAAATATGTTGGGGTTCTCGCACCGGCTATAGCTCAAATCCGACTATCCAATTTCCGGTCGCTTTTGCTAATATCGATTACGCAATAGGAGCGATAAAAGGAGAAAACGCCGGGGATGGTGGTATGAGCGTGAGCAGGAGAACCACAACCTCATTCACCCCTGGCATTGATGGAACTAGCCACATGAATCATGGGCTTGACTACATTGCCGTTGGCCGCTGGAAGTAAGGGAGGGCTACTATGATCGCACTTGGACACCGTATCCAAAAACCTGTGGAAACGCAGGAGCAGTGCAACGCTTATGCACAAGCTGCCACAGCAGTGAATGACCACAACGCTGGCTGCCGCCCCGGAGAGACCCTCTGGACGATTGCAGACAAATCGGACTGCTATGAGGTGGTAGAGGACGGTCTTATGCCGGAACCCGTACCTGCGGCTCCCACCGTGGCAGAGCAGCTGGCAGAAATGGAGAGAAAAAATGAGATGCTGACGCAATGCATGCTGGAAATCTCAGAAATCGTTTATGCTTAAATTTTTAAAAATAGAAAGGTTGGTACTTATGATGGCAATGTTATGGGCACAGGAGATTATGACCGCTGAGACTACCGAGGAGGCAAAGGCTCTGTATAAGCGCTGCCCCCGGCTGCTGAAAGACAAGGTCCGGGATATCCTGGTCAAGGCCGGGTTTGAGGAGATCACGCAGTAAAGTAAGGAGGTGCGCTATGGCAATACATGCGTACTCGCTCTCAAAAGAGGGCTACAAGCAGCTGACGCCCAACTTCCGTGTGCGGGAGTTCAAGTGCAAAGACGGCAGCGACCCAATCTTTATTGATGACGAGCTTGTGGCTCTACTGCAAAAAATTCGGGATCACTTCGGCAAGGCTGTGAACATCAACAGTGCTTTCCGAACCGCAAGCCACAACGCCAAGCAGAAGAAATCGTCCAAGTACAGCCAGCACCTCTATGGAAAGGCGGCTGACATCTGGATCGCTGGCGTGTCGGTGGACGCACTGGCCGCCTATGCCGAGACCCTGCTGCCCAATCGGGGCGGCATCGGGGTGTACCCGCCCAAGGCAGGCCGTGCCACCGGCTGGGTACATATCGACACCCGGCCAGAAAAAAGCCGGTGGAGGGTGATGCCATGTCAGGAGCAGAAGAATTTAAGGCACTCTTTGGAGGAATCACGCTCTGGCAGGTAGTCGAGTTTGGATTGGCTGTTGGATTTGCCCTGGCACTTTACAGGAAGGTGAAGACCTACATCTTAGAGCGCCACGACGCCGAACAGGAGCGGGATGAAAAACTGGCTCAAGCTTTAGATAGCATCAACCGCTATCCCCAGTACCGGGCGCAGAGTCTGAAAATCCAGGATGAGCTTCGGGGAGAGATCGCCGAGCTGAGAAGTAGCCAGCAGCAGACTGCCCAGCGGCTGCAGAAGATGGACGAGGAGCAGAAAGCTTTGAAACGCAATGAGCTTCGGGACAGACTACTTGAAGCACATAGATACTACACTGGGAAAGGGGCCTGGAACGCCATGGAAGCAACCGTATTTTGGGAGCTCTTCCACGACTATGAAAAGCTTGGCGGGGATGGCTTCGTACATGGGACGATCGAGCCCGCCATGCGGGCGCTGCCAGTGCTGCCCATCTCCACTCAGGAGGATACTGACTAAAAACCGCAAAAAAAGCTGGTATCCTTACGTTTTGAGCCATTTTCATTAACTAAAGCATAGGAAATCCGTGAATCACACGGAGGAAGGGAAGCATATGAACAAGAAAGTTGAATCCGGCACGATTGTGCGTACGGCACTTCTGGGTCTTGCCCTGACCAACCAGATTTTGAGTGCTACTGGGCACCCGGTTCTCCCGATCGAGAACGCAGAGCTGGAGACCCTCATCACCACCAGTATGACCGTGGGTGCAAGCCTGTGGGGCTGGTGGAAAAACAACTCCTTCACCCCCGAGGCCATCCACGCAGATGAGCTGCTGGATCAGATGCAGGGGAAGAAGTAAACTGACATTCAAAAGAAAACGATCCGATAAAAGCCCTCGCTGGACGACATTGTCCGGCGAGGGCTTTTATTAGCTGTTCAATTTATAATACGTTTTATATGCGCTAAAATAATTATACGGGATATACTTTTCCTTCTGTAACCGTCCAATTACAATGCACGGTATAACATCTTGTTCCTTAGCGAATCTTATAATGTTCATGATAGAAAAGTCGGAATTTTTTACAAACGCAGAGTATGCGTCTGGATTCAACAACGCATCTCTTGCAAAAGCATCAGCATTTCTTTCTCTTGCGATATTTTCAGAATTAGAGGCATCAATATACTTAGATGTTCTTGCTAAATCGCCATTAACGATATGCCCGACTTCATGGAACAGCGTGAACCAAAAGATATCTGCCGCTGCACCACGAGTTGTCAGCGACATTTGATAAGTTCCGTTGCTGTCTTTTGCTATATATCCTTGTACAGGTGCCCCTCTAAAGTTCGGTACAATAGAAAAAGCAATGCCATGTGCAGCAAAAACCTTAGACAGGCAATTTTGGTATTCAGTCGTAGGCTTCTGCATAATTCCCTTTAGCTCATCAATCAAGAGACCCGTATCCCGAACATCAAATCTTTGGAATACATTATGCTTTTCACCTTCTAATTGGCAAATTCTAAGCCATGCCCCCATAACGGTAGAGTTAACAGCAACCTTTGTAGATGCTCTAAATGCTCCGCTGGGCAAAACCTTTTGCAAATTGGACAAATTGCTGATTTGAAGAGCTTTTCTCAAAGCAAGGATACCCTGTTCTATCGATTGCCGCGTATTAACCTTCAAATACCTAGAAATTTCTTTCAGCTCGTGAAAAGCGCTTCTTTCTTCATCTGTAATAGTGGATGCTTCATTTAACTCCAAAAGTTCCGATTCATAATTTGCCTGAAGGTTTAGCCAAAAAGATTTAGGAACATCTAAAGCATATTCAAGCGCCATTGCAAAATTAGGTGAAATCCCCTTTTTTCCTGAGATGACATTGCTGATATATGCAGGTGTCATTCCCGTCTGTGCGGCAAGCTCTACCTGAGAAATATTTCGTGCAGTCAAAATGTCAGCAATCGTTTCACCCGGATGAATAATCAAATCACGGGATATACCAGTTGTCTTTCCCACCATGATAATCACTCACTCCTTCTACTTCGATTTCTGAACAAATCATGACAGTTTCTTGGGTTGCATTTGGTTCCAATATTAAACGCACATTTTTCGATACTCGTACAGAATACCGAATCTGTGCATAACCTTCAAGTTGTTCTGGCTGACCAAGACCCAACTTCAAAAAATCGCCGAAGCATTCTGCCGCTTCCAACCGATCCATGTGTTTCTTGATAGCTCTTACCCATTCAAACGGCAAGGTTTGCTTCATTTTATTATAGTCAGTAAAATACTTTTCCACCTTGCTGTTTGCATATGTAATCTTCAATCAGGAATCACCCGCCAGTTAACTTTTTGGTTAATTTCATTATATATACATTAAGGACAGATGTCAATACTTTTCACAGTTTGCATAACCATCCCCTCATTGACTTAATTAAAAGCACAATCAGGCAAACATCGACACACATCAACATATTTAGACTCAATCGGCACATCTGAGCTTTTTTCGGTTAAATTGGGACAGAAAGGATGTGCAAACTATGCCAAACGTGAAAATTTCGGACTCCCCTGCCCAGCTGGATCAAATCCTCCGGCCGCTGGGGATTACCCGGAGCTCAAAGAATTACCGTATCCTATGCGAATGTGTGGCTTTGATCTGTGAGCAGGAGGACCGGCTGGAAGCTGTACAGAAAGAAATCTATACCCCCATCTCAGACCAGCGAAGCTGCAAGTGGTCTGCCATTCAAAGTGCCGTTCGGCGTGCAGCAGAGAAAGCCTGGGCGCTCAATCCCGAGGGCGTTCAGCAGTTGGCTGGCTACCCGCTGACCGGCGCTCCCAGCGCGGTGCAGTTCCTGGAGATGCTCTACAATGCCGTGGTGAGGGGGTAACGAAAAGGCTGCCACGCGAAAAAGTGGGTTTGACTGTGGGTTACGGCAAAAGAAAAACACCTAGAAACTTACGTTTCTAGGTGTTTTATCTTGGTGGGCGCGGGTGGATTCGAACCACCGAAGCTGAAAGCAGCAGATTTACAGTCTGTCCCCATTGGCCACTCGGGAACACGCCCATATTCAAGTCGTGGAGCGGTATGCCCCGGACGACTTGATTATTTTATCATGCAAATCGGGTTTTGTCAACAGGTTTTCCGGATATTCTGCAAATAATTTTATCACTGACGGCGGCGCTCATATTCCCGCAGTGCATCCAGCGCCTCCGAGGCCATCGGATAGAGTGCCAGCATATTGAACACCGTCATCAGACCAATGCCCACATCTCCCAGAGTCCATACGATGCTGTAAGACTTCAGGCCGCCCACCATCAGCATCACCAAGGCCAGCACTTTATATGCCGTCTGGCACCACCAGCGGTCTCCGCACAGATAGGACACGTTGGACCGGGCGTAGAACAAAATGCCCAGGAAGGTAGAAAAGCTGAACAGTGCCAGCGTAGCCGCGATAAAGATGCCGCCAAAGCCGCCCAGGTGATACTCCATAGCCGCCTGCAGCAGATCCATTCCCTGCCGGCCAGCGGTGACCGACTCCGGTGCCAGCAGCATCACAAAAGCCGTGCAGCTGCAGATAACAATGGTGTCGATCAGCACGCCCAGAGACTGCACCAGACCCATCTGCACCGGGTCCGAACATTCGGCTGCCGCTGCTGCACAGGGGGCAGAACCCGAGCCTGCTTCGTTGGAGAACAAGCCCCGCTGCACGCCGTTCATGACCACAGCGCCAAAGCCGCCCGCCACCACCTGGCGCAGGCCAAATGCTTCGGAGAAGATGCGGGAGAACACCGCCGGCAGCTGCGGGAGATTGGTGAGCAGGATGTACAGGGTAATGACAAAGTAGCATCCGGCCATCACCGGTACCATAACATCCAGGCTTTTGATGGTTGCATCCTTGCGCAGCACGATGACGGCTGCCAGCACCACCAGCACCACCGTCGTGCCCAGCTTCGGCAGAGAAAACGCATTATAAAACGCCTCGCTTACCGAGTTGCTGATCACCTGGCTGATGCCGCACCAACAGATCAGGCCGGACACAGCAAACAGCGCTGCTACCACCGACCGGCGCAGAGCCTTGCCCCGCTTACGCTCGGCCAGTTTATGGATATAATAAGCCGGCCCGCCCCGGTACCCGCCATACAGGGGGTCGGGCTGTTTATACTTCTGCGCCAGGGTGGACTCCACAAATGCAGTGGAAGCTCCCAGCAGCGCCGTGAGCCACATCCAGAACACTGCGCCTGCGCCGCCAGCGGACACAGCCGCCACCACGCCCACCAGGTTGCCCATGCCCACGCGGGTAGCCGTAGAGACTACCAGGGTCTGAAACGAGGACAAGCTGCGTCCGGCAGGTTTTTTGCTGCCAACGGCAGACACCATATCCCGGAACAGACGAACCGGCAAAAGCCGGGTACGGATGGTAAAATACACACCCGCTGTAAACAGCAGGATCGCCATGGGCGACAGCGGCAGCGTGACCGGACCCAGCGGCAGGACGATAAAATCCCCCCACAGCAGGCCATAGACCGATTGGATCAGTTGAGACAACACAATGCTTCCTCCCTGTAAAATGAACAAATTGCAAATACCGCGCCATCATTATAGTACAAGACCTTCGGTTTGTAAATTCATTTTAGTGAAGTTCAGGATAAAAAAGTGTTTTTGGTTGCCTCCGTCACAGAGCTGCCCATTTTCTCCGCTTTACACTTCAAAAAAAAATCCGGCTCGTGCCAGTACACGAGCCGGATACGATCCCTTTTTACAGCAGAAGAAAACAAGCGCTCTTTGCGATGCCTTATGCCTCGCAGACGATCTTCAGCATCTGGTCAAACTCTGCTTCCATGCCCTTGACCAGCGTAAACTGGGTGCGGGCACGATCCAGGTTCTGACCCGGACGGCTGGTCTTGAAATAATGGTCCCCTTCCAGATAATCGGTCAAGAAGCGGATGCCGCACTCCAGCGTCATAAGCTTGGCGCCCCATGCCAGGCTGCGGCGCTCGGCCTCGTCCATAGACTTGCCGGCTGCTTCCAGATAGCCCTTGGCAAACACCTCATAGAGATGCAGGCTGAAATGCACCTTGCTCTGATCTGGCTCGTCCTCCGCACAGTCATTGGCGCCAAAGCGGATGGAGTCGCCAAAGTCATACGCAGACAGACCCGGCATCACCGTATCCAGGTCAATGACGCAGATGCCCTTACCAGTGGCTTCATCGATCAGCACGTTATTCAGCTTGGTGTCGTTATGGGTCACCCGCAGGGGCAGCACACCGGCTGCCAGCTGATCCACCAGCACATGGCAATCTGCCTCATGGGCGTGGATGAACTCGATCTCCGGGGCGATCTCCTTAGCGCGGCCCAGGGCATCGGCAGCCAGTGCCTTTTCAAAGTTGGCATAGCGGTTGGGGGTATCGTGGAAGCGGGCAATGGTCTCGTGCAGTGTGGCGGCAGGATACCCGGCCAGCTGGTTCTGGAAGCTACCAAAGGTCTGCGCCGTGGTATAGAAGTCCTTTTCGTTCTCCACCTTTTGCAGGCAGATGGTCCCCTCCACAAACAAGTAAGCGCGCCATGCGCCGCCCTCATCATCCATAAAGCAGGGTTTTCCGTCCTTTGTCAGGATCACATTCAGGGTCTCCCGCTCTGCATCGCCGCCCCGTGCCAGGATCTGTTTGCGCAGGTAGCTGGTCACACCGCAGACGTTCTCCATCAGGCCGACCGGGTCGGTAAAGGTATCGGTGTTGATCCGCTGCAAAACAAAGCGGCGGCTCTCGTCCGCAGCCCAAACGGCAAAAGTGTCGTTGATATGGCCTGCGCCGTAACGCTCGATGCGGCTGGTCTCGCAGCCAAAATCAAAAGCAGCGGCAGCCTGCTGGAGCAGGGCTTCGGTGATGGGTCTCATGGCAAAAATCCTCCTCGTTGTTCGTGTGTTCTTGGTGGTTTACAGGGTCAGCGCCGCTGGGGCGGAGCAGGGCGCTGACCCTGCCGGACCTGACGGCGGTACTCATTGGGGCTGATGCCTTCCGCCTTGCGGAAGCATTGAGAAAAATAGCTGGGGGACGAAAAACCCATCAGCTCACTGATCTGGGCCAGGCTGTGGCCGGTGTTGCCCAGCAGATACTTGCTCTCCTCGATGCGGCGGCGGCTGAGGTAGCTCATGGGCGAGACCCCGTATTCCTTTTGGAACGCATGGGCCAGATAATACTTGTTCAGGTGGGCCAGGGCCGCCAGCTTGTCCAGAGACAGGTCCTCCCGATAATTGGTGTCGATATAGCGTTTGATCTCCGCACACTCCCGGTTGTCGGGCCGGGCCGGGCTTTGCTCCAGCTGCAAAGAAAGCGTGGTGGAGCGCACCAGCCAGATCAGCAGCACTTCCAAAAAGTCCTGGCAGACCGTCTCATAGCCATCCAGGCTGCGGTCCGCCTCGGCCAGCAGCATATTCAGCAGGGTGTGCAGCCGGTCCCGCTGTTCCTTACAGTTGAACAGCGCATACGGGACGTCCGCCTTGCCAAAAACGATCTCGATGCCGGAAATGCCCAGCACCACATATTCCAGCGGGGAGGAATTCAGGCTCAGCTCGGTATGCTCCACCTGCGGGTTTACAATGACCATATCATCCGGATGCACCGGATAATATTTTCCGTCGATAAAAAACTGTCCCTCGCCGCTGAGACAGTAAAACAGCTCCGTGCAGGAGTGGGTGTGAGCCGCACTGTTCCAGTCGCCGCCAAAGCGGCTCTTGCTGATGTATAACAGGCGGAACGCCTCCCTCGGGGCGGGCGCATGACGGATATTAAAGCGGTCGGTACTCAGCGGACAGCCCCTCCCTTCCCACTTTCAGCAATTTATCTAAAGTGCATCGCAAGATGCAGCCAGGCAGCAGCCGGTCTCCCCGCTGCTCCGCCCTGGCGGCTGCCTCTATTATAGGGAATGATGCCGCATTTTGCAAGAGTCTTTTTGGACAGCATACACAGAGAACGCGCCGGTTTTCGGGCTTTGATTTGTGTAAAACACGGGACATTCGTTGGAAAAACAGCACTTCTCACAAAAAACCATCTTCGGAACCGTCACTTTAACGAATCCATTTTTTCTAAAAGCAATATTTCTAAAAACTGCAGCAAGAAAAGCCTTGTGGAACTGAAAAAAAGCCACTATTATTAAGTCAGGATTGACGGGCGCTGCAAGATCGAGCGCATGGCCAGACCTGTCCTGGCGCGCAGCGTCCTATAAAATAATGGAGGATATGACTTATGAAACGCATTTCTCGTCGCAATTTCCTGAAAGCCGTTGGCGTGAGTGCAGCAGCCCTGGGCCTGGCAGCCTGCGGCGGCTCTTCCAGCAGCTCCACCGCTGTTTCCAGCTCTGCCGCAGCTTCCAGCGCAGCATCCTCTGCTGCACCGGCTGAGACCATCAAGGTGGCCGCCATTGAGACTGCGTATGGCTCTGATATGTGGAAGAAGGTCGCCGAGGCCTTTACCGCTGAGACCGGCATCCAGGTGGAGCTGACCACCGACAAGAACCTGGAGGATGTCATCGGCCCCTCCATGCAGGGCGGCGACTACCCCGATGTGGTCCACCTGGCTACCGGCCGTGAGGCTGCTCTGACCGAGCAGTTCATCAAGGGCAACCTGATCGCCGACATCACCGACATGCTGAGCATGACCATCCCCGGCGAGAGCGCTAAGGTCAGCGAGAAGATCGCCGGCGGCTTTACCGACACTTCTCTGACCAATCCGTACGGCGATGGCAAGACCTACCTGGCCCCCATGTTCTACAGCCCCTGCGGCCTGTTCTACAACGCAGGCTACCTGGAGGAAAAGGGCTGGACCGTGCCCACCACCTGGGACGAGATGTGGGAGCTGGGCGATAAGGCCAAGGCAGACGGCAGCTACCTGTTCACCTACCCCACCACCGGCTACTTTGATGCTTTCTTCTATGCTCTGATGTACTCTGCAGGCGGCCCGGACTTCTTCAACAAGGCCACCCGTTACGAGGAAGGCATCTGGGATACCCCGGAGGCACAGACCTGCTTTGACATCGTCAATAAGCTGGCTTCCTACACCAACCCCATCACCCCGGCACAGGCCAACGATCAGGACTTCACCCAGAACCAGCAGCTGGTGCTGGACAACAAGGCCATCTTCATGCCCAACGGCACCTGGATCGTGGGCGAGATGGCAGAGGCTCCCCGTGCTGACGGCTTCAAGTGGGGCATGACCGCTCTGCCCGCTGTCAAGGCTGGCGGCGACAGCTACAGCTACACCTGGTTCGAGCAGGCCTGGATTCCCGCTGGCGCCGAGCACATCGACGCTGCCAAGCAGTTCCTGGCTTTCTTGTACAGCGACACTGCCTGCAAGCTGTTTGCTGAGGCTGGTGCGATCCAGCCGGTGCTGGGCGTGGCCGACACCCTGGAGGGGGACAACAAGATGTTCTACTCCATCTACGACAACGGCGCCAAGGCTGCCATGGGCAACTTCGCTTCCTTTACCGCTATCCCCGGCCTGGAAGTCCGCACCGTGTTCTTTGACCCCGTCAACTCCCTGGTCTCCGGCAGCATGACCGAGCAGCAGTGGGTGGACGGCATCAAGTCCGCCAGCGATCAGATGCGTGCCAACATCATTGAGTAAACCGGCGACAACCCGCGATCCTGCAAACCGCAGCATTGGCTGCGTCACCTGAACCGCCAGGAATAAGATCGCACGGCTTTGCCGAAACCCTGCCCTATCCGGCGGGGGCGGTTCGTCCGCCCCCGCTTTTTTTATCCGCTGCGCCGGATAAGGCGCATCCCTATTTTTTGAAAGGAGCGGTCATACCAGATGAACAAAGATAAAAACCGCAAGCGGTTTCTGGTGCTGTGCGTTGCACCTGCCACCATCCTGTTCTTTATTTTCATGATCCTGCCCACCCTCAACGTGTTCCGTATGTCGCTGTATGAGCGTGGCGCCTACTCCCCCAACGAGACCTTCGTAGGGCTGAAAAACTTCCGGCAGCTGCTGCACGACACGCAGTTCATCCGCTCGATGCAGAACATGATCCTGCTGGTGGTGGTGGTCACCATCGTCACCTTTGCATTTGCACTGGTGTTTGCGGCCATCCTCACCCGGGAGAAGCTGCGGGGACAGAACTTCTTCCGCATCGTATTCTACATCCCCAACATCCTGTCGGTCGTCGTCATCTCGGGCATCTTCTCCGCCATCTATAAGCCGGAGAATGGTATGCTGAACAGCATCATCGGCCTGTTCCGGGATATGACCGATCCCATCCTTTGGAAGGGCGAAAAGTTGGTCATCCCCTCTCTGATCATCGCCATGGTCTGGCAGGCTGTAGGCTACTACATGGTCATGTACATGGCCTCCATGTCCTCGGTGCCCGCCAGCCTGTACGAAAGCGCCAACCTGGACGGCGCCGGACGTCTGACCCAGTTCTTCCAGATCACCATTCCCCTGATCTGGACCAACATCCGCACCACCCTGACCTTCTTCATCATCTCCACCATCAACATGGCCTTCCTGTTCGTCAAGGCAATGACCAGCGGCGGCCCCAACGGTGCATCGGACGTGGCGCTGAACTATATGTACAGCCAGAAGGACGCTGGCCTGTACGGATACAGCATGGCCATCGGCGTGGTGATCTTCCTGTTCTCCTTTGCCTTGTCCGCCTGTGTCAACCGGGCCACCAGCCGTGAGCCCCTGGAATTCTGAGAGGAGGGTATTGAACTATGCAGGAAACAACTGCTCAAAAGACCCCCCGCTCTGCTGAGGGTCTGTACAAATTCTTCATCTATCTGGTCCTGATCCTGCTGGCAGTGACCATCCTTGTGCCGGTGGCCTGGGTCTTTATGGCATCCATCAAGCAGAACTCGGAGTTCTATGGCAACCCCTGGGCGCTGCCTGCGGGCTTCTACTGGCAGAACTTTGTCAACGCCTGGAACGGTGCGCAGATGGGCCAGTATATGCTCAACTCGGTCATCGTCACCTCTCTGGCCCTGATCCTGCTGCTGGTCATCGCGCTGCCCGCAGCCTACTGCCTGTCCCGGTTCAAGTTCCGTGGCCGCAAGGTGCTGAACACCCTGTTCATGGCGGGCCTGTTCATCAACGTCAACTACATCGTCGTGCCCATCTTCCTGATGCTGCGGGACGGCGACGCGGCGCTGAAATCCATCTTTGGCAGCGGCTTTTTGCTGAACAACCTGTTTGTGCTGGCGGTGGTTTACGCTGCCACGGCGCTGCCCTTTACCATCTACCTGCTGTCCGGCTATTTTGCCACCCTGCCCCATGATTTTGAGGAGGCCGCCTACATCGACGGCGCAGGCTACTTCTCTGCCATGGTCAAGATCATCTTCCCCATGGCAAAGCCCTCCATCATCACCATCATCCTGTTCAACTTCCTCTCGTTCTGGAACGAATACATCATCTCCATGACCCTGATGAGCTCCACCAAAGCCCCCCGCACCCTGCCGGTAGGTCTGCTGAACCTGATGCAGGCCCAGCAGAGTGCCGCGCAGTACGGCACCATGTACGCTGGCCTTGTGCTGGTGATGCTGCCGACGCTGATCCTGTACATCTGTGTGCAAAAGCAGCTGACCCAGGGCATGACCGTGGGCGGCCTGAAAGGGTAAGGTGAGCCGGAATGAAACATAACGAGTCTAACCCCATGGTGCGCGTGATCCTGATGCTGGTGCTGTTTGTGCTGGCGCTGGCGCTGGTGCTGGCCGGCTGGAAGATGACCGGCCAGCTGGCCGGCCTGGGCATCATGATCGTGGGTGTGGCGCTGCTGCTGGCTGTGCTGTACATTTATAATAGTAAGTACCAGGACTGACCCCCGGTCGGGACCTGAATTGGATTTGAAGGAGCAAACTATATGGCTGATATCAAAAAGACCGGCCGCGTGACTATCCCCACGGACCTGGACGTTGTGCCCCAAACGCTGGACATCCTGCAGCAGTGGGGCGCAGATGCCATCCGTGACTGCGACGGAACGGATTTTCCCCAGCAGCTGCGGGATGCAGATGCAAAGATCTACTCTACCTACTACACCACCCGCAAGGACAACGCCTGGGCCAAAGCCAACCCGGACGAGGTGCAGCAGTGTTATATCATGACCGGCTTTTACACGGCCGATGGGGACACGGTCACCATCCCGCTGATGAAGGGCATCAGCCCGGAGCTGATGATGGTGAACACCAACGATGATATCACCCGCTGGTGGGAGGTAGTGGACCGCACCACCGGCCAGGTGGTCTCCCCTGACCGCTGGAGCTATGCCGATGGCTGCGTGACCGTGCAGGCTGAGCCGTTCCATGAGTATACGGTGAGCTTTTTGGCCTACCTGATCTGGGACCCGGTGCATATGTACAACGCCACCACCAATGGCTGGACCAACTTTGAGCACCAGATCACCTTTGACGTGCGCCAGCCCAAGACCCACAAATACTCCATGGAGCGTCTGCGGAAGTTCATCGCCGAGCATCCGTATGTCAACGTGATCCGCTATACCACCTTCTTCCACCAGTTCACCCTGGTGTTTGATGAGCTGAAGAGGGAGAAGTATGTGGACTGGTACGGCTATTCGGCTTCGGTCAGCCCCTACATCCTGGAGCAGTTCGAGCGGGAGGTGGGCTATAAGTTCCGTCCGGAGTACATCATTGACCAGGGCTACTACAACAACCAGTATCGTGTGCCCAGCAAGGAGTTCAGCGACTTCCAGGCCTTCCAGCGCCGGGAGGTGGCGAAGCTTGCCAAGGAGATGGTGGACATCACCCACGAGTGCGGGTGCGAAGCCATGATGTTCCTGGGCGACCACTGGATCGGCACCGAGCCCTTTATGCCGGAGTTCCAGACCATCGGGCTGGATGCCGTGGTGGGCAGTGTGGGCAATGGCTCCACCCTGCGTCTGATCTCGGATATCGAGGGCGTCAAGTACACCGAGGGCCGCTTTTTGCCCTACTTCTTCCCGGATACCTTCCACGAAGGGGGCGACCCGGTGCGGGAGGCAAAGGAAAACTGGGTCACGGCCCGGCGCGCCATCCTGCGCAAACCCATCGACCGCATCGGCTACGGCGGCTACCTGAAGCTGGCTTTGGATTTCCCGGAGTTTGTGGACTAAGTCCAGAGCGTCTG
>ENA-ORUF01000694-ORUF01000694.1-human-gut-metagenome-genome-assembly--contig:-NODE-694-length-42844-cov-4.189745_pt1 | contig 42844 bp, 35 predicted proteins | sample MGYA00242077_ERZ509203 | MGnify/ENA primary metagenome ERZ509203 (study PRJEB26280, sample SAMEA2338834) | human gut metagenome | biome: human gut; feature: human-associated habitat; material: faeces... | reverse complement strand
CAGTCTCGCGTCGCGAGTCAGCTCCCGCCGGCGGGAGCTGACTCGCCCCGCGCTTTGCGGCCCATTTCACAGGGTGGATTTCACGCCGCCTCTGGCACGCCGTCGATTCACACGCTAGTCTGGTACGCGGCAATAAGGAGGATAGGATACATGACAGACGCACGCCACATCGAGGCGCAGATCTACGAACGGCTCAACAAAGTCATCGACCCGGAGCTCGGCCGCTCCATCACCGATCTGGGGATGATTGCCGCAATCAACGCGGTGGGCGTTACCTCCCAGGGCGACGTGCCGTCATATGACGTGACCGTGCATGTGGAACTTACGGTCGAGGGCTGTCCGCTGTCGCAGACCATCACCAATCAGATCAACGGCGCAATCGTCTCATATCCCGACGCGAAGCTCACCCCGCACATCGAGGTCTCATCCATGAGCCATGACAAGCTCGCCGACCTGGTGGCGGGTCTCAAGGCGGAGCGCAAGCAGAATCCGTTCAACAGACCGGGCGTCAAGACGCGCATCTTCGCGATCGCCTCCGGCAAGGGCGGCGTCGGCAAATCATCGGTGAGCGCCAATCTGGCGGCGACCTTCGCGGCGCTCGGGTACGACACCGCGGCCATCGACGCGGACATCTACGGTTTTTCGCTGCCGAAGCTGTTCGGCGTGCACACGCAGCCGACGAACCTCAACGGCATGCTGATGCCGGTGACTGCATGGGGTGTCAAGCTGATTTCGATTGGCATGTTCGCCGGTGCCGACCGTGCGATTCTGTGGCGCGGGCCTCGTCTGCAGCGTTCGCTGGAACAGTTCCTGTCGGACGTGTGGTGGGGGGATCCGGACGTGCTGCTGCTCGACCTTGCCCCGGGCACCGGCGACATGGCGATTTCAGTGGCTCAGGCGTTGCCGAACGCGGAACTCGTCGTCGTCACCACTCCGCAGCCGTCGGCTTCGGATGTGGCGGTGCGCTCCGGTCTGGTCGCATTGCAGGTGCCGATGAAAGTACGCGGCGTGGTCGAGAACATGAGCTGGTATGAGCATAAGGGCGAGCGACTGGAGATCTTCGGCGCGGGCGGCGGTCGGCGTGTGTCCGATCAACTGACCGAGACGCTTGGCTATGACGTGCCTCTACTCGCCCAGCTGCCGCTCGACCCCGATTTGCGCGAGGTAGGCGAGTCCGGCCGTCCGGCGGTTCTGAACGAGGACGGCGCACTGCGCTCGGATGCCCTGGGGCGCACGTTCCGGGAGCTTGCCGAGGGTCTTCTTCGCAGCGAATGATTCTCAATAAGAAAGGTGCGAGGATTGCGCACAAATACGCACAGTCGCACATTCCTAGGAGTGGCGGAATAGAGCCGTTTCTGTATATTTCATGTGCGTTTGGCCGGCAGTCGGACTCGCACCTTTCTTATTGAGAACCGTTCGCTGCGAGCCAGTAGTGCAAATAACGCTGCCGGTTGACGATGTCCCTGACCATCTCGATGAAGGCCCGCCTTGATTCCTCCGTCCGCAGGTCATCCGCGGTGACCATGATGATGGTCCAGCCATTGTGCTGCAGCTCGTTGAACCGCGCGGCGTCCTTGCGCATCTGCTCGGGGCTCGCATGATATGCGCCCTGATATTCGAATCCCACCTTGCAGTCGGGGTAGGCCATATCGATCAGTCTGGTTCCGTGCTTAAGCCTCACTCGGTAATTCGCATACGGCCTGCCGAGCCCCGAATCCAAGAGAATGCCGAACAGAGGTGTTTCGGGTGGTGAATCCGTGTCCTCGACGATGTACGGGAGCGCCTCCTCGCATTTTCTCTTCCCCGCGAAACGGGGGCTCGCGTCGAGATATGCGGCGAAGTCGTCTTTCCTGGCCTTCTTCCTGCGTTCCTCGCGGCTGGCAAACGCCGAGGCTATCGTCGCCAGGGCTTCCGTGTCGCAGTAGGTTGCCATCTGCGCCCATGCCATGGCGGGGGAGGCCATCCAGAACCGTTCATATTCGTATTTGCAGTATTCCTCCTTTCCGGAGAACACATGGAATGTGACTCCGGCGATGTGATTGCGGTCCTGTGCGCGAGGCACGCTGACATGGACGCGATTCGACGCCAGATCGGTTTTCGGCACGGGAGCTCCCCAGTATCGTATGGCGTTGATATATCCGACCCTGAGCGGTCTCTTGGTGCGCATGGCGGCTTCATTGCAGCGTTTGCGTTCGTTTCGCCGCCCGTTGACTATATCCGTGTTCATGAATCCCATGGGGCAACGGTATGGAATGGAACGTGCCGATGGCAAGCGATTTCGGGGTATGTGGTCGAAGGCTAGGCATTTTTGGCATGTCTTCGGCGTGTTATCCACATTCCATGTATCAGCGAACGGTTCTCATTAAGAAAGGTGCGAGTCGGTTCTGCGGGCAAACGAACATGAAATTGATGGGAACGGCGTTATTCCGCCGATATGAGAAATGTGCGATTGTGCGTATCTGTGCGCAATCCTCGCACCTTTCTTAATGAGAATGATTCGCTGATACATCGGGGGGGGGAGAGAGAGAAGGAGGGAGAAAAAGATGAGGAGGGGAAGAGAGAGGAAGAGATAATGAAAAAGCATCTATCAGATGTGGAATCTGATTTGTAGGGTTTGCCACAATTGTTGAGGTAATGCGGAAAATGGCTTGATACCGCCATTTATCAGACGTGTCGTAGGTGGCTATGGACGGCCTTAGATTTCTTTAGATTGCTATTGTTGGCTACCCTTGGGAATATTCTGGTCGTATGGCACGAAGAACACATGGAAGCGGCAGCGTCTATCCGGAACGCACTGGAGGGTACCGGGCGACGTGCGAATTGCCTCCGGATCCGGCGACGGGGAGGCGGCGGCGTCTGGTGGCGCGTGGGCGTACTAAGGCCGTAGCGCTGAAGCGGTTGAAGGACAAGAAGCTGGAGTATGAGCGTTCCGGCCGTATGCCGAGCCAGACGACGCCGTACCTGAAAGATTGGTTGGATAGGTGGTTGGATGAGATTGTCAAGCCGCGTCTGCGTCCTTCGACGTTGGCGACATACAGGAGCGTTGTCGAGGCGTTGATCAAGCCTGCGATCGGTGGCGTCCGGTTGGGCAGGTTGGAGCCGAAACACTTCCGGATGATGGAGGAGTACATCACCAAAGGTGATGACACGTGCGATCCGCCGCGGAGACCCCGAAGCAGCGCGACGGCGGGAAGTGCGTGGCGGACGTTGCATAAAGCTCTTGACGATGCCGTGAGGGAAGGGATCATCGAGTCGAACCCATGTGATCGTGCTGAATCCCCGCGCGTCGTGTATACGGAGCGCAAGATTCTGACACCGGCGCAGGCGGGGCAATTGATTAATGCCGAGAACGATGTCATGTGGCATTTGATGTGGCGGCTTGCTTATGAGACGGGCATGAGGCAGGGGGAGCGTCTTGGTTTGACGAACTCCGAGATTCAGCTGATTGACAACGTGATCTGCATTGTGGTCGAATGGCAGTTGAAGGTCTACAACAATGTGAAGGATGCGCGGGATATCCCTAGCTCACTCGGTGCCCGGCATGTGATGGGCAAGGCTTATTTGGTGCCGCCCAAGACGAATGCGGGGCGTCGCGTGATTCCACTGCCTGAATCGTTGGCGGCTGAGTTGGGGCTGTATATCAAGGGCACCGGGCGGGTGAAGCCTGATGATCTGGTTTTCGTCCAAGAGGATGGAGCGCCTTTGAATCGTATGATCGAGACACGGGCGTGGAAGAAGGCATTACAACGTGTCGGGCTGCCGGGGGATTTCGTGCCGCATTCGGCCCGGCATACGGCGGCGACGGCGATGGCCCAGTTGGGAATGAGTGACAAGGTTCGCGAGTCCATCATGGGGCATAGTGACATCAGCGTCACCAATCGCGTGTACACGCATGTTGGCACGGCCGACGCGTCCAAGGCCGTCAACGGAGTCGAAACGCTGCTGGCGTTGGAACCTGCGAATTCGGAGGAATCCGGTTCGCCTGTGGAATGATGAAACCATGAGTGTTGTGGAACAATGTATCCGAGTAATAACATTCATCGAACAACATGGCGGTTACAGGAGATACAAAGGTTCTAGTCAGTTTGTTGTGAAAAAATGTTGAGTAACCGTCGATAAGTGTGCAGGGAGGTTATATGCCCGCCGAGCATGGTGTTATTTACACAAAGCGTTGGGTTGTTGACTTTGTGCTAGATCTTGCCGGCTACGTATCCGGTTCGGGAATCACGAACAAGGTAATCGTCGAACCCTCATGTGGTTGTGGTGCGTTCATGGTGTCCATTGTTGAGCGTCTAGCCGATGAGGCTACACGACGGGGGACGAGCTGGGAAGACTTAGCTGATGCGGTGCACGGCTACGACATAGACATTGCTTCGATTGATGTTACTAAACGTGCTGTAGTCGACGTACTCATAGCGAAGGGGTGTCCAGATGGCACGGCAATACGACTTGCCAATACGTGGTTAATTCATGGGGACTTTATCCTGAGCGAAGTGCCCATCTGCGATTTTATTGTCGGGAACCCACCGTATGTGCGTGCGATTGATATTGATCGAGACAAACGCGCGTTGTATTGTAGTACGCTTACATCGGTTACAAGTGGATGCGACTTGTACGTGAGTTTTTTCGACAAGGGTCTTAGCATACTTAAACGAGATGGCGTCCTATGTTTTATCTGCGCTGATCGCTGGCTTCAGAACGCTTATGGTAGGCGCTTGCGCGCACGTGTTAGTTCGTCATATGACTTGGACATGTTGGTTAGGATGCACGGAGTTGATGCGTTCGACGACGAGGTTGACGCTTATCCGGCGGTAACGCTTATTCGGCATCGTCCACCGACGGGATTGATTCGCTTCGTGAACTGTTGTCCCGATTTCAAACCAGAGGATGTTGATGCTATCAAGACGTGGCTTGATGCTCCGGATGAGGCGTTGCATGCAGCGCGATTCGAGGCATTCGAAATTGATCGTCCGAAGGGTGACGAGGTTTATCCGCTCGGTAGTTCCGAGCTGGTTGATTTTGTCACACAAGCGCGTGAGAAACTGCCAAGTATTGAGGAGTCTGGCATACGTATAGGTATTGGAGTGGCGACAGGCTGTGACAAGGTGTTCATTACCGACATTGAGAACCTTGTCGAGCCCGAACGTATGTTGCCCGTGTTTAGTATGCGTGACTATCGTCGCGGACATGCTGATAAGCGCCGCTGGCTTGTGAACCCATGGAACGATGACGGTACGCTTGTTGATCTCGATGAATATCCGAAGCTCAAGGCGTACTTTGAAAAATATACCGACAAGCTGTGTAAACGTCATGTGGCGCGCAATAACGATAATGCGTGGTATCGCACGATTGATAAATTGACGCCTGGTCTTATGGATCGTGACTTGCTCTTCATACCGGATATGGCCACAACATCCGATCCTGTGCTATCTCGCGGATTGTATCCTGCCCACAATACATATTGGATCGCATCCGATACATGGGACATGCGCACGTTGGGCGGGTTTCTGATGGCGGACACGACGCGAAGCTTCATTGATGCGCTTGGAGTCAAAATGCGCGGCGGCACTTTGCGCTTTCAAGCGCAATATCTACGTCTTGTGCACATTCCGGCTCCCACGCAGGTAAACGACGAAGTTAAGGCGGCACTCGCTCGTTCGTTTGATGACGGTGATCGCAATGTTGCCACACACTTCGCGGAGATTGCTTATAAGGAGGCTATGAGATGAGACAAAACATTGAGACTGCGATACTCGGCATGTATAGTGCTATGGCGCGTGCTGCGGCGGCACAAGCGGCAAATGGGCGTGCTGATCAAGGGCGTAGAAGTGCTGTTACGTCGGGCAAACACCTCGATCCGGTTGCCGGGATTATAAGAAACGACTTGATTGACCTCGGTTTCCATGAAGACGAGGTGTTTCACACAGGGCGCGCATGTACGCTTCCGGGATGGTTTCGTCCGACAAAGGACTGGGATCTGTTGGCGCTTGATGATGGTGAGCTCGTAAGTGCCATTGAGCTCAAGAGCATCAGTAGTTCGTTTGGCAACAACGCTAACAATCGCGCTGAGGAATCGATAGGGTCGGTTGTCGACGCGATTGAGGCGTATAACGAGCGCTTATATGGTAACTGCAGCATTCCGCCGGTGATGGGTTACGCCATGATCGTCTGTGATTGTGATGAAAGTCGTAGTACGTCCGCACGTCCTGCGCATTCACCGCATTTCGATATAGATGAAGCATTTAAGGGCGTTTCGTATCTTGATCGCTTTCATATTCTCTGCGACCGCTTACGTCGGAAGAGCTTGTATAACGCGGTATGGCTCGTATTCGCGCGTCCTGACGAAGGTATCGCTTACGAGCCGGATCCATCCATGACATATGAAGTGTTTATGACGACGATTGAGTCGGGCTTGCGGATGCATCGTGCTCAACGTTGATAAGAAGTAGTACTTATTCTTCCATCATTTTGTCAACTCGCTTTATATACCATGTATCCGCAGACAGTTAGCCGTTGCATGTCTGCTGTCAATTACGGTTTCGTCTTCGATGTTTCGCACTGTGCTGAAACTTTGAAAAATGGGCGGCTATATCAGGGCGCTGAATATCCTGTATGGCCGCCCACTTGCGTTTATATTGGTCAGTTGTCGTTCATGCCGAATTCAATTGTCCGAAGCACGCCCTTCCAGTAGGATTCCCGGCTAAGCACCGTGTCACGGGACGTCTTTTTGTCGAATATTTCCAGAATCGAATACGAGAAATTGCTGGTGATGTACTCCGCGCCGTATTTGTTCCTCAATTCGATCATCTCTTTGTTACCGCCGGTCGGATCATTCAGGTTCGCGTAAGTGGACCATCGCGTCCACAGACCTTCATTGTCACTGGATGCGCTGCCCACATACAGTTTGCCCGTGTTCCGATCTGTGATCACATATACGGCTTTGACGGCGGACAGGGCCGTGCGCCATTCCGGTTCATCGTGGTTGATGATGTCCTGCAATTCACCGTGGGTCAGGGTTACGTGATCGTAGCCGTTGAACGTGCCGAGCTTGGTGCGGGGCGCGATCTCATACACGATTGGGTCGAGCTGATCCTGCACATGCTCGTACAGGCGCATGTACGGTTCATTGTTCGAGAGCACTTTGTTGATGCGGATGATAAGGCGTTTCTCATAGCCCGCATACTGGTCCATGTGCTCCAACTTGTAGCCGATGCCTTCGTATACCGGCGGTTGGATTTCTGTTGCCCGGTATAGTCCGCCGAAAATGTAATAGTCCTTGCCATACGGGTAGTACTGTGCAAATGCGAATAAATATTCGCGCCCGTTCATTTTGTGGTTGTTGTTACGCTCGCCGCCGCGGTACGCGTTCATGATCTCCCATTCGGGATCGTCATGCAGCAGGAGATCCCATGCGGGGAATGTGGTGTTGTTCCGGTTGAGTTTGATCTTCGCGTTGGTCGGCTCACTGAAATGGAATAGTTCAGTGAATTTTATCGGTTTTTGCTCTGGCATTTTTCATCCTTATGCAGGTGCATTATTGTTATCTATTTTCGTTTTATCGCTGATTGCATTATCAGGTTAAATCTGCGGCGGGATGGGGATATTTTTGCCTGTGTATTTCGTAGACGAACCCATCGTGTAGTTTGACGGGGATTATATCGTAAGCAGGATCGTCGGGATGCGCTTCCATTTCGTCGTGGGCTGCGCACAGTCGTTGAATGTCGCTGCCGATCAGGTTTCGTTTGCTGAACAGATCACTGGGATGTTTGTGCATGGCCTTGGCGACGCTGTTCTTGCTGTCCCCTTCGTGTATCGCCCATGCGGCGACTACCGCCAGTTCATGGTCGAGTGCTTTCTTGAGTTCTGAAATCAACAGCACTTGAGCGACGTGTCGGCATAGTCCGTTGTCGTATTCCGGCGACAGGGGTATTACGATGTAGCCGTTCTCCCGACGTGTTGGTATAACGGCTGTTTCTGCTTCCAACTGCTCGGCTAGATCGATGGACATTGTGTCGACTTGGCTGAGAATCTCGATGACCTTGTTGTACATGAGTTTTCTGTAATTGTCATCGTTCTCGATTGTTGCGAGGACGCGCATGTTGTCGCGCGTGTGCTTCTGTTGCGATTCCATCCGGGCCATGTGGAAGTCCTTTCCTCTCTAACGGTTTTCTATATGAATACGGTACTCGGAAAATTCTTGGGAAATCTGCTGATGGACGAAAGGATGGAAATCACCAAGGGAACGCACAGGGCGATCCCGAAAACCAGAAAGGTGGCGTCACATGCCACGCAGGAAAAGCTACACAACTGCCGAAGGATTTCAGAGCCTCGACCAGCATCTCATCGCTCAGCAGATGATTCCCCTGAGGGTTGAGGAGAAACAGGGCGATTGGGATGCCGAGACCAAAACCAATGCGCAGAAGACCAATGCGGACGGCGTACCTCAATGGCTGATCCAGACCTTGTTCCAGCCAATCGATGGTGATACAGAGCACGCGCCCGAGGTCGTGCCCGTTACCGTGACGGCCAAGGTGAAACCCGTCATCCGTGTGGGGTTTCCGGTGGAATTTGTTGGATTCGGCGCATGGGTTTACGTCTCCCACGACAAGACTACGAAGCAGGTCACGTCGGTGGGACGCAGCTTCATGGCCGCCGGGTTCAAACAGAACGGCGGTGAATGATGATGGGGCGTAAGACCAGTATCACGGTCCGAATCCCCATTGACCTGCTGGACCGGTTGGACGCGTACGGGGAATCCGAATTCGGTCGCCGTTTCGATCGGAGTCTGTTCATCGTGGAAGCGATAACGGGGCGGCTGAATGGTATCAAGGAAGGAGCCCATCATGGGTGACGTGTTGTTCTGGCCGGCGCTGGCATTGATTGCCTGCGTCGCGGCCGTGGTCTTTATCTCGGTCGTGCGGTTGCGGAAACTGCGCCATACGATTGAGCATCACATGCCTGAAGCGGTCGTGCGCCGCGATGGTTGGGGCTGTCGCGCGATTGCCCTACCCGGCCGTCGGATCTGGCTGGTGCCGACCGACATCGCCGAGCAGCAGGCGATGGACGCGTTGAAGGAGACGGCGAAGGCGTACCCCGGCTGGATCCCCTCGCATCGGATGATGGGACGTGGTACGCGGGCATACTGGTTGCTGTCCGTCCGCCGTCCGGCGCGGAAGATAATCCGTCGCGAAGATATACCGGCGGAGAAGGATCCGGCCCATTACGTCTGTATCGGTCTCAACTTATCTCGCAAGCCGGTCATGATCCGTAGCGACGAGCACACACTGGTCATCGGCTTGACAGGCAGTGGCAAGGGCAGCATCATGGCGACTTACGTCGACGGACTTTCACAGCTGTATGAAGACGGCCTCGTCCAGTTCTGGGGCATCGACCTCAAAGGTGGCATCGAAATGTCGATGTACGGCACTCTCTTTGAGTCCCATCACGCCTACACGCTTGACGAGGCGGTCGCTCTACTACAGAATCTGTCCACCGAATGCGACCACAGAATGGACAGTCTGCGTGGGCGCGCGCGGGAGCTGCCGCCGACGCCCGAGTATCCACGAATCGTCCTGCTGATCGATGAAGCCGCCGAGCTACACGGCAAGGCAGACAGGAAGAAGAGCGAATTGGTCACGCGCTTGCTGGACTCGATCCTCAGACGTGGGCGTGCGCTCGGCATCGTCGTCGTGGCGCTCAGTCAGGATCCACGTGTCGAATCCGTCCCCCTGCGGGCCCGGTTCCCTCAGCGAATCGCGCTCCGGCTCAACTCCGAGGAGGAAGCTGTCATGTTGCTCGGACGGGAAGCCGTCGACCGCGGTGCCACTCCATGGCTGATCTCACCGGATCAACAGGGATCCGGATTCATCTGGAACCAGACCACGGGGACGGTCGACTATTTCAGGGCGCCGTGGTATGGCGACGACGACCTGATGGAACTGGGCGCGTAGGCGCTGTGAGAACCCCGCCGTCGGAGCGATGCTCGCGCAGGCGGCGGGGTTCTCTATACCCAAAATTCGGTCATCGAAGCCCGGCTGCTCTTGATTATTAGATTCAAATTCCACCGTGAACATCAAAAGGAGGTGATCCGGCATGCCCAGATTGACGATCCGACAGCACGGAGCAAGCGCATCGATCCCACGTCATCCCATTGCCGGAAACCTCCAAAAGCCGGAGGAGAGGAAGGCGAATCGAGGCTGGACCGCCGCCGTGGCAAGAAGAAACAGCCAGTACCTCCAACGGATTGATTTCGAGAGAGTTGATGGGACACCGTACGCGGTGACATTGACGTTGCCGGCATGGCAGATGGAACAGGTCACACCGGTGGTGATGCACCGGCTCATCGACGTGATGATAAAATACCTGCGCCGACATGGAATGCTCCACTTCCATTGGATCATCGAGTTCACGGCACGACGTATGCCGCACATCCATATGAGCGTATGGATGGCTGATCGGTATGAGGAATGGGACCGGCATCTGCGCCAGTACATCGTGTGGGACAACAACGAGAGCGCGGTCGTCTCCAATGTCGTGGTCAAGTGGCTGGAGCTGACGGAAGCAGAGGGACTGCATACATCATCCAACTCCCAAGACGTCCAGTTGATTGATGGGAACGAGGCGTGGCTCGTCTACATCGCGAAACACGGCATCCGCGGCGTCAAACACTACCAGCGGGCATTGGATAACATGCCAGACGAATGGCGTGACGGTGCCGGCGCGATGTGGGGACACGACAGGAAAATGCCAGTGGCTGACGACAGCGTTCTGCCTATGGACATGCGGGCTTTCCACCAGTTCCGCAGAGAGGCGCGCAAATGGTGTTGCGCCCATGCCTGCATGATCAAGGATCCGCACAGACGAGCGAAGGCGATCGGACAAGCGCGCCGGAGCAATCGTTGTTGCCGGCCGGAGTTGTCCGTCGTGCGTCCGGTGTCTGTTTGGATCCCCAAGGACGTGACGATCTCCATCGTCAAGGGACTGCGCTCCCGCGGATACATGATCGGCTGGGACGCATACCAATGGGGAGTGGACGAGCTCGCCCGGCTGCGTGACGAAGGTGGTTCAGAGGAACGCCGGCGCATCCTCGGGAAATCGCTCATGGAAATGCTGAGGACGTGAGCTACATGGTGATCGTCATCCCCGAAATCCCGATCAAAGACAAGCTCACGCTCACTGTCCCGGAGGCGTCGGCCCTCGCGGGCATCCCATACAAGATTGTCAACGCTGCCGTCAAGAACGGCGACCTCGCCTCCTGCTACGCCGGCAGCTCCACCGTCCGGATACGTCGCACCGACCTCGACGACTGGGTGGCTGCTCTGCCATCCGACTGGTGCTGAAACGCAAGAAGACCCCGGAGAAATCCGGGGTCTTCTTGTATACCTTAGGCTACCGTTTGGCTACCCTTAGAATTGAAAATGGCTTAATTCCAAGGAAAACGGGCCATATAGGTCAGATGTGGAAGTACAGCTCGTACTCCAGCGGGGTCGGGGCCAGGCGAGCCTGGTCGATTTCGCCGCGCTTGAGGTCAAGCCAGGTCTCGATCAGATCGTCGGTGAACACGTCGCCGGCGGTCAGGAAGTCGTGGTCCTCTTCCAGGGCGTTCAGGGCCGCGTCGAGGGAGCCCGGCACCTGCTTGATGTTGGCGTGCTCTTCGGGCGGCAGCTCGTAGAGATCCTTGTCGACCGGCTCCGGGGGCTCGATGTGGTTCAGGATACCGTCGAGGCCTGCCATCATCTGGGCGGAGAAGGCGAGGAACGGGTTGCAGGACGGATCCGGTGCACGGAACTCGATGCGCTTGGAAGCGGGGGAGGTTCCGGCCAGCGGGATACGGATGGCGGCGGAACGGTTACGGGCGGAGTAGACCAGCGAAACCGGAGCTTCGAAGCCCGGCACCAGACGGTGGTAAGAGTTCAGCGACGGGTTCGTGAACGCGACCACTGCGGAGGAGTGCTTGATCAGACCGCCGATGTACCAGCGGGCGATGTTGGACAGGCCGCCGTAGCCCTGCTCGTCGTAGAACAGCGGCTTGCCGTCCTTCCACAGGGACTGGTGGCAGTGCATGCCGGTACCGTTGTCGCCTGCGATCGGCTTGGGCATGAAGGTCACGGCCTTGCCGGCGAGCGCTGCGGTCTCGTGGACGACGTACTTGTACTTCATCAGGTCGTCGCCAGCGTGCTGCAGGGTGTTGAAGCGGTAGTTGATCTCCTGCTGACCGGCGCCGGCCACCTCGTGGTGGGAGCGCTCCAGCTGCAGGCCGACCTTCTGCAGGTTGGCGACCATGTCGTCGCGCAGGTCCTGGTAGTGGTCGCACGGCGGAACCGGGAAGTAGCCCTTCTTGATGCGGTTCTTGAAGCCGATGTTCGGGGTGCCGTCCTCTTCGGTGTCGACGCCGGAGTTCCACGGAGCCTCAATGGTGTCGACCTCGTAGAAGGAGCGCTGCATGGAGTTCTCGTAGCGCACCTTGTCGAAGATGAAGAACTCGGCTTCCGGAGCGAAGGAAGCGGTGTCGGCGATGCCGGTGGACTTCAGGTAGGCCTCGGCCTTGCCGGCAACCTGGCGCGGGTCGCGGGAGTACGGCTCGTCGGTCAGCGGGTCGACGATGGAGAAGGCCACGTCGAGGGTCTTGTGCTTGCGGAACGGGTCGACGAAGGCGGTCGTGACATCCGGGATCAGCTTCATGTCGGACTCGTTGATGGCCTGGAAACCCTGTACGGACGAACCATCGAACGGCATACCGTCGGTGAAGGCGTTGTCAATGAATTCGCTGGCCGGGACGGTGAAGTGCTGCTGAACGCCGATCAGATCGGTGAAACGCACGGAGACGTACTCGATGCCTTCCTTGTTGATCAGTGCTTCGACCTCTTCAGGCGTGTGGGCGAAAATCTTATTCTCTGCCACAATCGCTCCTTTGTTCTTGAGAACTTGTTTGAGAACTTACAATCGACAAGTCTAGAAATGTGAGTTTCACGCGCTCGTCAATTGGGTTACGATTATGTTTCGAGATGGGCAACAGACGGTGTAATCCGCGTTTTTCCAATGTTTTGGGATTTATGAAATTCGTCGCGTCTCAGTGTCGCGTTTCAAGTAGTGGACGGTTTGACGGTTGTCGGTCGGGACCCGGCCGGATATGGGAAAGCCCCCGCGGCGATGTCCCGCGGGGGCTTTCCCAATGTATGAATGATGCCGGTTCGGCGTGAGGTTGCCCGCCGAAGATCAGCGGCCTCGCATCACGCGGCGGCTGACGTGCTGCATACGCGTGGGATCGATGCCCTTGGGGATGCCCATGCCGTTCTTGGTCTGCAGTGTGCGCAGACGGGCGTTCAGTTTCTCCAGCTCGGCCTTGGTGAGGATGAAACGCTCGCGCGGGTGGATCTTCGCCAGGAGAGCGTTCTTGTGGTGTGTCGGGCGGTACGCCTTGTGGCGGATGATGTTGCTGCGCAGCTTCTTCAGCGGCACCTGACCCTGGCCGTTGCCGACCACCACACGGTACACGGGGATCTGCGAGCCGGCGGTGACGCTCTTGATGGACTGCTCCTGGCGGGCCATCGCGCGCTTGACGCGATCGTAATCACCTTCACCGAGCAGGTAGATGCCGTTGTATCCGGTGCCGCGCCAAATGGCGTCCTTGGTGCGCGGATCCACCCACACCGGCTGCTCGGGGAAGTTGAAGCCGGCCTTGTTGATGTTGCGCAGCACGCTGATGGCCGCGCCGGGCTTGCCGTCGAGCTGCTTGTATCCGACCATGTCGGCGCGGCGGGTGAGCACGATGGTCGCCATCAGCATGCCGAGCATGATGGCGATGAGCATGAGGAACACCCACGTCAGCACCGTCCAACGGAATATGATGCCGAGGATGACGAACACGATCACGGGCACGAGGAACGCGCCGGCGATCAGCGCCGGAAGCATCTTGTCTTCCTTGTGCGTGTACTTGAAGATCGTTATGATCTGTTTGATCGTGCCCTGCTTCTTGGGCTTCTTCTGCTTGGTCTTCTCGTCCTTGCCTGCCATCAACTTCCTCGCTTGGTCTAGGGTGAACACACTGAGCGACAAGTTTACCAGCAGATGTGCCCTTCTGCCGACCATGAGCCGCCGCGTCGCTCGTTCGCGGTGTCTTTATCGGGTGTGCAGCGGCCGGTCGTCGGCTTTGAGCAGCGTCTCGCCCAGCGTCTCGCTGAAGGTGGGATGGGGATGGATGAGACGCGCGGCGTCGGAAAGCGGGGTGTGGTTGCCGACGAGCTGTTCCGCTTCCGCGATGATGTCGGATGCGACGGGCGCGACCATGTGCACGCCGAGCACGACTCTGACGCCGGGCTGTTGCGCGCGGATGCCGCTGACGAGCGACAGAGATCCGCCGGAGCCGCTCATCATCATGCGGGCGTTGGACATCATCGGGTACACGGTCTCCTTGATATCGGAGAGGTCGTTGCGCTGTTTCGCGTCGGTCGCGGTCAGTCCGACGCTGGCGGCCTCGGGGTTCGAGAACACGATCTGCGGGATGGTGTCCTCATCGAGCGGCTTTGGGTCGAGTCCGGCGATGGATTCCGCGGCGATGATGCCCTGCTCGAACGCGCGGTGAGCGAGCGCGTGCCCTTCGGTGATGTCGCCGACGGCCCATATGCCTGCGACCGGCGTGCGGCCGTATCCGTCGGTCGTGATGAATCCATGGTCGTCGACGGTCACGCCGGCGTCACGTATCCAACCGTCGGAGGTCAGCGGGTCCCGCCCGATCGCGACGAGCACGAATTCGCCTTCGGCGATGTGCTCGGTGGAGCCGCCGTCCTTGGCGCTGGTGTAGTGCACGAGGGCTCCCATGTTGACGCCGGTGTCGATGTGGGTCACCGTCGAGCGGTCGATGACGTCGATGCCGTGTCGTTTGAGCTCACGCGTCAGGGTCACGCCGGCGCGGCGATCCCATCCAGAGAGCACACGGTCCTTGCGGATAAGCATCGTGACCTTGCATCCGGCGGCGTTCCACATGGAGGCGAATTCGGCGGCGATCGCGCCCGCGCCGATGATGACCGCGTTATGCGGCATCGCCATCGACATCGCCCGCGTCGAATCGATGATCGCGCCACGGAACGGCTCGCCGGGCAGCTGCCGCGGGGCGGATCCCATGGCGAGCACCACATCCTGAGCGGTGATGTCGTAGGACGGGCCGATGTCTTCCGGCACGTCCGAGCGCACGGACCGTTGCACGTCCTGCCCGTCAGCAGGTGCGGCGATGTGCACGGTGATGGGACGTGCCGCGCCGGTGATCGAGGCGACGCCCCGGAACACGGTGACGCCCCGATGGGCGAGCAGACCTGCCAGCCCTTGTGTCATCGTGTCGACGATGCGCTTCTTGTAATCGTGCAGCGTCCCGTAGTCGATGCCGTTGATGGTGGCGGAGATGCCCAGTTCGCCGGCGTGCCGGATGGAGTCGATTGCGTGGGTGGCGCTGATCAGCGCCTTCGACGGGATGCACCCGCGGTTGAGGCAGGTTCCGCCGAGCGTTGCGTCGCGTTCGATCATGGCCACGCGTTTGCCGAGCTCGGCCGCCCGCAATGCTGTGGAATATCCGCCGGGTCCACCGCCGATTATCGCGATGTCAAAAGCTTCACTCATGTTCGACTCCTTTGTGCTCGTACCAAAACCATCCCCATCGTAATACCTTACGCCCGCCGGCGGGCTGAGCTGTGGAGCAAATAGCAGGGCTCTTCGTAGGCCAAGAGCGAGCAAGGTGGGTGCTGTCTTGCCCTCGCTGGCGGCGGGGCTGTCGAGCGCAGCGAGACTGGGGTGGTTTCACGCAGCCTAGGGCATACAAAAAACGGCGCTCCCACTATCGGGAGCGCCGTCAGGAAAGCAGCAGGGCGGCTGTCACTTCGGCCAGTTGCCGCGCTTGGGGCTGCGCGGTTTGGGCAGACGCCAGCGGCGCACCTGAATCGCGCGGCTCCAAGCATACGATGCGGAGCGCGAGCCCTTGGCAACGGATGCCTCGCCATACTTCTCGATGAGCTTCTTCTTCAGCTTGCGCCACATGACAGCCACGTCGATGATCACGGCAATCAGGTACACGTACAGCAGAATCATCATCGGGACCGACAGCTGCGGCGCGATGGTGGTGACGAGAATCGAGCCGAGCAGCATGACGAACGCAACCGGGATGAAGAACTCGCCGAGGTTGCGGCGCGCGTCGACGTAGTCGCGGATGTACACGCGCCACGGCAACCGTTCGGCCTTCGGCATGCGGTTGATGTCGCCGGTGCGCATCGCCTCGTACTCTTCGTCCTCGCGCTTGCGGATCCGCTCCTTCGCGGCCTTGGCGCTGGCCTTGCGGTCCGGCGGCACCAGAGGACGCAGGTTACGCGCCTGCGCCTGCTTCATCTTGGGGGTCGGACGGCCTTTCCCGACGGTCTTGGCGGGCGATTCCTCTTCGATTGGCTCCTGGGCCTTGTCCTTCTTGAAAGGGTTCCATGTCATAATCCGTCAGAATACGGCCACGCCTCGACGCTGGAAAGCTGGACGAACCGGTTACAATGGCAGCTGATATGACCATCTGTTCCAGGCCGGCCGGTTCGTGCCGGCGGGATGGATGATGACGAACGCAACAGTAAGGAGCATCATGACCGCAGTGTTTTCCGACGAGCTGCGCGCGCGGGTCGAAGCCGATTTCGGCCGCGTCGTCGATCTGCTGGGCCGTAAGGTCGCGCTGAAGTCGATTTCCGCCGAGGGCATCACCGCCGAGCATATGAAGCGGTCCGCCGAATTCGTAGCGGACGAGCTGCGCCAGGTCGGCATCGACGCGAAGGTCGTCCAATCGCGCAACCCGGATGGCACGCCCGGTGCATGGGAGGTCATCGGCTCGAAGATCGTCGACCCGCAGGCCCCCACCGTGCTGCTGTACGCGCACCACGACGTGCAGCCTGTGCCGGATCCGTCCGCATGGGACACTGACCCGTTCGTCGCCACCGAGGTCGGCACGCGCCTGTACGGCCGCGGCTCGGCGGATGACGGCGGCGGCATAGCGATTCACTCGGGCGCGATGAAGGCGCTCGGCGACGATCTCAAGGTCAACATCAAGGTGTTCGTCGAGGGCGAGGAGGAGATGGGCTCGCCGAGCTTCATCCCGTTCATCGAGGATCATCGCGACGAGTTCGCGTCCGACGTGATCGTTGTGGCCGACTCGGGCAACTGGTCCGCCGATATTCCGTCGCTGACCACGTCGCTGCGCGGCAACACCTGTGTGGACGTGAACGTCAAGGTGCTGCACCATCCGGTGCATTCCGGCCAGTACGGCGGCCCCATCCTCGATGCGAACACGCTCGCCGCGATGCTCATCGCCTCGATGTACGACGCCAACGGCGACCTCGCTGTGCCGGGCGTGGCCGCGCAGGAGCCGGTCGGTGGCCTGCAGCGCGACCTTGACGAGGCCACCGTGCGCGAGGACGCCGGCATCGTCGACTCCTATCGTCTCGCCGGCACCGGTTCGCTCGCTTCCAGGCTGTGGACCAAGCCGAGCGTGACCGTGATCGGCTTCGACGCGCATCCGGTCGAGGGCTCATTCAACGTGGTCAGCCCCGAGACCACGTTCCGCCTGTCCCTGCGCACCGCGCCGAGCCAGCACCCGCAGGAGGCGCAGGACGCGCTTGCCGCGTTCCTGCAGGCACACGCCCCGTTCGGCGCCGAGGTGAAGGTCACCAAGTTGGAGAACGGCATGGGCTGGGCGATGGACCCGAACGCGGTCGCCACCAAGGATGCACTCGCGGCCATGGAGGAGGCGTTCGGCGTGGCGCCGATCAACAAGGGCGAGGGTGGCTCGATCCCGTTCATCCCTGAGCTGCAGCGCATCTTCCCATCCGCGCAGGTGCTCGTCACCGGCCCGGAGGATCCGAAGGCCAACGCACACAGCCCCAACGAGTCGATCTCGCTGCCCGGCTTGAAGAACAACATCCTCGCGGAGGCCCTGCTGCTCGCCAAGCTCGGCGAGTAAGGCCGGCAACTGCCCCCGTTTCCCCGGGAACAGGTTGGGTGGCATACCCGAAACGGGTATGCCACCGGTGTGCTGCGACGATGCGGTGCCCTCCGTTCCGGTAGCCGGCGGCGTTTTTTTCGGTTGCCCGCCGTGGCTCTTTTGGTGGTGCGGTGAACAATAGAGGGAATGAACACATACTCCGAACCGGATCATTTGACCGGCTATTGCGCCGATGCCAGAGTCGCCATCGTCGACAATGACGAGCGCGCCTTGGAGTCTGTAGTCTCGCTGTTTGCTGATCGCCTAACTCAAATCGATGTTATCTGGTCGACGACTGAGGGGTTGAGAGCAATCAAATCATGCAAGGAGCATGAGCTCAAGCCGGATCTGCTGCTTCTTGATATGTCATCGGAAGGCATCCAGGGGCCTTCGGTATGTCGTGGCATCCGTAGATTCGATGGGAGGGCCTGCTATGAATGGACTTCATAGCATCATATGATGGGTGAACGGGATCATCGAACCAAAGGCGGTCGAGGATGAAAAAACGGCGTAATCGCGGCAAAAACGGCAAAACAGTCGGCAATGGCAGCATCTCCAAGACCCGCAATAGCGGACGTATATCTGTGATATGGCTGCTGCTGGCCGTGGTGGTCGCGGTGTCGCTGACGGTCGGGGCATGCGCTTTGTGGCTGCCCGACCGGGCACCCGCACTGCTCGGCTCCGCCAAGGAGATCACGAGCGCGCCGGCCGGAGTGCAGGAGTACACGGGAGCCACCCAGGTTACCATGATTCCCACGGTCTCTCAGACGCGCGAACTGGTCGGCAACGCCTCCGGCACAGTGACGGAGGACATGTCATCGCAGGGATTGACCTCTGGCAAGACCGCGATGAAGGTCAACGGAGTCTCGGTGGTGGCGCTGGCGACAGCCACGCCGATGTACCGCGACCTCGCCACCGGGGACAAAGGCGACGACGTGCTCGCACTCAACAACGAACTCGCACGCCTCGGACTGCCGGCCTCGGCGAAATCCACCACATATACATGGAACACGTCTCAAGGAGTGAAGCAGCTCATGAGCGCCGCCGGCGACACGTCGGACGGTTCATTGCCGCTGACCGACGTGCTGTGGATACCTGCCGCGAGCGTGCGGGTCAACGAATGGGCCGGCACTGTCGGGGCGACCGTGGCCGGGGGGAAGCGTCGTTGGGAAGGTGCCCGGCAGTGTCACGAAATTCTCCATCCAGAACGGGCAGCCGTCGGAACTCGACCGGACGGTCACCCTGATCGGGCAGACCGCCACGCTGAAAGCCGGCACCACCGAAGTGGATGACGCCGAGTTCTGCGCCAAAGTCGCCGCCACACAGGAATTCCAGTCACTCACCAGCGACATGCTCGCCACAGGTCTGGAAGCCAGCGTGCAGCTTGTGAATCCGGTGCAGGCGCTGCGCGTGCCGGCCGCGTCGGTGATCGGCGTCAACGGCAGCAAGGGGTGCATCGTCTCGGGTGGCAGGACCATCAAGGTGTCAATTGTCGGATCCGAGCTCGGGGCGAGTCTCGTCGAGCCCCAAGGCGCCGATGCCGCGGCTATCACCTCGGTTGAGATAGGCAGTGGTTTGACCGGCGAAAGCTGCCGATGATGACGGGGGAAGATGTATACGCCGGTGCCGGAGTCGGTGCCGCGCCGCAGCCGGAGCGATCGGTGAGCGTACATGATTTGGCGCATAGGTTCCCCGGAACGGACGTGTTGTTCGAACATCTGGATTTCACAGCGATACCCGGCCAGACCGTGGCGATATGCGGGCCATCCGGATGCGGCAAGTCGACGCTGCTGTCGATTCTTGCCGGATGGGAGAAGCCGTACCATGGCACGGTGGAACGCAAGAACGTGGAACGTGTAGGCTGGGTGTTTCAGAACCCGTACGGCGTGCCCGGGCGAACGGCTCTGGACCATGTCGTGTTCCCGCTGCTGGCCAAGGGGCTGCGCCGGCGCGAAGCGGAGCCGCAGGCGTTGGAGGCCATGGGGCTGTTCGACTTGGAGTATGCGGCCGACCGGCGGTTCAGCGAACTGTCGGGCGGCGAGGCGCAGCGGCTCATGCTGGCCCGTGCAGTATGCTCCAGACCTGACATGCTGCTCGTGGACGAGCCGACTGCACAATTGGATACGCGCACCGCGCACTCGGTGAGCCACGTGCTCGGGAACCTGGCCGGACAGGGCATGATCGTGCTGGTCGCCACCCATGACCCGGACACGCGCGACGCCTGCGGTCGCGTCATCGACCTGGCCGACTACGCCCCCGGCGATAACGAGGACTCCGGTTTTGCCCCCGCTGGCGGAAACGAACCCGCTGAGCCTACCGATTCCGCCCCCGCTGGCGGGGGCTCCCGCGAAGCGGGTGGGGGTGGTCCCACCGACTCAACTGACATCGCCGAAAATGGATCGGAGGTGCGCTCATGAGACTGGGATCCATCATCTCGGAGACGCTGCGCAACATCGCCTCGGGCACCGCGCATGCTCTCGCCATGTTCCTCGCCGTGCTGTTCGCCGGCACCCTGCTCGGAGGATACGAGGCGATGTCGGTCATGAGGTTGGAAACCGAAGCCGCGGTGCGCATCCGCGCATTCGCCGACGTGAAAACCGTGGTCGGCGGCAATGTCGACGGACTCGCCTGCGACCGGCTCTCCGACCATGGCGACCCGTCGTTCATTTCCGGGGCGATGCGGTCCGGCCCGCAGGTCGTGCCGCTGGCAACGAATGGCATCGAACTGTCATCATATGAGGTGACCGCGGGCATGATACGGCTCATCACCGCCGAAGACCCGCAGGAGGTTCCGGACTCGTCCGGCGTGTGGGTGTCATCCGACGTCTCCCATGATTTCGGTCTCGTCAAAGGCAGCCGCATGCAGACGAATCATGGCACGGTCACCGTGGCGGGCGTGTTCGATTGGCCGAATGACGGCAGGGACATGCGGTTCGCCTATGCGATGATCGCACCGGCGGCATCGAGCGGCGGCGTGTTCCAGGAATGCTGGGCAAAGCAGTGGCCGCAAAGCGACCAGATGGACGAGCTGCTGTTGTCCACCGCCACGAAGAACCCGAAATCGGAGATGCGTCCCGGTGTGACCGCTCTTAACAAGGGGTTCGATGCGCATTATGACGCGCAGAAGGGCTATCTGACCCGTGTGACCCGTTGGATGCCGTATCTTGGACTGGCGGTCGGCCTGCTGCTAGGCGGGATTTCGGTACGCCGCCGCCGGCTCGAATATGCAGGCGCGTTGCACTCGGGCGAATCTAAGGGCGCGCAGCTGCTCGGTATCGAACTGGAATCACTGATCTGGGCAGGAGTCGGCACGCTCGCGACATGCGCGCTGCTCTCCGCGTACGCGCTGCGCATGTCGCAGTCCGACCCTCTTGCCGTGTTGCTGGCCGCCGTTCGTACGCCGCTCGTGTTGCTGGCCGGAGTGCTCGTCTCCTCGCTGTTGACGGGATCGGTGATCCGACAGACGCAGCTGTTCCGCTACTTCAAGAACCGGTAGCGCCTAATCCCGTGTCACTTCGCCAGTCCCATCTGGTATTTCAGGGTCATCACGCGCGTCGCGGAGGCCGTCACCTTCTTCGCGAAGGCCGGGTCGGACTGCGCGCGGGCGATGATACCGTCAAGAATCGGCGTCACATATGACGTATCGCCTATGCACGCCAAATCGCCGCCGGCGTCCACCAGACGCACGCCCAGGTCCTTGGTCGCTATGCCGCTGACCGCCGCGGCCGAAAGGGAGTCTGAGATCACCACGCCGTCATAGCCGACGCTGCCGCGCAGCGTGCCGTCGATGATCTTGCTGGAGAACGCGGCGGGCGCCGACGAGTCGATGCGCTGGTAGGTCGCCAGCGACATCATCACCATAGCCGGCTTCGCCTGCTTGATCGTGGTGTTGAACGCGCCTATCTCCTCGTCATCAAGCGTGGTCGTGGTGTCGAGGATGCCTTCGGTCGTGAAATCGGTATTGCCGGTCACCGCGCCCAAACCGGGGTAGTGCTTGACGGTCGCGCCGACGCCCGCGTCGCGCATGCCTTCGATGAACGCGATGCCGTGCTGCGCGTTTCCGTTGGAATCCAAACCGAAATCGCGGTTCAGCGCGCCAATCGGAGCGTTCGAGGAACGCTTGACCTGCACCGTCCCCAATACCGGGGCCAGGTCGATGTTGATGCCGGCTTGCTTGAGCTGGCCGCCCCAGGTCTTTGCGGAGGAGCGCAGCGTGTCAGCGCTCATCTGGCCCTGCGCCACCGCGGACGGCATCGTGTCGAATCCACTGCCCTTGAGATGCTGCACCTGGCCGCCTTCCTGATCGGTGGAGACGATCAGCTGGTTGCCGCTCGGAGCATAGCTTTGCAGCGCGTCAGCGGCGGTCTTGGTTGCGGCTGTGCCGTTGTTCCAGTTGCCGATGAGCACCACGGAACCGACATGGCGTGTGCTGATGAGGGCGCTGAGATCGGCCGGATTGCCGCCTGCGAACATCGGTGCCATGATGAGCTGCCCGGCCCGTTCATCGAGACTCATCGTGGCGATGGCGCGGCTCGCCTTGGCCGCGGGGGAGTCACCGGCTGCCTTCTGATGCTCCTGAGATTTCTGCGGTTTCGGTGTGGGGGCCTTGTCGCGGTTCAGCGTCGAAGAGGAGGACTGTGGCTGCGCGAGATGTTCGAGCGTGTCTTTTTGCTGGGGGTGCAGCATCCACCATGCCGTGCCTGCCGCCACAAGGGCCACCACGCAGAGCATGGCCGCGATGATGGTGGGGGCTGAACTGGGGCGCGGCCTCCTGCCGCCGTGTTTGATCTGCTGCATCCTCATATGCACTAGCGTAGGCCATCATGTGTAGTGGTTGTGAAACGGTTGTACGACGGCTGTGTTCTCAGCTCAGAGCATGACCAGCTTTCCTAGCCTTTCGATAGGCTTGTATCATGTCTTTTTTTGATATGTTGGGTATGTTCGATCCCGGCGACGGGCCACGCGGGCCACGTCGGGACTCCGGTGCGACCGATGACGATCCGGTGATCGTCGATGTGCAGGCGGATGGCGACGATCATGGCGAGACGCCATCCGCCGGCAAGGGGGAGCCGCCGAAGCGCGGCGTGCCGAGGCTCACGCCCCGACCGTTGCCGAACGGGCCCAGCAAGGGGACGAAGATTCTGATCGGCGTCGTGCTGGCGCTGGTTGTCGTCGTCGGCCTGTTCTTCGGCCTGTCGCAGTTCATCACGGACCTGATGTGGTACGGACAGCTCGGTTTTCAGAACGTGGTGTGGACCCAGCTGGGTGTCAAGTTCGGCCTGTGGGCGGCGTATGCGTTGCTGATGGCCTTGGTCAGCTATGTGTCCGCTTGGCTGGCTATCCGCGCTCGCCCCGATTCGTCCGACGGCTCGACGTTCCGCATCAAGGACGACGTCATCGAAGTGGGCAAGTCGTTCAGTTCCAAGACCGCGCGTCGCGCCGCCGTGGTCGTGTCGCTGGTCGTGGGCGTGATGTTCGGCTCGCAGTTCAACTCGAACTGGTCTGAGATCCTGCTGATGTTCAACGCGCAGAGCTTCGGCACTGCCGATCCGCAGTTCGGCATCGACAACGGGTTCTATGTGTTTGTGCTGCCCGGTTTGCGGCTGGTGATGTCGGCCGTATCGATGCTGCTGCTGATGGGCATTGTGTTCTCCGTCGTCACGCATGCGATGATGGGCGGCATCCGCTTCACCATGCCGGTGCATGGTCGCGGAGTGCTCGCTGTGACCAAGCGCGCCCGTCGCCAGATCGGCATCTGGCTGATCCTCAACATGCTGGCCTGGTCCGCGCGCCAGGTGATCGGCGTGTTCACGCATCTGACCCAGCAGGGCGACCGCATCACCGGCGCCGCATACACCACCGTGCACGCGACCATTCCGGTCACGTTCATCATGGCGGCCATCACCGCGATGCTCGGTGTGTTCCTCGGCGTGTGGCTGATGCGTTCCCATGCGTTGGAAGGCGCCGCCAAGCCGAGTGTCCGCGCCGCCGCGGCTCTCAAGGCGTGGCGTACGCCGGTGATTGCGATCGCCGCCGCGCTGGTCGTCTCGCTGGTGCTCACCGTCGCATGGCCGATGCTGCTGCAGCGGTTCAAGGTGAACCCGAACGCGCAGGAGATGGAATCCACCTATATCCAGCGCAACATCAACGCCACGCAGCAGGCGTACGGGCTCGACAAGGTGAAGGTCGAACAGTACAAGGCCACCACCAAGGGCAAGTCCGGAGCGCTGTCGTCCGAGGCCGAATCCACCGCGCAGATCCGACTGCTCGACCCACAGGTCGTCAGCCCCACGTTCAAGCAGCTGCAGCAGTCGAAGCAGTACTACACGTTCGCCGACACGCTGGCCGTCGACAAGTACGACATCGACGGCGTCAGCCAGGACACGGTGATCGCCGCCCGAGAACTGGATCTGGAAGGCAACGACAACCGCAACTGGGTCAACGACCACACCGTGTATACGCATGGGTACGGTGTCGTGGCCGCATACGGCAACAAGGTGGCGGCGGACGGGCAGCCGCAGTTCTTCGAATCCAGCATCCCCACCCAGGGCAAGCTCACCGAATCGCAGAAGTACGAGCCGCGCATCTACTTCTCCCCGAACGCCCCCGAATACTCGATTGTCGGGGCTCCGAAGGGCATGGATTCGTGGGAGTTCGACTATCCGACCGGATCGCAGGGCGCGACCAATACGTTTGACGGCGATGGCGGCCCCTCGGTGGGCAACATCTTCTCGCGGCTTTTATACGCGGTCCGGTTCGGATCCGATCAGATCCTGTTCTCCGACCGTGTCACCTCCGACTCGCAGATCCTGTACGACCGTTCCCCCAAGGAGCGCGTCGCCAAGGTCGCCCCGTACCTGACGCTGGACGGCCGCGTGTACCCGGCGGTGGTGGACGGACGGGTCAAGTGGATCGTCGACGGCTACACCACGTCGGACGCCTACCCGTATTCGCAGATGACCGATCTGGGAAGCGTCACGCAGGATTCCACCACCAAGACGTCGAACACGATCCAGGCGTTGGGTTCGCAGAAGGCCAACTACATCCGCAACTCGGTCAAGGCGACCGTCGATGCGTACGATGGCTCCGTCGAACTGTACGCCTGGGATGCCAACGATCCGGTGCTCAAGGCATGGGAGAAGATCTTCCCCGGACAGTACCACCCGATCTCCGAGATATCCGGCGACCTGATGAGCCACCTGCGTTACCCGGAGAACCTGTTCAAGGTACAGCGCGAGCTGCTCGCGAAATACCATGTGTCGTCCGCAGGCCAGTTCTTCTCCGGCGAGGATTTCTGGCAGACGCCGGTGGATCCCACCGAATCGGCCACGGCGCAGCAGCAGGGCGTTCCGCAGCCCCCGTATTACCTGTCATTGCAGACCGGCGGGTCGAAGAAGCCGGTGTTCTCGCTGACCTCCTCGTACATCCCCGCCGGCACGTCCACGCGAGAAATCCTCACCGGCTTCCTGTCGGTGGATTCCGACGCGGGCAACGAAAAGGGCGTAATCGGGCCGAACTACGGCACGATACGATTGCAGGAGCTGCCCAAGGACTCCAACGTTCCCGGACCGGGGCAGGCGCAGAACAACTTCAACGCGAACGCGGACGTGTCGAAGGAGTTGAACCTGCTCGAATCCGGTTCCACCAAGGTCAACCGAGGCAACCTGCTGACACTGCCGCTGGGTGGCGGTCTGGTGTATGTGCAGCCGGTGTACGTGCAGTCCAGCGGATCGACCAGCTTCCCGCTGCTCAAGAAGGTGCTGGTGGCGTTCGGCGACCAGGTCGGATTCGCCGATACGCTCGACGAGGCGCTCGACCAGGTGTTCGGCGGCAATTCGGGTGCGTCCGCGGGCGATGCCGAGAATTCCGGCAACACGTCTCAAAGCGGTGACGGGCAGAACGGCACTGACTCCGGTGATGGCAGCGAGAGCAACGGCAACGCGAATGGCAGTGGTACGAACGAGGGCAAGGACCAGAACGGTTCCTCCTCGCAGGGCGGCAGCCAAAGCCCCGAGCTTCAGCAAGCGCTGAAGGATGCGGCCCAAGCGATGAAGGACTCCCAGTCCGCCATGAAGAACGGCGACTGGACCGCCTACGGTGAAGCCCAGAAGCAACTGGAAGAAGCCCTTAACAAGGCCATCGAACTCGACGGTGGCAAGTAAGAGCCAAACCAGAAAACCCCAGTACTGTGAACGCCCCCACGCCGGGGGCGTTCACTATTTCTTGCCCCGCTGGCGGGGGCTGTCATGCACAGCATGACTGGGGTGGTTCTCGGCCCAGAACGGCCCCCAGCCATGCTCTACCCACCTGACCATCTGATTCGCTCCCAGCCCGTGTGCCACACTAGGCGAAAAACACCCCAAAATCGCATGGTGTGGTACAGCAGAAGGCCACACCATGCGATGTGAGCCTTCACATCATGTGGTGTGGCAGAATGCGAGTCGTGAAAACCGCCATTTTCCAATGATCGGTGGATGAGCCCGGAATCACCCTTGGCCACACCAGCCCCAAAACCCTCAAAAATCGCATGGTGTGGTACAGGCGAGGGCTAGATGGCAGTCGGTCGGTAACCATCCCCACACCTTCTCTCGCGGAAGTCCCATCCGGCGGTCTTCAAACGGAACTTTCGCGGGAGGGAGGGAGCTGACTAGTGGGAAAGGGGAACCTGACTAGCGGGCGGCGATGAGATCGAATACGTGCTCGACTACGCGCGCCGTGCAGGAGCCGTGCTCGGGGATGGCCACGTTGCGACGGATGAACGCCTGATAGGCGGCATGGTCGAAATCGTCGTGCTCGATGGCTCTCACGATCGCCTCGGCATCATCCGTGAACAGCGTCGGGATATCGCGCTTCGGGTCGATGTACAGGCTGCGTTTCTTCGAATAGTCCGGCCAGTCGTACGCATAGAGGAACACCGGCAGGTCAAGCAGTCCGGCCTCATAGATCACGGTCGAATAGTCGCTGATGACGTAATCGGCGACGAACAGCATGTCGTACTGGCTCGGATAGTGCTGGAATACGTGCGGATTGTTGATACGCAGGTCGTCCAACGGATGGCATTTCACGATCAGGTTGTACTTGTCGTAATCGATGGCATCGGCGAGGGCTGCTGCCGCCTGAGTCTGATTGGCGGGCGTCTTTTTGCGGAACGTGGGGCAGTAGACGATGTTGAGCTTGCGCCCGAGTTCCGGGAACTCGCGGATGATGCGTTCGCGCTGCTGCGCCCGGTACGAGCTGTTGATCAGCAGATCGGTGCGGGGCAGTGGCGCCTCGTAGATGATGGACGGGTCGATGTCGAAGCCGCGAGCGTAATCGCTGATGAACGATTTGGATGAGATGAGCACGGACGTGTACCCGCGATGCATGTTCAGCAGCGAGGCGGTGGAGAACTTCCGGCCTTCCTTGGAGCCCAACGCGGTGTATCCGAACTTCTTCATGTTGCCGAGCGCATGCCACATCTGGATGACGGGCACGTCGATGTAGCCGGCGAGCAGGCTTACCACGATGGCGTAGGTGTCGAGCAGCACCGCCTGGCTGGTGGCGATGAAATACAGCTGCCGGATCATATGGAACCCGTATCGTACCGGGTTGTGCAGCTTCTTGGCGAGGATCACCACGGAATAATCCGGATGCGTCTGTCTCACATAATGGCGGATGAGCCGGAAATCGGTGGTCGGGCGGTCGCTCTCGCGACTCAGGCACACAATCCTACGCTTGCGCGGGAACGCGCGGAAGAACCTATATGTAAGAAGCATCATCATCCGAACTGCATTAATCAGATGACGTTTCATTCTTGTTCTCCCTTACCGAAGCATCAGGTTGGTGTGTTAGCCGGTCTACCGTAACTGCAACTCTATATATTACATGGGTTACCACAAGGGGAACCATAAGGTGTCGTAAAGGAGCCCGGGGATGTCACTGGACGTTCACCAAATCCGCTGGCGGTCAAGTTACTTGGAGATCGACTATTCCTCGCGGGATGGTGGTGTGCCGTGGCTGTATTGCGTGGGACGTCGCCAGTTCGTTCCGTTCGAGATCGTCGGGCTTGAGAGCGGTGTCCGCCGCGCCCGCCTGAACCTGGTGCTCGGGGACGGGCGCGAGGTGCTTCCCGGCGGCCAATGGATCATCTGCGAGAAAATCAAGGAGTCTGCGCTCTTCAGTCTGCAGGCGCTGTACGCCGAATACCCGCTCATGCCGCAGCGCGTCGACTACGATGTACGTCACCTGCTGCCCCCGGAGTTGCGTGACGATGATGAGGCGGTCGCACAGTACACCGACGAAGAGCGTCTGGAACTGGTGGCTCGGCACCCCTATGTCACCAGCGGAGTCACCTACGACGATGAGGTGCTGGAGCGGCTTGACAATCTCGACCGCGTGTTCCGCTACGGCAAGAACAGCTACGCCTATACTGGTGTGTTCGTGCCCAAGACGAATCGTGCCGGTCTCATCTATCTCGCGTTGCACATGCAGTTCTTCCAGCGCAACAAGACCCCGCGCGCCCGTCAGCGCAGTCGTCGCCAGATGCAGAAGGACGTTTTCGCGGCGACGTACTCGGTGATGACCAAGCTGGTGCCGCGCAAGCGCAATCGAATCCTCTTCCTCAAGGAGAACGGCGAGGGCCCGACGGAGAATATGGAGGCGTTGCAGAGCCGCATGATCGAGCGCGGCATGGACAAGCGCTTCGATATTCGTGCCCGGTACCGCAACGTATTCGCGGGCAGGCAGAACATCGTCGCCTGGCTGCGCGACCTGTTCGAGATCGCCCGAAGCCGGTACGTCTTCATCGACGATTACACCCCTGTATTCAACTTTATCGACCCCGGTGAAGATGTGACGCTGACGCAGATCTGGCATGCCGGCGTCGGTTTCAAGTCGGTCGGCTATGCCCGTTTTGGTCTCAAGGGCTCGCCGGATCCGTACAATTCCGCGCACCGCCGATACACGTACGCGCTGGTCGGCAACGAGCACCTGCGTCGCATCTATTCCGAGGTGTTCGGCATCGAGGAGGAGGCGCTGCTCGCCACAGGCATGCCCAGGCTCGACCATTTCCTCGATGAGAAGGTCGAGAAGGAATACCGCGAGGAGATGGCCGACAAGTTCCCGTGGTCGGCCAAGGGACGCGTCATCGTGTTCGCTCCGACGTTCCGCGGCACCGGTCAGCGCACCGCGTATTACCCGTATGACGAGATCGACATGGATCGTCTGTACCGCATGTGTGTCGAGACGGACACGTATTTCGTGTTCGAGATGCATCATTTCATCCGCAAGCGTCCGGATATCTCTGCCGAGTACGCCGACCGCATCTTCGACCTGTCCGATGAGAGCCTGACGAAGCTGTTCTTCATCGCCGATGTGCTGGTGACCGACTATTCGTCGTGCTTCTACGACTACCTGTTGCTCAAGAAGCCGGTAGTGTTCTTCGTGCCCGACAAGACCGCGTATTCGCTGATCCGCGGTGTGCAGCGGTCCATCGACGAGATGGCGCCGGGCGTGGTGTGCGATACGTTCGACGAGTTCCTGGACGTGCTGAGGACTCGCCATTATGAGACGGTTTCCCCTCACCCCTCGTCCATCGACCGCGCCGCCGAGCGCAGCGGACTCGCCAGCGACCGTGCCATCGACACTATTATCTACGGCAAGGATGTTCCGGGTGTGCGCAAACAGGCCTCCGGTAAGGGAGGCGCGGTGCCGGTCCGGCAGTCCGACAAGTCGGCCAAGTCCGAAAGGAAGGCAAAGGAACTGCTGGATTCCAAGGTCGCCGACAAGGATACCAAGTCCGCCTCCGACGAGGAGGAGTGAGCGTGCCGGGGAAAACGAGCATGGCCGTCGCGCCCGCCGCCGGCGCCGGTGAGCCCGGCAGTGGCTCCGGCGAGACTGCCCGGCACGCGGCACCACGCGGTGCCGGGCGCCCATCATACGAGCTGCTGTCCAAATACCGCGGCGTGCTGATGGGCGTGCAGATCCTGCTGATCATGGCGTTCCACTACACCGAGGACCTGTCGAACGCGGCCGACCATTTCAACGGTCCCGCTCAGGTGTTCTACGACTATATCGGCAGTTCCGGCGTCGACATGTTCCTGATGATCTCGGGGCTGGGCCTGTACTACTCGTGGAAGCGCAACCCGGACGCGGGGGCGTTCTACCGCAAGCGGCTGACCCGCGTGCTGGTGCCGTACGTCGCCGTGGCGCTGGTCGGGTGGATCTGGTTCGACTTCGTCCATTCGGATGCCGGAGTGGTGCGTTTCCTCGCCGACATCGCATTCGTCACGTTTTTCACGGACGGTGTGAAGTGGTTCTGGTACATAGCGGTGTGCCTGATTTGCTATGTGCTGTTTCCGCTCGTGTTCGCCGTCGTGGACGGTACCCGAAACGTCGCCGCGGCATGGGTGCGAACGTTGGCATTGTGTGCGGCCGCGGTGCTGGTCGCGGTGGCGCTGTACAGATTCGCGCCGTCTTTCTACGACAACGTCGATCTGATCGTCAACCGCATACCGTGCTTCATCTTCGGCGCGCTGCTGGGAAGGCTCTCGCATGAACGTCGTCCATTGCCCATGCCCGTGGTCGCCGCATGCCTGACGGCCGTGGCCGTCATGCTCTACCCGATGCAGCTGGTTGATGTCCCTCTGGTCAAGGTGTACCTTCGCGCGGCGTTGAACCTGCTGTTGTGCATATGCGGCGTCGTCATCATGGACGTGATGGCCCGCGCGGGAAAGCCCGCGCTCGCAGGCCTTCACGACGTGGTATCAAAAGTGCTGAGCTGGTTCGGACGGTATTCGCTGGAACTGTATCTGCTTCACGTGATGATTCGCAAGATGCTGAACCTCAACGACCTGCCGACCACGCACCCGCGCTATGAGGCCGTCGTGATCATCGGCGCGATCGCGCTGTCGATACCCCTGAAACGGCTGTGCAACCTGATTCAGCACAGGCTGCTGCGTGGGAAACGTTTACTTAATGCCAAAGAGTATAGGGGCACATATGCGGCTTGATGAATCAGAGATTCCGACACAGTGAAATGAGACTTTCTCAAAGAATTGGATGGCTGGATGCTCTGCGTGGTTTCGCTATCATCGTGGGGCATCTTTCAGGCATGGATCAGCGGGCGAAAATATGGCTGTATTCGTTTCACATGCCTTTGTTCTATATTTGAACCCTCTGCTGGTACCTCACGTGAATGGCCCGTTCCTGTTCGGACCGAACCGTTTCTTCCGTGACTACCTAGAGGAGCGCAATATCGCATTTGAGGATCAAGAGTTGCAGGTGGATTTCTCTTCCATGAATGAGATGGGAATAACATTCATGGAAGAATGGAACGAGATGTACATGGGTGAGGCGCAATCAAAGCTGCCTGTCTTCAAAGAGAAAGATGTCCGCTATTACGCCGATGACTATGCCGCCTATGTGGGCCAGATGGTATCGGGTTGCGAGATCGGCGCCGAGCGTATTCTTGAACACCTTGACATCGAACGTTTGAAAACTGAGAACAAGAAACTATCCGAGAAGCGAAAGAAGCTCGAAGCGGATCTCAAGAAATCTCGCGCCGAGGTCCAGAAACTCCGTAACTCGAAGTCGTGGAAGGTCACTGTGCCACTGCGGGCGGTCATGCGTCTGTTTGGAAAGGGCTGATGGTGATCCGTCTTAGTGCACTCTGCGTGCCGAATACCACAGAAAGGTGAATGCTCGGTAAATAAGTCGTGTCTGGAACATAGACTACGTATGAGTTAACGGGGCTGCAAGCCCGAAAGCGCATATAACGATGGAGAGGGCATGAACATCGCTGTCATTTTTGCGGGCGGCACCGGCCAACGCATGAATTCGCGAACCAAGCCCAAGCAGTTTCTGCTCGTGCACGGCAAACCGATCATCATCTACACGCTTGAGGCGTTCGATCAGCATCCCGACATCGACGCCATCGTCGTCGTATGCCTGAAGGAATACATCGACGTTCTCGAACAGCTCATCGCCAAGTTTGGCGTCGGTAAGATCGCCGCGATCGTGCCAGGCGGCTCATCCGGGCAGGAGTCGATCCGCAACGGCGTCGACAAGGCGAACAGACTGTATCCCGCGGATTCGGTCGTCATCGTTCATGACGGTGTCAGGCCGCTGATCGACCAGCAGACCATCACCGACTGCATCGTCAGTGTGAAGAAGAACGGCAGCGCCGTCACCGTCGTACCCGCCACCGAGACCATCGTGCAAAGCGAGGACGGCGTGATCACCAACATCATCGACCGCAAACAGTGCCAGCTCGCCCGCGCCCCGCAGTGCTTCCGCCTCGGCGAGCTGCATGACGCACACCACAAGGCCGTGGAAGAAGGGGGGGGGCTCGACTTCATCGACTCTGCGTCCCTTATGTTGTACTACGGCCACAAACTGTACGAGGTGGAAGGCGCCAACTCGAACATCAAGATCACCACGCCATCGGACTTCTACATCATGCGCGCCATCATGGACGCGGAGGAAAGCTCCCAGATCTTCGGTCTGTGACACGAACACGGAGGACAACGACCATCATGTTTGATCTGCAAGAGGAATATGCGTCACTGGCGCAGCATCTCGATATCGACTGGGATGCGCTCGCCGGCCGGCATGTGCTCGTCACCGGCGCCACGGGCCTTATCGGCTCGCTGTGCGCCCGCACGCTGCTGGAACGCAACCGCTTGACGGGGGCGGGCATCATCGTGGACGCGCTGGTGCGAGACCCGGCCAGGGCACAGGCCATGCTGGGGCAGTACACGGCCGACGACGGGCTCGTGCTGCATCAGGGATCGCTCGAAGATGTCGACTCGCTCGACCTGCCGGCGGACTATGTCATCCACACCGCCTGTCCGACCGCATCGTCGTTCTTCATGTCCCATCCGGTCGAGACGTTCTCCGCGATCGTAGACGGCACCAGGTCGATGCTGGAACTGGCGCGACGCCGCGGCGCGGCCTCCTTCGTCTACGTCTCCAGCATGGAGATCTACGGCATGGGCAACAAGCAGCGCGGCACGGAACACCTGCTTGACGAGAGCGCCGTCGGCTACATCGACCCCTGCTCGGTGCGCAGCTGCTACTCCGAAGGCAAGCGCGCCGCCGAAAACCTGTGCGTCTCATACCATTCCGAATACCAGGTGCCGGTCAAGGCCGTCCGCCTGGCGCAGACCTTCGGCCCGGGCATCCCTCGCGACGACGTCCGCCTGTTCGCGGCGCTCGCACGCAACGCCGTGGCCGGCAAGGACTTCGTCATGAAGACGACCGGCGAAAGCACACGAATGTACTCATACACCGCCGACGCGGTGTCCGCCATCCTCACCGTGCTGGTCGCGGGGGAGAACGGCGTCTCGTACAACGTGGCCAATCCCTCCACCTACTCGTCAATCCGCGAGATGGCCGATATGGTGTACCGCGAATTCGGTACGGGCGACGCGCACGTCATCATCGACGTCGACCCGAACGCGCCCTACCCGCCGGAGCACCACCTGCCACTCGACGTGTCACGCCTTGAGGCGCTCGGCTGGAGGCCGCAGGTAGGTCTCGAAGACATGTACCGCAAGCTCATCGCATACATGGGCTGACCTCGCGGGAGACCGCACCTGACCATGAGAAGACAAGCAGATTTGGAAGAACATTGTTTGCAACACTGAAGCAAGTCGTCGGCGAGAACTGGCATTGGCGACGGCAGGTCTGGAATCTGGCGAAGATCGATCTGGTGAAGACGTACCGCGGTGCCGCGCTCGGCAAGATCTGGCTGTTCGCCAAGCCGGCCGTGTACATCCTGGTTTTCTGGGTGGCACTGAAATTCGGTCTGCGCAGCTCGTCCGACGTCAACGGCAAGCCATTCCTGCTGTGGCTCGCCGCCGGTGTGTTCCCGTGGTTCTTCATGTCCGACATGATTACTACCGGCAGTGACGTATACCGTCGATACCCGTATCTGGTGAACCGCATCAAATTCCCGCTGTCGCTGATCTCCACGTTCTACACGCTGTCGCTGCTCATCATCTTCGCGTGCATGATGGCGTTCACCACTGTGGTGGCGCTGCTCACCGGCGTGCATCTTGGCCGCTACATGCTGCAATTGCCGCTGGTCATGGTGTTCATGTTCCTGTTCTGGGTGGCGTGGTCCATGGCTTTGTCGCCTTTGAGCGCGATATCGCGCGATTTCTCGAACCTGCTCAAGACGCTCGGCACCCCGTTTTTCTGGCTGTCCGGCATCCTGTTCGACATCAGCGGCTGGCCGCGTACCGCCCGTCTGGTAGCGTCCTTCAACCCGGTCACATGGGTCGTGCAGTCGGTGCGTGACTGCTTTATCTACAACAAATGGTTCTTCACGGATTGGGAGTCGTTCCTGCCGTTCCTGTTCGTGCTGCTGATCTTCGTCGTGCTCGCGCTGCACAACTACCGCCGTCTGTACATGGAGGTGCCGGATGTCCTCTAAGCTCCCATCGAATGTCACGCGAATGGGCGATGCCACGGTCATCCGCGACGAGGACGCGAGCAATCCCGTCGCCGTGCGCTTCGACCACGTCACCAAGCAGTACAAGCTGTTCAAGAACGACAAGCTGCGCCTGCTGTCCACCTTCTCCAAGCGCATTCCGCACGATACGGTCAACGCGAGCGACGACCTGAGTTTCACCGTGAACCGCGGCGAATCCCTGGCGCTGCTCGGCGACAACGGCGCCGGCAAGTCCACGGCGCTCAAGAGGATCACCGGCGTGTGCTTCCCGACGTCCGGCACCGTCGAGGTGCACGGGCGCGTGTCCGCGCTGCTGGAGCTTTCCGCGGGCTTCGACATGAAGCTGTCGGGCATGGAGAACATCGACATGCGCTGCCAGCTGTGGGGTTTGTCGAAAGAGGAGTCCAAGGAGCTCATTCCCGAGATCGTGGAGTTCTCGGAACTCGGCAAGTACATCGACCAGCCGATGCGCACGTATTCGAGCGGTATGCGCGCCCGTCTGGGCTTCGCGTTCGTGTCGTCGATCCGCCCGGACATCCTGGTGGTGGACGAGGCGCTGTCCGTCGGCGACCGCAAGTTCGCGAAGAAGTGCCGCGAGCGGGTCAACAGCATCATCGCCAACGAGAACGTGACCGTGCTGTTCGTCACCCACTCGACCGGCACCGCGAAGGAGTTCTGCCACAGGGGCATCGTCATCCAGAAGGGCAAAGCCATGTTCAGCGGTGGCATCGAGGAGGCCGTCGACTTCTACACCGCCTCGTGACGCTTCGACCGTTCCGTTGACGGCGTTGCCGGCAAGCGGCACGGCCGACGTCCATTGACCGCGCTCGGTCGGATGGCCGGGACAACTCCCGCGTTTCGTGATTGTGCGGCCGTTGTCCACGTTTCTGTCGGCGGATCGAGGCGAATCGCGCATCATGCACCGCTGACACCAGTCTCACCCGCCCTATCCCGCCGGCAGGGCGGTTGTTATGCTTGAAGACATGTCCTATACCATCCGCGCGGCCGTTGACGCCGACGTTCCGGCCATCGCCGACATCTACAACGAGGCGGTGATCCGTGGGGGAGCGTCCGCCGACCTTGAACCGGTGTCTCTGGAAAGCCGTCGTGCGTGGGTCGACTCCCATCGGCCACGCGCCAAGTATCCGGTCGTCGTCATCGAAGGTCCCGAAGGCGCCGTCGTGGGGTTCGGCTCGCTTTCGAAATTCCATCAGCGGGCCGGATACGACGGCATCGCCGAACTGAGCTACTACATCGCCGGCAACCACCAACGCCAGGGACTCGGCACCATGATGGTGCGATGGCTGATCGATGCCGCGGCAGAGCGCGGATTCACGCATGTCACGGCGATCATCTACGCCGACAACGCCGGTTCCGTCGCGCTCATGCGGCGGTTCGGATTCATCCGGTTCGGCCTGCTTCCCGCCGCGGTGGGCGCGCTCGACGGCAAGCTGCATGACATGAGCTATTGGGTCAAGGCGTTGGCGGGTGGGGTACAATCCTTAAGGTTGAAGACAGGAGAGTAACACATGGCATCCGATTTCTGGCTGATCGTGGGGCTGGGCAATCCCGGCAAGAAGTACGAGGGCACCCGTCACAACATGGGCTTCATGACCGCCGACATATTGGCCGAACGCTGGTCCGTCGCCTTTTCCGACCACAAGGGGCTCGCGATGCTCGGCAAGGGCGCGATGAATCTGCAGGGTCGCAACGTCAAGTTCTTCCTCGCCAAGCCGCTGACCTACATGAACGACTCGGGCAACGCGGTCGCCTCGATCAGCGCGTACTATCAGATCCAGCCGGATCACGTCGTCGTCATCCATGACGACATGGATCTCGAATTCGGCCGCATAAAGGTCAAGGCGGGTCCGCCGGCGGGCACAACGGCATCAAATCAATCGACAAGGCCCTGAGCACCCCGAAGTACGCGCGCGTGCGCATGGGCGTCGGCCACGCTCAGCGCGGAGCCCACGCGCACGACAACACCGTCAACTGGGTGCTCGGCGGTTTCGGACCCGACCAGCGCAAGCAGCTGCCGGAATTCCTCGCAGACGGCGCCGACGCGGCCGAAACCATCATCTTCGACGGACTCGCCGCCACCCAGGAGAAGTTCAATGGCCGCTGAGCAGGGACGCGCGCGCGGCAAAGCGTCCGCCGCCACGGCCACACGCGTCCAGAACGCGCTGATCGACGGCTCCCTGTGCGGCATCCTCGAACGGCTCGATGAGGATCCGACATTTCATCGGCTCGTCAGCGGCGGCATGAGCATCGCCGACGACAAGGACATCGCCCCGATCATCACCGTGGGCACCCCGGACGGGTTGCGCCCGGCCATCGCCGCAGCGCAGGCGGAACACACCCCCGTCGTCCTGGTCGTGGCCTCCAGCCGCGAGGCCGAGGACACCGTGAACGCGCTGCGGTCGTGGTACGACGGCGACCCGAACGACATCGCACAACTGGAGGCCTGGGAGACGCTGCCCCACGAGCGGCTCAGTCCCCGTGCCGACACCGTGGCGAGCCGCATGGCCGTATTCCGCAGGCTCACGCACCCCAGCGACACCAATCCGATGTTCGGACCGATCCGCATACTCGTCATGCCGGTGCGTTCGCTGATCCAGCCCGTTGTCAAGGGGCTCGGCGACGTCGATCCGCTTGTCTTCACGCAAGGCGAGGAGCTGCCTCTCGACGACGTGTCGCGCCGACTGGTTGAGAACGCCTACACGCGCGTCGACCTGGTGATGGACCGTGGCGAGTTCGCGGTGCGCGGCGGCATCATCGACGTCTTTCCCCCAACCGCGCCACATCCGGTGCGCATCGAGTTCTTCGGTGACGAGATCGACTCCATCCGAGAATTCCACGCGTCCGACCAGCGCACCTACGGCGAGGGCGTCCGCACGATCTGGGCGACACCCTGCCGGGAACTGCAGCTCACCGACGCCGTGCGGGACCGGGCGAAACGGCTCATCGGGCAGATTCCGAATGCCGACGACATGCTGGAGTCCATCGCGAACGCGATTCCCATCGAAGGCATGGAATCCCTGATGCCCGCGCTCATCGACGACATGGAACCCGTGACCGGCATGCTCGACAGGCATGCCGTCATCATGCTCGCCGACCCGGAAAAGCTGCGCCGCGCGGCGGACGACCTCTCGAAAACCGCGAACGAGTTCCTCGCCGCCAGCTGGCATGTCGCCGCGGCCGGGCACGGTGCCGGAGCTCCCATCAGCTTCGACCAGGCCAGCTTCCTCGACTACGAGGAGACCATCAACTCGCTCGCATACTCCAGCCACGACGTGTGGAACCTCACCAGTTTCGGCGTGGACGCCAGCCGCCCGAACCACGTGCAGCTCGCCGCCGGCAACCCGGGCGAATACCGCGGTGACGAGACGAAGGCCGCGGCCGGCATCGAGGGGCTCATCGACGCGGGGTACCAGGTCACCGTCACCGCGGCCGCGCAGGGCACGCTTGCACGATTGAAGCGAGCCATCAACGAGACCGGCATCGCCTCGTTCGACGTCATCCGCTCCCAGGCCATCGACGGGTTCATCGACACGGCGGCGAAGACCGCGCTGCTCACCGAACGCGACCTGACCGGACGGTCCAGTGCGGCCGGTCAGGCGAAGACCCCCAAGCGCCGCCGCAAGGCAATCGACCTGATGGAGCTCAAAGCCGGAGACTACGTGGTTCATGAGCAGCACGGCATCGGCCGTTTCCTGGAGATGCGGCAGCGCACCATCGGCACCGGGGCGAACAAGACCACGCGCGAATACCTTGTCATCGAATACGCGCCCAGCAAGCGCGGCGCCCCGGCCGACAAGCTGTTCATCCCCACCGATCAGCTGGATCTGATCAGCAAATACATCGGCGCGGAGGCCCCCAAGCTCAACAAGCTCGGCGGCTCCGACTGGGCCGCAACCAAGGCGAAGGCGCGCAAGCACGTGCACGAGATCGCCGAGGACCTGGTGAAGCTGTACTCTGCCAGGCAGCGCACCAAGGGGTTCGCGTTCAGCCCCGACACGCCATGGCAGAAGGAGCTGGAGGACGCGTTCCCGTATCAGGAGACGACGGACCAGCTCACCACCATCGATGATGTCAAGTCCGACATGGAGAAACCAGTGCCGATGGATCGCCTCATCTGCGGCGACGTCGGCTTCGGCAAGACCGAGATCGCCGTGAGAGCAGCGTTCAAGGCCATACAGGACGGCAAGCAGGTGGCCGTCCTCGTGCCGACTACGCTGCTCGTGCAGCAGCATCACGAGACGTTCACCGAACGGTACGAGGGCTTCCCGGTCACCGTCGCGGCCATGAGCCGCTTCCAGACGACCAAGGAGATCAACGAGACCATCGAGGGACTGGAGACGGGTGGCGTCGACGTCGTCATCGGCACCCACAAGCTGCTCAACCCCAAGATCAAGTTCAAGGATCTCGGCCTTGTCATCATCGACGAGGAGCAGCGGTTCGGCGTCGAGCACAAGGAGACGCTCAAGGCGCTGCGCACCAATGTGGACGTGCTCTCGCTGTCCGCCACGCCTATCCCGCGCACGCTGGAGATGGCGGTGACCGGCATCCGCGAGATGTCTACGCTCGCCACCCCGCCCGAGGACCGGCTTCCCGTGCTCACCTACGTGGGCGCGTACGAGGACGCTCAGGTCACGGCCGCGGTCCGGCGCGAACTGCTGCGCGGCGGACAGGTGTTCTACGTGCACAACCGCGTGCAGGACATCGCGAAGACGGCCGCGAAGATCCACGAGCTCGTCCCCGAGGCGCGAGTCGGCATCGCTCACGGCAAGATGGGGGAGAAGCAGCTCGACGGCGTAATCCGCGACTTCTGGCATCGCGACATCGACGTGCTCGTATGCACGACGATCATCGAGACCGGACTCGACATCTCCAACGCGAACACGCTGATCGTAGACCACGCCGACCGGTTCGGCCTCTCCCAGCTGCACCAGCTGCGCGGGCGCGTCGGCCGTGGCCGCGAACGCGCGTACGCCTACTTCCTGTACGACCCGTCCAAGCCGATGACCCAGCAGTCGCACGACCGCCTCGCCACCATCGCGCAGAACACGGCGCTCGGGAGCGGCTTCGACGTCGCCATGAAGGACCTCGAACTGCGCGGCACCGGCAACCTGCTGGGCGACGAACAGTCCGGGCACATCGAGGGCGTCGGCTTCGACCTGTACGTGCGCATGGTCTCGGAAGCCGTCGAACAGTACAAGGAGCCGGAGCGGACCGAGCCGGTCGCGGTCACCATCGACCTGCCCATCGAAGCGTCCATCCCGGTGGACTACATTGATTCCGACAAGCTGCGGCTCGAAGCATACCGGAAACTGGCCGCTTCGCGCACCGATGAGGACCTCAAGGAACTCGCCGACGAACTCACGGATCGCTACGGCAAACTGCCGGAGGAGTTCGAGACGCTGTTCGGCGTGGCACGCCTGCGCATGAAGGCGCGGGAACTCGGCATATCGGAGATCGTCGCGCAGGGCAAGAACGTGCGCGTCGGCAAGATCGACCCGCCCGAATCGATGCAGATGCGCATCAACCGCATCTACCGCGGGGCGCAATACCGGCCGGTCACGCACACATACCTGATCCCCGCGCCGTTCGCGGGCACGCTCGGCGGCAAACCGATGCCGGGCGATCAGGTCATGGACTGGGTGAGCGACCTGCTGCACGACTTCGCATGGAAGCCGCAACCGAGGAAGGCATGATGGGCTCCGGATCCCCGTTCGAAGGCATGCCCGGAGGCATCGGGGAGCGGAACGGCATGATCCGGCTGCCGTACCATCCCCTGACTTCGCTGATCCGGCATTTCGACAATGGCCAGGCCCTGGCGCTCCTGCACTCGGGGCGGGGCGGACGGTATTCGGTGCTCGGACTGCACGCCTACCATCGGCTCATGCAATACGGCGATGACGTGATGGAAGGCACCCTCGCCGTCTGCGGAGACGACGATGTCTGGCGGGACCTGCTGCTCCCCGGCCAAGACGCGCTCATGCTGCTGCACGACTGGCTGCGTGACGAGCCCGGCGTGCTCGGATTCATGTCATATGATGACGGCCGACGCCGGGAAGGCGCGCGATCCCGGTTCGACGGCGGCCCGCAGGCGGCAGAGCGAAAGACGCCGCCGGACGCCGCATGGTGGAGTTTCGACGACATCCTCATCGAAGACCGGCAGCGGCGCTCGCTGACCCTGCTCAGCCATCATCGCCACCCGAACAGTGCCCGGAACATCGCCGCCATACGATCCGTCTGCCAGTCCGCCCCCGCTGGCGGGGGCTGTCGCGAAGCGACTGTGGGTGGTTATCCAGACTCCCCGCACACCTCAGCCTCCCACCGCGGCGCATGGCGCTGCGACCACGATCGCGCCTCATACTGCGAGGCCGTGGAACGACTCAAATCGCACATGCACGACGGCGAAGCCTACGTAGTGAACTACTCGTTGCGTCTCGACGTCACCAGTCCCGTGACGCCCCTGGACATGTTCCTGCGTCTGAACGACGACAATCCCGCGCCGTTCTCCGCGTATGTCAACGGCGGCGGATGGCAGATCGTCAGCTCGTCGCCGGAACGGTTCCTCGAATGCCGCAGCGGCCATGTCGTCACCCGCCCCATCAAAGGAACGCGGCCACGTGGCCTCACCGTGCAGGAGGACGCGGCCAACCGCGCCGCCCTTGAGCAATCCGGCAAGGACCATGGTGAGCTGCTCATGGTCACCGACCTCGAACGCAATGATCTGAGCCGCGCGGCGACTCCCGGAACCGTGCAGGTCACGGGGTTCGCCGAACTGGAGACCCACCCGCACGTGTTCCATCTGGTGTCCACCGTCGAGGCCGAATTGCCCGATGCCCGCGATCTGCCCGAACTGCTTGCCGTCATGTCGCCGGGCGGATCGATCACGGGGGCTCCCAAGCGCCGCGTCATGCAACTCATCGACCGGTATGAACGGTCGCCTCGCGGCGTGTACACCGGCTCTCTCGGCTACATCACCGCCGATGGCGACTGCGATCTGAGCATTCTGATCCGCTGCGCGACGCACGTCGGGCGATGTGACAAGGCGGGCCTGTACCGGATCGGCGCGGGCGGCGGCATCACCATCGAATCCGACCCGGACGCCGAATACGACGAGGCCATGCAGAAAGCACAGGCGCTGCTCGACGCGCTGGACTGTGACGTGTCGGACAGTGACGTGCATGACGGAAGACAAGGACAATGGCATGACTAATAGCAATGGCACGCCTGGCGGCGAAGGCACGGCCGTCACATTCGCCCTGGATGAGGGATACCAGTTCGGCCTCGGCGTATTCGAGACCATCAACCTGACCGGCGGGCGACTCGTCATGCTCGACCGTCATCTCGACCGGCTTCGGCGCGGAGCGCGGGCATTGGATATCGACGCGCCGGACGATGATACGCTGCGGGCTCATATCGCCGAACATCTCGACGCGGCAGAATTGCCTGACGGTCGGTCGTTCGCGGTCAAGCTCATGGTGTCGTCCGCGAACGTCATCGTCACGCATCGGCCGAACCCGTATGCGGATTGGGCGCAGGACCGCGGTCTCAGGCTTGGCTGGTGCCGCGCCTGGCGCAACGAGTGTTCGCCGCTCACGGCGCACAAGACGCTGAATCAGGGAGACAACATACTCGAATCGCGTTCGGCTCGGCGGCTCGGCTTCGATTCCGCCGTGTACCTCAACACGCGCGGCGACATCTGCGAGACCACCAACGCGAACCTGTTCTTCGTGCGCGACGGGCGGCTGTACACGCCGGACGAGCGATGCGGGCTGCTACCCGGCACCGTGCGGGCGTGGCTGTGCGAACGATACGAGGCCGAGCAGGGGACCTTCCGACAGGATTCGCTGGACAGCTGGGATGAGGTCTTCGCCACCAACGCCCTGATGGGCGTGCGCCCGGTCGTCGAGCTGGGGGATGCGGGCTATGGAATCGGGCCGGTGACGCGGGCGATCCAGCGCGAATACCGTCGGCTTGAGCTCGGTATCCTCTGACCGCCCTCGGCCGGCTCCGCCGCCAGTCCTCGACAGTGGCAGTGGAGCCGACTGAGGGCGGTCAGATGTACGGAATCTGTCTATATCCAGCCGAATGTTAGCGCTCATATTATTTTTCCGAGAAATTCTGGCACTCGTCCACAAAAGGCATTATTCTTAAGTCTGTCATCACAACCTAACAGTCTTAAGGAGTAGTTGTGGCAGCTATTGAAAGCGTTTACGCGCGTCAGATCCTTGATTCCCGTGGCAACCCGACCGTTGAGGTCATCCTCGACACCGAAGACGGCGCCGAAGGCCGCGGCCTGGTTCCGTCCGGCGCTTCCACCGGTGAGGCCGAGGCTTGGGAGCGCCGCGATGGCGACAAGTCCGTCTACGGCGGCAAGGGTGTTCTGAACGCGGTCAAGG
>ENA-ORUF01000662-ORUF01000662.1-human-gut-metagenome-genome-assembly--contig:-NODE-662-length-44870-cov-4.232221_pt1 | contig 44870 bp, 38 predicted proteins | sample MGYA00242077_ERZ509203 | MGnify/ENA primary metagenome ERZ509203 (study PRJEB26280, sample SAMEA2338834) | human gut metagenome | biome: human gut; feature: human-associated habitat; material: faeces... | reverse complement strand
GGCCAGGTACTCCGGAGCCACAGGTGCGGTAAAGCTGCCGCCGGAGACCGCGATGCCGCCGTTTTTCGCCGCATCCGAAGCGCCAGGGGTCGTGCTGCTCTCGATGGCGCCCAGAATACCCTGGTTGGGCTTGACGATCAGCTGGTGGGTATCTGCATTGGGGCTGTCATACACGATTTTTCCGTTGATGGTTCCGGTGTAGGTCTCATCAAAGGTGACCGTAACGCCGGGATAACTGCTGAACTTACAGACATCGAAGGCGACCACATTATCATTGGAAGTAACCACGCTGGTATTGCCCTTAAAGACGATATTACCGTTGTTAAAGCTCAGCGCGTAGTCCTCGCCGCCCACCTGGTTAGCAGTATAGATCTGCATATTTTCCAGGGTCAGATTTGCATAGTTCTGAATGATACGCTTGATGTTGTTCGCACCCTCAGCGATCCGGATGGTGCCGTTCTTAAATGTGATCGTAGAATCCTTCAAAAGCTGGAAGGCATTTGTCTCAGTGCCGGAAGAGCCTTGGCCAGGGCCAACCAGGGTGTAGGTATGCTGGTTGAAATCCAGGACAAATTCTTTGCCGGAGGGAACTGCAATCCCAACTGCGTTGGGGATATCACCCAACAGGGTGATGACCGCATTCTTATCTGCATTGGTGATGGCATCGGCCAGAGTACCATAGTACTCCAAGCTTCCATCACTCTCCTTGACCAGGATCTTCTTCTCACCGGAGATGACCACATAGTCAGAGAAATGCTTTGCAGTCCAGGAGAGAATGCCATCCTTCAGCTCCGCCTTCATGTCCTCCAGGCCGTTGGGGCCGACATAGTACACCTTGGGCTCTACAGCACCGGCATACGCCACGGAGATTTTGATGGAGCCGGCGGCGTTGTCCGCACCGTACACATCCTTGCCATTGGCCTTGGCAGTCACTGTATAGGTCAGGGGAGCACTGTCAGTGCCAGCCTTCTCCTCAATGACCAGCTCTACCCTTGCACCGCTGGCATTGTTGGTAATGGCATTCCATGCCGCCTTATCCACAGTCAGGTCAGCCACATTGGTCTTAAGGGCCACGGAATTGACGCTGGCCGCACCGCTTACGCTGGTCAGCGCCTCGTTCCCGATGCTCACCTCCGTTTTGGTAACGGCGGTGTCTCCCCCGGTCACAGTGGCGTCAATGCTCAACGTACCGTTGGACGCACCCACATTGTCCTGTTCCAGATCTTCAGTGCCGGAGAAGGTGCCGCCCACCTCGGCGCTGGCGGTATTTCCGGAGATGCTGGTGTCAGCCTCCATGCCTTCCTTCGGACCAACGACCCACTGGCCGCTCTCATTCTGGGCGGCCGCATAGCCAGTGGCACAGTAGGCATTGGGATCAACAGAGAAGGTGCCGCCGGTGATGTTCAGATGTACATTCTCATTTTTAGCCATATCAATGCTGCCAACGAAGGTACCGCCAGAGATATTGATTTCGGCCACAGCATCCGGATATGTCCCCAAATCCAGGTCTGCCTTCAGTACAGGCTTGTCACCTGTAACGGTAAAGGTACCATCGTACACATTGATTGTTCCGCCGCTGGTAAAAATGTAAAGGCCGTAATTCTCCGAGGTAAATTTACCGCCATAAACATTGACAACGCCAGTCCCGTTGCTGGCCGCAGCAATCATACTGTTCCAATCATAGGATTCCTTCTGATCGATATTGCTGTTGTAAATATTTACAGTTCCGCCAGCTGCGGCTACGCCGCCGCCCTTAACAGAATTCAGCTGTGAATCTCTTAATTCAACCGTACCGCCAGGAAAAGCTTTTACACTTCCCCCAAAGGCGGTGCTATTATTGAGGATCATGTCCTTTGCAATGATTGTTGACCCATCAGCCGCGCCAAGCGTACAGAAGGTACCATCCCCAGTGGTGATCGTACCGTTCATCAGGGTCAGTAAGCCAGCGCCCTTTGCTTTGCTCCGGATCGCAATATTCTTATTGTCCCCCGTAAATGTGTGCTGGGCAAAATCTACTGTGACAGATTTCACTTCAGTAAGATCTGTATTCTCAGTACAAACTGTACTGGCCAGCATATTCACCGTCTCGCCGTCCTTGGCGGCATTGATGGCATCAGCCAGAGTGGCATAAGATACGCCATTGATCTCAGCCACAGGGCCGACCAGATACTCGCCGTTGGCCAAATTCCCGCCGCTCTCCAGTTTGCAGTCGTGCTTCGAGGAGCCATAGCTGCAATAATACTCAGCGTAAGCAGGCCAATAATAGCCACTGTCAAGCCAGAAGGGACCTGAAATCGTTTTTCCTGTCAGCACACAGGGGGCGTCTCCAGCCGTGTCGTCCGCAGCGACCTTCGTATTCAGCTCCACAGTGCTTGAAGGCGCACTGGATATAAACGTGTTGTGATCCACCACACAGCCGGTGATCTGAACATTGGCCTCAGCTTCGGCGACACCATTCTTTTGTGCTCTCTGAATGTTGCCCGCAAGGCCGCCCGCATCGTACCTGGCGTAAATGGTATTCCCAGTAGACTCACAGTTGCTGAAGGTCACCTTGACGCCAGGATCAGCGCCCATGCCCAGGAGGACGCCGACCTTTCCAAAGCCATATACCTCGCTGTTGGTCACCTTCACATGGTCAAAAACAGTCGTTCCATAGGTATAGCCGACCACGATACCGATTACATTATTATCCGGATCATCTTTACAAATACTTGCACAATCAAAAGTAAGATTTCTAATCGTCAAGGCACCGGATGCCTTCCAAATAAAACCTGCTCCGTAGTGGCTATTACCTGATGTAAGGTAGTAGTCAGAATCTTGCAAATTGCTGATGGTATGTCCCTGACCGTCAATGGTGATCGTTCCGACATCCACCGCTGTCCAGTCCGTCCCATCCAAATCGACATCGGCCAGCAGCTTCACTTCGACCTTATTGCTGGCAGTTTTGGATGCCGCCGCCGCCGCGGTCATGGCCTCTTGGAGAGAACTGTATGTCTTGGCTTCTCCCTTGATCGTGACCTCTGCAACCGCATCAGACACAGCGGCCTGCTCCGAATCTACTCCATTCCCATCCCCCTCGGGCTGGGCCACAGCATCCTCCAGAACCGGAGCTGCCTGCTCCGCACTGGGCTCCGCTTCTGTCTCTGCCGCAAACACGGCAGTGGGAAGCATCGTAAACAGCATACACACTGTCAGAATGCTTGCCAGAAGCTTTTTCTTCATACCTTAGCACTCCTTTACATGATTTGATCTGGTCTGCCTGCCAGTTCACAGAAGCCCATCTCTCTCCGGAACGGAGAGAGACAGCCCCATGGGGCTGTGCGCCAAGCAGAACAAAACCTCAATTTTGCCCGATACATATATACCATATCCATCCAGCCTTTGCAAGGGAAACCAGCATTTTTCCTCCCCTTTCCAACATTTTTTAAGCTCACGCCACAACATCCCGGCGGCGGTCCCCGTTCACGCCCGCCGCCCAGCAGCACTTGGAATCCCTAGTTCCTCCCGGTATTTAGCCACAGTACGGCGGGAGATCGTATACCCACCTTCTGACAGCAGTTGGCACAGCTTCTGGTCGGAGCAGGGGTGGCTTTTGTCCTCCTCCTGGATCATCCGAAGCAGTTGATTTTTAATCTCATGGGCGGACTGCCCCTCCCCCGTCCCCACTTCGCGCGCGAAGAAAAAACTCAGAGGATAGATCCCCCGGGCGCATTGGAGATATTTTTCCCGCACTGCACGGCTCACGGTAGACTCATGGATGGATAATTCGGCAGCTACATCGGACAAACGCAGGGGACTTAGACTGCCCCTAGGACTCTGGAAAAATGCCTGTTGCCGCCGTACCAACGCCTGGGCGCACTGAAGCAGGGTGGTGCGGCGCTGTTCCACTGCCTGAATGGTCCACTGGGCCTGTCGGATCTTTCCATTCAAATACTGGCGCACCTCCGGATCCGGATTATCCCGGTACATATCACAGTAATAGCTGCTGAGATGAATACCCGGCAAGCGGTTCTCCTGTATATGGACCTCCAGCCCGCTCTCCCCCTGAAGTACCACCAGGTCGGGGACCAGATAGCCTGGCTCCTCCCTGGCTGCGAAGGCTGCCCCTGGTCTGGGCTCCAGTGCCCGGATCTGTTCCTCTGCCCGAAGCACCTCCCGCTGGCTGACTCCCAGTTCCTGGGCAAGGGCCCGATACTGCCGCCGTGCCAACCGATCTAATCCCCTTTGGACGATGGCCAGGGCGATTCCTGTCTCCCCCCTGCGCCGGAGCTGGAGTTCCAGGCACTGGGACAGGTCTCGTGCGCCTACACCCGCCGGATCTAGGGTCTGGAGAAGCCTCAGCCCCTCCTCCAGCACAGCAATCGGCAGTCCGACTGCCTGGGATAGGCTGCCCACCGACTCCCGGAGATACCCGGCATCATCCAGACAGGCCGCTAGGAACTGCGCCCCCCGTAGCACCAGGGTAGGGGCCTGGCTGCGCTCCAGCTGACGGGACAGGTGGAGCAGCAACGTATCCTCCAGCCCGCCGTCTGTCCCGATCTGGGCCAGCGGGTCCAGTTCCTCCCGATCCGCTGTGACATACTGCCGGTTCTGGTTGTCCAGGTCGGCCATTGACTGTATCCGGCGCCACAACTCCTCCCCTTCATCTGGCCGCTCCTCAGGATCGGACAACTCTGCGGCAGGGTTTTCCTGAACCAGTTTCTGCAAATACTCCTCCAGTTCCTGATTGCTCATTTGCAGGATCTCCATAGACTGGAGCATCTGCGGTGTCAGTTTTAGTTCCTGCTTCTGGGTCAGCTCCAACTTCACCGTAATCCCCCCTCTGCTCGTCAATTCGCTCTAAGCACTTTGTTTATATTCAAGTTTTTTCAGCAAAAGCAATAATCCGAGTATAGCATATCACGAAAGAAAGGGCAAGAACATACACACCTAACCAGTCACCTCACTCAGACTTCCGTCAGCCCAGCAACTAAATCGCCGCATCCGCCTATGCAGGCAACATCTTTGTACTTGATCTTCTTTCGTAAGAAAAAAAGATAGGCTGACAGCATATCAAAGCTGTCAGCCTATCTTTTTTCTTAATGGGCATCTGGCCCTTCTGTAGTTGCATCTATCGTCCTCTTTGACGATTCTGCGCTCAACTGTCTGATGGCTTATCTTTCCACTTTGTGATATACAAGGTAAAGATCGGCGCCAATACCACCAAGATCAGGCCAAATACCGCAAATATAAAGCCAGAGAAGTTATCTTCCACATGATACGGCATCCGTCTCTCTACAAAAAAATACGCTACCATAGTAAATCCCAGCCCCATCCACAGCACACAGGTGATCCATTGGACGGCAGGAACAAAGCGTTCAGGAAAACTTTGTATCGCCCGAGGAATCATTGGTACCAACGCTGTGAGAACCAGAAATACTGCCAAAAGCAGCACGACCCAGCGCAAAGGATCATACAGACCCTCCTTTAAGACCACCCATATTCCCGCCATACCGGCCGAGACCCACAGAACGGAAAATGTCATGTTATTTCGCAAGATAACTCCCCCTACAGTTTGGTGTGTCTGCTTTTACGTTCAGCATTTGCGGAAGGTCACAATGCGCCCTCACTGCTCACCGACAGAAAGCCGTTGGTATTCTGCCACATTACTTAGTGCGCGCCAGCTCTTCCGTATGGCCTTCCAGTGCATCGATCAAAATGTCCCACTTCTTCAGCAGAAGGTCATATGTCTCTCGATTCTCCGGATTCGGCTTATACACATGGTCGATCTCCGCAAACTTCGACGCTGCGTCTGCCACGGAATCCCAAATACCATATCCGTAGCCAGCCATGATTGCGGCGCCAAGGCAGGCTGCATCCTGGGTTTGCTTCATGGTAACTACTTCTCGTCCCATGACATCCGCCTTGATTTGACACCACAAAGGACTGAGAGAGCCTCCTCCAAGAGAGCGAACCTGTGTGACCTCTACACCGGTAAGCTGCTCTACATAGGAAATAATTTTTGTAATATTACATGCAAGAGCTTCTAAAAACGCCCGAATGATGTGGCCCTTTGTATGTCCTAAACTCAGACCATACAGAACTGCACGGCCATAGTTATCATGATATCTGAACAAAAACCTGCTGGCAGTCCACCTGTCTGATGCAAACGATGACGAGGTTCGCCAGGTGGCTCGCAGTGGAGCTGCTATGATTGCTTGTCCGGGTTCCATTGGCATCATTGACGGCATTGTCCCTCCTTCTTTTGTCTATCAGCAGGCGGGCGGAGTTGTCGCTTTGGGATCTGACCAGGCCCCCGGAAATAACTGTCACAATATGTTCAATGAGATGAAATTGGCCGCTCTCTTCAATAAGATCAAATACCAAGATCCTGAATGCGTACCCGCCTGGCGTGCCTTGCGGATGGCAACCATTGATGGTGCGAAGGCACTTGGTCTTGAAGATAAGGTTGGGTCTCTTCGCCCTGGAAAGCGGGCTGATTTCATCGCTGTGGATCTTCATGCCCCAACCATGATGCCTGTATACACCGAACCTATGCGGAACATCGTCCCCAACCTCGTTTACAGCGCCCGCGGCAACGAAGTTTCCTTGGTTTGTGTAGAGGGTCAAATCCTGCTGGAAAACGGAAAGCTGCAGACGATGGACGAAGAAACAATCATTGCAGACGCCCAGGCTTGCGTTCCCGAGCTGGCCGCCAGAGCCTCCAAGGCATTTTGGGAAGTCAACGGCACCAATGCTGCACTGATGAGGGAAGGCAAACTGTAATCGTCAACGATCAAGGCACATAATTCGAGAGAGGAGTGGAACCTATGCAGGTAGAAATCAATGGCAGATCTACGGGTCCTGGTATTCAGTGGCCCAATGGATGTCGGGCAGCTGTCATGCTGACCTTTGATTTTGAAGCGGAAACACTGCGTATCTCCAACTTGGCCCGTCAGGGAAAAGAGCCAGATGAGCGTGATCAGGGCCGTTATGGCGGAAATGAGGGAATTTGGCGCTGCCTCAAAATGTTGGATACCTATGGCGTCAAGGGCACCTTCTTCACCCCCAGTTATGTATTGGAACAGTACCCAGAAGCAGCCCGTGCAATCCATGCCGGCGGTCACGAAATCGCCTATCATGGAATCATGCACGAACCGGAGCGTGACAATTCTCCTGAAGACGAAGAAAATAAAATGGCACAGGCCGAAGCTGTCATCCAGAAAATCACAGGACGTCATCCTGTGGGGCATCGCGCTCCGCACAGCACACTCCACCCTGCTGCCTACGATCTGATGCGCAAACGCGGTTACCTATATAGTTCTAACCTGCGGGATTGTGACTTTGCTTATCTCCACCAGGGTGGTGCGGATGTTGCCCCATTGGTCGAGCTTCCTTCGGATGTTGTATTGGATGACTATACATATTATTATTATTCCTGTGCTGTGGAACCCAGCCATCGTGTCACCTACACGAATCAGGAATATATCCAGATGCTGAAAGAGGAATTTGATGGTATCGCCGCAGAAGGAGATAAAATCATGGTTCTGAAGCTGCATCCTGCCATCATAGGTCGTCCTGGACGTATCAAACGGCTTGGCGATTTTATTGGGTACATGCAGCAGCAAAAAGCCTGGATCGCCACCTGTGAAGAAGTAGCACGCTATGTGTTGGACTATGAGAAAGGCGGTGATTCAAAATGATCGAGTGGCCCAACGGAAAACGTGTGGCAGTCTCTTTTGCCTTTGATGTGGATTTAGAGCTCAACTGGTCAGAATCTAACCGCATGGACCCCGGGCATCTTGTCCATATGTCTAAAGGCACATACGGAGCCAAGCAGGGGATCCCCCGCATTCTGAATATGTTGGATATTCAAAATATCAAGGCAACCTTTTTTATCCCGGCATATAATGCCACTGTGTATCCGGATGTGATCCGAGAGATTCGAGCCCGTGGACATGAGATCGCCAATCACGGCCTTCATCACTTCGACAGCATGGGTGAGGATCCTGCCGCAGTATTTGAGGAAGCGGAGCGGATCCTATGGGATGTATGTCAAGTCCGTCCGACTGGATTCCGTCCCACGGAAGAAGAGTTTACAGACGAACTCGGGAAATTGATGCTGGAGCGAGGATATTACTATACCTCCTACCGCGGTCACTGGGATGGTCCGCAAATCATCGAGATCGAGGGAAAACGGGTTCCTCTGGTAGATTTGATGGCCGATGCGTTCTATGATGATACCGCTTATGATTATTACATTGACAGTCCTCCTGTGCGGTACGGCCTAAAGTCCGCTGCTCAACAGATGGAGATCTGGCGCGAAGAGTTTGATGGTATGGTCGAAGAAGGCGGCAGAGTGATGGATTTTATTCTGCATCCTCAATTCATCGGCCGCGCCTGTCGCGTAAATGCGCTGGGTGAACTTATCTCCTACATGAAATCCAGAGGCGCCTGGATCACCACCAATGATGAAATTGCACGGTATGTCCTCCAGCAAGAAGGTTTTCAGCTTCCGAAGCGCTAAAGACACCAAGTGGCTGTGGTAAATCAACCGCAGCCACTTCCTTATTCTTCTTTACCAAACAACGTCATAAATTGAAATTGAATTTATCATATACGATATGATATAATGTTACATTATATATCTGCAAACTCCTTGTAGCTTGTTGTAGATCGCTCATGTACAGCAGTGTAATGAAATGGATGATCAAGGAGGAAAAGCCATGTTGACTGTAATGGAAATACTCTCACAACCTCTCTTTTCTGGGTTCCGCTTCTTGACAGATAAAAGCGGCCTGTATAATGTGATCAGCGGTGTCGGTATCTTCGAGTGGGAAAGTAAGGAAGTGATCCGCAGCGAGTTCAATCCCGGAGAGTTTGTGATTACAACTCTCTCCTATGCGAGAGAAAATATAGATGCTGGAATTGAGTGCCTGCATGCTTTAATTGGCCAAAAAGTTGCACTGATTGCAATCAAAGATATTTATTTCAGAGAACTTCCTGACGATTTGATTCAAGACGCCAACCAAAACCATATCCCGATTTTACTGTTTTCCGGTGTGAATTTTGAGGATATCATCTTCAATGTTAAAAATGCACTCTTGGCAAACAATTTTAATGAGGGGATGGTTCATCGCATCAACAATCTTTTTCAGACACAGCACAGCCCAGAAATGACTCTATCTCTCATCAAAGCAATCAATCCTTTCTTTCGCACCCAGCATATCTGCTGTCTGTGCCGCCCCATTTCCGGAGATGAGTCCGAAAAAACTTCTCAGGTTGATGCCTATTATAAAGAATATACACACATCAGGAAAGGCCCCCTCAGTCCTGAGCAAGATGCCTATACCCTGGTGAAATATTCATTTGGGATCCTTGTTATATTCTCTTCCAATGCAGATCTGACCGAACTTCAAAAACGTCTGTTCGCACTGCTTCAGGGATTGGATCTGAAGCGAACCGACTTCCGAATAGGACTCAGCAGCCCCAGCGACGATCTGTCTCAACTCCCATTCAGCATTCAAGAGAGCATCTATGCCTGTGCGGTAGCTGAGATCAAGCAAAAACAAATCATGGAGTTCAATCAAAGTGGAATTTACACATTTCTGGCACCACTCCGTCATCACTCGTGGATGGAAAAGTTTTTCCACCGTATTGAACATAGTCTCTCACAATATGATGAAAGCCATAATTCCAATCTGCTCGAAACTGTGCTGACATACAGTAAGTGCAATCAAAATATCTCACAAACTGCTGACGTTCTGTTCCAGCACAGCAATACCATTCGCTATCGTCTAGAAAAGACCAAAACCATATTGAAAATTGATGACGCTCTGGAGTATAACATTCAAATGCACCTTTTTTCGGTGCTATACGAAATTCGTGCCACGCTAAATACCTGGTCACTTAGTGACCTTGAGTTCCCGGGATGTGAATAACCGGAGCAAAGTTGAATGATGTGATTGTCCTGTGAATTCGGTCAGCGCTGGCTGAAAAAATCCATACAATCCACACAAAAAACAGCCCGATACTCATTTGAGTATCGGGCTGTTTCTTTTTATGCAGCGCTGAATTGGTGTAAATTTGGTGTCAATCAGCCACACAACTTACAGAAAATCCAGCAGTTTCAAAGATTATCGGCTGTCTCTTAGTACATGCCGCCCCTCATGACCCGCAAAGACAAGGGTTTCCACGCTACTCTGTGTAACTGTACATATCCCTGTATTTGCAAGCGGTTCGGGGGGTTCCTCTGAAATCCCGTATTTTCAAAATCCGCCTAAATCTACGCAAGTCTGCATAACTTTCGGCGCAAATGGTGTAGAAATTGGTGTACGTCCAGCCACTTGGTATATTTGCATTTTTCCGGGCAAAGTCAAAGGCTTGCCGCTGCCTGGTCGAAGGCTCGCTTCACGATATTGTAGTCCGTATGGGTGTAAACATCCAGTGTCACGCTGGCGTTGGAATGCCCCATAAGATACTGAAGACTTTTGACGTCGATGCCAGCCTGCTGCATATTCGTGCAGAAGGTGTGACGCAGCACATGAGGCGTCACCTTGGGGAAATCCCCGCCAAGTGCCCACGGATGCTTTCGCTGAAGGCCCCGCATGAAGTTCTCTAGATGCATGGCTACTTTGGGTCTCCCAGCCTTATCAAGGAATATAAATCCTGTGCAGCCATCTACCAGCATTTCCACCTTGGGCGAGGCGCGGTTCTTTAGAATGCGTTTCAAGGCCATATACACTGTGTCCGTCATGGGAATGGTTCGAATACCGCTCTTGGTCTTGGGACTGCTGATAAAATAGGGCTGGTTTGCGGTTCTGGAAAGCTGCCGCCGCACATGAATGCAGCGACGGTCAAAATCAAGATCGCTCTTGGTCAGCCCATACAGCTCACTGACACGGAGCCCTGTCCCCAACAGGATCACCACATCGTCATAGTAGTTGCCACCGCCGTATTCCATAAAGAACCGAAGATACTGTTCCTGCTGTTCCCGGCTCAAAGCTGTTCGCACATAGGCGTCACGAGGAACCACATCGGACAGTTTGAACTTGAACGGGTTCTTTCGCAGAATGTCATCGTCCACAGCCATTTCAAAGGCTGGGCGGACCACACACTGCATCACACCGATGGTGTTTTGCTTATACCCGCGGTCATGCAGAGATACAAACCAACTTTTTGCGTCAGACAGTTTCACATTGCGGATCTGTTTCTGCCCAAACGGGTCTTCCCGGATACGATTGATCACAGAATCATAGGCACGGAAAGAATTTTCTTTCAGACTCCGCTTTAAGTTCATATACCGGGTAACAAGTTCAATCACCGTCATCTCTCCGGCGGTATAGTCGATCCCGTCCACCGTATCATGCTGAATATCAGCCTCTTTTTTTCGTAATTCCTCGAGGGTCTTAGCATAGACATACCGCCGCTTCTTGTGAATATCGGTGTAACGGAACATATAGTGGCCGTCATTCCGCTGGCTTTCGCCGGTTTTCAGAATACGCCCCTTCTGATCTCGGCGCTTTTCAGACAAAATCGTCCCTCCTCTCCTGAAAAGCGCTCAATAGGCTATTACGATTATATCATATCAGCCATGGAAGTTCTACTTATCAAATCGAATATGCAGACTCCAAATATTTCTCGAACGCTTTTCTCTTGATCAACCGCTTGCTCCCATTCCAAAGTACAAACGGACAATTTTCATCATTGGTCATATCCCGGAGTTTGTTCACCCCAATCCCAAAGTAGGCTGCTGCTTCCTCCAGACTAAGATTAGCCTTCTCCCAAACAGGAATATTCTCAGACGGCATCAATCTCACCGCCTTCCTGTGACGCTAATGACGCTAATGACGGTAATGACGGTTCCTCCCCAGCGGGGGCTATATCGTCATTTGCGTCATTACTGTCATCCATCATTTTCTGGGAAAATGTGATTCCCCTCCGCTTACTGCTCCTGTGATTGCGGTAGAGAATCCCATACTCTCTCTCCAGCCTCGCTGTCAGTGTGTTGAGTCTCCGCGTCAACGCATTAGGCTTATTTTCCAGAGTAGGCTCAATTTCCTTGACCAGACGCATCAACTCTGTTGCAGTACCCGCCCAGCAGCCATCGCCCACAATCTGAGCGATGACCTCCAATACCGGTTCGGGAGGTTCTTGGATCGTATCCAATTCCTTTCGGACCAGTTCCCAGATACAGCGTTCTCTGTTGAAGGAAAGCACATACCGCTGGCCAGGCATATCACGGACACTCTGCTCCAGGAAAACTTCATTCTTTTCCCGGTGCAGTAAAAATGCCCCATCCGCAGCCCCCAGCAGGCCGTTGGTCCCAGAAATTTGATTGAACGGATTTTCATCTTCCGTTTGCTTTCGGGTATGATGCACTACAATCAGCGCAACGTCATGTGCATCCGAAAAAGTCTTCAATGGCGTGATCGTCTCATAATCGCATTTATAACTGAAAGATGCCCCGGTATCCTCGCGGATCCTCTGTAAGGTGTCGATCACAATCAATCTGGTCTCCGGGTGATCAAATACAAAGTCATGAAGCTGTGGGAGCAAGGCCTCTCCCCGCTGCTCTACCTGGAACAGCAGGTGCAGGTCATCCCCGGCCCATTCCGTGCCAAACATTCTCACCAAACGTGCTTGTAACCGTTCTCTGGTATCCTCCAATGTCATATACAGCACGGTTGATTTCCGTGTTGGCATTTCCAGAAAGGGAACTCCTTCCGCCACGCTCCAGCAAAGTTGAGTTGCAAAAAAGGATTTTCCGATTTTCGGAGTGCCGGCTAGGATATAGGTGCCGGTGGGCAGCATTCCTTCTACTACTATGGGCTTCGAGGGTAACTGCTTGTCCAGCAATTCACCCGCAGTCATAATTTCATGTTCAAACATCGTTACGAACTCCATTCATATCAAAAATCAAAACTATCTGCCATGTAATGGCCCGATTGCATCCTCACCGGTACGAATCGCTGTGTCAAAATCCTCCAATAGGCCGGAGGGCATAGAAACCACGTTTGCATCAGAGGGGCAGATCTTCTTCGCCGTGGAGAACTGGAAATCAAAGAAGTAATTGCTTTCCTCACCGTTGAGATCTGGCTTGCCGATTCCGTCCAGTTGGAAGAGATAGCCTGGCAGCGTGGTCACGGGACACCCGCAGCGTTCGTATAGCCACTTTTGAAGTTGGAAACTATAATAGCCGTCCAGGATTGCCTGAAGCAGCATGATTCCATGCCGATCCAGAGTCCCATAGTAAAAGGTATTGCTAGGCGTAAAGCGGATCAGTCGGCTATGGGGATTCTTCGCATGACGCACGATCCGTTCTGCCAGGGCCCAATCATCTCCAAGAAGGAGATTGCCACCGAAATGAAGATTTCTGCCGATTTCGGACAGTTCAAACCGATCACGCAACAGCTGCTCCGTTTCTGTATTCCAGCGCATATTGCGATCTCCTAAATAGTAGGCGGGATAGTAGGTGTATTCATCTGCAAAGATCCCGGACGCCCGTGCGGACTTGTTATCCTTGCCAGATTTCTTATCCAGGTGATAGGTACTGTAGTAGACCAACTTCTTGCCCCTGGCTGCATCCTGCGATTTACCCGGCATCCATACGGCTCCAAGTTTTATGGCAGCCAGCAGACAGGCTGCATTCCTGTGCAGACGATGGGTTCGCCGCCAGTTTCCCTGCCCATCCTTTGGGGCCAGAAGATGCTGTCGGATCTGCGCCGCCTGATTGGGAGAGAGATGCTGAATCTGTCGCAACCCCGCCTCGGTCAAACTCAGAGAGCGGACCACATGGCGCTGCTCTGCCCGGAATATCCGTTCCTTCAGATACCCTGCCCGGACCAATTCTGTAACCACTCTGCGATTATAATCGTAATAGCCTTCCATCCACCGTACCAAAGAGATTGGAACCTCTCCGCAATATCCCACAAATAGCAACAGACGAAATCCGAACTGCCCAACTTGCAATTTCATTTTGAATACCTCCTTCGCACCAACCAGACCACTCCTCCACCACCTTGATCCTGTCCACACGGACCACCTTTTACAGGCTGCCCAGTCCCCCACACGCCTTTTCTCACAGCAGTAAACATCCCCAAAGAGGCTGCCTGCGCTGGCACGTATCTTTTATACCAAGCAAACCCACACGCGGTTCAGCCATCCGCCCGGAATCCCTTGCAAATCAAGGCTTTTCCACTCCAATACACCACCGAAAATGTGCAGCTTCCCTAAAACAGATTTTGGTATCGTTTTTCATGGCTATTGCTGCATGATTTCGGTGCCACTCTTCCAGCACTCCGGATAACGCTTCAACCACTCTGGGAACTGCTCCGGCGTCAGGATCCAGATACGGGTACTGTCACTCTCTCCACGGTGGCTGCACTGAAAGGCCGAGCAGAGGGGCGAGGTGTCGTTGACCAGAAATGCCGCTTCCAGCACATCCTGACAGTGCTTCAGTTCCAGATTATCGTGGTCAATAAATCGGTGGCTGCGACTGATGTCATAGATATGTTCATAGACCAGCACACAGGTACGGAACTTTGGGAGGAGTGTTTCCTGATATTCCCGCCGGATCGCATCCCGAAGCAGACTGGCGAGAAATCGGGAGCGATCTCCATCTGCGCGCTTCGGCAGCATCGCCGGCAGGAGCAGGGAGAGCCAGCCTTCTGTTGTGAATTCCACAGAGGTGATGTCCTTCGCTTCCCCGGATACAGATGTGGCGCTTTGACGACCAGTAAGTTCTGCGGCGGCATACTGCCGGAGTCGGATGGCTGCCATTTCCGCAGACTGGACCGCTTCCAAAAGAGCCTGTTCCTTTTTTAATCCATTCATCATGATGTCACGTCCTTTTTCTATTTTCCTAGAAGGAAGATGCATGGCCTTCGATTTTGGATCATTCCGGGTTCCTCTTGTCCAAGATTCCAGGTCATCTTCTCTGCCCCCTCATTAAAGCAGGAGAAAAAGCGGGGCAGAACACAACCCAGTTTTGAGAAATTTTTTGAGAAAATCTTTCCGCCACATTTCCTTTCATAATGAATGTAGAAATCCCCCTGCCTTTGACCACCCTCAAAACAAAAAATGACGTATAGCGTAGACTTTCCTGAACCAAGCCAGGGGCTCGATTACATTCGCTCTACGTTATACGTCATGAAAAAAATAATGGTGAGATAGGTCTACGCTGTACGTAATATTTCTATCAAAGCACCGCCGGAAGCCGGAGTACAAATCGATTCCCGCCAGCCTGATGTTCCTCCACCCACACGCTGCCGCCGTGGACCTCCGCGATGGCCCGGACCAAGGCCAGCCCCAGACCAGTGCCGCCCAGCTCACGGGAGCGGGCGGTATCCACCCGGAAGAAGGGCTCAAAGATCCGCTCCCGCAGCTCCGGCGGGATACAAGGTCCCTGGTCGGCCACGGAGATGACCATATCGGTTCCATCCAATTCCGCACAGAGCCGTACCTGTCCGTCCTCCGGTCCGTACTTCACCGCATTTTCCACCAGATTGAACAGCGCCCGGCGGAGCAGCTCCCTGCTGCCTGTGATGGTGCCGGGAGCAGCGTTCACCAGAAGGACGGAACCTTTGTTGCTGGCCAGAGGCGCAAAGTCCCTCTTCTCGTGGAACAGACCGATTCGGGTCTTTAGGACTGCCAATGGCGTGCAAAATTCGTGGGCGGTATTTTGGGAGAAGCTGCGCTGCATAACAAAGGCTTGGCTCAGCCGCCGGGACAGCTCCTGAAAGGACTACGCTACCCTTCTACTTCTCTTGCCGAGAATATTTGAATATGACATACTTTTTGGGTGCCGTCTGATTTTCCTTTCCACTATGTATGGGGGGATTGCATCCTGTTGACACATTTTTGACAGAAAAACGGAGCACCCGCTTTTTGCAGACACTCCGTTTGAGGGGACAGAACTTCACTTTTGTATTGGTTTCCGCAGTCGGCATATTCCTTCCGCCTCGTCCCGCTCTTTCAGCAGAGGAGCCAGGGCAGAAAAGAATTTGAACGTTCTGCTCATTCCACCTTCATCATGCGGTATCCAACGCCAATGTGGGTCTGGATATACTGAGGAGAGCCGGGTTCCTGCTCCAGCTTCTTTCTCAGGGTTGCCATAAAGACTCGGAGGGATGCGATATCGTTCTCCCAACTTCGCCCCCAGATCTGCTGCGTGATAAAGGTATGGGTCAGCACCTTACCCACATTCTTACACAACAGGCACAGCAGCTTATATTCACTGGGTGTCAGGTGAAGCTCTTGTCCGTCCAGAAAAGCGCATCCAGCCGCATAATCCACCTTTAGCTTTCCGTTGGTAAAAACAGCGTCTGTATTCATGACTCCCGCCTGTTGTGCATCCAGACGGCGCTGGGTGACCCGAAGCCGGGCCAGTAACTCTTCCACAGAGAAAGGCTTTGTTAGATAGTCATCGGCACCGGCGTCCAGAGCGTCGATCTTATCCGTATCCTCGCTCCGGGCGCTGATGACGATGATGGGGAGATTGGACCAGGTGCGTATCCGACGGATCACCTCTACGCCGTCTATATCCGGAAGGCCCAGGTCCAACAAAACAATATCCGGATTATGTGAGGATGCTTCCAAAACTGCGGACTCCCCATTGATTGCAGTCAAGTAACGGTAATCGTGGGCTTTCAATGTGGTGGTAATCAGGCTGCGGATGGCTGGATCATCCTCAACCACTAAGATCAAAGGCTTATTCATGTAATTCTACCTCCCCTGCTGGTACTGAAAATGTGAAAATGGCTCCATGAGGGCAGCGATCGGCCACGGTGATCTCCCCACCGTGTGCATTGACGATGGATTTGCACAGGGCCAGACCAAGTCCCATGCTGCGGCGGCTGTCTGCAATCTGATCCGATGCGCTGTAAAACATATCGAAGATGTGAGGCTTTGCCTGCTCTGGTACTCCCGGTCCCGTATCAGAGACAGATATCTCGATCCATGCTCTGCAACGTTTCCATTCAATATCAATCTCTGTGCCAGGGGGGGTATACTTGATGGCGTTGTTAATCAGATTGATGAGGACCTGCACGATCAACTTAGCGTCAATCTGGGCCAGAAGATACTCCTCGCTGCTTTGAATATGCAAATCATACTCCACATATTTGCGGTTGATATGACGCAAAGCTTCCGCCACGACCTCATCGATCAGCTCCGTTGAAATATGAAGGTTCATCCTGCCGTCCTCCAGCCGGCTGACAGACAAGAGATTTTCTACCAAGTCGATCAGCCACATGGCGTCATCATAGATGTCTGTACACATCTGTTCTTTGGTCTTGGCATCAAACAGGTTTCCATTAGAGAGCAGATTACTTGCATTTCCGGAAATTGAGGTCAGCGGGGTTCGTAGGTCATGGGAGATAGACCGGAGCAGATTGGCGCGAAGCTGTTCATTCTTCGCCAAAATCGCAGCAGCTTCCTTTTCCTCTAGATTTTTCTGGTTCTCCATGGCCAGAGCGCATTCGCCCAGGACAGAAAGCAGGATGCTTGTCTCAAAGGAATCCAATGGATCATCCGCTGCGGCGATGCCCATGACACCATATACAATATCCCCGGTCCGGATGGACAGGTAGATACAACTGGCGTCCGAAAAGGTCTCCGTTCCTGCGCCTGCCCGCTTGTTGTTGATGACGACCCATTGAGCCACATCCATTTCTTTTTGTGTGGTATACCGTGCGGCGGAAGATGTTTCGAGATCTGTCAGGAAGATCTCTGGAACCGCCAGCTTGCCATTTTCCATCGGATATACGATAATATCCCGCCGGAAGATCTTCAGTAACTGCTTTGCAGTAATAGAAAGGATCTCTTTATAGGAACTGGCTTTTTGGAGTCTCTGGTTTGTTTCAAACAGCAGCTTCGTACGCCAAGCCACCTCCGCAGACCGTTTTGCGTGCAGCTTGAGCTTGGATGCCAGAGAGCCAGTTATAAGTGAGGCAAGAAACATGACCAGAAAGGTAACTGGATACCCGCTGTCATAGGCATGAAGGGAGAAACGGGGCACTGTAAAGAAAAAATTGAAAGTCAGAACACTGGCAATGGATGCAATCAAGCTGCAAACAGAACTTTTTGTGGAAATAGAGACTAACATCACGCCCAAGATATAAAGGGTGATGATATTGGCTTCCGTGAACCCCCAGTGGTAAAACAAAAGCCCAATCAAGGTGGCAAGGACAAGGATCATTGCGCTTTTCAGCAGATCCAGAATGGAGATGCTGGGGGGATGTGCAAACTCTTTACGCCGTGCAGAGAAGTGATGATCCACTCCGCTGTCGGGGATGATATGAATGTCCAGCTCCGGCATCAACTCAATCAGCCGCTCCGTTAAAGACGGCTTTCGAAATAAGGCATGATGGACGCCGCTTCGGCCAAGTACGATTTTTGTAACGCCTGCCATGCGGGAAAATTCTGCGATTTGGTAGGCGACATCGTCTCCATAGACTGTTTCGATGGAAGCACCCAGCTGCTGCGCCAGATGGATATTGGATTGAAGTCGGTCTTTATCATCTTTTGCCACCCACTGGAAAGCTTTTGTTTCTACGAACAACGCTGTAAAGCTGCACCGAAAGGCTCCGGCCATGCGGGCCGCAGTACGGATGATCTTCTCGTTCGAAGGAGACGATGATAGGCAGACCAGAATATGGTCGTGGGACAGGTACTCTATTTTGTCCTGTGGTCCACGGACAGAAAGGGCAGCCCGGTCTGCACAGCGTCGAAGGCCGATCTCGCGTAAGGCGCTCAGCTGCGCTACGGTATACCCAGCCAGCAGATCTGTCCTATCCTGTTGGAGGAGACGCTGCTGAAGCAGCTCCGGCTCCATATCAACAAACTCTACCTGAGCGGCACGATCAAAAATCCGGTCTGGTATTCGATCCGGCACAGAGGAACCAGTCACTGAGGAGATCGTTTCCTGAATACTTTCAATGTGAGAGATATCCAGAGTCGTATAGACATCGATTCCGGCTTTCAAAAGCTCTTCAACATCCTGATAGCGCCGCATATGACGGGCTTCATCTGCATTCAGGTGGGAGAGATCGTCGATTAGAATCAAGTCTGGATGACGCTTCAGGCAGGCATCCAAATCTAATTCTTCCTCCATGCAATCATTTCGGGGCATTTGTCTACAGGGCAGCCGCTCAAGCTGATTTGCAATCGCCCCTGTTTCAGTCCATGAGTCACAGGAAAGCGCACCGATGACAACATCTGCACCTTCCTGCTGCATCCGCTTTGCTTCCTGTAGCATCCGATAGCGTTTCCCAGTCCCAGAGAAATAGCTGACGAAGATCGAGAGCTTTCCCTGTTTCTTCTCAATGGTTTGTCTTGATGTTGTCGGCGCCATGCAACTCCCTCCCTTCAGGTGATCCTATTATAGCATATTCTCATCACTGCTGCCCACAGAGCCGATGGATCAATTCCAGCATATATGGACGGGATTCATCGTTCTTCCATAAGATCTGTTGACGTGTCGAGTCTTGCTCCAGCATTCTTAGTTCCACTGTACCATCTACAATATCAACAGGCTGCGTAGGCAAGGTGATATTCTGCCCCCGCGCAAGAGACATGGTAGTGTGAACAGACACGATTACGAGATCAACGGAACCACGGGCAAGGGCATGGGTGAGTTCCTGCTCTTGCCCAAGGACTAAGGAACTATGAAGTTCAGGATATTGGCAGCTAAGTTCTTTTAAGATGGCAGAAACGCTAGGAACAGAATCCAATTGGGAGGTGCCGATTCTTATCTCGGAGATCACATCTGGGTCATTCTCACTATTTTGCAGTGTTGACAGCCAGTTATCCAGTTTTGACATAAGGAAATACCCAAACACGGCAACTGCGGCAAAGCCGCCCAGCAGTACAAAGGCTTCCATCCTGATCCCTCCCGTATACAGTAAAGAATCGGCTGTTTCTTATATATGGAAACACTTTTGGATATCCCGCTGCGTCCCCATGACAAGGGTGGTGCTGTGGGCGGGCAGGCAGGTGTCAGGTTCGATGACAGTCATGGAAAATTTCCCATTCTGTTTGATCGCCATGATATTGACATGGAACCGCTTTCGGACATCCAACTGCCCGATGGTTTTTCCGACCCAGTTGTCCGGGACCTCTACCTCGAAGATCGCATGGTCATCTCCCAGAGCGATATAATCGAAAATGTGATCGGAGCTATATCGGATGGCCGTCCAGAAAGCCATCTGTTTCTCTGGGTATACCACCTCATCGGCGCCATTACGAAGCAGAAATTTGGCCTGTACATCCCGAGCAGCACGGGCGACCACCTTTTTTGCCCCCAGTTCTTTCAGCAGAGAAGCAGTTTCCAGAGAACTTTGAAAATTGTCCCCGATGGCAACGATACACACATCGAAATTCCGTACACCAAGGTCAGCAAGAAAGTCCTCACTGGTGCTATCTCCGATCTGTGCGTTGGTTACGAAGGGCAGGACAGCATTGACCCGCTCTTCGTTTTTGTCTACAGCCATGACCTGGTGGTTCAACTCGTTCAGCTTCATGGCGATATGGCGGCCAAAACGGCCCAAGCCGATCAAAAGAATCGTTTTCATAAAAATCCTCCACTCATAATGATGGGTTTATCCTACGGTGATCCGTTCCTGAGGCAGACGGGCAGTTGTGCCTAAGGTGTTGGAAAGTGCGGCAAAAATCAATGTAAGACCGCCAACTCGTCCAAAGAACATCAGTGCGATCAGAATAAGATGAGAGATGCAGCTTAATTGCGGCGTGATGCCCAAAGAAAGGCCAACTGTTCCAATGGCGGATGCTGTTTCAAATAAGCAAGTCAGGGCAGGTAGTCCTTCGATCCGGCTGATGACCAGGCCGCCGGTCAAAAACAGAACCAGATACATCATCATGATCGTAGCGGCCTGCGAGACGGTTTCGCTGGAGATCCGCCGGTTGAAGAAGTGAGGGTCTGACCTGCGCCGGAACACGGCAAAAGCACTGGCCAGCATCACAGCCAGAGTTGTTGTCTTCATTCCGCCTGCGGTGGAACCGGGCGAGCCACCGATCAGCATTAAAATAGTGATCAGGGATTGTCCGGTTTCGCTCATGGCGGTGAGATCCGCTGTATTGAAGCCGGCAGTTCTGGGTGTGACCGATTGAAAAATAGAGAGCAGGAACCGCTTTCCAATCGGCTCCTGAGAAAACTCAAAGAAGAAAAAGTAGACTGCGGGGAGCACGATGAGAGCGCCGGTCACCGTCAGGATCACCTTGCTCTGCATTCGGTATTTTTGGAAGTGCAGCCGGTTGGTGCGGATGTCCTCCCAGGTCAAAAAGCCGATGCCGCCGACGATGATGAGCAGTGCGATCACGATGGGGACCACAGGATGCCCCGCATAGTCTGTCAGGGATGAAAATGGGGTCTTTACACCCATCAGATCGAAGCCCGCGTTGCAGAATGCGGAAATAGAGTGGAACAGGGCGTACCATGCGCCTTGTACGAGCCCAAATTCCTTGCTGAATACAGGGAAGAGGAAGGCAGCCCCGATGAGTTCAATGATCAAGGCAGATTTTAGAATAAACACGGTCAGCCGTACGATCCCGCCGACCTTTGGCGCTGCGATGGCCTCCTGCATGGTGCTGCGCTGCATAAGACCGATCCTTCTGCCTGACAGAATGGCAAAAGCGCCGCCTACTGTGACAACGCCAAGACCGCCGATCTGGATCAGCAGGATGATTACAAACTGCCCAAAATTGGACCAATAAGTAGCGGTATCATGCAGTACCAGCCCCGTTACGCAGACAGCTGAAGTCGATGTAAACAGCGCATCCAGAAATGGAGTACGGACGCCTTGTTGAGAAGAGATGGGGAGCATCAGCAACAGGCTTCCCATAAAAATGACCAGTGAAAACCCGACAATGATGATCCGAAACGGGGACTTATTGTTCTTTTGGAAAAACTGCCGCATAAGCTTCCACCTTTTAATATGCCTTTATCGTTTCTTTACACCCATTATCCACATTCTTTCTAAAGGGTGTATTAACAAATTAGTGAGTATATTAAGATGGCATTAAGGCGGACGCTTTTTCGACTGGGAGAGGTGGGGATAAAACAATGTATTTTATCAGATCAAGTTAAAAAAGAATCCGATGGGAAATGCAACGGCAGCGGTAAACAGACAGACTGCAATCAGGGTAATTAAAGGAAGCCCGATAAAGATTATTAAGAAGCCCAAGAAATGGTGATGAAACAAAAATCGTTCGATCTTAGCGTCTGCCCGGATTTCAAAGCGAGAGAGCCGCTTTAAGAGTGTGAACATATATGATCCCTCCTTACGGCACCTATGATAACGTACAGAAGCTAAAATCGGGACAAAGATAACGGGAATGGAGTTAAGGTTAAATTAGTTTTTGGGTTAGCTCAAGTTAGTGCGATGTCTTGAAAACGCAGAAGCAAAATGATAGGTGCTGTAACCAGTCTGCTCTGTCATGAAAGCTGGTATAATGCTACTCATCTCAAATAATCGCAATCTATTTTTGCAGTACGCTTTTCAACATTGAAAAGGAAATGGCCGGGACCGGTGAGGACACTGGTCTCGGCCATTTCACAGGTAACATCTGTGAAAAAGAATGATAGAAAAATCAGTTGTCTTCTGATGCCCTCAAACCCATTGCCTCGGCAATATCCAGATTGACGCCGAGAACATTGACCGTCTCTTCACCGAAGATCCCCAGAAGTTTCCCCTGCGTGTTGTCTTCCACGATTTGTTTCAGGGTTTCTTCACTCAGGCCAGAGGCCCCCGCAATGGCCGGGATCTGGATTTGTGCAGAAGCGGGAGAAATGTGGGGGTCCAGTCCGGAGCCAGAGGCCGTCACCATGTCGGTGGGGATGTCCTCCCGCTTGATGTCTGGGTTTGCGGCAAGAAACGCTTCAATGTCTGCATTTACCCGCTGGATCAATGCAGGATCAGATGGCGCATAGTTATTGGAGCCGGAGGCTACCCCGGCGAAGGGACTGCCGTCGCTGTAATACTGCTTTCCCTGTGCGTCCTCATAATAGGTATTGTAGTGATAGGCGGAGGGACGGCCTTTCATAAAATAGGGCGCTGTAAACTCCTGCCCGATGTATTTCGCGCCGACAGCCTGATTGCCGGTATAGACCAGACTGCCTCCGGCCTGCTCCGGGAACACCACTGTGGAAATACCGGTGAGCAGGACGGGGAAGACAAGACCGCAGAGAAGCAGCAGAACCAAGGTCACACCAAACGCCTGACGCAGTCCGTGAAAGAACGCCGTATGATTGGATGTTTCATTCATCGTTAGGGACCTCCTTAGATACCCAGTAATGCCAAAATGGGAGCGATAAGCAGATCAATGAGCTTGATCCCAACAAAGGGAGCGATGACGCCGCCCAGGCCGTAGATCAACATATTCCGTCCGAGCAGTTTGCCGGAGGACATGGGACGGTATTTGACGCCCTTCATGGCCAGCGGGATCAGACAGGGGATGATGATGGCGTTGAAAATCAGAGCCGAGAGGATGGCGCTGTTCTGGGTAGCAAGCCCCATGATGTTCAGCACCCCAAGCTGGGGGATCGCCGCCATGAACATGGCCGGAATGATGGCAAAATATTTGGCGATGTCGTTGGCAATGGAGAAGGTGGTCAGGCTGCCTCTGGTAATGAGCAGCTGCTTGCCGATCTCCACCACTTCCAGGATCTTGGTCGGGTCGCTGTCCAGATCTACCATATTGGCAGCTTCTTTGGCCGCGGTGGTGCCGGAGTTCATGGCAAGGCCCACATTGGCCTGAGCCAGCGCAGGGGCGTCGTTGGTGCCGTCGCCGGTCATGGCCACGATCTTGCCCTCAGCCTGCTCTTTCTTGATCACGCTGATTTTATCCTCCGGCTTGCACTCGGCGATAAAGCCGTCCACGCCGGCCTCCTTTGCAATAGTGGCGGCGGTGAGAGGGTTATCGCCGGTGCACATGATGGTTTTGATGCCGATGGCCCGCAGGCGCTCAAAACGCTCTGCCATGCCGGGCTTTACGGTATCTTTTAGGTAAATGACACCAAGGATCTTGTCGTTCTCACATACTACCAAAGGCGTGCCGCCCAAGGAGGAAACCTGTTCCACAATGGTGTGAAGATCAGAGGGGATACCGCCGCCCTGCGCCTTGGCATACTGCTCAATAGCGTCCGACGCGCCCTTGCGGACCTGTTTGCCATCCGGCAGGTCCACGCCGCTCATGCGGGTCTGTGCTGTAAATTCAATAAATGCGGAGCCGGGGATCTCCTGACTGTCATCCCCCATGCGCCGGGCCAGTTCCAGAGTAGACTTGCCTTCCGGCGTGTCATCGTGGAGACTGGTCAGAGCGGCGCAGCGGAGCAGTTCCTTACGGTCAACCCCTTCTACCGGCAGGAAGTCCGCCGCCAACCGGTTCCCGAAGGTGATGGTGCCGGTCTTATCCAGGATCATGGTGTCCACATCGCCGCAGGCTTCCACCGCTTTGCCGGACATAGCGATCACATTGAACCGGGTGACCCGGTCCATGCCGGCGATGCCGATGGCGGACAGCAGGCCGCCGATGGTGGTGGGGATCAGACAGACCATCAGGGCAATCAGCGTGGACAGCGGCAGCTGGACCCCGCAGTATTGGCCGATGGGGTATAAGGTGACGATCACAATGAGAAAAATGATGGTCAGAGAGACCAACAGTGTGTTCAGTGCGATCTCATTGGGGGTCTTTTTTCGGGATGCGCCCTCCACCAGCGCGATCATCCGGTCCAGAAAGCTGTTGCCGGGATCGGAGGTAATGCGGATCTTCAGCCAGTCGGATACTACCGTAGTGCCGCCGGTGACGGAACAGAAGTCGCCGCCGCTCTCCCGGACCACCGGAGCGGATTCGCCGGTGATGGCGGATTCGTCCACGCTGGCGATGCCCTCGATGACCTCACCATCGCCGGGGATGACCTCTCCGGCTGCCACCACCACCACATCGCCCTTCTTCAACTCACTGGAGGAGACGATGGTCTCCTCTCCGTTTTCGTCCAGACGGTGGGCCTCAGTGTCCTTCTGCGTCTTTTTCAGACTGGCGGCCTGCGCTTTGCCCCGGCCCTCCGCCACGGATTCGGCGAAGTTGGCAAAGAGCACGGTCACCAGAAGAATGACAGAGACGATCAGGTTGTAAGTACGAAGGCTGCTGTCCGTTTCTCCGAACAGCCCCGGTACGATGGTCAACAGCAATGTGATGAAAAATCCAATTTCGACCACGAACATGACGGGATTTTTGATCATATACCTGGGGTCCAGTTTTTTGACTGCGCCAAGGAGCGCCTGCTTCAGGATCTCCGGTGTCAGCAGTTTTTTATTTTGTTTCTTGCTCATATCGAAAAGGCCTCCTTAGCCCCAAAGCGTCAGATGCTCCGCAATGGGACCCAATGCCAGCGCCGGGAAGAACGTCAGCGCGGCAAAAATGTAGACGACAAAGACTAGAATCACAGCGAAACTGACAGTATTGGTTTGCAGGGTACCGGCGGGTTCATTGACATAATTTTTCTTCATCAGCGATCCTGCAATGGCCAACTGGATCACAATGGGCAGATAGCGTCCCAGGAACATGACGATGCCGGTGGTGATGTTCCAGAAGTACGTATTGTCTGCCAGTCCCTCAAAGCCGGAACCATTGTTGGCGGCGGAGGAGGCGTATTCATACAGCACCTGTGTCAGGCCGTGGAAGCCGGGAGCAGTGATCCCCGCCTGTCCGGCAGAGGTGGCCACTGCAAGGGCAGAGAAGGCCAAAATCAGCAGGGGATGGATGATGATACCGAGCGCTGTGAACTTCATCTCCTTACCCTCAATCTTTTTGCCCAGATACTCGGGAGTGCGGCCCACCATCAGTCCGCAGATAAAGACGGCCAGAATGGCATAGAGGATCATGTTCATCAGGCCCACACCTTTGCCGCCAAACACGCAGTTGAGCATCATGTGCAGCAGGGGAACCAGACCGCCCAGCGGGGTCAGGGTGTCGTGCATATTGTTGACGGTCCCGGTGGTGAAAGAGGTCGTCACTGTGGTGAACAGCGCGGATTGGGCAACGCCGAAGCGGACTTCCTTGCCCTCCATGCTGCCCATGGACTGGCTGAGGCCGGCTTCCGCCAATGCCGGATTACCTTGGGACTCGGCCCAGAAGCAAAGCCCCAGACCCACGGTAAACAGAATGCTCATGGCGAGGAAGATGCTGCGTCCCTCTTTTCCAAACAACCGGGTGGTGATCCCTTCCCGGCGGGCAGGCAGCGCATCCGCCGGTTTCTTATTCTCCTGATGCGCCCGCCGTCCATCACCCGCCATCTTTCCGAAGGTGATGACACAGGCGCCGGGCAGCAGCATCATGGAATAGAGTTCGATCAGGTTGGAGAGGATGGTGGGATTCTCCATGGGGGTGCTGGAATTGGCGCCGAAAAAGCCGCCGCCGTTGGTGCCCAGATGTTTGATGATCTCCAGCGCCGCCACGGGACCCATGGCGATTGTCTGGAAGGTCCCCTCCAGAGTCTCCACCACAATGTTGCCGGAGAAATTCTGGGGCACGCCCTGCCAGACCAGAAGCAGGCCGCCCACCAGAGAGAAGGGCAGCAGGACCCGGGTGGTGATGCGGACCAGATCGGAAAAGAAGTTGCCCACGTTGTCCTTTGTTTTCCCGGCCAGCCCCCGGATGAAGGCCACACAGGCGGCATAGCCGCTGGCGGCGGAGACAAACATCATAAAGGTGATGACCAGCATCTGGGACAGATAACTCAGTCCACTTTCTCCTGCATAGTGCTGAAGATTTGTGTTGGTCATAAAACTGATGATGGTATTGAAAGCCAGTGTCGGCTCCATGCCCTCAATGGCATTGGGGTTGAACAGAGGGATACTTTGGATCCGCAGGATCAGATAGCCAATGGCAATCATCACGGCGTTGGTGCCAACCAGCGCCGATGCGTACTGCTTCCAGTTCATTCCCTTGTAAGGGTCAATTCCCCCAATTTTATAGATCGCTCCGTCCACACGGTTGAACACCGGGTCGGCGAAGGTGCGTTTTCCGGCGGCGATGTGATACAGGTACCGCCCTACCGGAATGACAAGGATCAAATAGATGACCAATGTCAGGACCAACTGTAACATATAAAATTCCTCCTAAATGACATCCGGATCTTCAAAAACGCTCCGGATGTGCCAGTGCATAGACCAGATATCCGCCCAGCAGCAGGACGGTGATCCCCAGAAGCAGCATATCAGTTTCCCCCCTTGTCAAATATCCTGCGTATCAACCTGTTTTTGGCACCAGCGCAGCAGTGCCCATACCAGGCCGACACCGACCAGCAGTGTTCCGACCATCATGAGATCCATCATACTTAAGTCCCCTTTCTGACGTGTAAGCGGTGGAAAGCGGCCTGTACTACTTTCCCCGCGAGATTTAACATGGTGACAAGGCCAATCAAACTTCCCACTGCGATCAAGCGCAGGAGTAAATATTCTGACATAACATCAGTCTCCTTTTGTTTCGATTATAAGATACAGATCTGTTTTGCATCCATAGCATACTGCGCTTTGTAATAAATGGGGATTAAGGAACTGAAAACCGCATTAAGAATAAATGAACGCCACCCTGCTTATGTCAGCAGAGCGGCGTTCTCTTGCTTTTCCTGTAAACGGATGCGTTCCTGGCTCAACCCGCACTGGCTGAGGAGGGATATCATCAAATTCTTATCAAAAGCATCCGGAAGCGGATATCCGGCGATGGGGATGCCCACAATGCCCATGACGCCCTGTGTTCCACGGACGGAGAGAAACAGCCATTTTGCGTTTGGAAGCGTATGGGTGGTTGCCCCGGCGTGTTTGTTATTTCGCTGTACCCACTGGGCTATCCCAAGTTCTTCAGGGCCTATCGCAGAGAGGATCGACGCATCGTCCAGTGGCTCTGCCCGAAAGGACAGATCTGTACCGCTTCGGCTCAGTGCATAGAGGATTGGCCGGTCAAACAGCCGATGAAGTTGTTTTGCTGTGATATGCAGGCACTCCCACTCCGTCCGGCACTGCTGCAATTTTTGACTGCTTTCCAAGAGCAGTTCCGTATAGTAGCCTTTCTGTGCGGCCAAACGCGCCTGCTCCTGAACACGGGTGGCCAGTGAATTGGCGATCATACTGGAAAACAGCATGATCAAAAATGTAACAGGGTAACTGGGACTATCGGCTTGAAAAGAAAACCGCGGCTCGGTGAAAAAGAAATTGAATGCGGCAACACTGAGGAAAGAGGCGATCGCACCATAGAGATAGCCCCGCGTCCGAACGGAAGTAAGCAGTACGCCGAGGATGTACACAGGAATGATATTAGAATCGCTGAATCCGGCGTTGTGAAACAGGAACCCGATCCCGGTGGACAGCAGCAGGGAACCCAGCATCACACCGGACTCTCTCCAAGTAAAATGAAAGGTGAGGAGATGGATTATCTGTGGAGATTTCTTGTATCGGGGCTGGTGGTCTGGGATGATGTACACATCCAAATCCGTCAATTCGATGAGGCGGTCCGCCAGACTTTTCTTTCCCAACAGCAGATTCTGCTTGTGATTGATCCGGCCCATTACGATTTTCGTAACGCCGCTGACCCGGGCGTATTCTGCGATCTGAACAGCGGGGTCGCTTCCATACACGGTGGAGATCTGTGCCCCCAACTGCTCGGCGAGGCGAAGGTTGTCGCGCAGACGCTTCAAATTCTCATCAGACAGCTCTTTCGTTTCCGGTGTCTGCACAAACAGTGCCGTAAAGCCACTGTGGAAGGCATCTGCCATTCGTGCTGCAGTCCGGATCACTTTGGCATTGGAGGGGGCAGAGGAGAGGCAGATCAGGATATGCTCTCCCGCGCGAGCGCTTTTTTCGTTTCCCTCCTGCACCGCTGTATGGTTGAGCTGATCTGCGGTCCGGCGCATGGCGATCTCCCGCAACGCACGGAGGTTGTCCTCTGTAAAGAAATTGGCAAGTGCCTGCTTGACCTGACGCTCCTGATAGACTTTTCCCACCTGTAAGCGTTTCAGCAATTCGTCTGGCTCAATATCAACCAATTCAACCTGATTTGCCCGGTCAAATACACGGTCTGGAATCCGTTCTTTGACTTCAACGCCTGTAATAGAGAATACCAGATCATGCAGGGATTCCAAATGCTGCACATTGATGGTAGTATAGACATTGATTCCGGCTTGCAGCAGCTCTTCCACATCCTGATACCGCTTTGTGTGGCGGGTGCCAGGTGCATTCGTATGCGCCAGTTCATCCACCAAAATCAGTTGAGGCTTTCTTTGCAACGCCGTGTCCAAATCGAACTCCCGCAGTATGATCCCCCGATAGTCGGTCTCTGCTGGCTGGAGCGTCTCCAGTCCATCCAGCAGCGCAAGAGTATCCGGCCTGGCATGGGGCTCTACATATCCCACAACAACGTCGATCCCCTCTTTTTGCGCCTGATGGGCCGCTTCCAACATGGCGTATGTTTTGCCGACGCCCGCTGCGTATCCAAAAAATATTTTGAGTCTCCCGGGAGCGACGGTATGAGGAAGGTGCTGCATTTCTAAGAGTTCCATAAGCGATCTCTCCTAAATGATCTATCCCAACCATATAATTATTTGCTTTGATTTTATCATAAAAGATACTATGAACGTATAAGAAAGACGGCGGTTGTATTAAGAGTAAATAAGCATATGAATATCAGCGCAAAAACTCTGCTATCTTTTTTTGTTTCAGCGGTGCATTTCTTGGGTGGGGGGTATTCCCTAAAAGATGATTGAGAGCAGATAGGCAGGTTTGTTTTGGAAAGGCAGGAGGGCGAGACGTTGCTGAACTTATTTGTTCTGGACACAGAAGGCAACAAGGCTGGCTGCTCTTCCTAACGCAAAACACCCCGATACTCAAGTGAGTATCGGGGTGTTTTTTGCCTATCAAGCGCTGAATTGGTGTAAATTTGGTGTAAATCAGCCACACCACTTACAGAAAATCCAGCAATTTCAGGGGTTATCGGCGATCTCTTAGTACATGCCGCCCATATCGGGGGCCGCAGGAGCGGCGGGAGCAGCAGGCTGGGGCTTATCTGCCACCAGAGACTCAGTGGTCAGCAGAGTAGAAGCGATAGAAGCGGCATTCTCCAGGGCGGAGCGGGTCACCTTGGTGGGATCCACGATGCCGGCGGGGATCATATCGCAGTAGGTCTCCTTGTAGGCGTCGAAGCCGTAGCCGATCTTGCCGGACTCACGGATCTTCTCCAGCACCACGGAGCCGTCGATGCCAGCGTTGGCAGCAATCTGCTTCACAGGAGCGGTCAGGGCGCGGGCCACGATCTGAACACCGGTCTTCTCGTCACCCTCGCTCTCAGCCAGCAGCTTCTCCACAGCGGGGATGGCATTCAGGTAAGCGGTGCCACCGCCGGCCACGATGCCCTCTTCCACAGCGGCGCGGGTAGCATTCAAAGCGTCCTCAATGCGCAGCTTCTTCTCCTTCATCTCCACCTCGGTGGCAGCACCCACCTTGATGACAGCCACGCCGCCGGCCAGCTTAGCCAGGCGCTCCTGCAGCTTCTCCTTGTCATAATCAGAGGTGGTAACCTCAATCTGGCTCTTGATCTGACCCACACGGGCATGGATCTCTTCGGAGGAGCCAGCGCCGTTGACAATGGTGGTGTTCTCCTTGGTGACCTTCACCTGACGAGCCTGACCCAGCTGGCTCAGCTGAGCCTCCTTCAGCTCCAGACCCACGTCGGAGGAGATGACAGTGCCGCCGGTGAGGATCGCGATGTCCTGCAGCATCTCCTTGCGGCGGTCACCGAAGCCGGGGGCCTTGACGCACACCACGTTCAGGGTGCCGCGCAGACGGTTGACAATCAGAGTGGACAGGGCATCGCCCTCCACATCCTCAGCGATGATCAGCAGCTTCTTGCCGGCCTGGACCACCTGCTCCAGCACGGGCAGCAGCTCCTGGATGTTGGAGATCTTCTTGTCGGTGATGAGGATGAGGGCATCATCCAGATTGGCCTCCATCTTCTCGGTGTCAGTGACCATATAGGGGGTGATGTAGCCTCGGTCGAACTGCATGCCTTCCACGACCTCGGAGTAGGTCTCAGCAGTCTTGGACTCCTCAATGGTGATGACACCATCGTGGCCCACCTTCTCCATGGCCTCAGCGATCAGAGTACCAATGGCCTCATCGCCGGAAGAGACAGCACCCACGCGGGCAATATCATCAGAGCCGTTGACCTTCTGGCTGTTGGCCTTCATGGCCTCAATGGCAGCGGCAGTCGCCTTGGAAATGCCCTTCTTCATGACCATGGGGTTGGCACCGGCGGCCAGGTTCTTCAGACCCTCATGAATGATGGCCTGGGCCAGCAGGGTGGCGGTGGTGGTGCCGTCGCCGGCCACATCGTTGGTCTTGGTGGAGACCTCCTTCACCAGCTGAGCGCCCATATTCTCAAAGGGATCCTCCAGCTCGATCTCCTTGGCGATGGTAACACCATCGTTGGTGATCAGGGGAGCGCCGAACTTCTTGTCCAGAACCACATTGCGACCCTTAGGGCCCATGGTGATCTTCACAGTATCGGCCAGCTGGTTTACGCCCTTTTCCAGAGCCTTGCGGGCCTCTTCGCCGTAGCAAATGATCTTAGCCATAATATATTACCTCCAATTTAGAGAAAGTGTGTTGAATTAAGGATGAATTGTGGGATACAGGGGGGACAACGTCCTTCCTGTACTCACTCCACGATGGCCAGAATGTCGTTCTGACGAACGATGGTGACCTCGTCGCCGTCCACCTTGACCTGAGTACCGGCATACTTGCTGGTGATGACCTTGTCGCCCACCTTCACGGTCATGGCAACTTCTTTCCCGTCAACCAGTCCACCAGGACCGACAGCCAGCACCTCGGCGATCTCAGGCTTCTCCTTTGCGGCACCGGTGAGGATGATACCGCCCTTGGTGGTCTCCTCGGCCTCTACCAACTTAACAACAACACGGTCAGCAAGGGGTTTGAGTTTCATAATGGGTTCCTCCTTATATGATGATTGGAATAAACAATGTTAGGTTTTAGCACTCTTTTTATCTAAGTGCTAATCACGAGTATCATAATACCCTTATCCTCTGGAAAAATCAAGACCCATTTCAAAAAATTTTTAGGAGTCCACAAGAGAATTTACTGTTTGTTCACAAAGGAACATGGAAAGTGCTAATTCTATCCCGCGCCGTCCGGTTCCGCTACGCTCGGAGACAGCTCCCCATAGCCCCAAATCAGCGCCCGCTCCACACAGCCCTCGATCCAGGGGATCGGATACTCCTCCAGCACGCACCGCTCTGGGAGCGTGGTGGACAGCCCCAGCTCCGTCAACAGAGAGCGGTCCCTTTGGAGAATCCACCGCTCGTCCGCCGGATCGGTGCGCAGCCAGAAGGTCTCAAACCGCTCCCGGTCATAGATGAGGACGATCTCCGCCTGACCCAGGTCGCCCTCGGGCACAAAAAGGAAGATCTTGCAGAAGGGCAGCTCCGCCGGCTTGGCGGCGATGAGGGCCTCCGTCTTACGCAGCAAGGCGGAAAACAGGGCCTTCCGATCCTTGCCACGGGGGTGGAAAAACCGGTGAGAGTACAGGTCCAGCTCCAGAAATTCTGCCCGGCCGTCCGCCTCATCCGGGCGCCAGTTGGGCTGGTAGTCCTCTACCACCCGCATCAGTTTTTTGAGCATCCTCCGGTAGCCCCGGAATTTTTTGACGCGATAGGCCATGATGTATCTCCTATTTAACGCCGTACATAAACAGGTCACACTTGAGCATACCATTATATAGTTTGCGCTTCTTGTCCGCCTTCTTCCCAAAGGTACGCTCGAACTCCGTGTGGGAGGACAGCAGATACAGCTTCCAGGTCTCCGGGAACTTGGCCCATGCCTTTCCAAAGGAACGGTACAGTTCCTCCGCCTCCCGCCGCTCCATGATCCGCTCGCCATAGGGAGGATTGGTGACAATCCGGCCATACATCCCGCCCCAGTGGAAGGTGCGGGCGTCTGCCGCTTCAAACTTTACGATGTCGTCCACCTCGGCCAATTCTGCATTGCGCCGCGCCAGATCCACCGCCGCCGGATCCAGGTCTCCACCCCAGATCTCATAATCCCCGTCAAACTCCTTGTCCATCGCCTCGTCTGCCGCCCGGAGCCACAGCTCCCGGTCCACACAGGCCCACTTCTGGGCGGAAAAACTCCGGTTCAGGCCGGGAGCCCGGTTTTTTGCGATCAGGGCAGCCTCGATAGGGATGGTGCCCGAGCCGCAGAAGGGGTCGCACAGGGGATCCCGGCCCCGGTACCGGGACAGCAGCACCATAGCGGCGGCCAGTGTCTCCCGCAGGGGGGCCGCCACACCCTGGGCGCGGTAGCCCCGCTTGTGAAGGCCGGCACCGGAGGTGTCCAGCATCAGTGTGGCAGTGTCCTTCATAATAGAGAACTGGATCTGATAGAGGGCTCCGGTCTCCGGCAGGGTGTTCAGTCCGTACTGCCCTCCCAAGCGGGCTGCCACTGCCTTTTTTACGATGGCCTGACAGGCAGGGATGGAGTGAAGGGCAGAGTTCAGGCTATGTCCCTTTACCGGGAACTGGCCATCCCGGGGGATAAATCGCTCCCAAGGCAGCGTTCTGGTCCCCTCAAAGAGTGCGTCGAAGTCTCCGGCTGGGAAGGTCCCCAGCACCAACAGCACCCGCTCCCCGGTGCGCAGGTTCACATTCAGCCGCGGGATGTCCCCCAGCGTTCCACCACAGAGGACGCGGCCGTTCTCCGCCCGCACCTGGGGCAGATCCAGACGGCGCAGTTCATCGGCAGCCAGGCTCTCCAGGCCAAACAAAGTCGGGATAGCAAAGGTCAATGTTTCATTCATGCGGAAAAACCTCCCCGGCCGCCAGCTGTCCTTGTCCAATGGTCCCGCGTCCAGTTCTTCTGGCGGGGCTGCGGCCCTTGTCAGAACCAGTATATCGGAAGCAGCTGGATTTCGCAACACCTTCCGCCCATGCCAGGCCCTGTGCGGGTGCAAAAAAATGCGCCCGGAGGCGCGCGGATGCGCAGGAATCAGCCCTGTCGGGCTCAACCGGTATAAATTGACGAATTTTAACAGAAATGCGCTTATATCAGTGTGGAAAATTCCATCTGCCTATGGTATGATAATGCCACAGCAAACAGGCGGGACACACGGCTGTGACAAGCTCCGGAGCTCCCCGCACTGGGCTGAGCAACTCTGATCCATCCTACCACAAGCGGATCGATCCCCCGATCCAGAAAGGAGCCGTCTATGAAACCCATCATCTGGCTGATCATCCTGATCCTGTTCGGGATCGGAGAGGCAGTCACCGTGGGGCTCACGTCCATCTGGTTTGCACTGGGCGCCCTTGGGGCGCTGATCGTCAGCCAGCTTGGTTTGGGATTCTGGCCCCAGATCATCACCTTCATCATCCTCTCCGCCCTGTCTATGCTGCTGGTCCGTCCCTTCGCCAAGAAGTTCCTGCGGCCCAGCTACTCCCCCACCAACGCTGACCGGATCATCGGCGCCACCGGCCTGGTCACGGAGGAGATCAACAACCTGGCCGGTCACGGCTTGGTGAACATCGCCGGGCAGGTGTGGAGCGCCCGCAGCGCCGGAGAGGATGCTGTGATCCCAGCGGGCCAAGAGGTCCGCATTACCCAGATCCAGGGTGTCAAGGTCCTGGTGGAGCCGGTTCAGTCCGGCGATCCCCAGCACTGACCCGCCTCTTTCCCCTGCGTGCCCCCATATTCCGCGATCCCCGTGATCCCACCGTCATACGACAGAACAGGAGGAATAACTATGCTGGAACACATTATGAGTATGATCATCCCCGTCATCCTGATCCTGCTGGTCCTGGCCGTTCTGGCCGCCAATATCCGGGTGGTCCCCCAGTCCCGCGCCTTTGTCATCGAGCGCCTGGGCGCTTTCCAGGGCGTGTGGGGTGTGGGCCTGCACTTCAAGATCCCGTTCATTGAGCGGATCGCCAAGAATATCTCTCTGAAGGAGCAGGTGGTGGACTTCCCGCCCCAGCCCGTGATCACCAAGGACAATGTCACCATGCAGATCGACACCGTGATCTACTTCCAGATCACCGACCCCAAGCTGTACACCTACGGCGTGGAGAACCCCATGTCCGCCATTGAGAACCTCACCGCCACCACCCTGCGCAACATCATCGGCGACCTGGAACTGGACCAGTCCCTCACCAGCCGGGACCACATCAACGGCCAGATGCGCTCCATCCTGGACGAGGCCACCGACAGCTGGGGCATCAAGGTCAACCGTGTGGAGCTGAAGAACATCATGCCGCCCCGGGACATCCAGGAGTCCATGGAGAAGCAGATGCGAGCCGAGCGCGAGCGCCGCGAGGCCATCCTCCAGGCCGAGGGCCAGAAGCAGTCCCAGATCCTGGTGGCCGAGGGCGAGAAGCAGTCCGCCATTCTCCGGGCCGACGCCGCCAAGCAAGCTGCTATCCTCCAGGCCGAGGGCGCCAAGCAGGCCAAGATCCTGGAAGCTGAGGCCGAGGCCGAGGCCATCATGAAGGTGCAGCAGGCCACCGCCGACGCCATCAAACTGATCAACGAGTCCGATCCCGGTGACGGCGTCATCAAGATCAAGGCTCTGGAGGCCTTTACCGCTGCCGCCAACGGCAAGGCCACAAAGATCATCATCCCCAGCGAGATCCAGGGGCTGGCTGGACTGGCCGCCGCCGCCAAGACCATTTTCGATACCGAGGATCCCAAGGGCACCATCACCAAGACTGTCCCCAAGCAGTAACATCCGACCATACCAAACAGGGCCGCCCCGCATGAGGCGGCCCTGTTTTAAATCCGGGAGGTGCGCTATGAAACAGAAACAGAGGAAACGATGGCTGTCCCTGCTCACCGCCCTGCTCCTCCTCCCCGTCCTGGCCGCCTGCGGCCCCGGTCGGGCTGAGTCCTGTTACGGCCAGGTGACGGAGGTACAGCGGGCCCCCGACGGCTCCCTGTCCGCCCTGGTTCTGGACACCGGCGATGAGGCGCGGACGTGCGTTCTGCTCACCCCGGAGACCCATGTGGCCTCCACGGTGGAGGACCTCCTCTCTGAAGAGGCGTTCCTGGCGGATCCCCCTATAGGCACCGAGGTCTCCGTCCTCTTTGCTGAAGATCCCCCGCCCCAGACTGTCACCGGCGAGGACGGGACCCGGTACTCCGCTCAAACAGCGGATTTCCTGTGGGTGGAGGAGGCCCGGCACCCGGAGAGCCTCACCCTATCCGATGGCACGGTGCTGGAGGTGTGGGCCACCGGCACTCAGGAGAAGCAATACCGGCTGTCCGATGGGACGGTGCTGCTCCAGGAGTTCCCGCCCCAAACTGATTTCTCCAACGATTACGTTGGGAATACCCCGCTCAGAGACCTGTCCCCCGCCCTGCCGGACGGCCTCCGGCGCTATTATCAGGACCGAGGTCCCCTCTATGACCTGACAGAAGAGCTGGAGCGGGCCGATCGGGCCTTCTGTCAGGACCCGGAGAACTTCCAGCCCTTCCGGGTGGAACAGCGGGTCTCCTGGTCCGCCTCCGCCCCCGGCGCACACTACTTCCTCACCACCCTGTCCCGCACGCCGGAGCCGAGGCTCCTGGAGGAGATCCAGTGGACCGACGCCTTTGACCCCATGACCGGGGCGCACATCCCCACGGAGGAGTTGTTCTCCGCCGGACGAGACCAGGTGATCGCCGCGCTCCTGGCTCAGATGAAGGGAGTGGAAGCTCCCCTGGCCCAGGAGCTCCGGGATGCCTTCCAGTTCTCCTACCTGTGCTTTTGGCCCGATCACCTGTCCGTATGGTTCCCCGCCGGGAGCCTGCCCAGCCAGGAGTACTCCTGGGGCTGGAGCATCGGCTACGATGCCCTCTCCGGGGTCCTCCGGCCCTGGGCTGTTCCGGTGGAGGAGCCCCCAGAACTTTAAGAAATCTTAAATTGACTTCCCCCACCCCCCTGCTTACAATGGAGGCATCCTTCCCGCGCCGCGGGAAAATGGGAGAAAGGATGTTGTACATGAAAAAATTTCTCAGCCTTCTGCTGGTGCTGGGCCTGCTGGGCAGTTCCCAGGTGGCTCTGGCCGCGGAGGAGAGCCCCGCTCCCCTGCCCGGCTGGTCCCACAGCATACTGGCCGACGGCTATTCCCTGGGCCTGTTTGGGGACGAGATCAGCGTCCAGCACAGCCAGACTGTGACCATGGAGCAGGTGGAGGCCCTGGCCCGGACGGTGGGGGACAAGCTGGCCCTGCTGGACCTGGAACCCCGGCCCGCCGACGGAACCGCCCTGGTGCTGGACACCACCCGAGGCGGCGTGATGAACGCCCTGTACCAGGAGGCCGCCGCCTACATCTTCCCCGGTGTGGAACAGGGCGCCGAGGCTTTTATGACCTCTGTGGGAGCCTTGGCCGGGGACGGCTCCGGCCTGCATTTAGACCGATCCTGTACCACACTGGAGGCCGCCGCCATGGCCAACAGCCTGATCCTGAATCTGTACGACCAGCAGGATGCCGGCTCCCTGGGCCTGCTGTGGCGGGCGGACAACGGCCGCGGCAATGTGCTGTATCTGCTTGGCTCCATCCACACCGACCGGAATAATCTCTACCCCTTCCACAAGCAGCTGCGGGACGTCATCCTGAACGCGGAGCAGGTCTCCTTCGAGCTGGACTTCAATGACACGGACCAGCTGCTGGAATTCGCCGCCATGCAGACCTATCCCGCCGGAGACAGCCTGGCCAGCCACATCTCCCCGGCGCTGTATCGGGCAGTGGTGCAGGCCGCTGCACAGCTTGGGATGGATGAGAGCACAGTCTCCCAGTGCAAGCCATGGGCCTTGGCCAACTCTTTCTCCTCCCTGGCTACTCTGGATGAGACCAGCAGTGAAAATGCCATGGCCATTGATCTGTATGTGAACGCCAAGGCAGTCAACGCAGGAATCCACATCGGAGCGGTGGAGACTTACGCCTTCCAAGGCCAGATCTTTGACACCCTCTCCCCAGAGTACCAGGAGCAGTATCTGGCCAGCGGACTGCTTCTGATCCTGGACCCAGACTCCATCAGCCAGGAGACCCGGGACGCCCTCACGGAGGTGCTGGGCGAGGCCGCCTTCCAGCCTGAGGCCCAAGAGGCTATCCAAGCCCAGCTGGATCAAATCGGCGCTATGATGGACAGCTGGAAAGCCCGGGATGCGGCGAAGTTCGATGCAGTCTATGGCAAGGACGCCATTCTGAACAGCGAGGATGAGCTGAACCGGAAGCTTTTTACCGGCCGGGACCCCGGTATGATCCAATACGCTGCTGACTACCTGAGTCAGACAGGCTCCCACACCGGCCTTCTGGTGGTGGGTGCGGGGCACATGGTTGGGGACACTGGTGTAGTCCAAGGCCTGCGGGACCTGGGCTACACCGTGGAACTAGTCCCCGCCCCCTGAGCGCCATCTTTCCACATCCCCTCTCTCCGCCTCCAGCCCCGGCTGGAGGCGGTTTCTTTGTTGAGCCGGGGAACAGGATCCTGACCGCCCCTCAAGATGGCGGTCTAATTTCCTGCCTGTCCCTCTGTTGCAGCTGTCCACCGCCTCTGGTATGATGATACCATTGATATACAGGGGTGTCCCTTGTGCTTCAATGGTAAAATCCAAACAAGGAGGCTCCGCTATGAAACTCCACGAAGTCATCCGCACCCGCCGGCAGGCCTTAGGCCTCACTCAGGAGGAGCTGGCCCGCCGTTTGGGCGTGTCCGCCCCCGCAGTCAACAAATGGGAACGTTCCATCCACTATCCGGACATTACTCTGCTGCCCGCCCTAGCCCGGATCCTGGGGGTAGATCTAAACACCCTGCTTTCCTTTCAGGAAGATATCACCGAGCGGGAAATCGGCCTATTCCTTAATCGGGTATATGAGACAGCGGCAGCCCAGGGAGTGGCGGCAGCCTTCGCCCTGGCCCGGGACAAGCTGCGTGAGTTTCCAACCAGTGACCTGCTGGCGTACAGCCTAGCAGGACTGCTTGAAGGGCTGGTATTGATGTCCCCGGACGCCGAAGAACAGGATGAGGGGGATGCCTGGACAGAGGAAATTGATGCGCTCTATGAGCGCGGGGCCGCCAGTACCGACCCCAAGGTGCGTGAGTGGGCCTGCACCACTCTGGCCGGGAGATGTATCGGCCGGGGAAATCTGGACCGTGCCCAGTCCCTGCTGGCGCAGCTGTCCGACACCCATCGAGAAAAGCGGACTCTCACCGCCGCCCTGCGGCGGAAGGAAGGCAGGACCGGCGAGGCGTGGGAGCTACTGGAGCGGGAACTGATGGACCAGGCCCACAGCATCCAGACCACACTACTCCACCTGTTAGAACTGGCCTTGGAAGCGGAGAACCGGGACCGTGCCCATATCCTGTCCGATACCGCCTATCAAGCCGGGGTGATCCTGGGCCTGATGGACTACGCAGCGCTGTCCGCCCCCTTCCAGCTGGCGGCAGCAGAGCAAGACGGGCCCAAAGCCCTTGAGCTGCTAGTGCGGATGCTCCACAGCCTGGAACTCCCCTGGGACACAAGCCGCCTCTACCCCCACATTCTACCGAAAGAAGGAGAACAGGACAGCCGGCGCACCCTGATCCGGGCTATTTTGGAGGAGACCGCCCGGGACCCGCACTGCTCCTTCCTCCGGGCGGAACCCGGCTGGCCGGAACTACTGGACCAGTATCAGATTCAAAATTGACAGAAATTTCGCCGCAAAAAAATCTCCGAACTCCACATACTGAAAAACAGAACACGCATACCAGATCCGTCTGCTCCGCATCTCTGGAACTAGGACGTAAAGCAGCGGTGGGATGTGCAATTTTGTGGAAAATGAGGTGGGTTCTTTGCGGGATCATGGCGCGTCCGGGATCAGCTGGGCGATGCTGGTGCTATGCTTTGCGCTGGCCCTCTCCCCCGCTCCAGAGCCAGTCGGGGATCAGACAGTCTCGGGCGGCGCTGAGGTAGAGGTGGAAACCAGTCCGAAGATGCCAGTGGTGGCCCTCACCTTTGATGATGGACCACGGGCAGCTACTACAGGCCGGCTTCTGGATGAACTGGCGCTGCGAGAGGTGCCCGCTACCTTCTTTCTTCTGGGGCACCGCCTCTCGGGGAATGAGGCGTTGATCCGCCGCATGGCCCGGGAAGGACATCAGATCGGCGTTCACACCTTTGACCATGTTCCAGTGACCGATCTGTCTCATCAGGATTTTGATATTCAGGTGAAGCGCGTCCGCACTCAACTCCATGAGATCCTGGGAGACGGAGAATTCTGGCTTCGCCCTCCTTATGGTCAGATGAATGACAACACCCAGTCGTGGGCAGACAGCCCCATCATCCTATGGTCAGTGGATCCGGAGGATTGGAAGGACCATGATGTGGCCCGCATTGCTGCTGCCGTGACAGCACAGGTGAAGGACGGAGACATTATCCTCCTCCACGACATCTACCACAGTTCAGTGGACGCCGCCATCCAAATCGTGGATGAGCTGCTCCGCCGCGGGTTCTGCTTCGTCACCGTGGAGGACCTCTTGGCGTGGAATGGGATTTCTCCTGAAACTGGAACCGTCTACTTCTCTGGAACATAAAACACTGTCCCGCCTGGGTTCAGGCGGGACAGTAGGCGGTTAAGCAACTTCTCTCACCGGTTCTGCTCTCCTCGTCCCCGACGAGGATGGGCATCCGGAGGCAGCAGGGCCTGCTGAGTCAATTGGATGAACCTCTCTCCAAAATGAGAGAGGTATCGATCTCGGCGATATCCTACCACCAATTTGCTGATTGTAGAGGGATCAGTCAGCGGGAATAGATCCAGTTTCTCTGTAGAGACCTGGTTGGCGGTGACATGGATCGTCTTTAGAAACAATTCCGGACAGATCGTGATACCGATTCCCGCCTCCGCCATGGCCAGAGTGGTGATCGTATTCTCTGTCTCCAGAATCAGTTTAGGCTTAAAGAAATGTCGGCTAAAGTACTGATCCACTGTATTCCGGGTTCGATTGCCGCGCTTAATGAGGATAAAGGGCTGGTGCTGAAACACATCAATATCTGCTCCGGTAGCAAACTGAGCCCGCACTTCCTCTGCCCGATCTCCGAAGAGCTGATCGGTAAAGATTTTAGGAACCACCAGGATCAGTTCCTCCTCTGTCAGTGGAACTACCTCCACTCCCTCCATCATAATGGGCTGGAAGCAAATAATCAGATCCACTCGGCCGTGCGCCAATTCATCCTCCAGGTGTGTGGAGTTTCCTTCAAACAGAGAAAATTCCACCATCGGGAACTCTGCTTGAAATTTGGGCAGTATATCCGGCAGCAGGGCTAACCCGCAGGTATGAGAGATCCCCAATCGCAGCAGGCCCATGTAATGCCGGTTAATGTCTCCTACCTTGGCCAGATACTGACTGTGAAGGTCCAGGATCTGGGTGGCAGTCTCCACCAGCAGATCCCCCGCATAGGTCAAAGACAGCTTCGGAGAGCGGGTAAACAGCTTCACATCCAACTCTTTTTCCATGTTGCTGATGTGGTTGCTCAGCGACTGCTGGGAGATATATAGTCGTTCTGCGGCCCGTGTAATATTCAGTTCCTCTGCCACAAGCAGGAAATATTTCAAATGAAGAAAATTCATAGTGCCCCCTCTTATCGTTTTGAATGTTAGCCTTCATTTTAGTTGGGACATTTCGATTATACCACAGCGAAAAGGCTGTGGCAACCATCAGCAAAAATCTGCTGTTCGGAATATCAATTTTATGCTTTAATAGTATTAAATAAAAGGGTAATTTGAATAAGGCTCCCCGGTGTTTCCTGTGTACCCTTCTACACATATCACAAACACATGACACTGAGAAAGGAAGATTGTTTATCATGAAATGCCTGATTATCGATGCCGTCCACAGCGCGATCTCTGAAGAGCTGAGCAAGTACATGCAGGTGGATACCCACATGCTGCCCACCCAGGAGGAGCTGCTCAAGCTGATCCCCGATTATGATGTGCTGATCATGCGCGTCGATCCCGCCATCAACAAGGAGATCCTGGATGCCGCCAAGAACCTGAAGGTCATCGGCGTCTGCTCTGTGGGCCTGAACCACATCGATCTGGATACTGCCAAGGAGAAGGGCATTCAGGTGTTCAATGCTCCCGGTCTGAACGGCAACGCCGTGGCTGAGCTGACCCTGTGCAAGATGCTGGAGATGTCCCGTCACACCATCCCCGCCTGCCATGATGTCAAGGTCAACAAGACTTGGGATAAGTATAAGTTCGTGGGCCGTGAGCTCCGCGGTAAGACCCTGGGCGTTCTGGGCTTTGGCCGCATCGGTCAGCGCGTTGGCGAGCTGGCCCGCGTCTTTAAGATGGACGTTGTCGCTTATGACCCCTATCTGCCCGCCCATGTGTTTGAGGAGCAGCATGCCAAGAGCATGAGCATCGAGGAAGTCCTGAAGGTTTCTGACTATGTGACCATCCACATGCCTCTGAACGATGAGACCCGCAACCTGTTCAATGCCAAGTCCATTGCCGAAATGAAGGATGACGCTATTGTTCTGAACATGGCCCGCGGCGGTATCGTCAATGAGAAGGATATGTATGAGGCTCTGAAGTCCGGCAAGATTGGCGGCTATGCCTCCGACGTCATGGAGAATGAGTTGGCCGCCGGCGGACTGACTGAGGGCGCTGGCTTCGACTCCCCCCTGTTCGAGTGCGACAACTTCATCGTCACCCCCCACCTGGGCGCTCAGACCGTTGACGCTTCCCGCGACATCGGCGCCCACATCATTGGCAAGGTCAAGGAAGCCCTGGACCTGAAGTAATCAGCATTTTCCCGGAATCGAGCGCAAGGGAATTTGAATAGAGCGGCAGACGCCCGGCATCCAAGTGGATGCCGGGCGTCTGTTTCATTTTATCGCTCTGACAGCCTCTCAGAGGCGCTCAGAGAACTTTTTCTTCATACATACACTTACTCTAAGGGTAGGCTCTGTCTCAGCTCCTGGCGCAAATACAGAGCGCGGGACACATGGTAATTGACCACTATATCTTCCACACACTGCTCCTTTTCCGGCTCTTCCTCTTTCACCTTTGCACCCAAAGCTCGCAGTGTCTGCCGGTTTTCCTGATCCAGCCGGCCTCTGCACTCCATATTTCGCAAGGCCTCTAACTCTATCACCAGCTCCCGTGCGATGTCCTCGCAGCTTCGCAAACGCTGCAGTTCCCGTTTCTGTCGTGCTCGGTGCAGCAGCAAACGCTGCTGGGAAAATAGTGCTAACTGCCCCTCCAGAGCATCCACTTTGTGCGCCAGAGTTGCTGCCTCTGGCAGATGCTCATCCCCATTAAAAAGATCCTCTAAAAAAAGGATCAAATCTCGGTCTAAGCCCTCCATGGTCTTTCGAATCTTTTTACTGTTATCATAGGGGAAGATCAACAGATTCACCGCCATTCCGATGGCCAGTCCAATAGCAGTATCCCATAGCCGTCCCACTGCATAAGAGACGCCCTCTACGGCTGGATTCAAGCATACATTGACCAGCACCAAACACGGAAGCACGGGAACCAGCTTGAAGCGGAAATATTGATAGCCCGTTAGAATTCCCACGATCCCGACCCCAATACCGATCACAGGCGGAATCTGAAGCGCAGTCACAGCCAGAGCTAACCCTCCACCAATCGCCACCCCGCAGATTTGCGTCAGGCAGGCCAACAGAGACGCTGTAAAAGTAGGTGCAACTGCAGATATTGCTCCGATGGTGGCAAATACCACCTTTGCTGGGCTGGCACCATAGTGTTCCACAACTGCCAATGCCAGTGTGACCGCCAATGCAGTTTTTAGGATGCGAGGTCCCACTGGACTCTTCCAACTGCGCAAGCGCAATTTTATCCACTCCTTCAAACCGATAGAACATCCTGGAGAAAGAAAAAAGGAAGGAACAAATTGTTCCTTCCTTTTGTGTTGGCACTACCTATCTTTCCGGTCCGTCTCCAGACAAGTATTTTCGGCAGAAGCGAGCTTAACTTCCGTGTTCGGAATGGGAACGGGTGGACCCTCGCCCTAATCAGCACCAACTTGCTTTCTTCTGAAAAAGAAAGTAAGCAAAGAAAACTTTTTGCTTCTACTTTAGGAGATCTGTTTTTCTCTCCTTACCGTCTTTTTCAACAGCAACTAGCTTATCAAATTTTCAATCGCTTGTCAAGAACTTTTTCTCGACGTCCTAAAGTGAAATGGTGACCCGTACGGGAATCGAACCCATGTTTGCGGCGTGAGAGGCCGCCGTCTTAACCGCTTGACCAACGGGCCGTATGGTGCGCCTTCAGGGATTCGAACCCGGGACCCACTGATTAAGAGTCAGTTGCTCTACCAACTGAGCTAAAGGCGCATACTTTCTTTCGAAAAAGAAAGTATGCAAAGAAAACTCAATCCCTTTTCCATGCTTTCTCTTTCGCAAGAGGGAGGCGCTTACCTGCGCCTTCAAAACCGAACAGTGAAACTTCAAGACTTTGCTTGCAAGCGCCTGCATCCTTCCTTGACCTTTAGGTCAAGCCCTCGGCTTATTAGTATCGGTCAGCTGCACACGTTACCGTGCTTCCACCTCCGACCTATCTACGACATAGTCTACGTCGAGCCTTACTCCTTTCGGATGAGAGATCTTATCTTAGGGGGAGTTTCACGCTTAGATGCTTTCAGCGTTTATCTCGTCCAGACGTAGCTACCCAGCTGTGCCCTTGGCAGGACAACTGGTGCACCAGAGGTCTGTCCATCCCGGTCCTCTCGTACTAAGGACAGCTCCCTTCAAATCTCTTACGCCCGCAACAGATAGGGACCGAACTGTCTCACGACGTTCTGAACCCAGCTCGCGTGCCACTTTAATCGGCG
>ENA-ORUF01000658-ORUF01000658.1-human-gut-metagenome-genome-assembly--contig:-NODE-658-length-44995-cov-3.023364_pt1 | contig 44995 bp, 41 predicted proteins | sample MGYA00242077_ERZ509203 | MGnify/ENA primary metagenome ERZ509203 (study PRJEB26280, sample SAMEA2338834) | human gut metagenome | biome: human gut; feature: human-associated habitat; material: faeces... | reverse complement strand
CTTACCCGCGGCGTTATCGGTATACGGCTTGTAGGGCAAATTCTGAATGCTCGATGGACAGGAGAGCCAGCTCAAAACGAAGCCATTCCCGGCAGTATATGATAAAGGCCAGCGAAAATAATGCTTTGGCTGTCACCGGAAAAAAACGATACATTCGCGGCCACACAGCAATGCACTCCATGTCACTGATTCGTTTTTATACCATCGGCCAACAGGCCTATCAGGCCTTTTCTTCAAGCTTATCCAGCGATAACCGTATAACTGAACGTCGACGGCACAGTTTGCCGCCGAAGGAAACAGGAATGGAACATGCGGCGGATACGAAGGCGGTTTGGCTCCACGAGTCTGCGCTTGAAGGGCTTTTGGAAAAACATCAGGCCGAAGATCGGCAGCATGTCCGGGACGTACTGAATAAAGCCCGTTCATTGTCGGGGCTCTCGCTTGAGGACGTGGCCGGTCTCATGGCCGTTCACTCACAGGATTTACTGGACGAACTGTTTCATACGGCCAAATCCGTGAAGGAAGAGATCTACGGAAACCGGATTGTCCTTTTTGCTCCTCTGTACATCTCCAACCTCTGTTCCAATGAGTGCCTGTACTGCGCATTCCGACGATCCAAATAAAGAGGCGATCCGCCGGGCATTGAATCCGGACGAGATCAGGCAGGAAACAAAGATCCTGCTGCGGCAGGGGCATAAGCGCGTACTCATGGTGGCTGGCGAGGCGTATCCCGGAAGCGACATGATTATGTATGGAATTCATTAACGCGATTTACGGTGCGGAAGAGAATGGCAGCCGCATTCGCCGGGTGAACGTGAACCTCGCCCCCCTGTCCGTAGAGGGTTTCCGCCGCCTGAAGGAACGGAACATCGGTACGTTCCAGCTTTTTCAGGAAACCTACCATCGGCCGACCTACGGCAGGGTTCACCTTGCCGGGCCCAAGAAGGACCTTGACTGGCGGCATCGTCATTCGACCGTGCCATGCAGGCGGGCATCGACGACGTGGGCATGGGGCTGCTCTACGGGCTATATGACTGGCGGTTCGAGACGTTGGCGCTCATAGCCCACATCGCGCATCTTGAGGAGCGGTTTGGGGTCGGCTGTCATACCATCAGCGTGCCGCGCATCGAACCGACCATCGGGTCGGATTTGGCCTCCCGGCCGCCGTACACCTTGAACGAGCAAGCTTTTCTCAAGCTTGTCGCCATATTGCGCCTTGCCGTGCCGTCAGGGAATGAAATCCATGGTGGAACAGAACCATATCAACGTATTGCGTCGTGAAGTGCTCAGACGAATCGCCGAGTCCTTTCTCCACTATGCGGATTTCGGCAACAGCGTGGAACGCATCCCCTTTGTCATGGTCCCAAAAATACGAGACCAAGCCGATGCTGTATCTATAAGGATCGCGCCATATTGCGCTTTCAGGTCATGGCCGCGCTCGGATTCCGGCTTGAAGACGAGGAAGACGACTCCACGCCTCTGTCCGTGTATGCTGAAAAGGCCTTGGAACGAGAACAGCCTTCGGCCCCAATCCTGACCGTATGCGATACGGCCTGTCAGGGATGCATTCCCGCACGATACTATGTGACCGACGCGTGCCAGAACTGTATTGCCCATCCTTGCATCGGGCCCTGTCATTTCTGAGACAAGACAAAGGTCATCAATACTTTGAAATCATTATTTAAAAGAGTATGTAACCCATGCGCCGGATGCTTTGCCGATCGTCTTTCCCGCAGGAACGGGTGTTGAACGATGGATTGAAGGCAGGAGAAAGGGTATGCAACGGAACGATATTCTGAAACTGCTTTTCGAAGCGCCGTACGAGGCTCTGCGTGAGCGCGCCGACGAGGTGCGGGCCCGGGAAAAGGGAGAGCATGTCTTTGTCCGAGGCCTGATCGAATTCTCGAACCGTTGCGAACGGAACTGCCGATACTGCGGCCTGCGTTCGGCGAATCCGTCCCTGAAACGTTACCGTCTTGACGAGGCTCAAATTGTCGAGGCGGCGGAGCGGGCCGTGGCTTTCGGCGTGGACACTCTCGTCCTGCAATCCGGCGAGGTCCATGATGAGCCGCAACGTATCGCCCATGTGGTGGATGCTCTCCGCACACGCTTCCCCGTGGCCGTTACCCTGAGTGTCGGAGAGCAGCCCACTGCTTCTTACGCGCTGTGGAAGGAGGCGGGCGCATCCCGCTTCCTTCTGAAGCATGAAACGGCGGATGCATCCCTGTACGCTGCCCTGCATCCCGGATACACGCTCGCGCAACGGGTGGATGCGCTGCAACGCCTGCGGCGGGCCGGCTATGAAATCGGTTCGGGGTTCATTGTGGGCGTTCCCGGCCAACGTCCCGAGACACTGGCGGACGATATCCTGCTGGCGCGGGAACTTCACGTGGACATGTGCGGGGCCGGGCCGTTCATCCCTCAGGCCGATACGCCTTTGGGCAACGAACCGCAGGGATCGGTTGAGCTGGCTTTGCGGGTCATGGCCGTACTGCGCATCGCTCTGCCGTGGTCCAATCTCCCCGCGACGACGGCTTTGGCGTCGCTTGATCCCGTTTCAGGGCAACGGGAGGGCCTGCTCGCCGGCGGCAATGTGCTCATGCCCGGTTTCACGCCGGCGGCCCACCGGGAAGACTACTGTATTTATGACAACAAACATCGAGTCAGTATGGATGAGGCCCGTCAGGTCATCGAATCGGCGGGGCGCACCCATTCGCTACACAGGGAGGGGTGACATGCTGGATGCGCCTAAGGGCCTCAGGTTGCACATCGGCCTTTTCGGTCGGCGAAATGTGGGTAAATCATCGCTGCTCAACGCGTTGGCCGCACAATCCGTGTCCATCGTATCCGATACGCCGGGAACGACCACGGATCCGGTGGAAAAGACGTTGGAATTCGCCCCGCTGGGGCCAGTCGTTTTTCTGGATACGGCGGGATTGGACGATGAGGGCGAACTCGGGACACAGCGCACGGAACGCACGCTTGCCGTATTGCCTCGAACGGACATGGCTTTGGTGGTGACGGCGGAAAACGTCTGGGGTCACTACGAAGAAACCATCGTGAGCAGGCTCAGGGAGCAGGCAATTCCGTTCCTTGTGGTCATGAACAAAACGGAGTCGTCCGTTGCTTCCAAGGATCGCCTACCCGATGCCATGAGGGGCCTCCCCATGGTGCGCGCTTCCGCGAAAACGGGCGAAGGCCTCGAAACGATCCGCCGCGAACTGGTTCGGCTGTCGCCTGGCGAATCGCTTCACGAAGCACAGCTAGTGGCGGATCTGCTTCCCGAGAAGGGAGTCGTCATCCTCGTCGTCCCCATCGATTCCGGCGCACCGAAGGGCCGGCTCATTTTGCCGCAAGTGCAAACCATCCGGGATGCCCTTGATGGGCGCAAGTTATGCCTTGTGGTGACGGAAGGAGAACTCGGGGCGGCCTTCGCCTGCCTGAAGGAACCGCCGGCTCTGGTGGTCTGCGATTCGCAGGTGGTGCGCCGCGTGGCGCTGGAGACGCCGCAGTCCGTCCCTTTGACGACCTTCTCGATCCTGATGGCCCGCCTCAAGGGAGATCTGCCGCTCCTCGCCGCCGGGGCCGCCGCCATTGGGAACCTCAAGCCCGGCGACAGCGTGCTCATGATGGAGGCCTGTTCCCACCACCCGCAACAGGACGACATAGGGCGGATCAAGATTCCCCGCCTGCTCCAGCAGTATGCGGGCGGAGAGCTGCGCTTTGACATGTGTGCGGGCAAATCCCTTACGGACTGTCCCGGATCATACGATCTCATCGTCCATTGCGGCGGGTGTACACTCACGCGGCGGCAAATGCTCGGCCGCCTGCGCTCCGCTCAAAGCAGAGGCATCCCCATGACGAACTACGGCGTCGCCATTTCCTTCACGCAGGGCGTACTCAAAAAGGTGCTAACACCATTCCCCGATGCCCTCGCCGCCTGCGAGCCGGCCCATGAAACGTGTCATGACGCTCAATCAAAAACAAATAAGGAATCCGGCTGGAGAGGATACATTTTCATTGGCCCCCGATGAGGCCGGGACTGTTGCGGGTGGACGGACATACCGTCTGGATTCTTCTGAAAAAAACAAAGATACCATATGATTCCACCCGGTGGGCACGGAAGCCCCTTCCCCCCGTTTCAGCGTACACGCTGGAGCCCCTGTTTTTACACATACTCAAGGCCGCCGTTTCCCCAGTAATTGCGAAACCTGTTCAGGGAAGCCAATTAAAGTTTTCTTATGCACGAAATGTCTCTTGTTACAAGCTTGTTATCCATCATTCGCGAGGAGACGGAACGGCACGCTCTGCACCGTCTGTTGCAAGTACGCGCACGGTACGGCGCTCTGGCGAACATCGTTCCGGAAGCACTGTCCGTCGCGTTCGAGGCTCTTACGGCAGGAACGGATTGGGAAGGGGCTGTGTTGCAAGCCGAAGAAATCCCCCTCTCGCTCAAGTGTTCTCGATGCGGACAAATCTTTTCTCCCGCTCGGCAGAAACGTTTTTCGGCACCGTGCCCTTTCTGTGGAGAAGAACAAGGGCACTCCATAGGAGCGGGACGGGAACTCTATATCCAGAGCATGGAAGCGGGATAAAGGAGTTATCTCATGGAAATACCAGTTATTCGCAACGTTCTTGAAGCCAACGAAAAACTGTCGGCACGTCTGAAGGAACATTTCGCCAGGCACGGCATTCTTACCTTGAACCTCATCAGTTCCCCCGGCGCGGGAAAGACTTCCCTACTCGAACGGACGCTTGCGGATCTTTCCCCCGAGTTCCGCATGGCCGTTATCGAAGGCGATCTCCAAACGGACAACGACGCCCAACGTGTAGCCGCCACCGGAGCTCAGGCTGTGCAGATCAACACGGAAGGCGGCTGTCATCTCGACAGCAATCTTGTCATGGAAGCGTTGGGGGCGCTCGACCTGAGCGAAATCGATATCTTGTTCATTGAAAACGTGGGAAATCTTGTCTGCCCTGTGGAGTTCGATTGTGGCGAGGATGCCAAGATCGCCCTCCTCAGCCTCCCCGAAGGCGACGATAAGCCCGAAAAGTACCCGTTCCTCTTCAACCGTGCCAGTGCCATGATCCTGAATAAAATCGACCTGCTCCCCTATCTGGATTTTGACATGGAAACCACCGCGCGACATGCCCGCCATCTTAATGCCGCTCTCCCCGTCTTTAAAATATCCTGCCGTACGGGTGACGGGCTTGAAGAATGGTATGATTGGCTCCGTCAGGCTGTCCGCGCCAAACGCAGCGCACCAAACGAATAAGACGCATGTTCTTCGTCTGAACATTTCTTGTCTGAAAAGGTATGCAGGTACCCAGTATCCATGCATACCTTTTCATTTCAGGAAGGTTGGAGCTAGAACTTGTAGTTTACGCTAAAAGCTGCCTGGAAATTGTTTTCCTTGTATAAATCATTCCAGAGCTCCTTATCGGCATCGAGATAGATATACCCAAGCTCAAAGGCGAGGGTAAGCCCCTCGTACAGCTTGTATTGGGAATCAAAATTGACTTCCCACAGTTTGTCTTTGGTGGTGAGGTACATATTATTGCCGACAGTGGCCATTGCGTCACGAGCGACCACCCCGCCGCGTACCATTTCCGTATTGTTCGTGCCTTTGACCATCGCGACGCGGAACGCGTGACTCAAAGCTTCAATAAAGGAAATATCCTTCAACTCCGCCATGATCCCCCAGCTGCCGCTGATATCCGTTCCGTTAAACGTGCTGGAACGGTTATACATCCCGCCGTCATATCCGAAAGAGGTCAACGCCACGTCAGTATCGATGACGGGCATACGTTCGGAACCGTCAAGCGCGTTCGCGTCATCACCGGAAGCGTACCAGAACGTAAGGCCGGGTGTGACAAAATCCGTTTTGCATTCAGCTGCCAGGGCGGCATACCAGCCCGCGCGCTTCAGATCTTGATTGCCCGTTTTCCCCATGTCCACCTTTCCGTAAACACCATCTACGGCGACCCTGAGCGGGCTGAACAACGTCATTTCAGCGGAAAGGCCGCCCCACCATGCGTTGCCGTGATTGTCTTTGGAGTCGGCGACAACCTTCCCGGTGCCAACGGGAAGCAATCCGCTGGCGACTCCGGTCTTGTTGTTCGCACCGGCACCGAAACGGGTGTCTTTACCGATCGCGCTGTACATTCCGAAGGGGTTCATCCTGATGCCATCGAACTGCACCGGAACCGCCAGCCCGATGACGTCCATCGCATCGTGGCTGTTGTATGTATACAGCAACGTGTTGTCCTTGTCATATACGGAAACAGTACGTTCATCGTTATTGTACGCACGAACCCAAAAAAGCGTGGCCCCCACGTTTTCAGTGAAATTTCCGGAAAGCGAGATCCCGGCACCGTCGGTCATGAATGCCGCGTACGGTACCGCAAATGTCGCAATGTCGAAGGGCTGAAGGCCCATGCGGACTTTTGCGTCCGTCTCCGGGATATTCCAGTCGACATAACTATAGCGCACCTTGACGACCTTACCGTCCGTTCCGAGGGCGGCATCATTTGTTCCCCAGTTTTGATGGCCCACTTCAAAAAAGACGACGCCCTTGAGCGAATCGGAAGCCACGATATCGATCTGCGTGCGCAACCGTATGGAAGCCTTGAATCTATCGACAGAAGCATTCGCTGATTTGAGGGGGTTGCGATCAGCCCAGGAAAAACCGTTTTGCCATTGTCCCTTAATATTCACGTCAGCCGCCCGCGCCCCGCTCGTCATACTTAAAAGAAGGCCCGCCGCAAGGAACAACATCATTGCACGTTTCATCATCACCTCTCTAGCGTCAAAGGTTATACGATGGGCTCTCCCCCCAAGCACAGTGCGGAGGAATTCATGGCGGAGCCTTATACTGTTGCGACGCAAGCGTCAGGGTTAAAGGGGATAACGGATTGAAGGAGCCCTTGTGCATATCCGCTGGATGCCCTTGCCAGGTGCTCCTTCTCCAAGGATTCCGCGATGGTCCCCTCATGAAGAAACATAATATGATCACATAAGTACGTGACGGCCTGAACATCATGGGCAATGAACAGGTAGGTCATGTCCCCCTTCAGCTCCAACAGCAGTTCCAGCACTTGCGCCTGTACGGACACGTCAAGCGAGCTCACGGCCTCGTCGAATACGATGAAACGGGGCTTGGTCGCTATGGCTCGCGCGATGCACACCCGCTGGAGCTGCCCACCGCTCAACTCGTGGGGATAACGGTTCCGCAGCGCCTTCGGGAGCCCGACCCGCTCAAGCAGTTCCGGGATTGCGCATGACGCGTCCAGCCGCAAGATATCCAACGGCTCTCTGATGAGTTCCTCCACCGTGAATCTCGGGTTGGCGGAGGATGTATAGTCCTGGAACACAACGCTCATTTGCCCAGGATGTTCCTTGCTCCATACCTGAACAGGGCGGCCTTCCAAGAATACCTGCCCACTGTCCGGCTGTTCCAAGCCAAGGATCAGCCTTCCGAGCGTGCTTTTCCCCCCGCCGCTTTCGCCGATGAGCCCTACGGAAGAGCCTTCGGACAGTGTGAGGTTCACGTCTCTGAGGACCGGCTGCCGTTTTTTCCTCCAAAAGCCTCCCGATACCGGATAGCTTTTGGAGACATTGCGGACCTCAAGCAAAGGCGTTTCCCGATGTGCTACCGACATTGCATCACCCTCTCGAAGGCTTTGGACAACGTGGCTCTCGTGTCCACGAGATAACGCGTATAGGGATGCCGTGGAGCGGAGAAAAGCTCCGTTCCGCCGTATTCGACGCCGACGCCGTCCTTCATGACCAAGACTTCCTGCGCGAGCTGGCGGACGACGCCAAGATCATGGGAAACCAAAATCAGGCTGCTCCCGAACCGTTCCCGGATCCAATGGAATTGTGCCACAACCTCCCGCTGGTTCATGGAGTCCAGCGCCGTTGTGGGCTCATCGGCAATGATGATATCGGGGCGTTGAAGCAACGCCACCGCGATCATACACCGCTGCAACATGCCTCCGGAAAGCTGGTACGGATATTTCTTGAGCACATCCAACGGATTGTGGATGTGCATCATCTCCAGAGCCTCAACGATGCGTCCCCTGCTCTCCTTTTCCGAAAAAGCCGATGTCGTCGCCCGGAGTGTTTCAAGAAGCTGCGCCCCCATGGAGTAAAGAGGATCGAACGCCGTCATCGGTTGCTGGACTATCATGGCGATTCGCTTGCCGCGGATGCCGCGCACGGTTTCCCGACCTGCCTGCAAGAGGTCGATGCCGCCGAAACGGACACTGCCGGAAACCCGCAAGGAAGGAGGCGCCAGTCCCAACAGCGCCAGGCACGTCAGCGATTTGCCGCTGCCGCTTTCCCCAACGACGCCAAGGCATGTTCCCGGTTCAAGGCAAAAATGCACATCCCGTACGATCAGCGCCCCAGTAAGGGAGTCTCGGACAGTCAAATCCCGCACTTCAAGTAAGCTCATGAACGTTCCCTGCCCGCGTGTTTGGGATCAAAGGCGTCACGCAGGCTGTCGCCTAAAAAATTGAATGCCGCCACAACCAACAGAATGGCCATGCCAGCCGGGATCATCTGCAACGGATACAGGGTCATGACCTCCTTCGCCTCATTGAGCATCATGCCCCACTCCGGGGTGGGGGGCTGCACGCCCAACCCGAGGAAAGACAATGCTGAAATCATCAGGATCACGCTTCCCGTATCCAGCGTCGTCAGGACAAAGAGTTCGCCGGCTGTGCCGGGCAACAGATGCCGCATCATGATCCTGATGGATGATCCGCCAGCGACCTTGGCAAACCGGATATAGTCCTTGTCCGAATACTGCCGGACGATGGAACGGACCATACGCGCATACCACGGCCACTTGGCCACCACGTTGGCGATGACCACGTTTTCCAGGCCCGGGCCCGTCATGCCCACAATAGCGAGAATCATGACCTCGCTGGGGAAGGACATCATGACGTCGCATATGCGCATAAGCACATCGTCGATACGGTTGCGGAAAAAACCGGAAACAAGGCCGACGCACGCCCCCAACGCGGAAGTTATGGCCATAGTGAGCAAGGACAGAAACACCGTCGCGCGTATGCCGTAGACAAGACGCGAAAGGACGTCGCGCCCAAGCTGATCCGTCCCAAAGGGATGATGCCAGCTCCACGGCGCGAACTTGTCCCCGACGTCGATAAGCGTCGGATCGGACAAGGGAAGTATGGGAGCGAGGAGGCCCAATACAAGAACACCCCCCAGGAACCCCATGCAGGCCAGCGCCAGCCTGTCTCTTTGCAGACGAATCCACGGGGACATGCTAGAATTCCTTCCTCAACCGGGGATCGACGGCAGCGCTCAGGATATCCACCAATACGTTACCGACTATAAAAAGAACCGCCATGATCAGCACATAGGCCTGGATGACGGGAAAATCGCGGTTGAAGATCGCCGCCACGCAAAGCCTTCCGATGCCGGGCCATGCGAAAATGCTTTCCACGACAAAGGTTCCGGCTATAAGCTTGGGCAGCGACATACCCAGTGCGGTCAGCGAAGCCTGAAGCGAATTCTTAAACATATGGCGGATGATCGAGCGCTCGGGCAAACCGCGTACCCGTGCGTAGAGAATGTAGTTTTCCTGCTTATTCTGAATCATGTTGGCGCGGATAAGCCGCGTATAGGTGGCGATATATGCAAGGGACAACGTGACCGCAGGTAAAAGGACGGAGCTGGGACCGTCCATCCCGCTCGTCGGAACGAGATCAAGTTTGACGGCAAACAGCCACATGAGGAGAAGCCCGGCCCAGAAACTGGGCATGGCCGTACCAAGAAAGACACCGCCACGGATGAGCCGATCGAGAAAGGTTCCTTCATACAACGCACAGACGATCCCGGCGGAGAGACTGCACACAAGCGTCAGGCACAGAGCCGCTCCGGCAAGAACGAGGGTCGCGGGCAGCGCCTTTTGGATTTCACCAAGTACGGGTTTGTCGTCCACATAACGATTGCCGAAATCCCCATGCAAGGAGTTGTTCAGCCAAGCCACATAACGCGTCAAAAAAGGTTTATCCAGGCCGAGCTTTGCACGGGTTTCCGCGAGCACCTCTTCCGTGGGAGTGACTTCATTGACACGCACGGCCACTTCCGCCGGGTCGCTGGGGCTCAGATTGATCAGCACGAAAGACAGAAACGAAATCCCAATAAGGATGGGGATGAGGTTGAGCAGGCGACGAAAAAGATAACTCCCCATACGAAACTCCTTAAGCATCACAAGCGGCCCGGGAGACGCGTCTCCCGGGCCAGTCTGCTAGAACGACATCCTTTCAAAGGGGATTTCGTACTGGGAGGTACAGAACGTAACCCCCTTGAGAGCCGGGACATGCACGGCCTTGGTACGCGAATAGCTCAGAGGCACGTACACGCCCTGTTCATGGATATACGCCAGCAATTCCTTGTACGTATTCTTACGGGTATCCTCATTCGGCTCGATCATGAGCGCGGTGATTGTCTTGTCCAGCCATTCCTTACGCTCCAACCCGACCTGCGCCTGATAATCCCCGTGGGCGGGAATGCGCCAAGAAGACAGATACGACTGCGGATCATACGGTGTACCCCACGACAGGGAGTATTGCAGGTCGAATTCGCCGGTGCGCTGCCGATCCAGAAACGCCTGCTTTTCCTCGCCCACGATCTTGAGTTCCACGCCGATCTTCTTGAGATCGTTCTGCATGTATTCGCTGATGGTCCGTTCCTGCGAATTGTTGGAATTATAGTAGATGGTGACGGCGCACTTCTTGCCGTCCTTGTAACGGTACCCGTCCTTGCCCATGCTCCAGCCAGCCTTCTCCATCAATTCATTGGCTTTCACAACGTCGTAGGAGCGTACCGGAAGATCAACGTCGCAATAAGGAACGGTCTTGGCCATCAACGTGTCGGCTATCGTTTCCGAACCGTTAAGTATACCGTCGGCAATGGCCTTCTTGTCTATGGCGTGCTGGAACGCCTTGCGCACGTTGATGTCCCTAGTAATCGGCTGATGCGCGTTCAGAAGAATGGCCCGGGAGGCGACGGGGTCGCTGATCTCCGTCTTGTACGTGCCTTCCTTTTGCAACGCGGCAAACGCGTCGAGATTCAGCATGTCACCGTCGGAACCGAAAATAAGATCGATTTCCCCCTTCTGGAGTGCGAGCAGAATAGTCTGATGGTCCGGCATAACCTTCCAGCGTACGCTCTCCAAAGCCGGCTTAGGCCCCCAATAGCGTTCATTTCGCGTGAACACGGCATACTGCTTGTCCTTGTGCTCGGTCAGAACCCACGGCCCCGTGCCGACATAGCCGGACACGCCGTTCTTGGTTTCGCCATCAATGAAACATTTCGGAGAGATGAAACGGAAAGGCCGGGTCAGCCCCAGCTCTACCAGCGTAGGGTAGTAGGGATGCTTGAGCACCAGCTTGTAGGTATATTCGTCAACGGCCTCATTGCGGTCGATTTCGTTGACCATGTCCAGCCACGCGTGCCGGGGAAGGTTGCTCACTATGGCGTCCATATTCGCTTTGACGGCCTCGGCGTTGAAAGGCGTTCCATCCGTGAAGGCAACATCTTTCCGGAGATGGAAGGTGTATTCCTTCCCATCCGGGGAGATTTCCCAGCTTTCCGCGAGCCAGGGTTTGACGCCCTCCTTCGTATTGACGACCAGCGGTTCGAACACCATGTTTTGCGCAGCCATCTCGCCGGAATACAGATGAGGGTTGATGTTTCGAATATCCTTTGTGCTCGCGTACGCCAGTTCCGTACGAGGCGCTTCGGCTTTGGAGGGCGGCTCCTCCTGCGAGCACCCCGCAAGCCCCAAGAGTGCGATAACCACGACAAACAGTTTTCCCATGAACATGATTCCTCTCCGTTTACAACGTGAGCTATAAAGCTTTTTTGCTTCACCTGTTCCGCAATGAATGGCACTTCGAGGGCCAATATTGTCCAGCCAAGAAACGCTGCGTTGCCTCTTGGTAGTATTTTTTTTTATTTCGTAACACTGCTGGGGAGTGTACGGCAATGATTACCAAAGATATGAGATAGGGAGTTGGGGCGGCTTCAACCAGTAAGTCCCACCCTACCGAAAATGAAACGAACCCCAAAGGGTAATGTGCCCTAACCCAACAATAGGATATGCCGCTCTTTTTCCGTATCAGTAATACAGCCCAGCAAATTGCAATCAGTATATTTTGATGAATGGCGCTCCCGGCCCAAATGAGATCCCAGCCAAAGGACCAAGGTCCCCAATCAATCCAAAAGAGAAAACGATACGTTATCTCACTGCTGTTCTTCTTTTTGGGCTGATACCATGAAGCGCTTGATAATGGATACGGGCTGTCCCGTGCCGTCTACGAAATGTTTTCGTTCCACGTCAACCGTCACATTGCGTGCCCCCAGTTTGAGGAGCGTTTCCACATCCCACTGCGGACGGTCGACTCTGCTCAAAGGCAGGTTCGCGGCAATGGCATGGATCGGGGCGGGATCGACCCCGAGCATGAAGTCCGGATTGTGGCCATCCGTATAGTCAGGCTGTTTCAACTCCTCCGCATAGGGTTCGCTGTAGAGGTGGCGGTAATGATTGCCGTCAAAATTGACGAGGCGCCCTCCCAGTCTGAGTACGCGCAGCCATTCCGCATAGGCTGATTCCGGGTGTTCGAGGTTCCACATCAGATTGCGGGACACGATCAGATCGAACGTTTCATCCGGAAACGGAAGGTCCTGCGCGTCGCCTTGCCGCACAACAATAGAGACGTCAGCTTCGGCGGCATTCCGAGAGGCGCGCTCCAGCATCCCTTCCGTATAGTCGAAGGCGACCACGGAATGCCCCAGCCGGGCCAGCAGGATGGAAAAGAATCCTGGCCCGCATCCTATGTCCAAAATGTCTAATTTGCCGGACGCAAGTACAAACGGACGCAGACGCTCCAGCCAGACTTTTTCCGCATGTTGAAGATCATACGCAGTCTTCAGGGAGTACCCTTCCGCCCGCGTATTCCAGTAACGCCGTATCGCTTCCAATTCCGTCATGGCCTTCTCACTGCTTGATGCCCCGTACGAGGAACATCGGGATATGGGTGTACCGAATCCGGTAGTAATCGTTCATGATGTCTGGAGGCAGAGCCGCCCTGACAAGCACGTCGCGGCAACCGAGCCGTTCCAGGCAGGCCTTGTCCCACCCGGGGCGCTGTTCACGGCTGAGCGGCAGCTGCGGGATCAGCTCGTCCATGATCGGGTCTCCGTGTTCATCCTCCACGGCATACCCCATAGCACGCAGCGTTTGGGCATCTTCCGCATACAGCCGGGCAAGCTCCGGGTCGAACAGATGAGCGTGCCAGTTCGCATCGAAATTCAGGAGGACGCCACCGGGCCTGAGGACGCGCAGCCACTCCGCATACGCCCTGTCCGGGTGTTCCAGATTCCATGTAAGGTTGCGGCTCAAGACGACATCAAACGTATCATCCTCAAATGTCAGGTTTTGGGCATCCATCTGGGAAAAGTAGGCGCTTGCTTCCGGGGAATGGTTTTCGACGTTCTCCCGGGCACACTCGATCATGGCTTCGCTGTAGTCCACCCCCGTAATCTCATGTCCCCGGCGAGCCATCAGGATGGAGAAAAAGCCGGGCCCGCAACCCGCATCGAGGATACGCAGAGGGTGCTTCCACGGAAGCTGCTCCGCGATCAGTTCATCCCATACCTTGGCCTGAATAGTACCAAGTTCATCCGCATTGACGGCGGAATAGGCCGCTACCCTGCCCGACCAGTAGGCCCGTATCGTTTCCAGGCGGCACCTATTCACAACGGCCTCACGGGAATGACATTCAAAAAACCGGGGCGCGTCCGCTCGACGCTCGCCTCCACGTCGTAGACGTCGCCAAGCAAGTGCGGGTGCAGCACCCGTTCGGCCGTATCAAAGGCCTTGATCCGCCCATCGTGAAGCATGAGCAAGCGGCTGCTGTATCGCGACGCCAACATGAGATCATGCACGACAAAAAGTGTAATCGCCCCGCTTTCCCGCGTGTATTTCCGGACCAAATCCATGACGACGAGCTGGTGGCGCAGATCGAGCGCACTCGTGGGTTCGTCCAGCAGCAAGACCTTGGGCCGCGACACGAACGCCTGCGCCATGAACACAAGCTGCTTTTGCCCGCCGCTCAGACTGCACACCGGCTTCCGGCTCAGACTGTCGAGCCCAAGTTCCGCCAGCGTGTCCGCCACTTTTTCGATTTGCTCGTCGGTCACTTTCCATCTGAGATCCTTGACCAGGCCGAGGAGAACCATTTCAAAGGCCGTCAAGCGGCTGGTAACGGATTCGAGCTGTGGAACATACGCAATGTCCCGATCCGAAAAAAGGTTGCCTTTATCGTCGTACAAGGCCACGTCACCGGAACGTTTGATCAGCCGCGCGATGGCCTTGATCAGTGTGGTCTTACCCACGCCGTTTCGGCCAACCACCGCCACCATTTCTCCGCCATGCAGCGTTGCGGATACATCATTGATGACGTGGTTTCCCGAAAAATGTACGGACAGGTTCTGAATAGATAAAGTCAGCATGTCACCTCCCGTTTTTCATGAGCAAAACGAACAAAAACGGAACGCCTACAATGGACGTGATAATGCCCACCGGGAGCATGGAGCCGCCAGAAAGCAGCTTTGAAACAATCGAGGACGCAAGCAGCATAAGGCCACCAAGGATCGTCGCGCTGGGAAGCAGATACCGCTGATCCTCACCTAACATGAGCTTCGCACAATGCGGAGCGACAAGTCCGACAAAGGCCACCGTACCGATAAAACCAACGGCACCGGCAATGAGAAATGAACAGATCAGGAAGACATGCAGGCGTAACCTCTCCACATTGATCCCCAGGCTCCGCGCCCGCTCCTCACCCGTCGTCAGTACGGTGAGACGCCAAGACCAGCCGGACAGGAGCGCCGCACCCATTACCAATAAACAACCACTTACGACGACGCTCATCCACGACGAGCGTTGCAGGTTCCCGAAGGTCCACCCGGAAATGATCTGCGCGATCTCCGGGGAGGCACGGTATTGCAGGTACTGCTGCAACGCCTGAAAGAAGAAATTCATGATGATCCCCGAAAGGATCAGCGTACTCGTGGACATCCCCTTCAGGCGCCCCAAATAGAAAATGAGGAGGGAGACGGCAAGCGCGAATACGAGTGCGAGCAGTGCCGTCCCGATCCAGAGGTACCCCGCCACGGAAAGCCCCAACGTAATGGCTATGGCCGCTCCAAAACTGGCGCTTGCCGTAATGCCGAGAGTATAGGGGCTCGCCAGAGCGTTGTTGGTAATGGTCTGGATTTGCAGACCGGCAAGGCTGAGCGAGCCTCCCACAAAAACACAGGTCAGCGTCATGGGCAAGCGGATGGACCACAAGATGGCCGTATTCGCCGTATCACCGTCCGGCCCGCCAAGCAGGGCATCGACGACTTCACCGGGACCGATGCCGGAAGACCCCATGCCGAGATCGATGACGATGAGGCCTAGCGTCAGGATGGCGAGCACCATACCAGTCAACAGACGCCTTCCGTTCAGCTGCCTGTACATATGTGCATTGCCGGAAGGCATACCTTTACCCTTCATGCTAACGTGCACATTTGATCATAAAGGTTCCGTCGAACTTCAGTTCAGGGAGATACTTGGCATAGAACGCGCGCATATCGCCCATCGGATCCACTTCTTGGAAGGTGTTGGGATAGAGGATCTTGGCGAGGTACAGTGTCAACGTATAGTCGATCATGTTCCGGAGGCTGCCGTGATCCACGGCATATATCTCTCCAGACTTGACCGCAGCGAGATTCTTCCAAGCCGGACGCTCGGCAAAGCCCTTCAGCCGCTTCTGCGCAGTGGCCTCGTCGATGGTCAGCCCCATGCTCATCTGGTCACCCTCGGCGTTGTTTCGCCAAATACCGCCGCCGATGACGATAAGCTGGGGATTGGATGCAAGTACGAATTCCGTATCCAGCGGCGCATAGGGCTGGGTGGCATTCTCAGCCAGATTGTCGGCTCCAAGGTTTTTCAGGATCGCGCCCCAGAGTACATCCTTATTATAGCTGTTCCCATACTCTCCAATGCCCTTGTTCCCCAATTCCATGTAAACCGTCTTGTGCTTGGCGGAATCAGGGAGCGCGGCAATCTTCCTATACACGTCTTCAAGCGCGGAGGCGTAGACATCGCATTGTTCCTTGGCCACAGCTTCCCTGTCGAGAAGCTGGCCGAGGATCATCGTACTCTTCGTGTGGTTCTCCACCTTCATGGCATGGTAATCAAGGACTACAACCTTGATGCCGGCCTTCTCAAATATGTCGATTTTCTGGTTGTTGTCCGCAAACTGAGAGCGCCCTACCAACAAAACATCAGGCCGAAGAGACAGTATTTTTTCAGAGTCGAGGATGTTGTCGTGATATCCGCCGATACTCGGGATAGCTTTCAGTTTAGGAAATGTTTCAGTATAGACGACATACTCGCCGTACCGGGTTTCCTCCCAACCGTCGAACGTCATGCCTACAACCTTATCCAGACTCCCCGCTCCGCCGACCATCAAAAAATTGGCGATGTAGTTTCCGACGACGAACGTCTTGGGGAGTTTATCCAGCTGGACCTCGCGCCCAGCAATATCGGTAAAGGAAATCGCCGGAGCAGCCAAAATCGTTTTTCCGGTACCCCCCAAAAAAAGAACCGACAGCGCGCAAGCCATCATCACACGGGAGAGCCTTCCCCAAATGTGCATCATGAACCCCTCCTTGCTGGAATAAGTAACACGTTTATAAAAAAAGTATTATGTGTCAAGAGGGAATGGATTCAATTACACTATATTTATAAATATTCCCTTAAATGAAATGCGGTTCAAGCCTCTGCGGGACGAACGGAGAGTTCTTGCGCAACCCCAGAAGGTCACAGTATGGGCAGCAATACCGCACTGTGCGAATGCTGTTTATCGACGTCATCCGTTCACCGCTCCTGATGAGCGGTTCCGTTTTCCCATCGTACTCATGCAGGCTTGGGATTAGCCTTGAAAAGAACCGTTTTTGCTCAGTGCGTCATAACGCCGTATTCTTCAGGAAACAGAACCACAGAGGAACCCACCAATACAATCGGTGGGTTCCTCTTTTTTATAAGGCACTATGAAAGCAGTATCCCAACAGGCGCATCAGGAGCTAGCCAAACCACACAGTGCCAAAGTGTAGCCATGCTTGATCAGGGACAAAAAACGGTGATGCGAAAGGGAACCGGGAATCACTGGTTCCGCACCCTAGGAAATCTGTACATCATCATATTCCAGCGAGCTCGCTCTAACGAACAGGGATGAGTATCAACAGTATAACTTGAGAAAATCATTTACGAATAACTCGTGCTACGATTTTTTAAATCGTATGCTTTTCTGCATTGATGTGGAAAAAGCGAAACCTGTAACGATAGGAGAACGCAAATGACTACTCTTGGAACAAGATACCCTACATTGGCGTTTATTTCCGGAGGCGTGGGAGAAGCAGAGGATGGCATTCCCCCACAACCATTTGAGACGTTTTGCTACGACTCGGCGCTGATGCAGGCTAAAATCGAAAATTTCAATATCATTCCTTATACTTCCGTACTGCCGAAAGAACTGTACAACAACATTGTTCCTGTCGATTCCGTAGCTTCTTCCTTCAAACACGGTGCCGTGCTTGAGGTCATTATGGCCGCTAATGGGGCCAGATTGGAAGAACACCGCGCCATTGCCACCGGGCTGGGCATCTGCTGGGGAAAAAACAAACAGGGCGAACTCATCGGGGGATGGGCGGCGGAATATGTCGAATACTTCCCCACTTGGATCGACGACGATATCGCTAAGGCTCATGCCGAAATGTGGTTGAACAAGTCTCTCAAGCATGAGCTGAGCCTGCGCGGGGTGGAACAACACAGCGAGTTCCAATTCTGGCATAATTACCTGAACCTCACCAAGCCTTATGGATATTGCCTGACCGTTATGGGGTTCCTCAACTTCGAGTTTGCTGATCCTGTGAAACGCTAGCTTTGTCATCCCATAGCCGATCCCGGACCGCCAGATCAGGGCGGCGGTCCGGGCAAAATGGAACAGATTGTCAGTGAACAGGAGCGGGGTATGGCGAATAATACCAAAAAATTAGGTGTGATCGCGCTTGCCAGTGTGGTGGTGAGTTCAATGGTGGGGGGTGGCATTTATAGCCTGCCCCAGAATATGGCAGCCCAGGCTTCGGTAGGGGCTGTGATCATCGCTTGGGTCGTGACGGGTATCGGAATGTTTTTCCTGGCGAATTCCTTTCGCATCCTTTCCGACATCCGACCGGATCTCAAAGCGGGGATCTACATGTATGGCCGAGAGGGGTTCGGTTCTTTCGTTGGGTTCCTCATCGCTTGGGGATACTGGTTGTGCCAGATTTTCGGCAACGTAGGCTACGCAGTCATCACCATGGATGCCCTCAACTATTTCTTCCCGCCCTATTTCGCCGGCGGCAATACCATATACGCCATCATCGGCGGATCCATCCTGATTTGGCTATTCAATTTTGTGGTACTGCGCGGGACACAGCAGGCTGCCGTGATCAACACCATAGGTACGATCGGCAAACTCATTCCGTTGTTCGTGTTTATCATTATTATGATTTTCGTTTTTCATATCGATAAGTTCGATTTCGACTTCTTCGGCAAGCTGGCGGTGGACAATGGACAGCATTTAGGTGGGCTCGGTGCTCAGATAAAGAGTACCATGCTGGTTACACTTTGGGCCTTTATCGGGATTGAAGGTGCTGTGATCCTTTCTGATCGGGCCCAGAGCCAAGATGACGTAGGCAAGGCCACGATCATGGGTTTTGTTGGCTGCCTCATTGTATATGTCCTGTTGTCGGTATTGCCCTTTGGATTTATGACCCAACAGGAACTGGCCGCCGTGCCTACGCCTTCCACTGCCGGTGTACTGGAACGGGCCGTAGGGACATGGGGAAGCTGGATTATGAACATTGGGTTGATCATTGCGGTTCTGGCCAGCTGGCTTGCCTGGACATTGATCACAGCGGAAATGCCTTTTGCCGCGGCAAAAAACGGAACCTTTCCACGCCAGTTCTCTAGGGAAAACGCCAACGGTGCGCCTTCCGTGTCCTTGTGGGTGACAAGCGCGCTCATGCAGCTCGCGCTCCTGCTTGTCTATTTTTCCAACAATGCTTGGAATATGATGCTGAGCATCACGGCTGTCATGGTTTTGCCCGCCTATCTCATCTCCACGCTTTTCTTGTGGAAAACGTGCGAGGATGGCCAATATCCCCAGGGGGCCGCAACCGGACGCGCTTCGGCGCTGGCCTGCGGCTTTCTAGGGTCGGCCTATGGGCTTTGGCTCATTTACGCTGCTGGGCTGCATTATTTGCTTATGGCATCGGTGTTTATCGCCATCGGTATCCCTGTCTATATCTGGAGCCGGAAACAACATCCTGATCAGAACCCCATGTTCCTGAAATATGAAAAAGTACTTTTGGTGCTGCTCGTACTTGTAGCTTTGTTCTCGCTCTATCTTTTTATGCGGGGAATTGTAAAACTATAGCGAGTAGATATTAAGGAGTTAAAGTGCGGCTAACGTCTTCCCCAAGGACAGGACCTCCCTTTGGGTAAAAGTTTATCTCACTTCATTCGAAGGAGCCCCCTCAACAGTGCAGTAAACACTGTTGAGGGGGCTCTTTTTCGGTAGTGATGGACAGTACCTGCCGGACATTTGGCCATGCTGGGAGACAGCACGGGTTGCTCCGTATCCAAGCGGAACACATCAAGGCCGCAGGTTTTAAAACAGGTGCCGCAACCAGTGCATTTGGAAACATCAATAGAGTTGACCACCGCTTTCCTCCTTGTTTGCATAGGGTCACAACGGACTTGTTGTCATCGAGAGCCAGCGACATGCCGTAAAACTTGTGCATATCGTCACAATAAAGACACGGAGGGGTTCATGTTGAGTAGCAAACGCTGCCGATGGCAACATAATGTTAAAATTGTATCAATGTCCGCTGAAACGGCGGTGTCTATGAATGGCAAGAGGCTGTGGAGTCCATGCTTGTCGGTACGGGCACTGTACAGGTACGTTCCCCAGTTATGGAAAATGGCTATGGCATCATCAAAAAATTCTGTGAAGGGCTAGGGTACTTGGACGGTTCCAGAAGACTGTGGCCGATTCTCAAGGGCGTCACACGCTTCCCTTTCCCTTCTCTGAGTCACGAATTCTGACGAAAACCTACCCGGATTGTTTTTCCGTCCTCTTATGGCATTTTAGCAAGGAAAGACTTTTTTCGGAGCATACGGGTGTTGCAGGTGTCCATCCAGAAACAACTTGAAGCATTCGCGCTTCAGGTTTCTTTTGTGCTCGCTTCCCACGGCATCACGGTACTGTGGGGGGCATCCGGTTCGGGTAAGACCACCTTACTGCAATGCCTTGCCGGGTTACTTCGCCCTGATGCAGGGAGGATCGCCTGCCGTGAGGCAGTCTGGTTCGATGCGGAACGGGGCGTATGCCTCGCGCCCGAACGGAGGCGGCTCGGATATGTTTTTCAGGACGTCCGGCTGTTCCCGCATCTGTCCGTGCGCTCGAATATGCTGTTCGGGCGGCGGTTCCGGGGCCCGTCCGGGGTATCGTTCGAAGACGTGGTAGCGCTTTTGGGTCTGGGACGGCTGTTGCACCGCACGCCTTCCGATCTGTCCGGAGGCGAAAAACAGCGTGTCGCCGTGGGGCGCGCCCTGCTGGCCTGTCCCGAGCTGCTGCTCATGGACGAACCGTTGACGGGGCTGGATCGGGGCAAACGAGAAGAAATCATGGCCTACGTCAAGGCGATCCCGGAACGGTTCGGCGTACCCATCCTGTATGTGACCCATTCGGACGCGGAGCGCCGTTTTCTGGCGGATCGCGTTCTGAACCTTGAAGACGGCAAACTGACGGAATACTGAACTCGCGGTGATTGCCGCACAGGGAGGAACTGCAATGAAACGATGGATTCTGGCGCTGGTCATGTTGGGCCTGAGCGTCGTACCGGCCTTGGCCGAGACAGCCGTGACCACGGGGATGGGCTACAAAAAAATGCTTTCCGAACTCTGCGCGCTGTACAAGCAGGAGTCCGGCAAACAGCTGACCGAGGTCTACAGCGGCACCATCGGGCAGTCGCTGGCCCAGTACAAGGCCGGAAGCGGGGTTTCCGTATTCGTTTCGGACAGGCAGACCCTGGAGGACTCGGACGTCTCTTTCGCTTCGTTTCAGCCTTTGGGCACCGCCGTGCTTGTGCTGGCGTGGAAAAAGGGCCTGAATGTGGAATCGCCGCAGGACCTCCAAAATCCGAAAATCCAGTCCATCGGCTATCCCGACAAGAAGGGTGCCATTTACGGAAAGGCCGCTGAGCGATTCCTGACCCAAAGCGGCCTGCGTGGACCGCTGAAGGACAAGCTGCGGATGTTTTCCACCGTGCCGCAGGTGTTTTCCTATCTGACCACGGGCGAACTGGACGCCGGGTTCGTCAATACGGCGGTCGTCAAGGCGCAGGGCAAGTCCATCGGAGGCTCTATGGACATCCAGTCCGGTTACGATCCCATCGAAATGGTCGCGGCGGTGGTCAAAGGCGCAGAGAAGGACCCCGAAGTCGAGGCGTTTCTGACGTTCCTCCAATCCGACAAGGCCCGATCCGTTTACGCCAAGCACGGGCTGCGTCCATAACCGGGAACCGACGTGCTCGGCGAACTGTTGCACGACGAGGAAGTCCTGTTTTCGGTGTGGCTTACCTTGAAGGTTGCCGCCGTGTGTCTGGCCCTGCACCTCATCACGGCGGTTCCGCTGGCTCTCTGGGCAAGGTCGCCGAAAGCGCCGTTTCGCCGGACGCTCAATTTTGTTGTGACGCTGCCGCTGGTGTTTCCGCCCATCGCGCTCGGCTACCTGCTGCTCATGGCCTTGGGGCAGACCGGGCTTGGGGAGCCGCTCCAGCGGCTGTTCGGGGTCCGGCTGATTTTTTCTCAGGCGGCGGTCGTGCTGGCGGCCTACATCGCGGGGCTGCCTCTGGTCATCAAACCCGTCCAGGCGGCGCTCGGCAGTGAAACGGTACGCAAGCTCACGGAAGCGGCGCGCGTGACCGGTGCCGGTCCGGTAGCCGCCTTTTTTCTCGTGGTCATTCCGCTGATCCGCACCAGCCTTGTCGTGGGGCTGTTGCTCGGCGTAACGCGCTCTTTCGGCGAAGTGGGCATTTCGCTCATGCTCGGAGGCAACATCGCGCAACGGACGAACACGTTGTCGCTTGAAGTGTTCAATGCCGTTTCGCGCGGCGACTTCGAGCGGGCCACGGCGCTGTGCGTCCTGCTCGCCTGCATCAGCCTGTGTCTGTATCTCGCCATAGATCAACTGCAACGGAGGAAGGTATGAGTTTTCACATCAGCCAGCGCTTCATCGACGAACTGCTGGAAGAAGACTGTCCGTACATGGATTTGACCGTGGAGGCATTGGGCATAGGGCGCGAACCGGGGCTTTTGACGTGCCATCCCAAAGCCGCCTGTGTCGTGGCGGGCGTGGAGGTCGCCGCGCGGCTTCTGGAGTCTTCGGGGTGCCGGGTTGCGTGCGAAGCCGCCAGCGGCGATCGGCTGGAGGCGGGGCAGGTGTTTTTGCGCGCCGAAGGCTCGGCGGGGGCCATCCACCGGAGCCTCAAAATCGCGCAGAACGTCATGGAATATTCATCCGGCATCGCAACCCGCGCAGCGGGCATGTTGGAAAGCGCGCGCAAGGCCAATCCCCATGTGCAGCTGGCCGTTACCCGCAAGCATTTCCCTGGGACCAAACGGCTTTCGCTTGCGGCGGAAGCTGGCGGAGCCATCGCGCATCGGCTCGGGCTTTCGGATTCCCTGCTGGTTTTTGATCAGCATCGTGTCTTCACGGGCGGGCTCGACGGATTCGCCGCCCGGGTGTCCGAGTGCCGCAAGGCGTTTCCGGAACAGAAGCTGGGCGCGGAAGTCGCCACCCCGGAGGAAGCCCTCCTGCTGGCACGCGCGGGCATCGATTCCATCCAATGCGAACGTTTTACCTGTGCGGATCTTGAAGAAACGGTACGCGGGGTCAAGGCCGTCAACGCCGCCGTTCAGGTGCTCGCCGCCGGAGGCGTGACCGGTGAAAACGCGGAGGCTGTCGCAGCGACCGGGGTGGACGTGCTGGTGACGACATGGGCCTATTTCGGCAAGCCCGCCGACATCAAGATGGTCGTCAGCGCGTAACGCTTTCGGGGGCGGCATCCATACGGGCTGTAATTCGTGCAAAGCCATAAGTATATCATCCGTATTTCATAAAGAAAGCACAGGACAACACCTCAAGGGATTCCTTTGGTGTTGTCCTTCTATTTTATCATGTTACAAACATAGTATTAGTGTACCCGACCTGATTCGGCTGTACGCTCCCAAGGACCCGATCCTCAGGGCCTTTTCTGCGTGGGAATGGTTCCCCAGACCTCGGCTCACTCTAGGGCGTAGCGCGCTCAAGCACCGGGTTTAGCCAGCCAAAGCCGAAACGGAAGACGTGGAAAGAGCCCCTTTTTTCGAGAATGCGTTTTTATGCTGCCATTAAAACGTGCGACTCGACCGCCATCAAAAAATAGAGCATACCTTGACACTATTCAATTGGTGTTGAATAATAGAACTATGAAAATCAAAACAGCCACCACAATCTTTGAAGTCCTGGCTTCGGAAGTACGGCTCTCCATTTTCCGGTTATTGGTCAAGTATGCCCCGGAAGGTTTGGTTGCCGGTGAGATTTCCCAGATGCTGGATATACCGAAGACGAACCTTTCCTTCCACCTGAAAAACATCATGTACAGCGGGCTCGTCAGCATGGAACGTGAAGGCCGTAATACCCGCTATAGGGCCAACATTCCATTGATGCTGGAAACCATAGCCTACCTCGCGTCCGAATGTTGTTCCGGCAATTCTGCCCACTGCCAGCCGTACTTGGCGGAAGGCGGTATCGAACCGGAATTTTTATCGGTTTATTGCCAAAAACAAACGTATGACACGGAGATAACGACTATGGATACAGCGGATAAAACAAAAAGCAGCGAAGACGTGAAGGAAACCGTACGAGCCGGATACGCGGCCATTGCCACCGGCCAGCGTTCTTGTTGCTGCTCCAGCCAGCGCGGCAGCCAGGCCGATCCTGCCCGTTTGGCGGCAGCCGTAGGATATGATGCCGAGTCTCTAGCCAAGCTGCCGGATGGCGCGAATATGGGGCTTTCCTGCGGTAACCCCGTTGCCATCGCCGCGTTGCGGGAAGGACAGACCGTTGTGGACCTTGGCAGCGGAGGCGGCTTTGACGTGTTTCAGGCTGGCGAAAAGGTGAAGGCATCTGGCAGGGTTATCGGTGTGGACATGACGCCGGAGATGCTTGCCAAAGCTCGAAAAAATATTGGGCAGTACCGCCAGCGCACTGGCCTGGACAATGTGGAGTTTCGTCTTGGCGAAATCGAATGCCTTCCCGTACCTGACAACAGCGTTGACGTGGTGCTTTCCAACTGCGTGATCAACCTTTCCCCGGACAAACCGAAGGTTTGGCGGGAAATATACCGTGTATTGAAATCCGGGGGCAAGGTGTCCGTTTCCGACCTTGCGCTGCTGAAACCTCTTCCCGACAATGTCCGGGACATGGCCGCTGCTCTCGTCGGCTGCGTGGCCGGCGCGGTTCTGGTCGAAGAAACCAAGGCGCTGCTCGAAAAAGTGGGGTTCACATCCATAGTGCTGACGCCCAAGCCCGACTATGTGCGGAACATGCAGGACTGGAACGATCCTCTGTACAAACAAATAGCGGAAACGCTTCCGCAAGGAGAGGAAATGGCCGACTATGTGGTCAGCCTGTCCATCGAAGCCCGAAAATAACCAAAAAGATAAATTAACCGCTCAGCCCCTTGCGTTTCCGGCTCAAGGGGCTTTTTTGTGGGGAAATGTATGAATCCCGAATACACAAGTAAACTTCTTCCTCTACTTACACCCGTTTTGGGCACAAGTGAGGAAGAGAAACCATGTGTAGCTTTAATAGATCTTATTTTTATAACATCTGGTAGTAGTATTCATAAAAACTATATCAATACAATTGATAGTAATTATAAAAACTATTTCTATATTAAATAATTATATCGTATAAATACGATATTCATAATAGAATATTCTGTTGGCCAAAGCGTAGCGGATCGTTTATCTGTACGGCTACAGGCTGACAGAAAAATAAAGTTATACCACAGACATAAACAGTGTTCATACCTGTGGTATAACGACTGTCTGTAGCAGTAAAGTTTCTAACACTATTTATAGATACTCGATTTACCCTTCCTTTGTTTTGTAGCATAATAAATATAGCCAGATAATAACGCTCGCTCAGTCAAAAGAAAGCAACTTCTGATCCGCATCGTCCGCACAAAGTGCCGTTGCAGCCAGGATGCACAAGCGAATCTCACGGCTCAGATGTCGGAGAGAATATCTGAGACCAAGAGACGCCACCTATTTGTCACATCAAGCCATGTCCCGATTCGGAGCAATCCGCCTGATGCCCAATCCTGTTCCGTTTTTTCAGTGAGCGGGCTTCGGATAAAAAGGGGACGTGCTTTTTCGCCGGATATCACACTGAAGCCGACAGTGTGAGAATCCATTCTGTGAAATGTAGAGGGGCTTGGGGAGGATATCAATATTATATACTTGATATTTTTACTATAATACAAATCAATTCCGCATCTGCTGGAGCGGATCCCCTTCGGAATGGAACTCGCAGCCGTCAGCACTTCCCGGGCCGAACGTTACCCTGCCCCACTATCGGGCACGGAACGTGCAAGCTCCGGTTTCCGCAGCTTTCACGATTTTGCCCTGTCCTCCCACACGAACGGAAATCTTTCCGTTCTCCCTACCCTCCATCCCATCCATGTATCCTTCAAGGCTTTTTTGCCGTCACAGCCTCTCTTTTCCCCGCGCGGACGGATTTATCCGCCCACAGCCAGCAAAGAAGGCCTTGCATGAAGGATAAAGGTAAGATAGTTTATTGGACAGACCATTGACCAGCATCCATAACCAAGGCATACGAACGGCCCGCCTGCGGCATCAGGCGGATGCCCAACACACATCAGAGGCTGCCGGATCCCACAGGACCTACCTCAACAACACGCGACGCCTCGGAATTTCATGGGATGGAATTCTGCCTTCCCACCTTTTCCGGCAGGGAACCCGTCGCCCTCCCCCAACACCAAGGAGAAGCCATGTATACGTTGGCACATTTGCATGTCATATGCCGGGATATGGAAAAAATGATCCGCTTCTGGCGCGAGGCGCTCGGTGCGGAATTCGTCGAATACCGTACTTTCGGGGACGATCCGGGTGCGATCATGCGCTTCGGAGGACTGGAAATCTATTTCAAGGAAATCCCGCAGGCCAAGGAGCTGCAATCCGGCCAGGTCGGCTACGAGCATGTGGGGGTGTATGTGCCGCATCTCGAGACCAGCGTGGAATCCTTGGTCAAGGGCTTTGGCTGTACGCTGGCGTCCATGCCCGCCAATCAGAACCGCGTCGCCTTCGTCCGAGGCCCTGAAAACCTGATGCTCGAACTCATAGAAGCCTGATCCCGTTCACCCATGAGGCCGCCCCTGTGTTTCCATGTCGGGCGGCCTCATATCCGTTCCAGAGCCTCTCTTGTTGGAGAGCCGAGGGGCACCAAGAGGAAATGCATTGTAATTTTATACACATCAATAGCACCCTCGAATACCTGACGCGCGCCGTGGGCCGCATCCCGGACCCCGCCTCAACTGAAACAGCGCCAAGCTCAGCCCCAAGACAGGCCCCTGGACAGCCACAGCATGGGATGGTGTACAAGACATTAAGGAGCCCATCTCTACCAAGGCACAAAAAAGCGGAACCTCTGAGGCTCCGCTTTTTGTATGGCGTTTCGCAGGCGGCTCAGCGCGTCGCGGGCGGCTGCCTGAGCCAGTCCTCCCACGCGTTGGCCAGTGCTTCCTTCTTGGAAAGCACCACCGCCATGATCGCCTTGCCCTTGTCGGCGTTGCCATACCCGAGCACGTCATAGCACTTGAGCCACGAAGTCCGCCCGAGGCGGGTCCACTCGGAGAGATCCTCCACCACGCCGAGCAGTTCCATGCCCTGCTCCTGCAAGGCCCTGTCGTCCGCGACAAGCATTTGGGAAACCTTCGTCCGCTCGTAGGCCATCGCTTCCCGGCCCGCGCGGATCAGTGCGTCGCGGGCCTGTTCCGGCAGGCCCTGAAGCCATTCCTCATTGACGATGATGTTGGCGCTGTGGACCGCATAGTTGATGCAGGTGGCGTACTTCTGGTGATCCGCGAACTTCATGGTCACCACGTTGTTGAAACAGCCCTCCTGCCCGTTGACGGTTCCCTTGGCGAGCATACCGTAGGTGTCCGCGAAGGACGCGGGGTGCGGCTTGAAGCCAAGGGCGTTGAAGGCGGAGACCGCCAGCGCGTTCTGCGGTGTGCGCACGGCCAGCCCCCGGACGTCGGCGAGATTGCGGACGGGATGGGCCGCGTCCGTGGTCAGCTGCCGATAGCCGATGTCCACGATGGCGAGGACGCGCGCCCCGCTCTCCTTGACCGCCCACGCGTTGTGCTGGTCCCACATCAGATCGACCAGCTTGCGGAATTCCTCCAGCGAGCCGAACAGGTACGGCATGTTCAGCCAGCCGCAGGACGGCGCGAACGGCATGAAGTTATTCGTCGCCAGCACGGACATCTGGATATCGCCGTGCTGGAGCGCGCGGACGGTCTTCTGTTCGTCCCCAAGCCGCATGTCGGGATACAGCTGAAATTCGAAGGCGCCGCCCGAATATTTCTGGGCCAGTTCGACCAGCTTCCCGTAGGTCACGTTGACGTAGTTCTGTTCGCTCGTGCCGACCGAGGAAGCCACCTTGACCGGAATGGCGGCCACGGCCCGCCCCGATACAAGGCCGGCCAGCGTCGCGCAGGCAAGAAGGACCATCGCGCATCGTTTCATAACATACTCTCCCCAAGGGTTGTCCCGCCCCGCCGGACGGAGGGCCCGTTTCTCCAAGATCCGGGAACGCCCGCAGTGCCGGGGTGTCCCTTCCAAAGCTAGGGCCTATCGTTTCATGAGATGATGGGCGCTTTTAGCGTAGAACTCGATGCCCGAGGGATCGAAATGCTCAAACTTCTTCATGCACTCTTCAGCCAGTTCGGGATAGGGGCCGTCGATCACGATGTCCTTGTTGCCCCGCCGCAGGATTTCCAGCGGAGACAGCCCGAGATAAGGCAGATCCATCACAGTGTAGTCCTGCTTGTCGTAGATACTCGTGGCATGAACGATGCGCCCGATATTCGTGTAGAAAATGGCGCAGGTACACATGCTGCACGGGCTGCCGGGCACGTAGATCGAGCACTGCCACAGGAATTCGGGATCGTATTTTTGGGCGGCCTCGCGGCACAGGTTCATTTCGCCGTGCGCAAGCGGGTCGTGCTCCGTGAGGCAGGTGTTCAGCCCTTCAAGAAGCAGCTCCCCCGAAGGCCCCGCCAGCACGCAGCCGTAAGGCTCGTTGCCGTAGGCCAGCGACTTGAACCCGGCCTGAATGCCCTTCCGGAGCAGTTCGATGTCCTTCTCGGGGGTTACCCATGCGAAACGCCCGTCGGTCACTTCGTTGCCGTGCACAGTCAGTCTTTTCTTTTCCATGACGAATCCTTTTCAAAAAGGGGAATCCCCCCGTTTACGCGCAATCCCGATTCCGGCGCGGGCCGCCGTCAGACCTTCCACTCCCCGCCCCGCTGATGCGGGCCGAGCCCGTCCCTGACCAGATGGCAAGCCACGAAATGGTTGTCCCCGATCTTCCTGAGTTCCGGCTCCTCATGGCGGCAGACGTCCTCGGCAAAGGGACAGCGGGTGTTGAACCGACAGCCGGGCTTGAGATCGATGGGGCTCGGGGGATCGCCGAGCAGCTTCACGCGGCCGCCCTTGGGAGAACGCGACACCTGCGGGACGACCGACAGCAGCGAATAGGTGTAGGGATGGGCGGGGGACGTGAACAGGGACACCTTGTCCGCCACCTCCGCGAACCGGCCAAGGTACATGACCCCGATGTCGTCGCACATGTGCTGCACGACGCCGAGGTCATGCGAAATGAACAAATACGTGAGGTTGTTCTTTTCCTGGAGGTCCATAAACAGATTGAGTATCTGCGCCTGGATGGCCACGTCGAGCGCGCTGACGGGCTCGTCGCAGATGATCAGTTCGGGATAGCTCGCCAGCGCCCGGCCAATGCTGATGCGCTGGCGCTGCCCTCCGGAAAACTGGTGCGGGAACAGCGCCCGCTGCGCCTGATGCAGCCCGATCTGCTCGAAAACCTCCTTTTCCCGCTCCTCGCGTTCCTCGTGGCTGCCTAGGTCCATAAGATTCAGAGGGTCCTGCACGATCTTGCCCACGCGCATACGCGGGTTGAGCGAGGAATACGGGTCCTGAAAGACGATCTGGTACTTGGGGCGCAGAGCCTTGAGCCGATCCTCCGGGATGCCCACAAGCTCGTTGCCCTCCAGCCTGATGGAACCGCCCGAGACGCCCACCAGCCCCATGACAGCCTTGGCTATGGTTGTCTTCCCGGAACCGCTTTCGCCCACGATGCCGAACGTGGTGCCCTTGCGCACGCGGAACGACACGCCGTCCACAGCCTTCACGTAGGAACGTTCCCCGAACAGCGACTTTTTCGGGAGCGGAAAGTGAACCTTCAGGTCCCTGACCTCAAGGAGGCCCTCATTTTCAGTGCTCATGGCTCACCCTTTGGTAAACGGTGTTCTCTTCACGGGCCAACGTCAGCTGTAGAGCCAGCAGGCCACTTCATGTCCGGCGTCGATCGCCTTTGCGGGCGGGTTGTGCTCCATGCATTCCGGCTTCCCGCACGGACAGCGCTCGTAGAACGAACAGCGGTCCTTGCCGAGTTCGGCCATGCCGAGCACCATGCCGGGGATTTCGTGCAAGCGGTGCCGCCCGCTTGTGGGCGTCCGCTGGAGGTGCGGAATACAGCCCTTGAGCGCTTTCGTATACGGATGCTGCGGGTTGAACAGAATCTGCTCGACCGAGCCTTCCTCGACCTTGCGGCCCGCGTACATCACGGCGACCTTGTCGGACACCTCCGCGACCACGCCCAGATCGTGGGTGATCATGATGATGGACGCGCCCACGCGGTCCTGCATCTCCCGCAGCAGGTCGAGGATCTGCGCCTGCACGGTCACGTCGAGGGCGGTGGTGGGCTCGTCCGCGATGAGGATGTCGGGATCGAGGCACAGGCTCATGGCGATCATCACGCGCTGGCGCATACCGCCCGACATCTGAAACGAATAGTCGTGCATCCGCTTCTCGGGGGAAGGGATACCCACCGCCTTGAGCATGTCGACGCTCTTGTCCCACGCGTCCCGCCTTGTCATGTCCTCGTGCCGCAGCAGCGTCTCGACGAGCTGATTGCCCACGGTGAACACAGGGTTCAGCGAGTTCATGGGCTCCTGAAAGATCATGGCGATCCGCTTTCCCCGGATGTCGAGGATGGCGTCTTTCTCCAGTGTGAGAAGGTCGGTCCCGCGGTACAGGATTTCGCCTCCGGCGATCCGGCCCGGCGGGATGGGCACGAGCCCCATGATCGAAAGGGCCATCATGCTCTTGCCGCACCCGGATTCCCCGATGATGCCCACGGTCTGCCGGGGATCGACTTTCAGGTTCACCTTGTCGAGGACCCTGACGATCCCCATCTTCGTCGAGAACTCCACCTGAAGGTCCCTGACTTCAAGCAACGTATCTTCCATGGTTCGCCTCGTTTCGAAATCGGTTTGCGGGCCGCGCTAGCGTCGCCGCAGGCGGGGGTTGAACGCATCGTTGATGCCGTCGCCGATCAGCCCGATGGCAAGTACCACAAGGAAAATGGCCAGGCCGGGAAACGTGACCGCCCACCAAGAATTCATGATGTAATCCTTGTTGGAGCCGATGATCATGCCCCATGTCATGATGTTGGGGTCGCCGAGGCCAAGGAAGCTCAGGCCAGACTCGAACAGGATGGCCGACGAAATGGTCAGGGTGGCCACGATGACCAGCGGCGGGATGGCGTTGGGCAGGATGACCCGGCACATGATGGTGGCGTTTCCCGCGCCCATCGTCCTCGCGGCGGCCACGTAGTCCATTTCCTTGATCCGCATGAATTCGGCGCGGGTGACGCGGGCGACCTGCGGCCAGCTCACAATGCCGATGGATACGGCCACGCTGGTCAGCGAGGGGCTGAACAGGGCCACCACAACCATCGCAAGCAGAAGGGGAGGCAACACCTGAAAGAATTCCGTGGCCCGCATGAGCAGTTCGTCCCAGATGCCCTGCCGGTATCCGGCCAGCGCCCCGATGGTAATGCCGATGCACAGCGTCACCAGCGTGGCGAAGCCGCCCACCGCCATGGTGGCCTTGCCCCCGGCGATGATGCCCGCGAAGATGTCGCGGCCCAAGTAATCGCTGCCGCAGATCAGGCCGTATTCACCGGGCGCGCTCATGGGCGGAGCGACCATCTCGAAGGGATCCACCGGGTAGACCAGCGGGCCCACGCAAGTGAGCAGCAGGACGGCCCCGAGCAGAACCAGCCCAAGCACGGCGGCCCGGTTTTGCAGGTACATCTTCCACGCTTCACGCAGGGGGGACTCTTCCTTGTATTCCCAAGCGGCGCTTTGTTCGGACATGGCTACCTCCTCCCCACTCTCATTTTGGGATCAAGAAACCGGTAGGCGAAGTCGGTCAGGACGTTGGCGATGATGACCACGAACACGGAGCAGAAGAGGATGCCGAGCAGCGTGGGATAGTCCTTGCGCAGGATGGACTCGTAGGCGAGCCGCCCCATGCCGGGCCAGTTGAACACCGTTTCCACGAGCACGGCCCCGGCGAACACCTGGCTGAATTGCATACCCGCCAGCGTCACCACCGGGATGAGCGCGTTCTTCAAGGCGTGCTTGTACACGACCGTCCGTTCCCTCAGGCCCTTGGCCCGTGCCGTGCGGATGTAGTCCGTGCCGAGGATGTCGATCATGGAGGCGCGCTCCATGCGGCTGTACTGGGCGATGTAGAGGATCGCCAGCGTCACCACCGGCAGGATGAGGTGATGGGCCACGTCGAGGATATAGGCGAACCCCGTGTAACCCGCGCCGATGGTCGTCATGCCCGACACGGGCAGGATGGGGATCCACGATGCGAACAGGATGAGCAGCATCATGCCGGTCCAGAACGCGGGGGCGGAAAAGCCGATCAGGGCCACGATGGTCACCAGATGGCTGGTCCAGCTGTTCGGACGCCGCCCGGCCTGCACGCCGAGACAGACGCCGATGAGGACCGCCGCGCACACGGCGGTGACCACGAGCAGCAGCGTCGCGGGCAGGCGATCCTGAATGAGTTCCATCACCGGAAGATTGAAGAAATAGGAGTAGCCGAGATCGCCGTGCAGCACCTTGCCGAAATAGGCGACGAACTGGTTGAACAGGCTCTGGTTCAGCCCGTACTGCTCACGGATGGAGGCAAGCAGTTCGGGGCTGGCACCGCCCATTTCGCCAGCGATGGTCACCGCCGGATCGCCGGGAGCCAGCCGGATGAGGAAGAAGTTCAGGCACAGTACCAGAACGAGCAGGACGGCCGCCCAGAACAATCGTTTTCCTACGACACGCAAGAACGTCATAAGAACTCTCCGCGTATGTTGCGAATGGGCCGGGGCCCCATTCCGAGAAATGACAGACAGGCACGTCCGGAACAGCCCCTGTCCGGGAGGACGCCGGGCCGCGCAAAGTTTCCCCGCCCGGCCCGGTCAAGCGCGGCTACTTCTTCAGGTAAACGTCCATATACGGAGCGAGGAAGCCCCAGATGGACGCGGGCACGTTGCCGACACGCTTGTTGTAGATGGTGTGGTAGGCGGTGGTGGTCATGAAGTAGATCGGCACGTCGTTCATGACGATCTGCTGGAATTCCTTGTACAGCTTCGCGCGCTTCTCGTTGTCGACCTCGGAGGCCGCCTGTTCCATGATCGCGTCGACCTTGGGATTGCGGTACTGCTGGGTATTGGAGAAAGGAACGCCCTTCACGATGTTGGCGGAGGAATACGTGCGGTGCACGCCGATGACGGGATCGCCCCAGTTGAACACGTTGTCGGTGGTGATGTCGAAGTTGTAGTTGGACACCCGTTCGGCCCACGTGCCGAAGTCGGGAGAAATGCGGATCTTGGCGTCGATGCCGACCTTGGCGAGCTGCGGCTTCAGGTATTCGGCCATCATCTTGGTGGTGGGGGAACCGGGGGCGTAGTCCACGGTCACGGTAAAGCGGGTGCCGTCGGCCTTGACCGGATACCCGGCCTCGTCGAGCAGCTTCTTGGCCTTTTCGAGGTTCACGTCATACATGTTCACGTCCTTCGTATAGAAGGGGCTGAACGGCGTGATCGGGGTGGCGGAAGGCGTCACAAGGCCCATCATGATGACCTTGGCGAAAAAATTGCGGTCGATGGCGTAGGCCGCTGCCTGACGGACCCGCACGTCGTCGAACGGCTTCTTGCCTGTGTTGAAGGCCACCCAGTCGAGGGAGCCGATACCGGCGTAACCCTTGTTGGTGACCACGAGGTTCTTGTCGCCGGAGAGACGCTTCACTTCGCGGAGGCTGTCAAAGAAGGGCATGGCGTCCACTTCGCCGCGCTCGACGGCCATGACGCGGTTGTTCATATCGGGAATGATCTTGATGATGACGCGGTCGACGTGCGGCTTGCCCTTAATGAAAAAGTCCTTGTTCTTCTCGAGCATGATGTAGTCGCCGGGCTTCCATTCCACGAACTTGAACGGCCCGCTGCCGATGGGAGCCTTGTTCGCGGGATTTTGGCGGATGTTGGGATCGGTGCCGTAGACGTGCTTGGGCATGATCGGGCACAGCACCGGGGACATGCACAACAGGATGGCGGGATGCGGCTTGGAGAGCCGGATGACCGCGGTGTACGGATCGGGCGTATCCACGCCGGATACGGGCGCGTACATGGCCTTGAAGGGATGGTTGGCCTTGATCGCCATGATGGAGAACGCCACGTCCTCGGAGGTGATCGGCGTGCCGTCATGGAACTTGGCCCCCTTGACCAGATGCAGGGTCAGGCTCAGGCCGTCGGGGGCCATCTCCCACTTTTCGGCAAGGTAGGGATGCGGATTCCACTGGTCGTCGTACTGGAGCGGGCTCGCAAAAAGCTGCGCGCCGGGGATGCCCGAGGAGATGCCGGAACTCAGGCCGGGGTTCAGCGAAACGGGGTTCTGCGCCCAGGTCACCGTGAACGTGCCCCCGTCGGGGATGGCTTCGGCCTTTGCGGGCACCGCCGTAAAGAGCATCGCCGCCGTCAGCGCGGCAGCGGAAAAGAGCTTCCAACCGTTCGTGAGACTTGCCATCGTTGTACTCCTTATGAGTTAGCGTTGCCTTGGCAACGGGTGGGACGCACTCAGGGCTTGCGGGGCTGGAAAAGGCCGTGCCCGAACGGGGCCAGTACATTGCCCTCGCGGGCTACCACCCTGCCCCGCACGACCGTGCAGACGGGGAGCCCGACGCCCTCAAGCCCTTCGAAGGCCGAGAACGGATTGAGATACCGCAGGGAATGAGCGGTGATCGTCCAAGCCCTGCCCGGATCGATCAGGACGGCGTCCGCGTCGAGCCCGACGCCGAGCGCGCCCTTGCGGCCGTCGAGGCCGAACACCCTCGCGGCGGAGGAGGCGAACCGGGCCAGCAGGCTCGGGCTGCACCCGCGCCGGGTCACGGCCTGATCGAACATGACCTGCACGAGGCTCTGGAGACCGCTGAGGCCGCCCCACGCGCCCATGACGCCGTGTACCGCCTCGTCCTTTTCGTCGGGACGCGACGGCGAATGATCCGAGCCGATACAGGACAGGGTGCCGTCCAGCACGTATTCCCAGAGCCCGTCTCGAGCCTCGGCGGTCCGCAGGGGCGGCGCACACTTGAAGACCGTACCGCATGACAAGAGGTTTTCTTCTGTAAAAACGAGGTAATGGGGGCAGGTTTCGCCAGTGACGGACAAACCATCGGCCTGTGCCCGGCGGACGAGTTCGGCCACGCGGGGATGGCTGACGTGGCAGATGTGCACGCGGGCCCCGGTTTCGCGGGCCAGTTCGATGACGTTCGCCGTGGCGATGACTTCTGCGACCACGGGGCGGCTGTCCAGAAAGGCCCGTCGGGTCCCGCCCCCGGCCTTCGCTTTCGCTTCACCGGCGCAGATAAGCGCGTGATCCTCACAGTGGAACCCGGCGAGGCCGCCGAAAGCCTTGATCCGGAACAACGCCTCACGCGCCAGCCCCATGTCCACACTGGAATACCCGAGGGACACGGGCGCAATGAAGGCCTTGAAGCCCACGGCCCCGGCCGCGTCCATGCCCGCCAGTTCGGCGGTGTTGTCGGTCACGAGCCCGCCCCAGAGCGCATAGTCCACGAGGCTGCGGCCCTCGAACACGGCCAGCTTGTTCGCGAAGGCATCCGCGGAGGTCAGGGGTGGCGTGTTTTGGAGAGGCATGTCGATGAGGGTCGTCACCCCGCCCACCGCCGCCGCTTCCGAGGCGTGCGGCAGGTCTTCGCGCCAAGTGAAGCCGGGATCGTTGATATGGGCGTGACAGTCCAGCATACCGGGCAGCACATACAATCCGGCGGCATCCAGCTCCTCGCGCGCCGGCAGCGTTCCGTCATCGGAAATCGCCGCGATTTTCCCGTTCCTGACGTACAGATGCCCGCCGAAAACCCTATCGGCGGTGACCAACATTCCGTTCCTGATCGCTAAATCGAACATGCGGGCTCCGAGAGGCGGCGGCAGGCGCCGGAGAGATGTGCAGAGGGATCGTACGCCTACATAGTAAGATGGTTAAGCTGTCTGACCAACTTAAATAAAACAAAAAATTACAGCAAGTTATTTATCTATTTTGGTTTATCATAACGTATTAGCCCCATCTCCGCAACCCCTTGCCGTTTTTTCTCCTCATAAAACCTTCCGGAGCGTTCCCGAGACGCGCAAGGCGCGGCAGACATCCGTTCTCTCGAAAGATTGGGCACCGATCAGGGGACGATATGCGTCCCCTTGCCTTCCACGACCGCGGCGCGGACGTTTTCCGGCGAGGTGATGATGGCCTCCTTGCCGGTTGCCCTGACGAAATCCACCGCCGCCAGGACCTTGGGAAGCATACTGCCCGGAGCGAAGTACCCGGCTTCCACGCAGGCCATCGCCTCTGCCACGGTCATCCGGGAAATATTTTCCTGCTCGGGCGTTCCGAAATGGATGGCGACGTTGGACACCGCCGTGGAAATGACGAACAAGTCGCTCTTGATGCGTTTGGCGAGCAGGCAGGAGGTCAAATCCTTATCCACCACGGCATCGACGCCCTCATAACCCCCTTCCGTACGGAACACCGGGATACCGCCGCCACCGCCCGCGATGAGGTGCAGGCCCGAGGCAAGGAGCGTTTTCAACCCGGCCTCCTCGACGATCTCCAAAGGGCGTGGAGAGGGTACGTAACGCCGGAAGCCGCGCCCGGCGTCTTCCCTGAGTACCCACGAGGGATTTTCGCGGCGGAGGACCTCGGCCCGCTCGGGCGGGTAGAATTCGCCCACGGGCTTCGTGGGATTCCGGAAACCGGGATCGTCCTTGTCCACGACCACCTGCGTCAGCACGGCGATGGAATCCTCGCACAGGCCGCGCCGGAGGAACTCGTTCTTCAGCGTCTGCTGAATCTGGTACCCAATGCCGCCCTGCGTGTCCGCCACGCAAGTCACCAGCGGCAGGCCGTGCAGCCCGGACGTGGCGTGCGCGACTTCGCTCCGCCACAGCAGGAAGCCCACCTGCGGGCCATTTCCATAGGTGACAACCACCTGATATCCCAACTCCACGAGGCTCACGATATGCTTTCCGGTGACGCACAGGGCCCTGTACTGATCCTGTACGGTCTGGGCGTCCTTACTGAGGATGAGCGAATTTCCCCCGATGGCGATAACTGCGACCTTGCGTGTCGGCATGTCTGCTTCTCCCGATGGCGGGTCCCGGGATACGGCCCCACCGGCTGATGGATAAAAAGGATCCGGACGAGATGGCGACCGGCCCGGAAGCGGGCCTCACGGAAACGTGCCGGGGAAGGAGGCCGCCGAAAACGGCCCCGCATCTCCCGTACAAGGCTAGTTCACGCCGCAAATGGACGCGAGCAGAGCCATGCGCAGTGGGATGCTGAACCCGATCTGCTTGAAATACAGTTCGAATTCGCTCTTATCGAGGCTCTGTTCGAACTCGAAGTCGTTGCGCGGCAGGGAATGCATGATACCGACCACGCGCCCGGTCTTCTTCTTGATGTATTCGAGATCGTTGAGGTACAGATAATGGTTGGCGACCTTCCGCATGAAGTCCTCGCGGTTGGGATCTTCCTTCTTCAGGGAGCTGCCGGGCAGGTACAGCAGATCGGCCCTGGCCATGAGCTCGACATTTTCGTCGTGCGTCAGATCGAAATGTTCCTCAAAGCTCGCGCCCATGCTCTTCAGCTTGTCGATCAGGACCTGCGGGGTCCGCAGCCCGCTTGAGCCGGTGTAGATGATGTGCGCACCCATGCGGGCCGCGCCGAGGGCGAAGGATTGCCCGGAACGTGCGCGGGACAGGTCAGGCGTGGAAATGATGATGCGCATGTCCTCAAAGGGCTTCTTCAGGGCGCGCAGGGCGGTGTACATGTCCAGCAGGCCCTGCGTGGGATGGGTCACGTGCCCGTAGCCGCCGGAAATGATCGGGCAAGCGTCCGAACCGAGGCGTTCCAGCGTGGACAGGACCTGTTCGCTGTCCCCGTGGCGCAGCACCAGCACGTCGGCGTACTGGGAAATGACCCGGATGCCGTCGTACAGGGATTCATTCTTCGCCATCGCGGAATGGCCCATCGGATCAGTCTCGGTGATCACGCGCCCCCCGAGGCGGTGCATGGCTACCTCGTGGCTGCACCGGGTACGCGTGCTCGGCTGGAAAAACAGTGTATACAGGAGCTTGTTGGCAAGCAGCGGAATCTGGTTCTTGGAGTACGGCTCCAGCAGTTCGGCGGCCTTGAAGAGATGCCCGAGCTCCTCCTTGCTGTAGTCGTCGAGGAAGGTCAGGTTTTTGCCCTTCATGTTGGCGGCTTCAAGTTCGTCACGAAGGTCCAGCGGCTTGAGGCTTGCGGAAATGGTCATGATAACGCTCCATTGTATGACGGCGGTGTTGTGGGGAAAGCGGCCCGCCGCCGGAAACGCGGCGGGCCTCCGGCATCAAATCTCCGCGTCGCGGTGGCAATCCTTGGAGTAGATGTAGGAAAGGCGGGTGAGGCCCACACCGTAGCAGCACTGCTTGCAGTACGCGCCCATCCAAATGAAGTCTTCAGCTTTGACCGGAACCCAGTCGTCGTTCAGCAGGTACAGGCCCTCCCCTTCATACAGGTACGCGCCGTGCTCCTGCACGTGCGTTTCCACGAAGGGATGGCAGCCGCCGGGCGCGAAGGACAGGATGTGCATGTTCATGTCGAAGCGTTCGTCCACGGGCAGCAGATCGCGCACGAACACGTTTTCCATGTTGTCGTAGATGCGTTCTTCGATGTCGTTGGTATTGCCGAACACGGCGTAGGGTTGCATCGCGGGATCGGGATGCGGGATGTAGCGCTGCTTGTAGAGCAGGAAGCGCAGGGGCTTGTCCGTCCCGTTACGGAAGGAGATGCCCACCCCGGCGGGCGCGTAGGCATAGCCGCCCTGCGGCATGACTTCGGTGCGTCCGCCTACAGTGACGGTCAGCGAGCCTTCACCGTCAAGCACGTAGATAAAGGTTTCGATCTGGCCGGACGCGCCGTAGGGCACGGTGGTCCCGCCGCCGGGCAGGGCCGTGCCGATGTGCTGGACGAAGCCCGCACCCATTTTAGGGGTGCACAGGATGGTCATCCGGCAGCCTTCGATGCCGGGGATCACGTTGAATACACGGCCTTCCGGAGGGATGATCGCGTACATGCCCGGCTTCACCACGGCTCTGGAACTCAACAGATCGCTCGGATATCCCATACTCTTCTCCTTCCGCGGGCGGCCCGCTCGCCGCGTCCCGCCCGGTTGCGCCGCCCGCGCCTTCGCGGGGGCCTGTTCCCTTTCGCACGCGCCGCGGCATCGGCGTATGCAGTTGGTTTCCGGATGTCCCATCCACTGTTTACTGCCTTCCGGGGCAAGGCATACCCTCCGGAAGGCCGCCTTTGACGTTTCACTGGACAGATGGTCTTACCAAAAACAGCAATAGCCCCCTGTACAAAATCTGTCAATCTTCTTTTGATATTTTTTCCGTTACCAGTTCACAAAAGCATATATTTCAATATGTTTCATAAAATATGCTCTATTTGCTTCTTCCCGGTAAAACTGGACTCTTCCCGCCTGTTCCGATAGGATGAAAGACAGCATCCCGCTCCGCCCCCCACCCAGGCGGGTCGGAACAGCGTTTTTCCCGACGGCCAAAAACCGTTGGCCCCGTCATCAACCTTTTGGACTCAAAAAAGAGTGGGATATGTTCGATAAAGTCGTCAAAAGCACCGTTCCGGGGCAGGTCATTGAGCAGATCAAGGAACTGCTGGTCAAGGGAGAACTCAAACGCGGGGATCGCCTCCCGCCCGAACGCCAGCTTGCGGATATGCTCGGCGTGAGCCGCCCTTCCCTCCGCGAAGCCCTTCGTGCGCTGGAATACGCCGGTATGCTGGAAACCCGTGTGGGCGAAGGCATCTTCGTGGCCGACGGGGACAGCATTATGATGAACAATCTCCTGATGCTGCACCTCATCAAACAGTACGCCCTCGAAGAGATGATCGAGGTCCGCAAGGTCCTTGAGACGTCCAACGTGCGTTTTGCTGTGCTCCGGGCACGCGACGAGGATCTCGCCGCGCTCAAGGAAATTCTCGAACAGTCACGCGGCCAGATCGCTAACAAGGCGGCCTTCATCAAATCCGACTACGCGTTTCACCAGGCCATCGCCGTGGCGTCCGGGAACAGCATCCTTGCCACCATGCTCCAGACCATGCGGACAATGATGAGCGACTTCAACTCGCAGCTCCTCACGTCGCAGGAAGGCCGCCAGCAGGTCTACGCACACCACAAAAAAATCGTCGAGGCCATCCTTAACCGCGACGAGAAAGCGGCTCAGGACGCCATGTTCCTGCACCTCGAAAACGTCGTCCAGAGCATGAAGAAGGCCTCACCCAGCAAAAGCAAATAACCCGAATGGGGCTCGTTCCCCCGCTCCGGCAACGATGCCGCCATGCACAATTTGCCATGACGAGCTCGGACACGACGCCCCGGCTTACATGCGCCCGCGGCCTCATTTCCGAGTATCGTCATGCCAGCATCATAATACTGTAATATCCGTTCATTTTTTTGTGAAACGGATACTGAAACAGCCATCTCCTCCGTATGCTTACCCCCACAGATCCGCAAGGAGGCGGGCCGTCCGCTCCAACATGCCCTGCGTATGCAAGGCGGTGAGCCCAAACCGGAGCAAACCGTCGCCGTAGGGAACCGTAGGATAGCGGGCCGCCAGTGCCAGCACGCCCCTTTCCGCCAGCTGTTCCCCAAGATGGGTCGTCCTTGCTTCCCCGCCTGTAGGTACCGCAACGATATGAGCGGTGCCGCGTGTAGGAATCCCAAGCTCGCACAGGCGGGCGCGAAAAAACACGGCATTATCCCGAAGCCGGGCACGTTCAGCGGCAAGCAGCGGCAAGCGTTCCAACAGCTTCAAAACAGCCGCAGCATGGGCCGGAGGCATGGCTGTGGAATGCATGACCGCCGAGGAAAGGCTTTCGAAAAAGGCGGCAAACCCCTTGGGGAGCAGCAGGAACGAACCGAACAGCCCAAGCGATTTGCCGAATGTTCCCAGGACGATGTCCGCCGTACCCGGCACCCCGGCGCACAGCCCGCGCCCTCCGGGGCCGAGCGCGCCCACCGCATGGGCCTCATCCACCATCAGGAAAAAACCATACTTGCTGCGGAGTTCAGCCATACGGGACACATCGAGTTCCGTACCGTCCATACTGAACAAGGACTCCGTCATCACCAGCGACTGTACCGTGGAGGGAGGGGCGGAAGCGAGCCGCCGTTCCAAATGCCCATAATCCGCATGGGCATATGTCCGCACATCGGCTTTCCCCAATACGAGCCCTCGGGCGATGCTGGCATGTACCCGGCGATCCACAAAGACGGGCTGTCCAGCATGGATCAACGCCATAGCGCAAGCGAGGTTGCCCTGATAGCCGCTCGGCAGGAACAGGCATTCGTCAAACCCGAAATACGCCGCAACCGCCTGCTCCGCTTCTTCGGTGATCCGGCTCCGTCCGCCGGCCAGACGTGACGCCGAAGCCGACGGCGGGAACGCCGCGAAACACTCCCCGACCTCAGCGCGCCATTCCGGAGATGAGGCCAACCCCAGCCCGTCGTTGAGCGTAAAATTCAGGAAGGCCCGGCCCCCCATGTGCACGACAGGGCCTTCGCCCGCCATGTCCAGCAAAGGCGGCCGCCGTTCAAGCCCTCGGGCCCGGCCTTCCTTCAGCCTTTCATCGAGACATTCGCGGAGGGTGCGTTTTGCGTCAGCCATTGAAAAAGCCGCCTGTATCGAGGTTCCAACATATCCCTTCTAAAGGTATCGTCATAAGGAGCCAGCCCGATGCCGAGGGAAACCGACCATGCCGGAACAGCCTCTTTCCCACATTCCATTCCGAAAAGGCCTTTCTCCGTTTTCGCCGCACTCCCCGTTTCCGACAAAGGGAGAGAGCACGCCGGACAAACGTCCACCCGATACGTTGCCGCCCGTAAGGACCGCCCCAGCAAAACCGCACGGAATACCATCAAGCCATCGAGCGCATCTGTGGGGAACCGGCATTCATCCACCGACAACAGGAAGGCATGGCACGAGAATCCCGCAAGGAACCGCTGATGCAGGGCGGCGGCCTGTGCCGCGGCCTCCAGCCCTTGCCACATGGGAGCTGATCCGAAACGGCGCCACGCGGTGAGGTGATCCGGTTCTGCCGCGCTCACCCCGTCCAGCAGGACAAAAGGCCGGGGTGCGTCTCCGGGAAGGGCATCAGTCATCGCCGCACCGTACTACCAAGGCCGCGTTTTGCCCGCCGAATCCAAAATTTTCCAATACCCCCACCGGGCCGGGAAACGGACGCGTTGCAACGGCAAAGTCCAACAGCCCGGAACAAGGTGCGCGCAGGTTCCGGATGGGCGGCAACCGCCCGGATCGCCATGCGGCGAGCATCAAGGCCAGCTCCATCCCCCCGCAGGCGGCGGAGCCATGCCCGATCCATGACTTGAGGGCGGTTACGGCGGGGCGCGCCTCCGCCTGCGCAAAAACCCTCTCCAGCAATACGGCCTCACTACGGTCATTAAGGGGAGTCCCCGTACCGTGTGCGGAAACCCAATCAACGGCATGGGGCTCAAGGCCCGCATCGGCAAGCGCCCCCCGTACCGCCTGCTCCGCAAAGCGGGCCGATTCGTCAGGCGCGGTGAGCGCACCTCCGTCCAGAGAAGCCCCAAACCCGAGGAGCTCCGCAAACACCGCCGCCCCGCGCGCCCGCGCCGACTCCAAGGATTCAAGCACGAATGCGGCTCCACCTTCGCCTGGAACAAAACCGTCACGGGCCTCGTCAAAGGGGCGGGACGCTTCCGATGGCACGGGGTTCCGGCTGAGCGCGTGGGCTTTGGCATACCCGAGCATCCCGCCGCGGGAAAGGCGGGAATCCCCGCCTGAGCAAAGGACGGTTTCCGAAAGGCCGTACCGCACGCGCCGGAAGCCCTCCCCTATGGCCTGCAGCGCGGACGCGCACGCCGTCCCGAGTACGAGGCCCTCTCCGTGGATATCGAGAAAACGCGCCAACGCGGTGTTTCCGGTATTAGGCAGCCAACGCAAGAGCCATAGGGCGTCGAGCGCCTCAGAATCCGCTGGAGGAAGCCCGTTTTCCCGATCGAAATCCAGCATGGGGCCGGATGCCCCTATCAGGCAGGTCTGTGGAGGCATGTGCGGATCGAATCCCGCCGAAGCCGCCGCCCGGAGGCCGGACAAGACGGCAAACGCCGCACCCCGGTTCAGATAGCGGCGGTGCCGCCATGCCGAAAAACGGGAATACGCCGCATCATCTCCCAAATCGGAAACGGGGCAGGCAGAATACCCCGGCAAGGCTTCGCTTGGGGCGAACGCCGGGCATCCGCCGGCAAACGCCCGCGCGATGCCGCCCTGCTCCCATCCGAGGCTGGTACAGCAGCCTATGCCGGTGATGACGACCCTATTCATATTCCTGCGAAGGCAGCGCCGCGCGGATGTACGCCGCAATGTCATCAAGGCAGAGCTGCGGGACGGCATCCGGGTTGGACAAGCCAAGGGCGAGCGCCTTTACGCGCTCCGGGGAAAGGTAGGGATATTCACGGCGGATAACCGCTTCCGGTTCTCCACCATGCGCCACGTGGTAACGCAGGGAACGCAGAAACACCACGTCGTCATCAACCAGAATGTGGAACGTCTGGCCCAGCCGCGCGCCGATCTCCAACAGGTCGATGGATTCACAAGGCAAATCCGTCATGAGCCGGGTTTCGCCGGAAAGCGCCCGGGGGTCGCATTCAAAAATATCGGCAACAATGCCGCACACCTTATCCGTTATTTCCGAGTAATCCATTCTATCCTCAAAATGTGGTTTTCGTCGCCGAAAGCCCGCCGTCCAGCGTCACTACAGTGCCATTGACCGAGGATGCCGAAGCTGAAAGCAAAAACAACACTGTTTCAACGGCCTCATCCATGCGGACCAGCCGTCCGATAGGCATCCGTTTTTCTACGGCCTCCCTCCTGCGCTCCAAAAATACCGCGCCCCGCCCGGCATCCAGCCAGCTCAGGCGCAAGGAACAGGCGGTGACTCCCCTTCCGGACAGCTCCACGGCAAGGCTCCGGTACAGAGCCTCGCCAGCCAGCTTGGCGGCCGCATAATACCCCTGTCCTTCAGCCGGGCACTCGGCGGCGCTGGATGAAACGAACACGCAACGCCCGAACCGGCGGGCCAGCATGGAGCGTCCCACCGCGCGGACGAGGCGGGCACGCAAGCCGATATCCACGGCGGCCCATTCCATAATCGCTTCCGGCGCGGCTCCGGCAATCAGGCTTTCGAAGCGCGAATGCATCAGGTCGACCAGATGGGCGGGCGGTTCACCGAGCAGCCCCCGGCATCGTTCCGGCAGGCTTTCCGGTTCATCAAGGGGAAGGCAGGAAAGCCCCGCTTCCCCGCAACGTGCGAGCCCTTCGGACGAACGGCAAACGGAAAGCGTTTTCGCGCCTTCCTCCCGGAGAGCACGGGCCAACGCCATACCGAGCTGGCTGCTTCCCCCCGTAATGATGACCGGCCCTTTGAAAAGCAACTTCATGCCTCCCCCCGCGCAGGATCCGCCGCAACAAGGAGCGTGCCTTCGGCCATCCGCCGCTCGCCGGACAGCAAGACGCACCGGATCGCCGCCGCATCGAGTTGAGGGGTAAACGCGTAATCATACGCCCCCGGCTCAATGAAATGCCGAAAACGGAACCGCTTCACGCCCAGAACACGCCAGCCGGGGAAGAGAGCTTCCGCCCCGGCCCGCATGGCCTCAATGACGAGCGTCCCCGGAACCCTTGGGGCACCGGGGAAATGTTCATCAAACAGAGGGTGTTCCCCAGAAAACCGCCATGTGCCCCGCACCTCGCGGTTCCCGGAACCATCCACCCGTCCGCCGGGAATAGCCTTTTCATTTTCCATGCTTTTCGTGTACCCATACCAATCTGAAAAAGCAATCCGTCCCCCGCATACCCCAGAAATCCGGGATACGTATTCCATCCGGCCCCGTTTGCCCCATGCCGCTAAAGCTTGGGCAAGCGGCTCAAGCCCTCCATGAACTTCCATTCTCCTGAAAGTGCG
>ENA-ORUF01000648-ORUF01000648.1-human-gut-metagenome-genome-assembly--contig:-NODE-648-length-45649-cov-4.497105_pt1 | contig 45649 bp, 30 predicted proteins | sample MGYA00242077_ERZ509203 | MGnify/ENA primary metagenome ERZ509203 (study PRJEB26280, sample SAMEA2338834) | human gut metagenome | biome: human gut; feature: human-associated habitat; material: faeces... | reverse complement strand
AAAACTTTCTGATGTTCTGGAAGCAGGTATTGCAGAGGATCTTGAAACAATCATCAACACTGTAGAATCTGTAAAAACAGCAGACTTCAAAATGTCCTTTGACCCTACACTGGTACGTGGAATGTCCTATTACACAGGTCCGATCTTTGAGATTTCCATGGATGAGTTCGGCGGAAGCGTCGGTGGAGGCGGACGTTACGATGAGATGATCGGTAAATTTACAGGAAATAATACCTGTGCTTGTGGTTTCTCCATTGGATTTGAGAGAATCGTTATGCTGCTTCTTGAGAGAGGCTATGAGATTCCAACCAAGAATGGCAAGAAAGCATATCTGATCGAGAAGAACATGCCGGCAGACAAGCTTCTGAACATCCTGAAACAGGCAACTGAGGAAAGAAGTGCAGGTACACAGATCAATATCTCTATCATGAAAAAGAACAAAAAATTCCAGAAAGACCAGCTGGCAGCAGATGGTTATACAGAGTTTGTAGAATTTTTCAACAGAGACTAAATATCTGTTGATGAACAAAGATATCAGAGTAAAATAAAAAGACTGCGATCAGAGTAGTCTGAGGAGGATAAAGAGATGGCTGAAAGCATGCAGGGACTGCACAGAACCTGCCGATGTGCAGAAGTGACCACAGAGATGGTCGGAAAAGAAGTAACATTAATGGGATGGGTGGCAAAAGCCAGAAATAAAGGAGGTCTTGTATTTGTAGACCTTCGTGATCGTTCCGGAATCATGCAGCTGATTTTTGAGAATGGCAGCATTGACGAGGAAGGCTTTACAAAAGCTGGCAAGCTCCGTAGCGAGTTTGTCATTGCCGTAACCGGTACTGTAGAAAAACGTGGAGGAGCTGTAAACGAGAATCTTGCAACAGGCGAGATCGAGCTTCGCGTAAAATCTCTCCGTGTTCTTGCTGAGGCAGATGTACCGCCATTCCCGATCGAGGAGAATAGCAAGACAAAAGATGAGATCCGTCTGAAATACCGTTATCTTGACTTAAGAAGACCGGATCTTCAGAGAAACATCATGATGAAGAGCAAGGTTGCTCAGCTTACAAGACAGTTCTTCACAAACGAGGGATTTCTTGAGATCGAGACACCGATGCTTGGAAAGAGTACTCCTGAGGGAGCCAGAGACTACCTGGTACCATCCCGTGTTCATCCGGGAAGCTTCTACGGACTTCCACAGTCTCCGCAGCTGTACAAACAGCTTCTGATGTGCTCCGGATTTGACCGTTATATCCAGATCGCAAGATGTTTCCGTGATGAGGACCTTCGTGCTGACCGTCAGCCGGAGTTCACACAGATCGATATGGAGCTTTCTTTCGTAGACGTAGACGATGTTATCGATGTTAATGAGAGATATCTTGCATTCCTGTTCAAAGAAGTTCTGGACATCGATGTAAAACTTCCGATCCAGAGAATTACCTGGCAGGAAGCTATGGACCGTTTCGGTTCTGATAAGCCGGATATGCGTTTCGGCATGGAGCTTCATGATGTCAGCGATATCGTAAAAGACTGCGGTTTCGGTGTATTCACAGGTGCTCTTGAGAACGGCGGAAGCGTTCGTGGTATCAACGCAGAAGGCCAGGGTGCAATGCCGAGAAAGAAGATTGACAAACTTGTTGAGTTCGTAAAAGGTTATGGTGCAAAGGGTCTTGCATACATTGCCATCGCAGAGGACGGAACCAGAAAATCGTCCTTTGCCAAATTTATGAAGGATGAGGAAATGGATGCCCTTGTAAAAGCCATGGACGGTAAGCCGGGAGACCTGCTCCTTTTCGCAGCAGACAAGACAAAACTGGTATACGATGTACTTGGTGCCCTTCGTCTTGAGCTTGCAAAACAGATGGATCTTCTTGACAAGAACGAGTACCGTTTTGTATGGGTAACAGAGTTCCCGCTTCTTGAGTGGAGCGAGGAGGAGAACCGTTTCACAGCGATGCACCATCCGTTCACTATGCTTATGGAAGAGGATCTGCCGCTTCTTGACACAGATCCGGGAAAGGTCCGTGCAAAAGCATACGACATCGTTCTTAACGGAAATGAGATCGGTGGCGGTAGTGTACGTATCCATCAGGATGATATTCAGGAGAGAATGTTTGAGGCACTTGGCTTCACAAAAGAAGCTGCACATGAGCAGTTCGGCTTCCTTCTGGATGCCTTCAAATACGGAGTTCCGCCTCACGCAGGACTGGCATACGGTCTTGACAGACTTGTTATGCTTATGGCAAAAGCAGATACCATCCGTGATGTTATCGCATTCCCGAAGGTTAAGGATGCTTCCTGTCTGATGACTCAGTCACCAAGTCAGGTAAGTGAGGCACAGCTTCACGAGCTGGGACTTGATCTTGAGCCTGCGAAGGAAGAAGAGGAAGAATAAAAATCATGCAGCCGACAATCTATACATTTCTGATCGTTTGTCCACTTGTATTTCTTGCCGGATTTGTAGATGCTGTAGCAGGCGGGGGAGGCTTGATCTCCCTGCCTGCTTATCTTTTGGCCGGAGTTCCCATACATAATGCCGTTGCTACTAACAAACTGTCATCAGCAACGGGAACTCTGATCTCTACGGTACGTCTGTGTAAGAATAAATTTGTAGACTGGATTCTGGTACTCCCGTGTATCCCGATGGCGCTTCTGGGATCAACAATGGGAGCACATGTAGCACTTGTTGCCAGTGATAAAATCTTGCGTTATATGCTGATCCCGGTACTTCCGGTAGTTGCTTTTTATGTATTGCGTAAGAAGAATATGGATGAAAAAGGCGGAGAGATCGCCAGAAAGAAACAGATTCTGATCTGTGCCCTGTGTTCTCTTGCTGTGGGCTGCTATGATGGTTTTTATGGCCCCGGGACAGGAACCTTTCTCCTGCTTCTGTATACAGGACTTGGAAAAATGAGTGTGGCAAAAGCGTCCGGTACCATGAAGGTTACCAACCTTTCTTCCAATGTAGCGGCTCTTGTGGTATTTCTGCTCAGCGGAAAGATCGTGATCATGCTTGGAATTGCAGCATCTGTATTTTCTATTGCAGGACATTATACAGGGGCAGGCATGGTTATGAAAAACGGAAGCCGGATCATCCGGCCTATTATTCTTATAGTACTTGCACTGCTTTTTATAAAAATCATATCCGGAGTATAAAAAAACTCTCATTTGTTTTCCGTTTCAGTCTGTATGACCAGGAAATTCAAATGGGAGTTTTTTACTGGATCAGCGAAGTCCCCTGTATAGTTGCGAACATCTGCCGGATTAATTTTATTCGTCACTGTCGGAATCATCGACATTATCATCGACTTCTTCTGTTTCCGTTTCATTGTCACCGGAATTATTGTCTTCATCAGAGACCTCTTCGTTTCCGGTGCCCTGATCGTCAGAAATATCCTCTGTCATATCTTCAGGGACAGGAGATGCGGTAAGTGTTCCAAAAATAGCATTGCCAAGTTCGGTTCCGGCATCTTCGAGTTTCCAGGAAGCGCCGTCATTTATCAGGTGAAAAACAGCGTTGGCAGTTATGGTTGATTCGTTGTTCTTGATACTGTCAAGAAGAAGTTCGTGAGATTTGTCATATCTTTTCTGAGAGCCGTCAATCACTGCATCAGCGGAACCAAGATAGGTATTTAGTTCTTTTTCATATTGAGAGAGAATCGAATCACTGTCAAAAGTAGTCAGCTGTGCACTGACCTGAGCAAGATAGCCCGAGATGGAACTGTCTGTTATTTTATAGTTAAAACAGGAGTGAAACTGTTCCATAAGTGCGGATGCAATGGCATTTTTTGCTGGGTCTGAAGTGTTCAGGATGGAGTCCAGACCAAGGTAATTGGACATCTGCTGAACATCCATTTCCTGCAGGGTTTTCAGATAAATTGCCAGGGTTTCATCAGCTGGGACAAGATCCGGATCGGATAAATAGGTGATCAGACCTCCAACCAGGTCATTTTCCAGAGAAGAACTGTGTGTGATATCCCAGTCCGGTTCGGAAGAGGAACCATGATTGATCAGCTGAATGGAAGCATTTCGGTCTATGGTTTTATAGGAACCTTTTTTCAGGAGTTTGTGGAGATGCAGATAACGCTGCTCCAGAGAATTCCCATCATTATCTGTGCTTTTTTCACTGGAAGCGGCTTTTAAGATTTCATCTTTAAGGCTCTGGGTAATGAAATCTTTCGCAAGCGCCTGGGAATCCAGAGTGGTAAGCCGCAGGTGTGCAGAAGCAGTTTCCTGATCCTGGTCAATGGATATATCCAGTATTTTGTAATCAAAATTCTGGAAGAAGAGGGAAAAGACTTCTTTTATATCATCAGAAAGTTCCGTATTATCATCAGAATCTGGAAACAGTTCCTGATACGATATGTATTTCATGGTCGTTTCGGAATCCAGATTTTTAAGAAGATCCAGATCCTTTTTGATCGCTTTCTCCGCAGATGTTTTTGCCAGGTGGGAACAGCCGGTTATGGAGACTGCCAGAAAAACAAAGAAGAAAGCCAGCAGATATTTCACTGTCTTCATATCGTTCTTTCCTTTCAAAAAAATTTACATCTTATTTTATCAGATATCGCCTCAAAAGTCAAAAATCGCATAAAACTATACTATTTTTATAAAAAAATGGTGAAAAATTTGTGAAATTTGCATCGTTTTCCTCAAAGACTTTTCTTTTTCTCTTTAATCTGCTATGATGTTTGAAGCAACTTGTAGTTTCGGCATAATGCTGAGAAAAGAGGAAATATATGAAAAAACGTATTTTAATTGCCCTGGGAATTATTATACTGGCAGCCGGTATTGGAGCAGGTGGCTGGTATTACTACAGTCATCATATGGGGACTGTAAGCGGCAGTGATACCGTATATGTAACGAAGATAAGCAAGCTTTCAGAAATGGATTCCGGTGTGGAGAATCGTTATGCAGGCGTGGTGGAACCGCAGGAAACTGTGCAGGTAAAGATCGAGAGCGGGCGAAAAGTAAAAGAAGTACAGGTAAAGACCGGTGAAGAAGTGAAAAAGGGTCAGCTCCTTTTTCAGTATGATCTGGGAAGTATCCAGCAGAGTCTGCAGGAAGCACAGCTGGCACTGGACCGGCTGAAAAACGAAGCTTTAAGCATTTCGGATCAGATTACGACTCTGGAAGCTGAGAAAAAGAAAGCTACAGCTGATAACCAGCTTTCTTATACAATAGAGATCGAAACTCAGAAAATGAATCTCAAGAAGAATGAGTATGATCAGAAGAGTAAACAGGCAGAAATCGAAAAGCTTTCCCAGGCAACGCAGAATACTGAGGTGCGAAGTGAAATTGATGGTGTAGTCCAGAAGATCGATACTTCCAAGATGGGGGGCGACAGTTCTGATGGGGTAGATGATACTTTGACGGAAGGAACTGCGGATTCATCGGACTCAGGCTCTGGAGATAGTTCCAGCAATGCATTTATTACGATCCTGAGTACAGGGGCTTACCGTGTAAAGGGAACGGTAAATGAAGTAAACCGGGATTCGATCATAGAGGGAACGCCAGTGATCATCCGCTCCAGGGTAGACGCATCAAAAACCTGGAAAGGGACAATGGGGTCCGTTGATATGGATAATTCGGCTACTAACAGCAGCTCAGATGCTGCAATGTTTGGAATGTCCAGTACTGGTGATGATCAGACTTCCTCCAGTACATATCCGTTTTATGTGAATCTGGATTCTTCGGATGGTCTGATGCTTGGACAGCATGTTTATATTGAACCGGATGAGGGACAGGATGATAATAAAGCAGGTATCTGGCTGAATGATTACTTTATTGTGGATGCGGATACAGATAGCCCTTATGTATGGGTTGCAGGCAGTGGGAACAAACTGGAAAAGAGAGATGTTGTACTTGGACAGTATGATGAAAATCTAGCGGAATACGAGATTGCGGACGGGCTTACAGAGAAAGACAGGATCGCATTCCCGACAGAGGAACTTAAAGAGGGAATGTCTGTTGTAGAGGGAACCGCTGATCAGACAACTGCGGCTATGTGGGATACTTCTGATGAAGATTCCCAGGATGTTTCTGATGAAGATTACAGCGATATGGAAAGCGATGGATCAGAACCTGATATGGTCGAAGACAGCGGTCTGGATGGAGATATGAGCACAACGGAAGGGCTTTCTCCGGAAGATGACCTCGTTCCAATGGAAGGAGCACCGACGGAATGATTTTGGATTTAAAGGGAATATATAAAGATTACCAGCAGGGGAAAATGACAGTTCCAGTATTGAAAGATGTGAATTTTTCGATGGAAGAGGGTGAATATGTAGCAATCATGGGACCATCCGGTTCTGGAAAAACCACACTGATGAATATTATCGGCTGTCTGGATAAACCTACGAAAGGAACTTTTCTCCTGAATGGAGAGGATATTGCAAAGTGCACGGAGAATGAAATGTCAGATCTTCGTTTGAAAACCATAGGCTTTGTGTTCCAGAGTTTTCACTTGCTTCCAAGACAGAGTGCGCTGACAAATGTTGAGCTGCCTCTGAATTATGCAAAAGTCCCAAAGAAAGAACGCAGGGAACGTGCTTTGAAAGCGCTGGAGCGTGTAGGACTTGCTGACAGGGTTAATTTTAAGCCGAATCAGCTTTCCGGTGGTCAGATGCAGCGAGTTGCCATTGCAAGGGCGATTGTAAACAATCCCAAACTTTTGCTTGCAGACGAACCTACGGGAGCATTGGATACAAAATCCGGAGCACAGGTCATGGAACTTTTTCAGAAGCTGAATGACGAGGGAGTATCTGTACTGATGATCACGCATGATCCGGAAATTGCGGCACACGCCAAGAGAGTTGTTATGATCCGTGATGGTGAGCTGCAGGAAAAGAGGTGATAACATGAAAGTGGTGAAGAGAATAATTGTCGGTGTATTGATCGCAGCACTGGCATCAGCTGGTATTTATACAGGTCTTATGCATGTAAAAAAATCCAAGGTGACAGAAGTACCGGTAACAAGTGTCAGCAACCTTATGACAGACTGGTATTCGGAAACAACGCTGGATGGAACCATCACCACAAATGTTGCGCAGAATGTAAATATGGATAAAGATATGATCATTGAGAAGATTTACGTTTCTCAGGGTGATGATGTAAAAAAAGGAGACAATCTGATCTCCTTTGATATGACGCTTGTAGAGATGGAACTGAATATTGCAAAGCTGAAACTGCAGAAACAGGAACAGGATCTTACAAAAGCCCAGAACCGTCTGACAAGTCTTCAGAACGGAGGACCTATTGAGGACAGTACGGACAGCACAGATGATACAGAGCTGAATTCTACAGATGGAAATACCGGTGACAGTAATATGACAAGCACGGATATTCCTTCTGATGGAAGCGGTGATGATGAGATGCAGTCCACAACCGGTTCTCTGGGAACTGCAGTAGATGGAAGTTATCTTGCGTCGGCATCTCAGCCGTTGCTTCTCAGTGCGTTTACAGATACAGCTTCCGCATCAGAAGAGTCTCAGGAAGCAGATGTCATTGATGGGGAAGAGGCAGCAGGGGAAACTTCAGACGGTGAGCAGCTGGATGAAGATGAGGATTCTTCTGATGATGGTCTTATCATGGATCCGTCTTATCAGGATCCTGCGGTAGATGATATTACAGATGGTGAAACGCCGGATCTGAATGCAGGAGATGACAGTACATCTTCCGTATCACCTACGCCGACACCGACACTGGGGCCGAATGAACTTCCTGATCCGAATGCAACAGAAGAAGAAATTCCGGGAATCACAGATGGAGAACCGCAGTTTTATCAGAAACTGGATTATACATCTCAGCCATTTACAGGAACCGGAACAGAAGATGATCCGTATGTTTTTCTGGTGAGCAGTGCAAAAGGCAAGGTTACTGTCATGGGTTCATTTTTTAACCGGATGGCAGGATACAGTGAAGACGGAACAAAAGTAGTTCAGAAAGGTGGCAGCTGGTTTCAGCTGGAATTTCATGAGAATGATACCATTGCGGATTTTGAAGACAGAAAACTTTCCTGTACAGGATATTATCTGATCGATGGAAGTCTTCTGGAAAATCCTGTTTATATGTATGCAGAGACAGAATTTACTTTGGATGATGCAATGAAGTACGATGATACTGGTGATGACGATGAAATTCCGGATGACAGTGGTGACGGAGATGACAGTACGGACAGTACGACCATGACCAGAGAAGATGCCATCAAGATCCAGAAAAATAAGGTTTCAAGCCTGAAACTGGATATTGAAGAGAGTAATCTGAATATCACCAAACTGGAAAATAAAGTAAAAAATAAACTTGTGACAAGCAAGCTGGATGGAACCGTTGCCTATATTGGAGATGAAGCAACCGGTTCCTATAATGGAGATGCTTTTTTGAAGGTAAAGAGCAAAGATGGTTTCTATGTTACCGGAACAGTCAGTGAGCTGATGCGGGATCAGATGAAAGAGGGGACTCTTCTCCAGTGTACCAGTTATGATTCCGGCAGTTTTGAGGCAAAGGTATTAAATGTTTCAGACTATCCGGTGGATTCTTCCAATAATTTTTATTATGGAGGAGATTCCAATCCCAATGTATCTTACTATACCTTTAATGCAGAGATCACTGATCAGTCGCTTCAGTTTACAGATCAGGATTATGTGACAATATCTCTGAAATCAAATAAACTGTCCAAAGGCAGCCTGGTTGTGATGAAGGCCTTTATCCGCACAGAAAATGGAACCAGTTATGTTTATAAAGATGTAAAAGGAACTCTGAAAAAACAGCAGGTTACTGTGGGCAGTATCGTAAACAGCGGATACTATGCCATTGTAACTTCAGGTCTGAAGTCGGATGATTTTCTTGCGTTTCCTTACGGAAATACGGTACAGGAAGGTGCCAAGACAAAAGAAGTAACATTGGATGATATGTATAATGAATAACAGGAAGGAGAAATTTCATGCTTGAAAATATACGCCTGGCATTTCAGGGAATATGGTCACATAAGATGAGATCCTTTCTGACCATGCTTGGTATTATTATTGGTATTGCATCTATTATTGCAATTGTATCTACGATTAAGGGCACCAGTGAACAGATAAAGGAAGACCTGATCGGTTCCGGAAACAATACTGTGCAGGTGTTGCTCTATGACGGAGACAGCACTTATGACATGGACTATGGCTCCTATGGAAGTTCTGCCACACCGCCCGTCATTTCCGATTCGCAGAAAACAGCCATTGGAGATCTGGACCATGTGATCAGTTCTACATTTTACTACAGCAGTCAGTCCGCAAGTGTTTATTATAAGAATACAAGTTTTCAGGGCGGAACAGTATATGGTATTGATAACAGTTATCTGAAAACGATGGGATATTTGGTCCAGTCCGGACGTGGTTTTGTGCAGAAGGATTATGACAGCTATCGAAAGGTTGCACTGGTGGACTCCAATGCTGCGCAGAATATTTTTGGAAGTGAAAATCCGGTAGGAAAGACCATCGAGATCGGAGCAGAACCTTATATCATCGTAGGCGTGATCACTCAGAGCGAGGATAATATGCCTAAGATCAATACATTGTCCGAGTATGAGGAATATTCTCAGACTATTATGGGAAGTGTGATGATCCCGGATACAACCTGGCCTGTGGCATTTAAGTTTGATCAGCCTCAGAATGTGACAGTCCGTGCGGACAGTACAGATAATATGAGTTCAGTGGGAAAAGCGGCAGAAGATGTCCTGAATACAGGAATCCAGAATGAGAAGAATAAATCCAATTTCAAATATAAAGCAGAAGATATCATGGAGAAGGTCAAAAATCTGCAGAAACTCAGTGAAAGCACAAATCAGCAGCTGATCTGGATCGCAAGTATCTCCCTTCTTGTCGGTGGTATCGGTGTTATGAATATCATGCTGGTATCTGTCACAGAGCGTACCAGTGAGATTGGTCTGAAAAAGGCCATTGGAGCAAGAAAAAATATTATTCTCGGGCAGTTTCTGACGGAGGCTTCGGTGCTGACCAGTATCGGAGGAATCATAGGAGTGGTACTTGGTATCATCCTGTCAAAAGTAGTGGCGCAGGTGTCCGGGGCACCAACGGCCATCAGCATACCAGCCATTATTGGTTCTGTAGTATTTTCCATGCTGATCGGCCTGATCTTCGGACTTCTTCCATCTGTGAAAGCAGCCAACCTGAATCCTATCGATGCACTTCGAAGTGAGTAAATACAAATAAAAAAACGCATACATTTTTACAGCAATGTACCGGCTTCCAAAAGTCAGATCTGAAGATCTGACGATTGGAGGCCGGTATTTTTATGCCTCAATATTTTATGGATTCAAGAAAGTGACTGTTCTGGAAGGATTACTGTAAATGTGGCGCCGCCTCCGGGAGTCTCTGAGACAGTGATCTTTCCCTTCTGGAGAGAAATGATTTCATTTGCAATGGAAAGCCCCAGCCCAAAAGCTGCTCTTTGAGAAAATATCTGATGTTCCAGTGTATCCAGAGGGTGGAGGATAACAAGACCCAGAGAACCGTTTTTATTCGGGATCTGAGCTGTACAGGCATAAAAAGACTGGATTCCGGATCAGTGGTTAGATTTTGGCTTCTGGACGAAAAAATGGAAAGAAGTTAAAAAAAATTTCCAGTGGTATCTGGTACTTCCGAAGACACCCATCCAGGCAGAACAGGTACAATGTGTTTTTCGCGGAATGGCAGCGTTTATTTTGTCACTTTTGCTGTATATATGGCAAAAAAAGAAAGCATAAATGGAATTTTTACAGGTTTTTTCCAGATCATAAAAAAATCATGGCAGAATCTTTGGATAGTGTGATATAATACACCATAAGTGGGCAAATATTAAAACAGAAGGAGATAATTTCATGAAGGTTTTGGAAGGTAAATCTGTATTTTCCGGTATTGCAATCGGCAAGATCTCAATCCTCCAGAAGGTTGACACCAGTGTAAAACGTGTTCACGTGGAGGATCCGGAAGAAGAGGTAAAGCGTGTGGAGGCAGCCAAGGAGCAGGCTGTGGCACAGCTTCAGAAGCTTTATGACAAGGCTCTTCAGGAGGTTGGAGAGTCCGGAGCGGCAATCTTTGAAGTTCATCAGATGATGCTTGATGATGATGACTATCTTGATTCCATCCACAACATTATCCGCACAGAGTCTGTAAACGCAGAATATGCGGTTGCAACAACTGGCGACAACTTCTCATCAATGTTCGCACAGATGGACGATGATTATATGAAAGCAAGAGCGGCTGATGTGAAGGATATTTCTGACCGTCTGGTACGTGTACTTTCCGGCCATGGAGATGGAGAACTTGAGGCATCTGAACCGGTGATCGTAGTTGCTGAGGATCTTGCACCAAGTGAGACCGTACAGATGGATAAGAGCAAAGTACTTGCATTTGTTACAAGAAAAGGTTCTTCCAACTCACATACCGCCATTCTTGCAAGAACTATGAACATTCCGGCACTGATCAATATCGAATACGACGAGTCCATGGACGGAAAAATGGCAGTTGTAGACGGAAAGAGCGGAAATCTGATCGTTGATCCGGATGCGGAAACCCTTAAGAAATACGAAGACCTGCGTGCAGATGAACTTGCACAGCGTGCAATGCTCAAAGAACTGAAAGGAAAAGAGACTGTTACCAAGAGCGGCCGTAAGCTTCATCTTTATGCAAACATCGGAAGTACCGGCGATGTTGCCAACGTACTTGCCAATGATGCGGAAGGTATCGGACTTTTCCGAAGCGAATTTGTATATCTGGAGAAAGAAGATTATCCGACAGAGGAAGAGCAGTTCCAGGTTTATAAGACAGTAGCACAGAACATGGCCGGTAAGAAAGTCATCATCCGTACCCTTGATATCGGAGCAGACAAGCAGATCGATTATTTCAATATGGCACATGAGGAGAACCCGGCTATGGGATATCGTGCGATCCGTATCTGCCTGGACCGTCCGGAAGTATTCAAGACACAGCTGCGTGCACTTTTCCGTGCAAGCATGTTCGGAAATATTTCCATCATGTATCCGATGATCATCTCCGTAACAGAAGTAAAACAGATCAAAGCGATCGTAGCAGAAGTGAAAGCAGAGCTTACGGAGCAGGGTATCCCGTTCCGTGATGATGTGGAGCAGGGTATCATGATCGAGACACCGGCTGCTGTTATGATCAGTGACCTTCTTGCAAAAGAAGTTGATTTCTTCAGTATCGGAACTAACGACCTGACTCAGTACACTCTGGCAATCGACCGTCAGAACGCAAAACTGGACAACATTTATGATTCTCATCATGAGGCTGTCCTCCGTATGATCCAGATGGTTGTGGACAATGCACATAAAGAAGGTATCTGGGCAGGAATCTGCGGTGAGCTTGGCGCAGACACCACACTTACTGAAAGATTCGTGGAGATGGGGCTGGATGAACTGTCCGTATCTCCGACCTTTGTTCTTCCGGTCAGAAAGATCGTAAGAGAGATGGAATAGAATATTATTGTTGCAAAAAAAGCTGTCACTTTAGTTAAAAGTGGCAGTTTTTTATAAAAAAAATTTCGTCTGCTTTTTTATAGTGCATTAAAAAAGTAAAAGGCATAATTTGTTCGAAATAAGGCATAAATAGTCGAAAATAATAGCACTGTAACATTGCGTGGCAATTGAGGATGAAGTATAATTAAGTATATATATTATATCAGTATTCAAAAATATGCTGTTTATTTGTGCAATAGTGATAATTTTAAAGAAAAATAGGCACAGATAAAAGGGAAAATGGAGGGAAAACATGAAAAAGACAGCGCGTTTTTTAGTAATGCTTTTGCTGTTGGTTGTTACCTGTGTGACAGGAATACCGGTAAAAGCAGAAGAAGCAACACCGTCGACAGAAGACAATCTGAATCTGGATGTCATTTATGTCATCGACGGAAGTGGTTCCATGGAGCGGGCAGACCCGGAATACATGGCACCGACTGCCGGAAAGCTCTTTACAGAACTGTGTGCATTCAGTGCAGAGGGCACAAGAGCCGGTTATGTATATTATTCCCATGTTATTCTTGACAGTGTGGGACTTACCGATCTGAGCACCGGAAAAGATACACTCAAAAAAGGCATGGAAGCGATCAAATATGATATCAATAATGATACCGATATCGCACTGGGACTTACAGAAGCCGTAAAACTTCTGAAAGAGGGAAAGGCTTTTAATTCCGGACGAAATCCGATGGTCGTTCTGCTCAGCGACGGAAGAACAGATCTTCCAAAAGGACCACGTACAGTAGAAGAATCCCAGAAAGAACTGAGCAAGACTCTCAAAGAGGCAGTATCTCTGAACCTTCCGGTATATACCATCGGACTGAATTATGATGGTTCTCTGGATTCCGCTACAATGAACGATATTGCCGAGAAGACAGGCGGTAAATTCTATGAAACAAAATCTTCAGATCAGCTGAATGGTATTATTGAAGACATTTATAATGACCACACAAAGGGCGGCAGTGCGGAACTTCCTTCCCAGTATGATTCCAAAACAGGAAGATATACAACAAACTTTACTGTTGACAATGCAAGCGTTTACGCGGCTAATATTGTAATTCTTACAGAAAAAGGTGTGTCAGATCCGAAGATCATCGATCCTTCCGGAAAAGAAGTACCTCAGGATGAAGAACACAATATCACGGTATCTTCTGATAAACGTTATATGACCATTAAGGTTAAGAATCCGCAGAAAGGTGAATGGACTGTAAGTGTGGCAGGCGACGCAAAGGATTCGATCAAGATCAATCTGCTGACCACATTTGATATGAACCTTACTCTGGATGTGGATAAATCTTCACCGAAAACAGGTGATGATATCAATATGACAGCACTTCTGAAATGCGGAGATCAGATAATTTCAGATGATGATCTTCTGTATGGTGCAACTGCTACCTGTATTATCACAGATGCCAGTGGAAAAGAACAGCAGATCCCTATGGATACAGACAGCTACAGGTTCAAATACACCATGAAGGCAGAGAAGCCGGGTGATTATACAGTAAAAGTAGTTCTTAATGGAAGAAATGAAAGTTTCTCAAAAGAAACAACCCCATACAAGATGATCATAAAAAGTACTCCGTTATCTGTAAAAAGCGGAGATGTGAAAAAAGTATCACTGTTGGGAAAACCATTCGGAAAGACCAAGGAAATTCCTCTGGACGAGATCACTACATACGACGCAACATCCAAGATTAACTGTGATATTGAAGAAGACAGTGAAATAAATGCGAAGGTTTCCTTTAATCCAGATACCAAAACATTCCAGATCGTTCCGTTAAAAAATGGTAGTCAGGATGTAAATCTCCGTATTGCGGATGAATATGGACAGAGCGCACGATTTACAATGCGGGTAAACGTAAAATCCGTATGGACGATCGTTATCGGAGTACTGGTATTGATCCTTGCAGTGATCGCTGCAATTTTCTTCATTCTCCGTGCAATGAAACCGAAATTCCGTGATCTGCTCACTATGCAGCTCACATTGCCGCCTGCTCTTCAGAGCCTGACACCAGGCAGCGTATCTATGACTTTGCCGGGCAAAAAATCCGAAGTGCTGTTGGGGACTGTGATCAATGAGGATCAGGTAGCAAGAAATACATATAATGAAGTGTTTATGCGTACAGGCCTTCAGGCTCTGGTACAGAATATCAAGCTGAAAGCATTAAAAGATGGAATTGAAGTCTGTGTGCTTCCAAAGACAACAGGCATGATCCAGATTGATAATCAGAAGATCGACACTGAAAAGGGTGTAAAAAAATCTGTCAGAAAAGGCGACAGAATTTCCATTCAGTATGTCAGCCCATCTGAGCAGGGTGGAAGTGTGCTGACATTGATCGTCGGAAAAGAACAGAAAATGTCCGGATCTATTTATGGATCTGGAGGAAGTGATTTTGATATCAGCCATACTGGCAGTCCATATGGTGGCCAGAGAGGAAATGGTTTCGGTGGAGGAAACGGTTTCGGAAGTGGAAATGGTTTCGGAGACGGAAACGGTTTCGGAGGCGGAAATGGCTTTGGCGGAGGAAACAGCCAGGGAGGAAATGGCTTCGGAAGCGGAAACGGTTTCGGAGGAGGAAATGACTTCGGCGGAGGAAACAGCCAGGGAGGAAATGGCTTCGGAAGTGGAAACGGCTTCGGAGGAGGAAATGACTTTGGCGGAGGAAACAGCCAGGGAGGAAATGGCTTCGGAAGTGGAAACGGCTTCGGAAACGGAAATGACTTCGGCGGAGGAAACAGCCAGGGAGGAAACAACTTCGGAAGTGGAAATGGCTTCGGAAACGGAAATGACTTCGGCGGAGGAAACAGCCAGGGAGGAAACGACTTCGGAGGCGGAAACAACCAGGGAGGAAACGACTTCGGAAGTGGCAGCTTTGGTGGCGACAGCCAGGGAAATACCCAGCCGGGAGGAAACGGCGGATTTAACTTTGGCGGTTCCGGAAGTGACGGAAGCGGAGATGACTTTTTCTGATCGCAGTTATTTTTTATAAACGGTATAAAATAATCCTTAAATGGAGGACATGTTATGGCAAAAGAAAAAAGAACGATCAGCTTACTGGAGCAGGCACTGAGCCTTGGCCAGAATGGCGGTATTTATTACGCAGGCGCACGAGTTGCGCCTGAGGAAAAACAGGCAGTGCTGTTTGTAGGACTTGGAGGAAGTGGTGCGGATGCACTGATCCGCATTAAGGATCAGATCACCAATAGAATGATCCTTCCTACTGATGAAAGTAACACACCTGTTGCGGACACACCGAAAAATATTGGATTTCTGGAAATTGATACCGATAAGAAAACCAAAAATCTTGCATATGGTACCGCACATTTTGACAGACGTGGAACAGAGTTCTGTGATATTTCTGTGGATGCGGTAGACAAGGTTATCGAGAATGTCCTGAAACAGAAAGACAATGGTGTAGAATACTGGCAGTGGTTTGATAAAGATGTAAATGCTATTGCAGGTGCGGATGGTGCAGGTGGAATCCGCCAGATCGGACGTATGCTTCTGGCAAATAACATCTTAAAAGTAGTTGCAGATATTAAGGGCAAGATCAGCAGTCTTATCAGCAATACACAGATCAATGATATCCGAATCATCTTATTCAGCGGTATTTCCGGTGGTACCGGTGCAGGTACATTTCTGGATATGGCCTATATTTTAAGAAAAGTGGCTAAAGAATCCATACCAAATGTAAATATCCTGGGCTATCTGATCATGACAGATGTCAATGAGTTAAATGGTGGTGCAGATACATCTCTGCGTGCAAACGGTTTTGCCTGCCTGAAAGAACTGGATTACTGGATGAACTCCAGTGAGCATATGGAACGTTACCATCAGAAATTTCCTGGCTATGAATTAAATGAATTTGCAGCACCATTTGATTTCTGCCATCTTCTGGATGCTTCAGATATCCACGGTCACCAGTTCAGTTACAAAAAGATCCTGCGTTCTGTTGCGGAGAATATTTTTGCTTACGTTGCGGGAGAAGCCGGTGGCGGTGATGGTGGTAATACCGCAATGACACAGATGTACAATAACATTCAGGGATATATGACCGCACTGGAGACAAGAGCTCCGTATCCGGCATGCTATAAATACCTGTCCGTTGGTGCCGCAAAGATTGAAATTCCTTATACAGAGATTTCAACGTTGGTTGCTGCACGTGTATTTGAACGTCTGGATCAGGGAATGTTCAGAAATCGTCCAACGCAAGAAGAATTTAATGTCACAGTATATCGTGATCTGGAAATGACAGAAGATAATATCCGAAGTCTGCTGTACAGAGAGGTTATTCCGAGACCGGCACTGCAGCAGTTTGACTATAAGGATATCTGGCCAAATAACACACCGTATAATGCCGCTTATAACTGGCTTGCGGATTTTCAGCGTGCGGTAGTAAAACAATCCGGAAATCTTCCAAGCTATCTGGAAGGAAAACTGAAAAATTACATTAAATCAAATCTTCAGAATAAGAAAACAGGTCCTGTATATCTGAGATACTTTGTGAAATCAGAGGAAAGTTATTCTCTCTATCATATGCTGGAAGGATTTAAGAATTACTGCAATGAACTGAAAGGCCAGTGTGCAGGCCAGTCCCAGAGAATGAAGGAAGAAATGCAGCAGATGTATGTCATGGGAACGAATGCGGGATTTGGAAAGAAAAAACAGGCTGCAAAAGATTATCTGGATTCTGTTGAAAGATGGTACAGAAATGAAGAATCTGCATTTTTAAATGAAGAGATCGTAAAAGTTATTGAGATTCTTCAGGGACGGTTGAAATTATACTATGATAATATTCTGAAACCTCTGACAGATACACTGTTTGAGCTTCCAAAGATATTCCATGACAATGTGGAGATCATCAAGGCACAGGAAGCTGTTGTGCAGGAAGATACGGATGTTCTGATCCGCCCATTGCAGTTTGAACATACGAAGCAGATGGAATTCAATGCGGCGGTTCTTGCGGCAGAAAATTCTTTCCTTGGAAGTCTGGCAGAAAATATCCACAAGTGGATCGGCAGAGATATTGACAACGTTGATGAGAACATTGCAGGAACTGTAGATGTTCCAGGATTTATTTCCGGATTTATTTCTGAGCATTTCAGCAAACTTCTTACGATCAACATGGAAAATATTATGTCTACGAAACTGAAATCAGGACAGAGCCTGAACCAATATATCGGTGACTGCATCGATCATCTTCTTGACAAGTCCTATGCCATGTATAAAAAAAGTGCACAGTTTGATGGAAAGACAGATGAATTTTCCATTCTGTCCATTCCAAGTGACTGCCCGGTAATCTATCAGACCGCAGTGGCACATATTAGAGCAAAAAATTTAAGTACAAAAGTCATTATCAAGCAGAGTGATGAGAGAAGCAGATTTTATATTGTCAAGGTTGCCAGCGGATTTCCACTGTATTCCAATGATTTCCTTGAAAAGATGGAAGAGGCATATGAGGAACAGATGCTTGGTAAAGCAGGAATGGGTAAACATCTGATCAGAGAGTGGCGTGATTATCTGCCGTCTCCGTATGTAGAACCTTCCTGGCATGGAATTTATACCTGTGAACGGACCAGAAAAAATAATAAAAAATACAGAGAACTTTTTGATGAAGCAGTAAAGCTGGACCTGATCACAGAACATAATGGAAATATTGTCCTCAAAAAAGCCAATGAAAAAGTTGCCGCATCTGTAAGCAAGGCCAATTTAAATGCGCCGACAATTCTTAAGAAGATCGAGCAGCTGACAAAGATCAAGATGGCAGTATGGGATTCCGGAGAAGAGCTGGTTCTGAAACCATTTGGTACGTATCTGCGCAGCATCGGAAATTCCGAAAACAATCAGGTACAGGGAAATAAGCTGGAAAGAGAAAAAGATAATATCCGTGAAAATATCCTGAGATATCCGCAGGTAATGAGACAGCTGGAACGAGAATGCCAGCTTGCAGAAAAGATCCAGCAGCTGGAAGATGAACTTTATTATCCGAAATATTATGCATACGCAAAAGTAGCTCATATGATCTATGAAAATGAGATCATGGATGTGGTATATAAAAGATCAGACATGGATCCGATGCCGATCACGCTGATGGTTGGACAGGAAATGGCTCCGGACTACCGGGAATACCAGGTGTATCGGAAACTCTGTAAACTTCTGGATAAGAAGATGCGTGCAGAAATTGATACACAGTATACAAATCTGAGAGCGCGTATCAAAGACAGTATGGGACAGAGAGAGGAACATTATAAAGAAATCCGGGAGCAGTATATTCCGGAATATAAGGAACAGGTAGAAACGGTACGTCAGGAACTCTATAATGCAGGACCGGATGAAAAAGCAGAATGTATCAATAAACTGGATTTTTATCAGGGAATCATTGAGGAAATGACCAGAATGCTTCCAATAGACGAGCAGTCAAAGCTGAGTGACCACCATCAGGAGTGGGATCATCATGATATTCATCGGACAGAAGAACAGCAGCCTGTAAATCATCAGGCAGAGCCGCCGAGATATCTGGATCCAACAACCTATCAGCCGATCGCACAGCCACAGCCAGGCCAGCTTGTTTTTGATACGAAGGTGCGCCAGCAGGTTATGTATCAGCCGGAAGTGCCGAGATATCTGGACCCGATGACCTATCAGCCGATCGCACAGCCGCAGCCGGGCCAGCTTGTTTTTGATACGAAGATGCGCCAGCAGGTTATGTATCAGCCGGAAGTGCCGAGATATCTGGATCCGATGACCTATCAGCCGATCGCACAGCCGCAGCCAGGTCAGCAGGTTTTTGATACAAAAATGCAGCAGATGATCGTATATTATCCTGCAGGAGCCGGAATGCCGGGAAGCCAGCCAGGCTATCCGGGAGGAACCGGAATGCCAGGAATGCCGGGAGGTCAGCCAGGTTATCCAGGAGGAACCGGAATGCCGGGAATGCCAGGAAGCCAGCCAGGCTATCCGGGAGGAAATGGAATGCCAGGAATGCCGGGAAGCCAGCCAGGCTATCCGGGAGGAAACGGAATGCCAGGAATGCCGGGAAGCCAGCCAGGCTATCCGGGAGGAACCGGAATGCCAGGAGTGCCGGGAGGTCAGCCAGGTTATCCAGGAGGAATCGGAATGCCGGGAATGCCGGGAAGTCAGCCGGGCTATCCTCAGGGAGGAAATGGAATGCCAGGAAGCCAGCCGGTTTCTCAGTCGGGAGATGCCGGAATGCCATCATGGGGAAATCCTTCCGGAGAAGATCCAAATAATAATATCTGAGAAGAGAAAGGAGATCCGGCTTAGGCCGGATTTCCTTGAAATATAACATAAGTGGGAGGAGACTTGAATGGAAGAAAGTCTGTATCAGGCAGAAAAAAATACAGAAGTGATCGAAAAAAAACTGGAGAGTATTCTTAATGATGCAGAAGAACAGAAAACTTTTAACAGCCAGAACTTTGTATCTCTGAAAACACTGGTGTTTATCTGGGTGATAGGAAGCGAGACAAGCTGCAGAAAAGCAGAGCTGCTTTTTAAAGAGGAAATAAAAAAGATCGTATCGGATATCAGAACTGTCCAGATCATCAGTGACTGGGAAAGAACAACAGGAGAAGAGGCATTTCATGCTTTTGCAGGCAGGATCAATCAGGCATCGCAGGATTATCTGGATGTTCGATTTGACAAAATCCTGATATGTCCGGTATTTCTTATGGACTGTCTGTGTCAGAGAGAAGATGAACAGAGAGTGGCGGATTCCTGGATCATGATGCAGACAGAAATGAGAAAACGCCAGATTTCTGTGGAATGGCATCCGTTTCTGATGGTGGAAAGTTATAATGTAGATCTCACAAAATATAAAGTACAGATGCTGCGCCGCCAAATGGACCGGATCATGGAAAATGGCCGCAAAAATTATCTGGAATGCTGCTGTCCATGCTGCGTACTTTCTGATGTCAATGAGAACGGACATAAGATCAATCTGGAACAGAAGATCAAAACGATAATCATGCTTATGATATTTCAGGATACAGACTGTGAAGATAAAGAAAAAACCCAGGGTGTTCTTCTTCCGGTCAGGAGTAATGAAAAAGAATATTTTTTTACGGCAAGAGCCATTTCTGTATGTGAACCGGTAAAATCTCTTACACTGAATCGCTTACTGGCAGTACATGAATATTATAAAAGTGCCGGCAGAAGGCGGACTACAGCATTTGATAAAATGAAGTACGAGTATTTTGAAAGTGCATCCTGGAAAAAGCGAATGGAAAAAATACCTCATGGATCAGATGGAAAAATATGTACATCACCAATATACAGTGTGATTCCTGGCAATGATATGCAGAAACTGGAAAAACGGCTGAAAAAGTTTGCCAACGATTATTATCTTCATCCCATTAAGGCTACAGCAGAGGTGGTACAGGAATGGTGGGATTCGTTTGTTGATGAATATCTGCTGGAACTCAATGGGGCAGTAAATCATCTTGGCATTCTGGAAGAAAGATCACAGAAGATCCTGGAAAACAGTCCGGTGATTGATGTACGTCAGGGGATGTTTTATCCGGACATGAGACAGTCCTGTGAACAGTGGCTTGCAGGAGAGATCCGTCAGGCTCCAAGGAAGATCATTGCAGAAGGACTGGCGCCGGAGAAAGAAAACATGAAAAGGTTCCGCCAGAAAAAGAAAGTGCTGGATGATGTCTTTCAATCTATGGAGCAGGCTGTCAGCAACCAGGAAAAAAGACTGGGACAGACAGAACTTCTTTTTAACACCGGCGGAGGATTTGTGGCAGATGCACAGGAAGAAGCCAGACGATGGATGGAAGAATATAATAATAATCATCCCCATGAAGTGATCCATATATTTCATAAATATCAGAAGATCATAGCAGGCTTTTTTAAGGATCATGAAAAAGATCAGAAAAACAGAACCGGAAATGATCTGCTGGAGATCTGTAACCGGATCGTTGCGGGAAGTCTTGAAAACCGTGAAGAATATATGAAGGTACGCCTGACAAATCTTGTACAGGGAGATTCCACACAGTTTTTTAAAAAACTGGAAGAGAACTGGAAATTTCCTGTGAGACTTATCGGAGGATTTCAGGCAAGCAGTCATCAGACATTATTTGTGATGGGAAATGAAGAAAATCTCCTGTGCCGCTGTCTGCGGAATCAGCCCACTTATGATATCAGTTTTAAAGGCTGCCCTCAGGATGACCGTATCGAGATCGTCCGTATTTCCGGGCGTTTTGCAGAGAACCGCATATACTCTGAGTAACAAAGGAGAAAGTAATGGTAATAGCATTAAAAGACTTAAAAGGAAGACAGATGGATTATGGCCGGTTCCGCTTCTCATGGACAATATCTGAAAATGAAGAAAATGCATATTTCGTGTGGATTTATAAAGAGAATGTGAGTATTCCGGTAATGATCAGTTATTCGCAGTGCATCAATCATTGCATGGAAGTCTCTTTTCAGTCGGATAATCTGGATATGGAAAGTATCAACAGTACACGTTTTCTTATATTTGTGACAGACTCCAGAAGAGAACTTTCCGGAAGAGAGATCATGGCACTTGCGTCACAGGAACAGTATCTTATAAATGTATACTGTGGAATTGCCACAGTGAAATGGAACTGGGTTTGTACAAATGCAGGGTACACTTTACTGCTTCAGAGCGACAAAGAAATCCCGGAGGGACTATTGTATTATGAATATTTCTGGGGAGGAACGATCCTGAGATTTGAAATTCCAAATGAGATCCGCGCGGGAATCAATGAATACAGAAATCTTTATTTCCCGGAACTGCCGGGATTGCCACAGGTGCAGACAAAAGAAAAAAATATAAAACTGAGTGGAGAAGCGATTCAGATACCACGTTCGAAACAGGACACAGGAGGAAAATTTTCACTGTTTTCGATTTTTCATAAAAAATAAAAGGAGCAGGAGGCAGATATGAGTTATTATCCGATAAAATGTATACAGTGCCTGCGTCCCATCAGAGAAGCAGAACGATGCGTGAAGCTTACGAAGGATGAGATCAGGTCAGATAATTTTGAGGGAATCCGGCAGTCAGATGATATTCAGCTTAATGACAGAAAATCTGGAGCAAATAAATTTGTGCTGAAAGAGAAGCATATTGAAATTCAGTACAAAAGTCTTGCACAGCTTCGAAGTGAGAGCGTGATCACAAATGAAGAGGTGTATCCGGTAACCATTTCTCCGGAGTATGCAGTCAGTGATGAGTGCAGAAATACAGAACTGGTGCAGGCTGTAGAGGTGAAAGATCTGGAGATCGGTGAGGAAAAGGTAAGTGGAATCGTGAGAAAGTTCTACTGTCCGCATTGTCATTCACAGTTGATCCCTCAGGCAGGAAAAATGCCGATGTACCTGGTGAGCCTTATGGGACCCAGCTCCGCAGGAAAAACAGTATATCTTACAGTTTTACACATGATGTTGAGCGGAGGAAATTTTGGACTTCCGCAGGGCTTTGTTCATTTTGAGACTCTGGGAGTTACAGGAAGGGAATATGAACAGTTTGCTTCACACATAAGAAGAGAGAACAGACTTCCGGCGACAACTCAGGAGGACAGAAAAACTCCGTATCTTCTTCAGGCAGATTATACCGCAATGCCAGGATCTGCACAGTCTAATAAGAAATGTATTCTGGGTCTGATTGATATGCGAGGCGAGATGTTCAACGGAGAACGAAATGAGGATCTTTCCAATATCAATGTTCCCCAGTTTAAGGAGTCGGATGGATTTATCATGATGGTTGATCCGGAGACTCTGGAGGGTGTGTACAATCGGCTTCCGGAACAGTATATGAACCGTGATATCGATCAGCTGGAAGAAGCGATTTCCGGCATGAAAACATCAATCCTGGATTGTGTTACCGGAGATATGGGACAGATTCAGAGGCCAAGTGTTGTTGCACTGACCAAAACTGATCTTCTGTACAAAAATTACCAGCAGCTGGGAATTCCGCTGAATCAGCCAGTGATCGCACCGAGATTTCAGATGATTCCGGATTCCAATCTGGAGGATACTTATTTTAATCCTATGAATCAGTCTACCAGAGCGTGTATCCAGTATCTTTCCAGAGGATTATCAAATTTCCTGGATCAGACATTTTTCAGTCCATATTATATTTCTGTATCCGCTCTGGGAGCAGCTGTAAAGGTAAGCGGAGATAATCTTGATAATTTCCGTCTGATCCATCCGATCCGTGTGGAAGAACCGTTGCTTTATCTTCTGATGAGACTGAATTTTGTACCTCCTTTCTTCAGAGGAGAATTTTATGATGCACCACAGAGGGTGGTTAATGAATGGGGAAGAAATTTTGCGGAAAACTGGGATGAGCAGATTCCGGAACCGCCAAAAAAACATTCCTGGTTTCATAGACGTTAGGAGGAAACAGCATGATAGGACAACATATATATTCCCGATGTACAGAAGGATATTTTTCACGTTCCGGTTCAAAGGGAGACAGTACGACAGTCACCATCAGCAGAGATATGTTTGCCAGAGAAGATCAGGCGAAGCTTGTAGCCAGAGAATGTGAAGCAGTAGGAACACTGGAGGATATCCGGCCTGTTCCTTCGGAGATCACCGGAACATATCGAGGCGTTCTGAAGATCAAGAGGCTGAATCAGCAGCTTACAGTAGTAAGTCGTGCATACAGACTGAAAGCAGAAGGAAATATGTCCGGTGAAAGAAGTTCCGGCGAGTTCCGTGATTTTACATACAGCAGCAGTTACATTCTGGCAGAGGAAGATAAGGGACGCTTTTTACGAGAACCGGAATATGCACTCAATCTGCAGAATTTTGAACCTTATCCATCGGTACAGGCGCGAATTGAAGAGTCAAAAAGAAATGGTGCCCGTGGGCGTATCGAAGCAAATCCGGAGTATTCCCTGTTTAAAAATCCACAGAAAAAAACGGAAATTTCTGTTTTTGAACGTGCAGGTTTTACACAGGAACTTTTTATTGATTATATCAGCAGCATTGTCCAGAGAGTTGGATATATGGATTACAGGGGCCATGAGAATGACAAAGTTCTGGTTGTACTGCCAGATCAGTTCCGCCCTGCATGGAATGCAGCCGGTGGAAATGGTTATGCTGAGCAGATCATTGCGGCAACTTTGAAAGTTCTGCCGGATTTCATCAGTCAGAATATCAGTGCAGTATCCTGCGGAGGAGCAAATCCGGAGGCTTCTGTCCTGAAGGGGTATCAGCTGATATTTATGGAAAGTGGATTTGCAAAAGAATGGGTAAACAGTGAATATTCTATCATTGACCTTCAGAACAAAAAAAGTTATGTGAGTGGAGATCTGGATACATCCTATGGCAGATTCATATGGGATACCCTGCAGAAGGAAGAAGAAAAAGCGGAATTTAACAGGCAATACATTCAGTTTTTCGGACAGGAACGGGTTTATGAAAATGCCAATACACCGGAAATGTTTAACCTTATATTTGGACTGAATGATAATCGGAAGCAGAATTTTGCAGACAAAAGATCCAGAGAACAGCTTATACTTGGAGTATCCTACTATATAGCAGGATACTGGACAGAATATGCTGCATCGATATTCAGGGAAATGCTCAGCTGCGAAGCACAGGACCCGGGATATTCGGATAACATAAAGAAGGATCTCATAGAACTGGTCCAGCAGAATATCTATCCTGAAAACTGTCAGGATGAGATCATGGTATGCCTGATACAGGATCTGGCATCTGACCAGACAGATGAAGTTCTTGCACAGCTTCTGAGGGAGCTTCTTGAGAGCGAAAATGCTCTGGCAGAAGAGAAATTCCTGGATTTTCTGAAGAATGTCAGAGAGCAGACAGAGGCAGAATGGTACAAAAAAGATTTCCTCAGAACGTTTTTGATCGAAATATGTGAAGATGATCAGATTTCCCATTCCAGTCCGGTGAAAGCAAATATTTTTGCACTGTTGAAGGACTGGTACAGAAAGTGTGTGAGCACAGATGAATGGGAGTATACTTCACAGCTGATGGGAGCATTAAGCCGTCCGTTAAATTATTCTGAGATCACAGATGAAAACATGGAAGAAATTTATGGAAATCTGTTTTTTCAGCTGTTTTATGGAAACGGCAATCTGCGTAAACAGGCGCATGGTCTTTTAAGCCAGGAAGAGAAGAAACTGAAAAAAACTCCAGGACAGGAACACAGATCCGATGTGCTGTGGAATTGTTTTAAAGAGCAGTCCAGTTCAAAAGAAACGGTTCTGAATACAGAAGCAGTATGGCACCTGATCTATTTTGCCACATTCAGAGACCGACAGTTCCTGAACGTAGAATGGAGACCTCTGTTTGAATACATCGTTGCGGAGCTGGGAGAAAAATGCGAGGCAATGGTATTCCATGAAACAGGAAAGTATTTGCACGAATGGCTGATGCATGTGCCGGCAAAAAAGGCGATCATACAGGAAGCGATTTATGTATCGGAATGTGCAAAAATCTATAATTGCCGGAAACCAGGCGGATATTCGGATATGGAAGAAATCCAGCAGGCACTTTCTGACCTGGCAGATTGTCCGGAACCTTATGTATCCATGATTCTGTACGAGTTATATGCGCATGCGGAAGATGACAGAAAGGGACTCCTTCTGGAACAGCTGACAGTAGAACAGCGATGGGCGATCATTACAGAGTGGTTTATCCATGGTGGACAGGAAATGGTTCTTTCCGAATATGTCCTTGCCAATCTGGATCAGACAGCAGTATTTTTAAGCGGTGTGAAAGAAAATCAGTGGCTGAATGAACAGACATACAGTGTGATCGTAAATGCATATTTCAATATGCTGAGACATCAGTGCCAAAAAAAGCAGGGAAATAATGAACTTGCTGCCTGGTGTGAAGTATTTCAGGATGAGGTTTTAAATTATAAGAAGATATTTGGTGAGAATTCAGGAATTGAGCGGAAGCTGAAGAATAAATTTTTATCTCTGATCGCAAAGATGAATGCAATACAGGTGTTCGGATTAAATGCAGCGCAGGTTGGCTTCCTTAAAAATATGATCCAGGAATGTGATCGCCGGAAGATTTTCCCGAAAGACTGGAAGCGTCTTAATGTTCTGTGGTGCATTTATTACAGTCAGGATATGGAAAATCTGGAAAAAATGCAGAATATAATCCTGAAAAGCCAGGATATCTCAGCGTATCTGACGCCAGTTGATGAAAGACTTAAGAGAGAAGAACGGCCAGAGTATCGTTACTTTTTTGCCCTGCTCCAGGAGCAGCTGATCATGATGATGGAAGGAAAAAAAGACTTTAATCTGGAGAATGTGCTGCGGAAGATTTATGGTACAGAGTATACGCCTGTCCAGGCTGTTCGTGCAGCTCTGGAATTACTGCTTTATACAGAAAGGCTTCAGCTTTTTGAAGCAGATGCCATAAGAAATGCAGCCGGCAATGGAATTTTACGTCTGGCAGCAAGAGAACCCGAAGCTTTTGCAAACAATGATGTTGCGGCATCTTACCAGCTTTTGAAGGAGGATACTGCCAGAGAACTTAATCTTGGAAGATTTTTGAACCGTCTTGACGATGAGTGGAAGAGTATTTACTGCAAGAGATACGGTGGAAGAGTGTCCAGGAGAGAGTACCGGGAATCTTATGACAGACCGGAGCAGAGAAGACCATATCCGGGTTCGGCAAGGACACGGTATGAGCTCGATGAAGATGAAGAAATGGATGAAGAGGATGAGAGTTCACCGATAATTTTGATCATAGCGGCTGTAGTCGCACTTCTGGTCGGCGTTGCCATATCTCTGGTACTTTGTCTTCTGGTTCCTGACAAGATTACCATGGCTATCAGTATTGGACTGATCCTGGTTGGAATCACAGGTGATATTGTTATCATTATCCATAACATTATTGCGTCAAAAAGAAGAGAGAGATAAAGAACTGTATATTCGATACAGATAAAAAAAGGAGGAAGAGTATGGCAAAGTTCTGCAGATTTTGTGGAAGAAAACTGCGGACCGGATCAGAGCGATTCTGTCCGGGCTGTGGCTCAGATCTGCTTGGCGGAAATAACCAGGCCTCCCAGGATAATGGAAATGGATGGGGGCAGCCATCCGATGACCAGGGAATCTGGGGACGCCAGGCTACAAGCAGTCAGGGATACTGGAGACCACCGCAGGGAAGTAGCCAGGGAAATCAAAACCGGCAGCCAGAAAATGTTCAGAATAACTGGACCCCACATCCGGAAAATGTTCAGAATAGCTGGACTTCACAACCGGAAAATAATCAGAATAACTGGGGTACACAGCTGGAAAGTACTCAGAATAACCGTAGCCAACAGTCACCGGAAGGCCAGGAAATACATAATCAGTCTTCCCAAAGCAGACCCCGGAACCATAAACTCCGGCAGATCAATGTACAGGGAAACTGGAATCAGCAGAGAAATCCGGGTCCGTCAGGAGTGGATCAGAACAGCCCGAACCAGCAGATGGCAGACACGGGAATCAATACTTCGCAGCCAACAAAAAGCCAGACAAATAAAAAACCTGTAAAAACAAAGAATACATCAAATGCAGGTGTCAGCGTAAGCAGCGGATCCAGTGGATTTTATCTTTTTGATTTCCTTACAAGGATGTTTCGAAAGTCCAATATTTCCGTGATCATTTATCTGATCCTGAATGTGGCACTTGTCTGCGGATTTACGGTGTTGTTTGTACCAGACAATATTCCGCTTGGAATTGTGATCGGAATTGTTTTATATCTTGTATCTGTTACGATCGCACTGTCACCGATCGGAGAATGGTACCTTCGTTTTCAGACAAGATGTAAAAAACTGAAACGTGCAGAGGATATCAACCGTCTGGAACCGATATTCCGGGAAGTTTATGCGAAAGCAAAACAGAAAGATCCTTCTCTGAATTCCAGCATTCAGCTGTATATCACAGATGATGACAGTCCGAACGCTTTTGCAACGGGACGAAAGACAGTATGTGTTACAAGAGGCCTTCTGAATATGCCGGATGAGCAGATCCGGGCGACACTGGGACATGAATTCGGACATCTTGCACATAAAGATACAGATCTTATCCTGCTGATCTCGGTTGGTAATATGTTTGTAAATATGCTTGTTACATTCTTTAATATCGGCCTTTGGTTCTTTGATATCATTACTACGATCATGTGTCTGTTTATGGGTGGCGAAGATGGTTTTATTACGCATTTATTTATGATCTTATCAAGATTTCTCGCTGTAATAACAGTGAATCTTCTTCTCAGGATATGGACAGGTCTTGGAACACTGCTTGTCATGAAATCCAGCCGTGGAAATGAGTTTGAGGCCGATGAGTTTGCATTTCAGCTTGGATATGGAGACCAGCTGTGTGCATTACTTGATTATTTCAGTACACATGAGCAGAAAGCTTCCGGGCTGTTTGCCGCACTGGCAAGCTCACATCCGGACAGCCACGACAGAATTGCCAGACTTCAGCAGTTAGGGGCAGGATATTACCGTTAATAAACGGATACAGCAAAAAGAAAAGGACGTAAAGGAGGCTGGTATGAAATGAGAGAGAATAAAGTAACAAACATTCTGTTTATTGTGTTTACTGTAATGGCACTTGCAGGTACTGCAAGTCTGGTAAAAACCGCGATCGCCCCAAAGGAGAACATGCAGGAAACAGAGCAGAAAGTTATTCCGGAAAAACCGACAGGAGAGCCGGTACCTGCGCAGGCAGGCAATGACAAAAAGAAAGATACGGCAGATAAAAAGAAACAGCAGCCATCAGATAAGCAGGGAAAAAATGATCCTGATGCTGCAGTGCAGAAGAAACCTGAGGGAAAGAATCCGGCAGATTCCAACGGCCAGGGAGAACCAGTGAATGAACCGGAGAACCCGGATCAGGGAACACCAGGTGATGAAACAGCAGCGCCAGATGGTCAGGAAACAAACAATGATGAAAGCGCGGATAATGTCACAGATGATGGTAATTCTGAGGATTCACAAGTGACCGAAGAAAGTGATGAAAGCGGAGTGGATGACGCCGGAGCCGCAGAATCGGATTCCGGGGAGGAAGAAAACTCAGAGGAAACTACTTCTGATGGAAACGCATAACAGGCAGAGGAATAAACTATGAAATGTCCAAGATGCAGAAAAAACATACCGGATGACAGCATCTTTTGTCCGGAATGTGGAGTAAAGATAAGACAGACAGGTTTTCCCCAAAGTGGTGGGAATTATGCGGCTCCACAAAAAAAGAAGTTTCCTGTTGCTGTAGCAGTTGCGGCAGTGGCAGGCGTTGCTGTGATCGCAGGCGGAGCAGTATATGCAGTAAAAACAGACAGGATCGCTTTGCCCGGCGCGCTTTCAGCGAAGCAGAAACAGCTGGATGATATGTCCGTAGCAGAAGCGGCGAAAAAGTCAGAAGTGACAAAAAATGCAAAGACGCCGGAACCTACATTGATTCCAACATCGGTGAGTACATCGACACCTTCACCTGAACCAACAAACACCCCAGTACCGACCAACACCCCTGTTCCGACACCGACAGAAGCTCCGGATACAGAAAAACAGATACATACTTATGAAGTTGTCATAGAAGACTGTACCTGGACGCAGGCATTTGACCGGTGCAGACAAAAAGGTGGATATCTTGTAAGAATCAATACCCAGGAGGAATATGCAGCAATCATAAATCTTCTCCAGTCAAATACGAACTATGCGAAAAAACAGTTCTATATAGGTGGAAGGCGTGAGATGGATCAGTATGAATACTACTGGGCAGACAATGATAATAAACTGTTCGGAGAAGCACTGAATTCCGGTGCAAGCTGGACGGCTCATACAACTTCCTGCTGGTTTGCCGGTGAACCGAGCTTTTATGGTGACGGAGTAGAAGAACATGTACTGGATCTCTTATCCAATGATGGAGGCTGGTATATGAATGATGTGCCGGATGATATTTTAAGTGTTGTTCCATCTTTTTCAGGTAAAATAGGATATATATGTGAATATGAATAGCAGAAAAAAAAGATTCGCAGCGATTTTGCTGGCAGGTATCACTTTCATCTGTACATCCGGGATTACCCATGTGCAGGTGAAAGCAGACCCGGTACAGGAAGAAAACGTTGAAGAGAAAATACAGCAGATGTCTCTGGCAGAAAAAATAGCACAGCTTTTTTTTATCACCCCGGAAACTCTGGCAGGGAATGCAGTCAGCGCAGGAGATACAACAAGAGGAGCCTATGAGGCTTATCCGGTGGGAGGAATAATTCTGATGTCTGCCAATATTGAAAGTTATGATCAGGTAAAAAATCTGATCGCAGGCTATCAGCAGATGTCACAGGAGACAGGTGGAGTACCGATCTTTGTGGGAGTAGACGAAGAAGGCGGTATTGTAAGCCGGATTGCAAAAAGTGGAATTATGGAAACACCGGTATATGATTCCATGCAGGCGATCGGACAGACTGGAGACAGCCTGAAAGCGTATGAGACCGGATGTCAGATTGGCAGTTATTTAAGTGAACTGGGATTTAATGTAGACTTCGCTCCGGTTGCGGATGTACTGACAAATCCGCAGAATACAGTAATAGGCAGCCGTTCTTTTGGAAGTGACCCTTCAATCGATGGGGCTATGGTAGCTTCAGAGGTAAAAGGGCTGCATACGAAAGGAATGCTGTCTACCCTGAAACATTTTCCGGGACATGGGGATACTTATGAAGACAGTCATGAAGGAAAATCCTATGTCTATAAAACAAGGGAAGAACTGGAAAACTGTGAGTGGATTCCATTTAAGAAAGGTATAGAAGCAGGCTCTGATTTTGTGATGATGGGACATATTTCCTGCCCGGGTATCACAGGAGATGACACGCCTGCAAGTCTGTCTTATACCATATGTACAGAAATTCTGAGAGATCAGCTGGGATTTCAGGGGCTGGTCATTACGGATGCAATGAATATGGGAGCAGTTGCCAATGAGTATGCATCAGGAGATGCCGCTGTAAGAGCGGTACAGGCGGGCGCAGATATGATCCTGATGCCTGCTGATTTTTCGGCGGCATATGCGGGTGTCAGAAATGCTGTGCAGAATGGAACAATAACAGAAGAAAGAATCAACGAATCTGTCAGACGTATTCTGGCAGTAAAAAACAAAATAAACACAGCGGAATAAATATCCGATTGACCCAGAACAGCAGAGCAGTTATGTGCTTATGAGCAGACAGTGAAGGTAAATTGCGAATATCCGCTTGATATGTTAGGAGGAAGAGTATGAGATGTCCTAATTGCAATTGCGACGTTCCGGAAGGAAGTCTTTTCTGTCCGGAATGTGGACAAAAGCTTGAAGGTGTAAATGGCAGTCAGGCAGAAAATTCCGGAGAAACATATAATGATCAGCAGCAGGATGCGGAAGATGTATATGGAGATCAGCAGCGGAATAAAGAGGATACATACAATGATCGGTCTGAGGATACGGAAGATTCTCTTTGGGATCAGCCTCAGAATTCTTCAGATATTTATGGAACCTCACCTCGAAATTATGGAAATCCTTATGGGAATCAGTCTCAGAATCAGGGAGGCTTCTATGGAAATCCTTCTCAGAATCAGAATTTTGGAGGTTCCTATGGAAATCAGTCCCAGAATTTCGGCGGGCCCTATCCGGGGCAGCAAAATGGCGGGAATACATACTGGAGACAGCCTCAGTCTCAGAATAATGGACCGGAGCGAATGGCAGCAGGGAATCATTTTGATAACAGCATGCAGGGTGGAAGAAAAAACAAGAATCCGCTCATTATCATAATTGCGGTTGTTGCCATTGTGGTTTCTGTAGGTGGCGCAGCATTTTTTGCACTGAGAAGCAGAGCGAAGGATGAGACCATACAGAAAGTTGCGGATAGTTCCGATTACAGCATTGGAAATACAGATGTTTCGGGGAGTGATACAGAAGCTGAATCAGTTGAGAAGGATGCTGAAGAGTCACCGGTGACGGAAGAAGAAGTAGCAGTAACGCCGGAACCAACAGCAACGCCAAAACCGACATCTACACCGAAACCTACTCCTACGCCTGATGCTTATCCTGCGTCAGCAATAACAGCTTCTCTTGTGAGTGAATCTTCTGTAGATTTCAGCAGTATCCATGAAGCATATATAGAATCTGCAAGTGCAACATCAGAGATCAAACAGGCAAGCGGAGTTTCCAATGATCCGTTGCTTGCATTTGACAATAATACCGATACGAACTGGGAAGAAGGTGTTGACGGGTCAGGAATCGGGGAGAGCATTACAGCAAATTTCAAATATGAAAATGAAAAAGTGAGATGTATTGCTCTTAAACTTGGAAACTGGAAATCTGGTAAATATTATTATGGAAATAACAGACCTTCAAAGTTAACGATCACACTGGATGATCTTTCGTTTCAGATGGATTTTCCGGATTCCTGGGAAGAATTTTATGTAATGCTGAATCATCCGTTTAAGGCATCTTCCATACAGGTAAGGATTGATGATGTGCATAAAGGTACCAGCTGGGATGACACATGTATTACAGATATCCGTGTACTGGTAGAATGATGAAACAGGCTGAGGAAAAATATGAAGAAAAATAAAACAATCGTTATACAGATCATTGTGCTGAGCATTCTGATCCTTATACTGATCGTCTGTGGGGTGAGTATCTTTGGCAGACAGAGTAAAATCGGAGCAGAAGAGACAACAGAAAAAACGGAGCCAACGGAGGTACCAGTTCCGACCGTGACTCCGACAGAAACACCAGAAGAACCGTCCCCAACACCAACGGAGGCTCCGGAAGAAAAAAAAGAAGCTGCTACACAGACCGGGGAGGTGGCAGGACCGCCACTGGCACCGGAGACAACGCCAACACCTCAGACAGAAGAGAACGGTGCACTTACACCCGGAGAAACAAGTGCGGGAATTACAGATCTGGCAGTGAAGGAAATTGTAGATCCGTCACAGATTTCCGCAACGGATCTGGATAAATATTTTCAGGCATATGAGATCGTGGAGGGCGATGAGATCTACAACCGTATCATCGGGAAATCTTACTATGCCAATGATTATGTCGCATTATCGGATCTTCGGTATCTGAAAGTCCTCCACTATAATTTTGAGGGACAGGTACAGGTTGGAGAATTGATCGTAAATGCTCAGATTGTAGATGATTTTCTCAGTGCATTCAAGCAGTTGTATGAAAACCAATATCAGATCCAGGAGATGGTCCTGATCGACAATTACTGGGCAGGAGATGGTGACAGCAGCGATTACAACTCCATAGAACACAATAATACTTCCGCATTCTGTTTCCGAAACGCCACAGGTAGCGGAAATCTGTCAAAACATGCGTATGGACGGGCTATCGATATTAATTCCCAGCAAAATCCATATGTAACATATAACAACGGCTATGGTAGCTGTGCACACGGAAATGCCCAGCAGTATCTGGATCGATCCAGCGGTCTGCCTCATGTGATCACCCATGATGACATCTGTTATCAGATCTTTACACAGCTTGGCTTCACCTGGGGAGGAGACTGGGGTAATCCAAAAGACTTCCAGCATTTTGAGAAAAGTGCAAATTAGTCTGAAAAAACAGAGAAAAATTTTGGATTGAGATGCTGTGAAAAATATGTTATACTGATTTTATGACTTTTTTTAGAGATAAGATGGATACTGGGAGGAATAGAGAATGGGCAGAATCGCCATTGTGACAGACAGCAACAGCGGTATCACACAGGCACAGGCCGAAGAGCTTGGCGTTTATGTGATACCGATGCCGTTTTATATTAATGAAAAAATGTATCTTGAAGGTGTAACTCTCACACAGGAAGAGTTTTATGAGAAGCTTAAGAAGGATGAACCGATCTCCACATCTCAGCCAAGTCCGGCTGATCTCTGTGATCTGTGGGACAAGCTTCTGAGAGATTATGAGGAAATCGTTCATATTCCGATGTCAAGCGGATTGAGTGCATCCTGTTCTACTGCAATGGGACTGGCTATTGATTATAATGGTCGTGTTCAGGTAGTGGACAATCAGCGGATTTCCGTAACACAGAGACAGTCTGTAATGGATGCTAAGATGCTTGCCGAGGCAGGAAAAAGTGCCGCAGAGATCAAAAAGATCCTTACAGATCAGAAACTCGATTCCAGTATTTATATCACACTTGACACCCTGAAATATCTGAAAAAAGGTGGCAGGATCACACCGGCAGCAGCAGCCATCGGAACGGTTCTGAACCTGAAGCCTGTACTTCAGATCCAGGGAGAGAAGCTGGATGCCTACGCCAAGGTCCGTGGCAAGAAGCAGGCCAAACGTGCCATGCTGAAGGCAATGAAGAATGATTGGGAAACACGTTTTAAGGAATACGCATCTGACGGTGAGATGTGTCTTCAGGCTGCTTATACAGGAAATCTGGAAGAAGCAGAAGAATTTAAAAAAGAGATCCAGGAGGTATTTCCGGGAATGGAGATACATATGGATCCCCTTTCCTTAAGTGTTGCCTGCCATATCGGTTATGGTGCCCTTGCAGTCGCATGTTCAAGAAAAGTGACGTTATAAGCATAAAATACAGAAACAAAGATATGAGGAGTTTGAAACATGAAGAAGATTATGGAACAGATGGCGGAAGAACTTTCCGCAGCATTTGAAAAAGCAGGTTATGATCCGTCTTACGGAAAAGTTACTGTTTCCAACAGACCGGACTTATGTGAATATCAGTGTAACGGTGCCATGGCAGGAGCCAAAACATACCACAAGGCTCCGTTTATGATCGCGGATGATGTGGTAGCACAGCTCTCAGACAGCCGGATCTTTTCCAGAGCAGAAGTTGTAAAGCCTGGATTTATCAACTTGGATGTGAAGCCGGAATTCGTTGCGGAATATATGAATAAGATGGCAGAAGATGAGAAGCTTTCCGTTGAAACTGCCAAGAACCCGAAGACGATCATCATCGACTACGGCGGACCAAACGTAGCCAAACCCCTTCACGTAGGACATCTCCGTTCTGCGATCATCGGCGAGAGTATCAAGCGTATCGGACGTTTTGTAGGACATAAGGTCATCGGCGATGTGCATCTTGGAGACTGGGGCCTTCAGATGGGACTGATCATCACAGAGCTGAAACACCGGAAACCGGAGCTGGTATATTTTGATGACAGCTTTACAGGTGAATATCCCACAGAAGCACCATTTACTATCAGCGAACTGGAAGAGATCTATCCATGTGCCAGCGGCAAGTCCAAAGAGGACGAGGCTTATCGTAATGAGGCACTGGAGGCAACACATCTCCTTCAGCAGGGCAAACCTGGATACATGGCTCTCTGGAACCACATTATGAATGTATCTGTAACAGACCTTAAGAGAAACTACGCAAACCTGAACGTAGACTTTGACCTCTGGAAAAAAGAATCCGATGCACAGCCGTACATTCCGGATATGGTAGAGGATATGAAGAAACGTGGATTTGCCTATGAGGATCAGGGTGCTCTTGTTGTAGATGTAAAAGAAGAGAGCGACACCAAGGAGATCCCTCCGTGCATGCTTCTGAAATCTGACGGAGCTTCCCTTTATACGACCACAGACCTTGCTACCATCGTAGAGCGTATGAAACTTTTCCAGCCGGATGAGATCCTTTATGTTGTAGATAAACGTCAGGAACTCCACTTTATTCAGGTATTCCGCTGCGCAAGAAAGACCGGTCTTGTAAAACCGGAGACCAAGCTTTCCTTCCTTGGTTTTGGTACCATGAACGGAAAAGACGGCAAGCCTTTTAAGACAAGAGAAGGCGGCGTTATGCGTCTGGAAAATCTGATCGCAGATATTGATGAGGAAATGTACCGCAAGATCGTGGAGAACCGTAGTGTAAAAGATAAAGATGCCAAAGAGACTGCCAAGATCGTAGGACTTTCCGCAATCAAATACGGCGATCTTTCCAACCAGGCAACCAAGGATTATATCTTTGATGTAGACCGCTTTACTTCCTTTGAGGGAAATACAGGTCCGTACATCCTTTATACCATCGTGCGTATCAAATCCATTCTCAACCGCTATGTACAGGAGGGAGGAGATTTAAGCGCAGGTAAGATCCTTCCGGCAGTTAATGCCAGCGAGAAGAACCTGATGCTTCAGCTTTCCGGCTTTGCAGCAATGGTTGAGAATGCTTTTGAGGAGAAAGCACCCCATAAGATCTGTGCGTATATCTATGAGGTATCCAACGCATTCAACAGCTTCTATCATGAGACAAAAATCTTAAGCGAAGAAGATCAGGCACAGAAGGAATCTTTCCTTCAGCTGCTCCAGCTTACAAGAAGAGTGCTTGAAACAAGCATTGATCTTCTTGGATTCTCTGCACCGGATCGTATGTAAAGTACAGTTTTGAAGATCCAGGTATAAGCATTATAAATAATGACAGCCCGCCAGGATACAGGGACAGGAAGAAAATTTTTTGTCAGCTGTATCCGGCGGGCTGTTTTTTTATTCTGTTTTTATTGGGTAAAAGCTCTTTGCAAAAGAAACATGACATGCTATAATGAAATCCATCCTGAATGAATATGAATCGTACATGTTCGTTTGCGGTTATTTGTCTAATTTTATTTATCTCAAACCGGAATTCACCGGATAATCCCAAACTAATAAGAAATATGATCACAATTATTATCTGACAGAAATGAGAGGAAGGTGATCTGTCTGATCGGAACGATACTGAAAGAACGTTATTACGTTATAGAACGGATTGGACATGGCGGAGGCGGAAGTCTGTATCTGGCCAGGGACATGGAACTCGGTATTTTTCGCGCTGTGAAGGAAATACCCATCATAAAGAAAAAAGAAGTTATGCTAATGCAGCGTCTGGATCATCCTGCAATCCCAAAGATTGTAGATTGTGTGGAAACAGAAGAAGATTGCTATCTGATTATGGAGTATATTAAGGGGCAGTCTCTGGAAGAAATTCTTTGTTCAGAAAAAAATTTTTCCATACAGGAAACGCTTGCAAGAGGAAAGGAGATTACCAGAGTACTGGAATATCTCCATAACCGTAAACCGCCGGTCTGCTACGGAGATCTGAAACCGGATAATCTGATGCTTTCTGAAACCGGGCACCTGTATCTGGTCGATCTTGGAAGCGCCATGTTCGATCATGGAAAAAGAAAACGGATCTGTGAAGGAACGAAAGGATATGCGGCACCGGAGCAGTATCAGGGTTACTTAAGCCCCAGAAGTGATATTTATGCCCTGGGAAAAACCATGGAAAAGCTTTGTGGAAAAAAGAAATGGCAGTGTTTTTTATATCCGGAATTTTTCTGGTTTCTGTTTCGATGTACCAGAAAACAGGAAAAATACAGATATTTGGATATGTCAGCAGTTCAGAAAAGAATCCAGAAACTGGAAATCCGATATCGAACAGTTACCTGGCGAAAACGTTTTCTGGAAGCAGTTGCTGCAGGGGTTCTGATAGGAATATTGTTTCTGACAGCTGGATTACTGAAACGGGTAGAGTTTTCTGTGGCGATTTCAGAAGTAACAGATCTGTATTACGAGGCCAGACAGTATCCGGAAAACTCGGGGGAACGGAAAAAGTACTGTGCAACAGCGGAAAAGAAACTGCAGGATTTAAGCAGGAATTATAGGGAAAAAGAACAGCAGCGCCGTATTGAGCTGTTGCTGGCATGGAATGCGGAGTTTTTGGATGAAACGGAAAAAGCGGCTTTGTATTATGAAAATCTTCTTCTGTATGATGCGGAATATCGTGTGGCTTATGGAGAGTATGGAATGTTTCTTCTTCGAATCGGTCAGAAAGAAGCCAGCCAAAAGCTGTGGAAAGATTACAAAAAGAAAGAAAAAACAGAATTGCTGGAGGAAGGCGAAAGCAGGAATCTGAAACTTTGGGAGGAGATCAATGAGAAAAAATGATCAGCGAAAATCGAAAAAAAACGGAAAATCCTGTGGGAGAATCTGTCCTGCTGTTTTGTCGCTGCTGATTTTATGCAGCTGGATGATCAGTTCCATTCTCGTTTATGGATTTGATATGTCGGAGATGAATAGTCTTGATACCGGTGGATTTGATATGGATGTGGGAGAAGGAACCGGACAGCTGCCGGAAGACTGGGAAAAAAGTTATGGAGGAACAGAAAAAAATGACGGTAATGAGAACCGGGAAGATGAAAATCTGATGGAAGATTCCTCTGTTTGGGCAGGAACAGAAAATGGACAGGAGGATTCAGCGCGATGGAGTTCGGACTTCCAGGCAGAAGAAGTACATTCTCCGGAAGAGAACTCTGTGGGAAACGGAAATACTGCAGCAGAAAATTCCGGTGGCAGCGAAGAAAGATACGAATTTCAGGAACCGGATATTCGGGAAAATGAAAATCCGGGGATAACTATTGTGAATGAAGCAAATCTTACGGAAACGCCGGTACCAACAAAAACGCCAGTGCCGACAAAATCACCGGTTCTCACACAGACATTGGCGGCAAGTCCATCTGCAATACCGACTCCGGGATTAATTCGAAAACCGGCTTCAGGTGCATCAAAAAAAGCAAAGGACCAGAATCCGGCATTATCTTACTACCAGACAGAACCAACAGAAATGCCTGATAAAGAGAAAAAAGAGCAAAAACCAACGATTCATACAAAAACAGATGGCAACAGGATTCAGATAGAAATCCGCCCGGATATTCCGTTTCAGATCCTTTCATTTCGGATCAACGGAAAAGAGTGCGATTTTTACTGGCATGGGAAAAAACTTCTGGCAGAATTACCGGAAAAAACCAGGAAACCCTGGAAAGCAGAACTTCTGGGTTTTGTGAAATCCGGGAAGCTGTATTATGAAAGCATGGACTTAACAGAAAAACAGTGATACAATAGGCATACTTACTGATTTTTTACACAACAGGAGGAATTTATGTATAAGGCAATCTTTTTTGACCTGGACGGAACGCTGACAGAATCCGGAGAGGGAATTACAAAATCTGTACAGTATGCACTGGAGAAACTTGGTGTTTCAGCGCCGGATCTGGAGCCGCTGAAAGTTTTTGTGGGACCGCCACTTCTGGATCAGTTTATGAAATATGCGGGATTTGATAAAGAGACAGCGCAGAAAGGAATCGAATACTACAGGGAACGGTATTCCGAAAAAGGAATGTATGAGAATACAGTTTATCCAGGCGTGGAAAATGCCCTGGCGGAGCTGAAACGCCGTGGCTACCGGCTGGCAGTAGCTTCTGCGAAACCTACTTTTTATGTAACACAGATCATGGATCATTTTAATCTGAGCCGTTATTTTGAAGTGATCGCGGGAACAGATCTCAATGGGTCGAAAGTTTCCAAATCCCAGGTGATCGAGGAAGCTCTGGAGAGAATGAATCTTTCCGATCACCGTGACCAGGTGATCATGGTGGGAGACCGGGAACATGATATTCTTGGAGCCAGACGATGTGGGATCCAGTGTGTGGCGGTATCTTATGGATATGGCAGCAGAGAAGAACTGGAAGCGGCCCAGCCTCTTCAGATCGTAGCTTCTGCAGATGAGCTTCTGAATTTTTTCGACTGACCCCTCTGCATAGACAGAATATTTTTCGACTGGTGTGGAGGGAACTTTATCCGGTAGGAATCCATTATCTTATCGGACAGATCCTGGGAAGTGCCGTGCTTCTCTGGCTGGTGGATCATGTCAGCAACGCACAGGAATCCTATTACAGTTATACTCTGGTGATCACCGGACTTACCGGAGTGCTGGTTATGTTTCCGGCAGTATATTTTTACCGGAAAGACCGCATAGGAAGGCTGATCGGTGGGTTAACTTCTATTGAAGAGCAGAGGCTTTCTGTTCCTGAAATGCTGCTTCTTCTCGGGGCAGGAGCAGGATTTGCCCAGTATGCCAATGTGCTGGTGGCGATCTTGCAGAACTGGATCTCGTCCAGTTACGGGGAGACCATGACGAAGATCACTTCAGGGAAAAGCCTTTTTATGATGGTCTTCTGGATGGGAATCGTAGCGCCTGTCGCGGAAGAAATGATCTTTCGCTGGCTGGTTTATCTCAGGCTTCGGGATCATTTTTCCGTACTGGTTTCCGCTGTGATCTCTGCCGCGTTTTTCGGGATCTATCATGGAAATGTCCTGCAGGCTGTGTATGCGTTTATCCTGGGAGCTCTTTTTGCGTGGTTTCTGGAGATGGGCGGCAATAAGTGGACCAGTGTGCTGATGCATATCGGGGCCAATACCTGGATCCTTATTTTCAGTGAATATGCCCAGACGCTGGTGGAAAAAACAGGAGCAGGAAGTCTTCTGATGATCTATGGGATCTTCGCAGTGGTGATGATCGGAGGATATCAGTATTTTGTACGCAGAGGAGAAAAGCGTGGTTACCGGGCTGTTTAACCAAATCAAGCAAGTAGCGAAGCGGATTGCGAATATCCGCTTGACCCGAATGGGGATTGCAAATATCCCCCTGACCCCGGATCAGACAGGGTGAAATATAAATAACTGCTTCGCAGAGAATCTGTAGTGGGATCATAGTAGAAGTGATGCCGCTGCAGATTCTTTTTTTTATGAAAAATACAGGAAGTCTTTTACGGGGAATAAGTTTATACAGATTTTATATTTATTTAAGAGACCATTTCTTGTACAGGCGGGTATCACGTGCTATCATAACTGTATTAAAAGAATTAATACACTTAATACACAGATTACAGAGAAAGGAGCGTCGTATGTTATTCTTGGACTATCAGGACAGCCGTCCCATTTACGAGCAGATCGTAGAGAAATTCCGGATGCTGATCCTGTCAGGAGCTGTGGAGCCATCTTCCAAGATGCCGTCTGTGCGGCAGCTGGCCGTGGAATTATCCATCAATCCCAATACCATCCAGCGGGCATATATGGAACTGGAGCAGCAGGGGCTGATCTATCCGGTGAAAGGAAAAGGCAGTTTTGTCACAGACAGCAGCAGGATCAGGCAGATCGGTATGGAAGAAACCTTAAGTGAGCTGAAAAAGATCACAGAAAAGGGAATGGCTCTGGGAGTAGGGGAGGAAGAAATGATCGGTGTGATCCGCTTATGCTATAAGGAGGGAAACAATGATTGAGATAAAAAACTGCAGCAAAGCTTTTGGTAAGATACAGGCAGTAAATAAGGTCACCATGGATATCGGGGAACGGGAGGTTTTTGGACTGATCGGTTCCAACGGTGCGGGAAAAAGTACTCTGCTCCGTATCATGGCCGGGATCATCCGTCAGGACAGAGGAGAGGTGCTGATGGATGAAGAACCGGTTTTTGAAAATGAAAGGATCAAAGAGCATTTTTTCTACATCCCGGACGATGCATATATTCCGGCAAATTACAATGCTCTGGACATGGCAGAATTTTACCGTTGTATTTATCCGAGATTTCAGCAGGCACGTTTTGAGACAATGATGAAGCAGTTTCATCTGGATGGAAAACGAAAAATCAGCACTTTTTCCAAGGGAATGAAGAAACAGCTTCTGGTGATCCTGGGAATCAGTACAGGAACGAAATATCTGTTTTGTGATGAAACCTTTGATGGCCTGGACCCGGTAATGCGCCAGGCAGTAAAAAGTATTTTTGCATCGGAGATCATGAGTCGTGAATTTACGCCGGTGATCGCTTCCCACAATCTTCGTGAGCTGGAAGATATCTGCGATCACATCGGGCTTCTTCATCAGGGAGGAATTCTCCTTTCCAGAGATCTGGAGGATATGAAATTCCACATCCATAAGATCCAGTGTGTACTTACTGACAAAAAGAAAGAAGAAGAATTAAAGAAAGAGCTGGATGTTTTGAAAACAGAGCATCAGGGCTCCCTGTTGCTTATTACTGCAAGGGGAACAAGAAGAGAGATCATGGAGAAGATACAGGCAAAAAATCCTCTTTTCTGCGAAGTGCTCCCACTGACTCTGGAAGAAATATTTATCAGCGAAACGGAGGTGGCAGGCTATGAAGTCAAAAATTTATTCCAGTGAGTATATGAAATCCTCTTCTAAAGGACAAAGATGGATCCCGGCATTTGCCATGATCGCATTTCTCCTTGCATTTCCGGTAGCGGAACTTATTCTGATGGGAAAATGGAATGAGCGCAGTTATACTCAGAGTCAGCTTTCCTATCTGTATTCCAGCCTGTGGAGCAGTGACTTTCTCACAATGGGAGCAGCTGTGGCTGCGGTAACCGCATTTTTTGCAGCAGTAAGCGGCTTCTGGTATCTGTATTCCCCGAGAAAAGTGGATTTCTATCACAGCCTTCCGGTAAAGCGAAGTGCACTGTTTCTGCACAGAGTATTGTTGGCTGTTCTTTATTATCTGGTGCCATATGTGATCATGGAATTTGCTGCGGTATGCATCGGGGCAGCCAGAGGATATTACAGCCTTTCTATTATGAAAAAGGCACTGATCCTGCTGGTGCTCCATCTCCTGATGTATCTTCTGGTGTATTTTTCCACAGTGCTGGTGATCGCCTGCACCGGTACCATGCTGATGGGAGCCCTTGCATGGGCAGGATTGTTTACCTACAGTATCATTCTGGCAGTGATGCTGCAGTTAAGCGGACATTTATTTTTTGATACCTGGTACGAGGGCAGTTACGGAATTCTGGCAGCAGTGCGGAATCTGGGATCTCCTCTTATGGTGATCGTAAGCTTTATAGATAGATACAGCAGCGGAAGCTTTGGAAAGCAGTTGTTGATACTGATCCTTACGCTGTTTATCATGGCAGCACTTTCCTGGATGGCATTTTGCAGACGAAGGTCAGAGAATACCGGAAAAGCTCTGGTATATACCTGGATGGAGCCGGTCTTAAGTGCCCTGATCACAATACCATCCGGACTGGGGATCGGTCTGATCTTTTATATGATTCCGGAAGATTCATCCAAAACAGCATGGTGGATCTTCGGAATGATACTGGGAACGATCCTGGTCCATGGAATTTTGGAAGTGATCTATGAAATGGATTTTCGCAGATTTTTCCGCAGAAAAGTGCAGCTTATGATCTTTGGAGGTGTTGTGGCAATCTGTGCGCTGACCATGAAAATGGATCTTCTGGGATATGACAGTTATTTTCCGGCCTATGACAATCTTCAGGGAGTTGTGATAAATGTAAGCAATCTTTCATATACAGAGCAGCTTTGCAATGTGGAAAAAAAAGAAGACGGAATCTATAAGATCCGGTATACTGCCACCTCAGACAATAGTTCTGGTCTGCTGGATCAGCCGGTGATGAAAAGTAAAGCATTATATAACAGTCTGGAGGATATCAGGCTTCAGAATGAAAAAGGAAAAAAATCAGGAAGGCGCGTGTATGTGCGCTACATAAATAAACAGGGATTCAGTGTATGCAGAGGTTATATTGTATCCTCTGCACAGGCACAGAATCTTATGGAAGCCCTGTATGATGAGCAGACATGGAAAGAAGACAGATATTCATTTTTCCAGCTGGACAAACAGTATCTGAAAGAGGTCACCGGTACTTCCTGTGACGGAGATATTCAAACATTATTTGAGAAAAATGCAGAGAAGCGTCAGGCGCTGGCAGAGGCGCTGAGAAAGGACATTTTGGAAAACGGCGGTCAGACAGTAAAAGACCAGCCATGCGCAATGCTGATGTTCGATTATGCGGGAATTCCGTCAGAAGGATACATGGATGAATGGGGAATGAATGTACCGGCTGTTCAGGAAGGAGAGAGGGTGTCTACCTCCGTTCTGGTGTATCCGGCATATAAGAGAACACTTGCAATTTTGGAAGAAACAGGATATCCTCTTTCCATGGATGAGCTGTCTGTTGAGTATATTGATGTTTATTACTTCAGCTCCGAAGCTGCCGGCGAAGATGATGAGGTTTTTTCCGACATTGAGCCTGTTTCGGATCTTGAAGAAACAGAGAACGGTTATAAAGTCCGTTACGATAAAAAGGAACAGCTGGAAGCCCTGAAAAAGTGTATCCGCCCATCACAGCTGGTAAACGGATGGACTATCTGGAATGCAGATGTCACAATGGAAGTGGTTTTGGAAGGACAGGAGAGCACCGACGGGGATTCCGGACTTTATATGACATTTGCCGGTGAGATCCCGGATTTCATCAGAGCAGATGCAAAGGCAGCCCATGTAACAGAATGGGAGGTAAATGATTAATGGAAAAACCAGTCCGGCTGGATAAATTTCTGGCAGATGCCGGCGCAGGTACACGAAGCGAGGTAAAAAAATACATACAGAAGGGTCAGGTGCAGGTTAACGGGAAATCTGTGAAGAAACCGGAACTGAAAGTAACAAAAGAAGATCAGGTGGTTATGAACGGGCAGGAAATTCATGCTGCACCGGAATATGTATACTATCTTTTTAACAAGCCGGCAGGCTGTGTCAGCGCAACGGAGGACTCCAGAGATAAAACGGTTCTCGACTATATTGAAGAGAAAGATAGAAGAAAGGGACTTTTTCCGGTAGGGCGTCTGGATAAAGATACAGAAGGTTTCCTTCTGATCACAGACGACGGTCCTCTTGCACATGAGCTTCTTTCTCCGAAGAAACACGTGGATAAGACTTACTATGCAAAGGTATCCGGAAAAGTGACAGAAGAAGATGCCAGGGCGCTGGCAGAAGGAGTGGATATCGGGGAAAAGGATCTCACACGCCCGGCAAGGCTTGAGATCCTTTCCACCTGGGAATCCGACACAGGATCGGAGGAAAACGGTAAGAGATGGGAATCCGAGATCCGCCTTACCATCCATGAAGGAAAATTTCATCAGGTGAAACGGATGATGGAAGCACTGGGAAAAAAAGTTACCTATCTCAAAAGGCTTTCCATGGGACCGCTGGCGCTCCCGGCGGATCTTCCGACAGGAAAATATCGTCTGCTCACCGAAAAAGAGCTGGAGCTTCTGAAATCTGCCGGGAACCGCTGAAAAACAGAAAAAAATTGGAAAAATCCCCTTTACATAAGGGGATTTCCTATGCTATAATTCAGAAGTTGCAAAAATAAGCACGCACGGCGATTCTATAAGGATGGTGCCCTACGGTGTGAGGATGGGTCCAGAGAGAAGGCGACCTGTGCGGAAGAATTTAACCAAAAAGGAGAAAAGACATGAGCGTTATTTCAATGAAGCAGCTTTTAGAGGCAGGTGTTCATTTCGGACATCAGACAAGAAGATGGAACCCTAAAATGGCTC
>ENA-ORUF01000620-ORUF01000620.1-human-gut-metagenome-genome-assembly--contig:-NODE-620-length-47017-cov-5.385141_pt1 | contig 47017 bp, 25 predicted proteins | sample MGYA00242077_ERZ509203 | MGnify/ENA primary metagenome ERZ509203 (study PRJEB26280, sample SAMEA2338834) | human gut metagenome | biome: human gut; feature: human-associated habitat; material: faeces... | reverse complement strand
GGGATCGGACGGAGGTTCTCACTGAGCGGGCACAAAAGACTGCGCTGTTTTGCACGCCCGCTCCGGGCGCTCGAACCTCCGTCCGATCTGATTCCTCCTCCGGTGCAATGCGGAATTTGCGGTGCGCTGCGCGCAACGATGATTATTTGCTGGTCTCCTGTTTTAACAGGTCTCCGGCCTGCCGGATCGCACTGCGAAAGTAGCGGATGAAGTGACGGCACCGGGTGAACGCCAAGAGTGGGTGTGCAAAACGACGTTCAGCAGGCGAACGCAGAGGCCGCTTGCGGACTTTGCCGAGCCGCCGCAGTCGAAGCGGCGCAAAGGATTACGCCGCAAAAGCGAAGTCTTTTGTGCCCGCTCAGTGAGCGCAGGTGTCGTCGCCCGTTACTTTCGCCGTGCTTGATCTTTTGGTGCTTTTGGATCAAGACAAAAGCACAAGAAGAAAGAAAATGCACGACAGAAGAAATCGATTCTCCGGAAAGAATTCCGACGCCAAGATCGGCTGCGTCGTATCTGCGGGCCGAAGGCCGTGGGACACGCCCACGGTGGCGGGCCTCCGCAGGCGGAGACTTCAACCCGCACGGCGCAAAGGCCCGCAATATTTCAAGCCGGATTGTGGGGTTTCGCAAGGCCGAAACCTGGCCTGCACGGCACGTTGCTCCGTGAATTCCCGAAAAGTTCGTTCAAGCAGGAGATTTCCGCCCGTCCCGCTCCGTTCCGACCGGCACGACGATCTCCCTCCCGACATCCCGAAGGGCAACAGACATACCGAAAGGAGCACACGGCCCCCCGACAAACAACGGGAACCGTTTCCTATGAAACGATTCCCGTTTTCTTTTCCGCGGCGTATCCCGCCCGATCCGGCTTAGAGTGCGTTGACATGCAGTTGGAGCGCGCCTTTCAAGTTACCGGCCTTGTTCTTGTGGATGATGTTGTGCTTGGCCAACTTGTCCAGCATCGACGTTACCTTGGGCAGCAACGCTTCGGCAGCGCTCTTCTCGCTGGTGTTGCGCAGCGCCTTCACCGCATTGCGCGCCGTCTTGTGATAGAGACGGTTGTGCGCACGTTTGGTAACGGTCTGGCGAATCCGCTTCTTGGATGACTTATGGTTTGCCATAATTTCGTTTTTTTATTTTATTTCACTTTTCGTCAATAAGCAAAACGGCCGTAGCCGCCCTCGGATAGGTCGCTAAAACCCGCTCCTGCAACGTATCACCCGTGAAAGCCGCCACTCCGCCGATCCGTATCGGGCGAAACTTCTGTTCCGTCCCTCCCGCTTCCGGCGCCGGCAGCCCCGCGGCCTCTCGTTTGTAGCCCATAGCAGAATCGAACTGCTCTTTCAAGAATGAAAATCTTGCGTCCTAACCGATAGACGAATGGGCCTACTCACTGCTATTTCCGCCTCGCAGCGTACTTTAGCGGTGCAAAGATAAGCAAAAAAGCGATCGAAACAAAAAATGGAATAAAAAAATTGCGAAATAAACGCATTTTAAACTGCAATCTCCCGATAATCAATGCACTGCAAGAACAAACGCAATCTATTCCGCAGTCACCTCCGCACCGTTACCGTGCGCGTCGAGGCATCGAAGGCCACCGTCCCGTTGTCGAAAAGCCGTTCGATATGGCCACTGCGAATCATTTCGTCGGTAGGCAGGAGGTGCAGCCGCGGCGGATCGATCAGCGCGACGGCGTCGCACAGCGTCAGCGCGATGTCCAGTTCGTGCGTCGAAAAGAAGATGCACTTCCCCTCGTCATGCGCCAGCCGACGCAGCAGCGTACACAACTCGTAGCGATTGGGCATGTCGAGAAAAGCCGTCGGCTCGTCGAGCAAGATCACCGGCGTGTCCTGCGCAAGCGCACGCGCGATCATCACGCGCTGCGCCTCGCCGTCCGACAGGCGATCCATCGGCTTGTCGGCGAAACCGCCCATCCCCACCAGATTCAAGGCACGGTCGACGACCGCACGGTCTCCGGGCCGCAGACGCCCCAGCCAGTCGGTATAGGGAGCCCGCCCCAACCCTACCACGTCGCGGCTGGCGAGGTTGGCGATGCGCACCTTCTCGGTGGTGACGAAACTCACGACCTGCGCGAGCTCGTGCGCCGGCGTCGCACTCAGCAGGCGTCCGCAGAGCCGTATCCCGCCCGACAGCGGCGCCTCGAGCCCCGCGACCGCACGCAGCAGCGTACTTTTTCCCGTGCCGTTGCGTCCCAGCAACGCGACGAGCCGTCCGCCGCCGATAGCCGCCGAAACATCTTCGAGCAGCACCCGGTGCCCGTAGCCGATAGTGATATGCTGCAATTCGACGTGTGTCATACGATATTCTTATTACGCACCACCACCCACACCACGATCGGAATGCCCATGAGCGCCGTCAGCGTATTGACCGGCAGCGCCAGCTGTTTCGAACAGAGATCGCAGACGAGCAGCATCGCCGCACCGAGCAGCATCGAGGCGGGCATGAGCACGCGGTGGTCGGCGCTGGCGAAGAGCATCCGCGCCAGGTGCGGCACGGCCAGCCCCACGAAACCGATCGGGCCGCAGAAGGCGGTCACGGTACCCGACAGCAACGTCGTGGCCAGAAAGATCAACGTGCGTGTACGGCCGACATTCAGCCCCATCGTGCGGGCGTAGCGCTCGCCCAGCAGCAGCAGATTCAACGGTTTGAGAACGGCGAACGTCAATCCCGTACCGACCGCCACGGCCGGCACGAGCAGCGTCAGCTGCGGGATCGTCACATCGCCGAGCGATCCCATCGTCCAGACGACGAACGATTTGAGAGCCGCCTCGTTGCTCATGTATTGGAGAATCTCGACGAGCGCCCCGACGGCCGATCCGAACATCATTCCCAGAATCAGAATTACCATGATGTCCTTGATACGGCGGCTGACAGCCATGATCAACAACAGGATGAGCGCCGACCCGATCCATGCGGCGCCCGCCGTACCGACGCTGGCCAGCAACGAATGCCCTGCGATGCCCAGCAGCGGCGCCCCCAACAGAAACAATGCCACGCCGAGACTCGCGCCCGAACTGATACCCAGCACGAAAGGGCCCGCCAGCGGATTGCGGAACAACGTCTGCATCAACAGGCCGCTGGCCGCAAGCGAAAAACCCGCCAGTACGGCGACGACTGCCTTTATCAACCTGATTTTCAGAACGATGTCGCGCGCCATGGGATCGCACGGCCCGCCCGTCAGCAAGGCCCACACCTCGCGGCCGCCCACGCCGACCGATCCCGATGCGAGATCGAAGGCGAAGAGCACGACGACGACGATCGCAAGGAGGCCGAAAAGAATTCCTCGGCGGATTTCGAGGGCGGATTTCACTTTTTACGAAAATTATTCGGACAAAAGTAGTAAATATTTCAGAAAATAATTATCTTTGCACCGCAAAACCGACCGAGGGTTTGCACCATACGCCATCGGGGTGTAGCTCAGCCCGGTTAGAGTACACGTCTGGGGGGCGTGTTGTCGCAAGTTCGAATCTTGTCACCCCGACTAACCGAGAATCCTTGATATTCATTCGAATATCGAGGATTTTTCTTTTATGCCGTATGGTCGGGAAAATGGCGGTGGTACACAAGTGGTACATAAATGGTCGCTATCCGAAAATTTCGATCCCACCTACTCCATCGGATTCAGTAAATCAATCGACTTGATAATATGCCCCCAATCGGCACCTCTATAATATCTATAACAACCATCGATTGCATTGGCAAGTTTTTCGCTATCCACATATGTAACTGTAAAGGCCAACTTCGGTTTATTTGATCCACCGCTATCGTCTATCAAGCGTAAAGGGTATGGAGTTCTCGCAAAACTTTGAGCAAAACAATAGAATAGCTCAGCCAAACCCCATAATGAGGTTGTATGGATACGTGGAGACTTGTTGTTAAATATATTAGGAGAAAATACAGTAGGAATAAAATTTACCAATTCCTCAATAGTTATTTGTTGGTTGACAATCTTTTGATAATATCGAGGATTGATTGTTCTGATGCATATCAACATGAACGTCAGCGAAGGAAATACATAATGTCGACTGCTACAAGAACATAATACCAAACGAGTATGAACAAATAATTTTTCGATTTGTCGCAATGAATAATTTTGAGCTTTTATGATTTCAGTAGAACATCTTAAAAAAGTATCCTTATTTCCACTTAATTCATTTCGATATCTTTCATCGCTTTCAAAAAAATCTTTAAAATCAAAATATTCATAGAGGTATTTACAATACGAGTCAATATCTGGCTTGGGCAATAAATATTCAACATCAATAAATCTGCGTAAATACTCTTCTGCATTAATGCGATCGCTACCATAATGCCCTCGTATAGAATTACACAACTGCTCTTTATCAATGGATAAGACAAAAACAATCCCTTTTATTGAGAAAAAATGTTTAATTCGCTCCAATACTTCGACGGCATAATCGGGGCGGCATCGGTCTAATTCATCTATAATGAAAATAAGCGGTTTATTAGGAATGGATTCTTCAATATAACTGGTAAGTTCCTCTTTGAAAGTTACAAGCTTATTTTTCTTATTCTCATATTCGATAACCTCGGTTTTGAATATCTCTGCTCCAGCATTGAGAGCATCTTTTGCGACCTCTGCTAACTCATCCCCGCAGTAATGCTTCACAATGCCTTTGGTTAATGCCGGAATAGTTTTCAGGCAAATCTCACTTCCGTTCTTCAATATTGATTTTAACGTTTCAGCTGTCTTGATAGTCGCTAATTGCCGTAGTTCTCCCAATAACGCAACCATTGGATCCGAGATAAAGTCATTCTCCCATGCATTGAAATAAATCGACGTTATCTCTTGTTGTTTTAAGTATGCTGCCCACATTTTCATAAACGTGGTTTTCCCTGTCCCCCATTCACCATTAATAGACAAGACAAAGCTTTCAGAGTAATTTTGGACAATTTGTGTTAGTATAATAGCATTAGGCTGACGATTGAGTTTACAATTTTTGAAAGGGTCTTCACGGGGAATTTCAATGTCTGAATGTTTGAATTTCATTTTATCATAGAGTTTATTTTCAAAGATACAAAAAATCGTATTACCTTATACAGTCGCTCCGAACAGGCGGATAATGAATTTTATCGGGTCCGCGGTTATATGAGTTGTAATCGCGTCGCAGTATCTTATGCAGGGGGGGGGCGACCTGCCGGATGGATTGCGGCAGGCCGGGACAACTAACGACGGTCGGGATGAATATTCGAAAAGGATGCGGATAACGACTCACTGCCATGGGCTTTATCCGCGGCTGCAAGTACATGCGAGACCACCAAAAACTACAATATTGAACACTTCGCCCTCCCCTTGTGGTTCCACAATTGGCGGAGATTCTTCAAATATAACGATAAGACCCATTTTAAAATAGGTATTCAGCCTCGGCATCGCCGGCTGCACCGGCGGTTCGCCGCTATCCGACGCAGCCTGCACTCGCAAAAAAATGCGCGACACCGACCGCAGCGGCGGAACGAGCGGAACATGCAAAACGAACAGGAGTATTCGGACGGACAAATACCGATATCGCCATTTCGAGCGGACACCTCGGACAACGCCCCCTTCTCCTCGGAGGGGGGGGGAGTGCCGTTCGCAAAACGGGACGATTGCAATACGGAAGCCAATGACTCCGCAATATCATTCGCACGAATGTCGGAGATTTATCTTCGGCAGAAAAAGGTATCGCAACTTACACGAGTCACCGAAGAGAACGACGACGCCGGCGTCGCGGGACGAGTCAGAAATCGAGCCGGAAATCAAAGGGTTTCGCCTCTCGGTCGGACACCGGCATACGGCGATACGCTCAACAGCGCCCCGAGACCTTCATGCCGCCGGCCCCCCCCGGAACCCTCCGTACGGAGCAATTCCAGCTCCGGCAGCAATCCCCGCACGCCCCGCTCCGGAACAATATCCCGCGATTTCATGCGCAGAAAAACTCCGGCCGGATGAAACGAAAATACCAAAAACGACAACCAACCGCATGAAAATTTATTCGTTTCGTATTTTGCAAATTGAAATTTTTTATTTATTTTTGTCTAAATGCTTCCCCTTAATGGAGAAGCGACCCGACCACTACCGACCAAAACCGAACCGGATGGGAACCTCGACCATCGTCTATACGATCTTCGCTCGCAGGATGCGGCACGCTTCTACGCGCCGTAGCGAGGGAATAATTCCCCCCCCCATCGGTATTTAGATCGTAACCCACTAACACACGTACGATTACACGTGCGCGCATTGTTTTCTGCAATGTGCGCTCCTCTTTTTGCATTCCGTTTCCGGCCGCATCCTGTCCCCGCAGAATTCCTAAATCCCATATACTATGCTTCAAAATCTACTAAGAACCTTAAACTCTTTCAGCAAAACGACAGTATTGCTGATCTGCTGTTGCTGTCTGGGGTGCGGCAACGGTGAAAAAGAAATCGACGACCCCAACCGTCCCGACCGACCGGACGGCGACGAATACGAGGACATCGAGGTGGTGGACGGCAAAGTGCGTTTCTACCTGTCCGAGTCGGAAAACGGCATCCGCCGGCCGATGGGCGTCGGCGAGCGGGTATGGAATGAGTCGAAGGTAACGGTCAACGGCAAGCCCTATGCGATTGCGACCGATGAGAACGACCGCCGCTATATCGACGTCGCGGCATCGAACGCCGGCACCTACAACGCCACACTGACCACTACGGAGTCCGGCAGTTGGTATGACACCTCGGTCTACACCGATGTGAAACTCCCCTACTCGCAGTTCTGGACGACGACCGCCCAAGCGCTGCAATCGTACCCGATGTACGGTTCGTACACCAAAGGAAACGGCAACAAGCTGATTTTCGACGACGCTTTCGCCGTGCTGGACGTGGCGCTGACGGGATCGGCCGAAATCGCTTCGGTGAAGGTCGCGTCGCCCGACGAAGAAATCGTGGCCGGATTCGCCAACTACCTCCCCTCCCGCGGGGGCTTCTCGATGACCGAAGGCGTCGACTTCGCCGTGCTCAACTGCACCGACGACGGCCGCTGCGTGGCGCTGGACAAGGGAACGCCGAAACATTTCCACATCATGCTGGCGCCGGGCGACTATCCGACGGGGTTGGAGATTACCGTCGGCGACGCGGAGCACCGCGCCATGAAACATACGCTGGCGTCCCTGCAACTCGCCGCAGGCGAAGTATACACCGTCGATCTGGCCTATACGCCCGACGCCGACCTCGTCTTCTACGAAGGTTTCGACAACTTCGTCTGGGGCGGCGACATCATGGGCGGACAGGAGGCGTCGGGCTACGCCCCGACGGCCGAAACCGTTACGACGGACTCGGGAACGGACCGCGACGGTTATGCGGACGCCTTCGAACGAGTCGCCTACAACAACCCCGGGTCGGCCTTCATCCAGTCGAATACGTGGGATGAAGTCAACGGCAAGACGGTCGGCACGTCGCATCAAATGTCCGACTCCTACGTGGCCAGCCGCAACATCGCCGACTACACCTTCATGTTCCGCTGTCAGGAGTATCAGGGTTATCTCGCCTGCGGCACGGGGAACACGGGCCGCGGCATCTTCCAGACCGCCGCGCTTCAAGCCATAGAGGGCATCGGCTCCGTGCGCGTCGCATTCGACTTCTGCTACCAGTACGGTTCGACGGACGTCCTGCTGTTCCAAGTCCTCAACGGAGGAATGATCGCCTCGGCGACCGTCGACGGGCACTCCGTCACGCTGACCGACGAGAATTCGGGCTACTCGGGTGCAACGGGAAAATACATCGTCGAGAAAAACTACGTGACGCTCCCGTCGAGCGAGTCGGCCGTCAAGGAGTGGCACCGCGTGGAGGTCGTCGTGGAGAACGCGACCGACGGCACGATGCTCTACTGGGCGGGCAACGACACAAGCAGCGGCGTCCATGGCTTCTATCTCGACAACATCGAGGTGCGTTCGCTCGGCGAAGCGGAGCGGGGCGAGAACATTCTGCGCGTGCTCTACTGGAATATTCAAAACGGCATGTGGTCGGATCAGGCCAACGATTACGACAACTTCACGGCTTGGGTGAAGAAGTACGACCCCGACGTGTGCGTATGGTGCGAATCGGCGACCATCTACAAGGACAACACCAATGCAGGAGCGCCCGCATCCGACAAGTTCCTGCCCGACGGCTGGCCGGCACTGGCAGCGCGCTACGGCCACTCGTATACGGCCGTCGGCGGCTGGCGCGACAATTATCCGCAGACCATCACCTCGAAATATCCGATCGAGACGCTGCTCAAAATCACGGATACGGAGCAGGCGGGAAAACCCGTTTCGCACGGCGCCGCCATCCAGCAGGTCACCGTGAAGGGCCATAAAATCAATGTCGTGACGCTCCACACGTGGCCGCAGGCCTACGCCTTCGGCGTCACCGGCTCGGCAAATCAGGCGGCGAGCGCCGCCAACAACGAAGGCGACAAGTACCGTGCGTTCGAAATCGGGTACATCTGCGACAAGACGGTCAACGATCCGGCCTACGCCGCACAGGAGGATTGGCTGATGATGGGCGACTTCAACGCCCGTTCCCGCGTCGACAACTGGTTCTACAACTATCCCGAGAACGACACCCGTCTGCTGGTTCACGATCACATCCGCAACAATACCGATTTGGTGGACATCATCGCCGAGCGCAACCCGGGACGCTTCATCTCGTCGACCTACGGCAATGCCCGCATCGACTTCATGTACGCCTCGCCCTCGATGTACGGACGTGTCGCGAACGCGCTGATCGTCATCGACAAGTGGACGACGGCAACCAAGAGTCCCTACGTGTCCAACTTCTACGACCCCTCGGACCATCGTCCGATTTTGGTGGATTTCGAGTTGAAATGACCGTTGGGAACGAATCTCCGACCTGAAACCAATACTACTACTGTTAACCTTATCGACTTATGAGAAAAACATTTCTGACGGAAAGTCTCGCCCGCTTGCTGCGGGGAGCGATCGGAATCGCGTGCCTGGCGGCGGCCTGCGTGTCGTGCGAAACGCACTCGAACTCCGACCGCAGCGAGTCGATCGCGGTCTACGCGGACCCGATCGAAAAGAAGCCGGTCGACGCCGTATACGTCGGCGTGCAGGGCGGGCAGGCGAAAATCTATGCGGAGGCGAACGTCGACTTCGTCGCCTCGTGGGAGGACGACGCCGACATGCCCTGGGCGGCAGTCCTGGACGACACTGCGGTCGACCCGCTGACGGGGTGCCGCATAGTGACCCTCGACGTCCAGCGGCGTGTCGAAACGGGCTGTTACTACACGCGGCGCACGGGTATGCTGATTCTGGCAGCGACCGACGGGACGCTGAACTACAACCGCATAGTGCCCGTACACCAAGGTTCGACAGCTCGCGTGAGCAACGATTTCTCCTCCATGAAGTACGGCAAAACCGATCCCCGCTTCACGGACGACGAGACGCCCATCGACGACTGGACGACCGCCCAAAAGGATTACGGCTTCTCCTCCACGACAATCGACGGCGAGGAGCACGCCCACTGCTACGGCAAGAACGGCTATCTGAAATTGGGCGACGACGAAGGACACGGCGCCGACCTGATTTCGCCCTACACCAACACGCTGCGCAGCGACTCGATGCTCATGGTCTCGTTCCGCGCTGTGGCGTATACCGACTTCTACACCGGAGCCAAGGACGACAACAAAATCAAGGTCGAGGTACTCGACGGGGGCGTAATCGCCGATTTCGCCGACACGGGCAAGACCTCGATCGAGCTCGAAGCCGCCTACTACGACCCCCGGAGCGACGAGTTCCCCGAGAACATGTGGGAGGGAAGCGACCTGCTGGTCTTCGTGGTCGGAACGCAACTCAATCCGATTACGGTCAACACGCGCATCCGCATCAGCTGCGGCTCGTTCACACAGACGTCGCCGGTCAACAACCGCATCTTCCTCGACAATTTCTACATCCGCCGCCTCGAAGCGGACGAAGAGAATTACTTTACCGAAAACAACGGCAGCGGCAAGGACATAATCCTCGGAGCGCCTCTCGAGGAGGGTCAGGAGTAAGCAGGCCGGAACAAGTCGTATCACCTAAAACAACCTGAAATGAACAAATTTCTTCACACAATGAGCGTTTTCGCCCGTGCGATGTCGCTGGGGGCGATTCTGATAATGCTCGCAGCATACACGGCACCGGCGAAGGCTCAGGAACAGCCGCAGGCGGTTCACGGCATCATCTTCGACTCCGAAGGCAATCCGCTGGTCGGAGCCACAGTGGTCGTCGCTGGCGGAGTGCAGGGCACGACGACCGACACCAAAGGTAAATTCACACTCAAAGTCAAACCCTCCGATTCGCTGACATTCTCCTACCTCGGCTACACGTCACAGACGACGAAGGTGGGCAGCCGCACGAAATTCAACATCCGGCTGGAAAAGGACGCCTCCACCGACATCGAAGAAGTGGTGGTCATCGGCTACGGCCAAGTGGCCAAGAAAGACCTGACCGGTTCGGTCTCTACGGTCAAGATGAACGACATCAAGGACCTGCCCACGCTCTCGGTCGACAACGCATTGCAGGGACGTATCGCCGGCGCCGACTTCATGTCGACCACCGGCGAACCGGGCGCCACCACGACCATCCGTATCCGCGGCACGCGTTCGATCAACGCCTCGAACGAACCGCTGATCGTCGTCGACGGCGTGATGGACGCCATCCACGACCTGAACGACATCAACTCCGACGACATCGCTTCCATCTCCGTGCTGAAAGACGCCTCGTCGACGGCCATCTACGGTTCACGCGGCGCCAACGGCGTCATCCTCATCACCACCAAACGGGGACTCGGCACGACGGGCAAGCCGAACATCACGTTCAAGACCGACATCGGCTTCTCGCAGCTGCCCCGCCACCTCGACATCATGAACGCGGCGGAATTCGCACAATACCGCAACGACTACGCCTCGTTCGGCTCCGACGCCAACCATCCCGACATCGGCGCCGATACGCCGCTCTCCGGCTCGGTGTACCCCGACCCGCTCTCGCTGGGCGAGGGAACCGACTGGATCAAGGAGATCACCCGCACGGCCATCTACTCGAATTACGCGCTCTCGCTCTCGGGCACCAACGAGAAAGCCTCGTACTACTCTTCGTTCTCCTACAACGATACGCAGGGCATCATCGACGACAGCGGCCAGAAGCGCTTCACGGGGCGTATCAACCTCGAACGCCAGCTGTTCAAATGGCTGAAAGTCGGTTACACGGGGTCTTATACATGGAGGCACAACGACCAGAACAAGGCCACGATAGGCGGCACCAACTGGTGGAGCGGCGCCCAATACCTGTCACCGCTGCTCAAACCGACGGACACATACAACCCGCTGTACTACAACGGACAGAAAATCAATACGCCGCGTGCGTTGATCGACCAGAACACCCATTACCTCGAACGTCATTCGAGCAACCACAACTTCTCGCTCAAACTGGAACCGATCAAGAACTTCACGATCAACAGCACCTTCTCCTACTACCTCTACCAGCGTCACACGTACCGTTACTATCCGGGCACGCTGCCCATGAAGAGCGAAAACGAAGGCGGCGAGGCATACCGCGCCGACTGGGACGAGAATTCGTTCTCGTGGGAGACGACGGCCGGCTACAAGTTCGAGAAGAACGGCCATGCGCTGGACGTCCTCGGCGGCTTCTCGGCCTACCGGTTCGTGTCGCACGACTTCAATCTCTCGGGCAAAGGCTACATGGACGACGCCATCATGTGGAACAACATGAACGCTGTCCTGGACAAGGAGACCTACTCGGCAGGTACGGCCTACTCGAAAAAGACCAAGATGTCGGTCTACGCCCGTCTGAACTACAACTGGAAATCGCGCTACTACCTCACGGTGACCGGCCGTTACGACGGCGCCTCGAACTTCGCGGCCAACAACAAGTGGGCATTCTTCCCGTCGGCGGCCGTCAAGTGGAATCTGGCCAACGAGAACTTCCTGAAAGACTGCGACTGGATAGACGACCTGTCGATTCGCGTGAGCGCCGGTCTGACCGGCAACGACGCGATCAGCACCTACCGTTCGCTGGCCGTGCTCTCGTCCACCACAGGCGGCTATCTGTTCGACGGCTCGCAGCCTGTCGCCTTCTACCGCAGCCGTCTGGATTCGCCCGACCTGACATGGGAGAAGACGGCCGCCTACAACGTGGCCATCGACTGGTCGATGTTCAAAGGACGCCTGAACATCACGGCCGAAGCCTACAAATCCAAGACAACCGATCTGCTCATGTCGCTGGCCGTAGCCGCCCAGACGGGTTACACCTCGCGCTGGACCAATATCGGCTCGACGTCGAACAAGGGCATCGAGCTTTCGATCGAGAGCCAGAACATCGTGCGGCCGAACTTCCACTGGACGACGACGCTCACGATGTCGCATAACGACCAGATGGTCGACGATATCGGCTCGGAAGACTTCATTTCGGCTTACGACTCGCCGGGCAACAACAGCTACATGATGTACGGATACGTCAAGGGATACCCGCTCAACTCGCTGTGGGGCTTCAAGTACGGCGGCACGTGGAAAAACGCCGACGAACGCAAGGAGAACGAAATTACGAAGACCTATGTGAGCGTCTCCAACACCGACGGCGGCGCACGCTACTACGACGTCAACCACGACGGCGTGATGTCGCGCGAAGACCTGATTTATCAGGGCAACGCCGACCCCTATCTGTATGGTGGTCTGCAAAACACGTTCTACATTCACGGCTTCAAACTGGGTGTCTATTTCGCCTACTCGCTCGGCGGCAAGATCTACAACTATTCGGAGATCTACATGGCCGGTTCCCAGTTCGCGAACCAGTACCGCTACATGCTCGACGCCTGGCATCCCGTGCGCAACCCCAACTCCGACATCCCGCGCGCCGGAGCCAAGAGCGACGCCGCGCTACCGAGCGACTTCATGATTCACGACGCTTCGTATCTGCGACTGAAAAACGTCACGCTCGCCTACACGTTCGACTTGCGGAAAAAATGCTCGTGGCTGCGCGACCTCACGCTGAGCGTATCGGGCGAAAACCTCTATCTGTGGAAGAAATACAACGGATTCGACCCCGACGTATCGAGCGAAGGCACCTCGTCGACGCTGCGCCGCATGGACTTGGGCGCCTACCCCAAACCCCGAACCATCATATTCAGCATCCAGTTGAGATACTAAACCAATAAGATCATAAGAACTATGAAAATCAAAAACATATTGTATGCGACGCTCTTCTCGGCTTCCCTCTTGTTCCAGTCGTGTTCGCTCGACGAGGACACGTCGGGAATTTCGAGTCCCGACAATTTCTTCCGCAAATACTCGGAGTGCCAGTCGGTCGTGAACAGCTGCTACATCCCCATCAAATCGATTTACACCTACACCTACATGCTCGCCACCGAATGCGTCACCGACATCGCATACTGCCCGTCGGGTACGCGCGACGCCAGTCTGGACATCTCGCCCGCCGTGCCGCGTTTCGGCTCGACCGTCTGGACGCAGGGCTATCTCGGCGTACAGCGCTGCAATTTCGCCGTCAACGGCATCGAACGCGCCTATCAGAACGAAGTACTCTCCGAAGAGCAATACCTGCAACTGCTCTGCGAGGCCAAGACTCTGCGCGCGTTCTACTACTGGACGCTGACCTGCTTCTTCGGCAACGTTCCCTTCTACTTCGACGACGTCACCGACAACGAGGTACTCAACCGCATTCAGGTGCTGCCGCGCATGGATGCCGACGAAACGCGCGCGACAGTAATCAAAGACTTGCAGTCGATCGCGCCGCTCGTCGACCAGACTCGCACCTACGACAACGAGGCCAACCGGTTGGGAGCCTCCTGCGCCTACATGCTCATCGCCAAAATGGCCATGTGGAACAAGGAGTGGGACACGGCCCTCGAAGCGCTGCAACAGATCGAGACCATCTACGGCCCCCTGTCGCAGTACGACTACGCCCAGAACATCCTCTTCCGCAACAAGAACACTCCCGAATCCATCATGGAGATTCAGCACACCTACACGCAGGGCGGTCTCACCTATACCTCCAACGTGGCCTGCATCTGCCAGCCCTATCCGCGTTCGGCCAACTCGTCCATCTACGACGGCGTCGACATTCCCGAACTCGGCGATCAGGCGACCGTATGGACGGCCATGCGGCCGAACGTCTACTTCTGTCAGGGACTCCAATCCAAGATGGGCAAGGATATCCGCGCCAAATACAACATGGCGTGGGGCTATGAAGACAAGACCTTCAACAGCACCAACACCCGTCCCTGGTGCGGTCCGAAATTCTGGTGCCCGAACATGCAGGCATCGGCCGACGGCAACAATTACAAGGTATTCCGCTACGCCGACGCGCTGCTGATGATGGCCGAGTGCTACTTCTACAAGGAAAACTACGAGAAGTCGATCGAGTACCTCGACATGACCCGCACGCGCGCCGGACTGGGCAACTACATCTACCGTACGCCCGCACGCCTGGAAGAGGAGATTCGCAACGAACGGGCGCGGGAGCTCTTCGGCGAATTCCAGCGCAAGTACGATCTGGTGCGCTGGGGCATCTGGTACGATGCGGTGACGAGCAACAGCGACTATGGCCCTCTGCAACTCAATACGACGTCCAGCCTCATCAAACCGTGCCATCGCTACTACCCCATTCCCGACACGGAGGTAACCTACTCGAAGAATAACCTCGACAACAACGAATACAAGGCCTACGGGTTGTAACGACCAGAAACTCTCAGACTATGAAAACATCACTCAATAAACACAAAAGATCGGCCGCCGGCCTGCTGATCGCCGTCGCGGCATTCGCGGCCGCCCTGACCGGCTGTCAGAAGGATTTCGAGATGGACCTGCCGCTGGCGGTGGCGGCACGGGAACTGTCGCTGAGCAAAGAGGCCGGCTCGACACACGTGCTGGTCTATTCGAACGGAGAGTGGACGGCACGCTTCACGCGCAACGTGAAGTGGGCGTCGCTCAACAAGCTCGAAGGTTACGGCAACCACGAAATCGTCTTCACTTACGCGGCCAACTACGGTATTTCGCGCAAAGTCGGGGTCGTCTTCCAGAAAGGCGAACTGGCCGACACCGTAATGTTCACCCAAGCGGGCACCGTCACCGAACCGTCGCTCGCGTTCGCCAAACCCGCCGTAGCGCTATTGAAGGCGCCATCGCGAATCTTCGCACCCATCGACACCAACCTGCGGTACTGCATCGACGACGTGGAGGCTTCCGTCACCTACTACGATGCGGACGGAGTGCCCGGTGAACCCGTACCCGTCGTGACGCGCGCCGAAAGCGAAGAGGGCGACGACAAGCCGCAGGCGCAACCCGTTACGCCCTGGATTTCCGAGGTCGCCATCACGCACGAGGGCGTGTCGTTCGCCGTCGAGGGCAACGAGGCCGGCTCCACGCGCCTGGCCGACCTGACCCTCTTCATCGAAGACGCCGAGGGCACAGCCACCACCTCGGTGCTGAGCATCTCGCAGGGAATCGCCGAGCCTTCGCTCAAACTGGACAGCTCCGTCGAGACCTACGAGGGTTATGCACAACAGTGCACGATTCCGGCCACGACAAATAATCTCGTACCCTACGCCGACCAAATCGTCTACGATATCACCTACGATACCCCCGTCGAGGAGGGCAACGAGTGGCTGTCGGAACCCATGCTCACGGACGAGGGGCTGACCTTCTCGCTGACTCAGAACGACAGCTCGGAAGCCCGTTCCGCCACGCTCAACCTCAGTTACGCCGACGCATTGGGCGCCTCCGTTTCGGCAGTCTGCAAAATCACCCAGAAAGCCTATCCCACCGCCGTCGACTTCGCGACCGTACGCGGAATGACCCCGGGCGAAATCTCGCTGGCGGGCTATATCGAGGGATTCGTGGTCAGCGACCCGGCCAGCAAGAACATCGTTTCGAGCCCCCAGACCGGACAGTATGCGTTCGACCGCACCGAGAACGACCGCACGGTCTACCTCGAATCGACGGACGGCCGCTACGGTTTCTGCCTGAAATTCGCAACCGAAGACGACAACACGCTGGAACGTTTCTCGAAGGTGCGGCTCTCGCTCGACGGCGCCATCCTCGAAAAGAAGGCCGTCCCCGAATGCTACACCATCACGGGACTGACGGCGGCCAACATTTTGGATACATCGACACCCGACGAATTCAAGATTCCCGTCAAGACCAAACGTATCGCCGAACTCACCGACGACGACATCTTCACGCTGGTCTCGGTACCCGACCTGGAAATCATGTGCAAGGACGGCGCCTACACCAACTGCACCGACGGTTACTCGCTCAAAGACGACGTGAACCCAATCGGCGCCACCGCACCGCGCTGGGACGTCGCACCGCTGATGTGCTACGACAAGACGGGCGAAGTAATCCACATGCTGACCAATGCGGCCGTACCCTGGCGCCGTTTCAGCTCGGGACGCGATCTGGAATTCTATTCGGTCGTAGCCCAAGGTTCGGGTACGTTCCGGGGTATCGTCGTGGCCGACGACGTGGCGCCCGTCCGTTTCGGCGACCTCGGCCGCTACCAGCTGCGCGCCATGACTCAGGGAGAGATCGCCCTGACCGAAGAGCCGTTCTCGAAGACCATCGTCGAGTGGAACTGGAACGACCGCCAGAACGACCTCACACCGGAAATCGGAGAGGGCGAGATCGACAAGTACGACGCCACGCAGGCCGGGTCACCGGATTTCAACAATGTCGTCTGCTCGGGCAACGGCGGCGGAACTTCCGAACAGAAGGGACTGGTGCCCAATGGCAGCGTCGTACTCTCGCGCCAGTGGTGGGATTTCGACAAGGACGAAGGCAAATATTTCGACATCTCGTTCTCGACGCAGGGCATCACCGGATCGAACCTGATTTTCGGCATCGTTTGGGGACACGGAAACATGAACAACACCTCGTTGACCGGCCCTGCGCACTGGAATCTGCTCTACTCCGTCGACGGAGGCACGACGTTCCGGCCCGTTCCCGACTGCCCGATCATCAAGAAGCGTTCGATCGTATGGTGGAGCGGGACATCGCAGGACTCGACGCCGGGCTACACCGAGCATCTGCGCCGGCTGCCGGCCGATTGCTTCGGCAAGGAGAAGGTGGTGTTGCGCCTGCAAGTAGCCGACAAGGTGACCGACATCGCCCCGAGCAGCAGCGCTTCGACCTATCCGACGAATCTGGGCATCGAAAAAGGCACGCTCACGCCGGAGATCACGGCCGCCAACTGTCAGGTTCGAATCGGTACGCTCACGATACGTTACAACTAAACGCATTTCGGTCGGGCGGCGGACGACAGCCGGCCGCCTGACCGGATAAACAACAACGACAAAACCGAAACAACATGAACTTTCGCAAATCGATATTCAAGTTTTGGAGCATCGCCGCTGCGGTCGGAATCGCAGCTGCCTGCACCAATGTCGACGCCGAGGACATCGACCTCGTCAAACTGGGCGCATTGGAAAAAGAGTTCATCGTCGAGGCCGATGCGAACTCGTTCGACATCGACATCTACACCAACGGCGCATACCATATCGAACGGATAAACGAATCCGACTGGCTGAGCCTCGCGTGCGGCGAGACGACGGACGGCAAGGCCACAATCACGGCCGAATGCGAATTCAACGAGGATTTCAAACGCAAGGCGGGCATCGTCCTCTGCTCCGACGTGGATTCGCGGCGCGACACGCTCTACATCAAGCAGAAGGCGCTCATCGACGCGCGCATCGCATTCGCGAATTCGTCGATCATCGTCCCCGGGGCCGGCGGCGAGAACAAGTCGGTCATCGAGACCAACGTTCCCTTCTCCGACATTACGGTGGAGACCGAATACTCCGATCCCGAGAATACGGACTGGATCCAGGAGATCGAGATCGTCGACGCCGAAAGCGAGGAGCGCGAGCTGGTCATCACGCTCGACGCCAACCCCGCCGAAGAGGTTCCGCGCTCGGCCGCCGTGTCGCTCTCATTCACCGACGGGTGGGACGAGACCGTCTCCGTCGAGTTCAATCTGCTGCAACGCACGGCCAAAGAGACGCTCGGCCGCAACATCACTTTCGAGGAGTTCCGCCAAAACTACGCCCTCAACAAGAAGATCGAAGACTACGTCATCATCGAAGGCATCGTCGTGAGCAACCCCGACAACCGCAATGCGGGCGAGAACACCCAACTTACCACCTCGACAATCGACTACACCGTTTCGGAACGGACCCTCTACCTCGAATCGAAGGACGGCCGCTACGGCATCGCGATTCTCACCAACGAGGTCGAGGACAACATCTTCGACCAGTACGACCACGTGCAGCTCCTCATTCAAGGCGCCACCGGCAACCTGGTCGAGAATCCCGACCGCTACGAATTGGAGGGCGTCACCAAGTCGATGGTCATTTCGCGCACCGCCGGTTCGGCCTCCGACGTTCCCGTCAAGGAGAAACACATGAACGAGCTGACCGACGACGACATCTACACCTACGTGACACTCAAAGAGGTCGAGTTCCCCGTACGCAAAGGTTCGATCACGCCGGTCAACGAAGGGTACGCAATCGGCACGAACGCACACCGTATCAGCAAATACCCGCTGCTCGTGCGCGACATCAACGGCGACGCCATGTACATGATGACCAATACCAACTGCGCATACCGCAGCGACGGCACACGGCTGCCCTACGGTTCGGGCGACATTTCGGGCGTAATCGTCCACGAACGTTTCTCGCGTTTCGAATGGCGCAACGGAGCCGACCCTGCCGAAATGACGGATGATCCGACGCTCGGCTACATCGGCCGCTATCAAATCCGCCACCAGAATAAGGAGGACATCTGGGGCAAGATGCAGAACAGCGTGGAAGACAGCTTCTCGGCACTGCTGACCGAATATCGTTATTGGAACCCCGACACGGAGAACGAGGTGCAGAAACCCACCTACGGCACGAACGGCTGGCTGACGCACACCTATCAGGAAAAGTATTCGGGTTCGGCCTCCAAGGAGTACCTGCAAGCCACCTACAAGCAGCACATGGTGGGCGGCGGCACGTACGAATACTTAGGGCCCGTCGGCAACAGCGCGAACAACCTCTTCGGCGCCAACTACGGCAACAAGAACGGTATCGGCATCGTAATCGACCCCTCGAAGGAGAGCTGGAATCCGAAGATGGACGCCTTCATCAGCCGCAATCCCGACGGAACGATCGAGTGGTGCGGCCCATATGCCTCCGACCAATACGCAGCCAGCGGTTCGGGAGGCTGGCCCGGAAACGACGCAATACCGACGAGCTCCCAGCAAATCAACTACAACGGCAGTACGTCGATGCGCGGCAAGGCCAACGTAAGCGGCAACTGTTACACCGCCTTCTCCAACCACTACTGGTGGGACGACGACACGGGACGGTTCTACGCATGGCTGATCAACTTCTCGACCGAGGGCATTTCGACCTCGCACATCTCGATGCAAATCTCCGTGATGAACACGCAGCAGACCTTCTATTCGCCCCGCTACTGGTGCGCCGAGTGGGCGCTCACCGACTCGCAGGCGCCCGAAGACGACTCGCAATGGAATCTCATCGGCGAATACACGGTGCCCGACGTCTCCGTCTGGTCGAATACGCTCTACTCGTCGATCGTGGCCTACAAGTACATCGACTTCGAACTGCCGCAGGAAATCCTCGGCCACCCGGACGTCTACATCCGTCTGCGTCCGACGAGCGACCTTTGCAGCGACGGCGGCGATTATGCCAACGCCCGCCTGAACGGAAGCGCTGCCGGAGCGGCTTTGGCCTCCCAGCATGCAAGCAGCCTCGAGTATTTCGCGATTCGTTACAATAAATAACCGCTGTATCCGATAACCGGCCGAGGGCCGGCAAGCAACGGAACGTCCGGGCTTGTCGGCCCTCTTTTCGAATACATCCGAAACGATGAAGCTGAAAATCAAGCTATTTCTGACAGCATTGCCGTATCTCGCCGTCGCGCGCCGACATCGGTATCGTGCCTCGCCCGCTTTCGGCCGCGGAAGGCAGGGGGGGGGCGATCACGGAGCGCACGGTCGTCGCATCGCCCGAAACGCTGCGGCAGGAAAAAATAAGGTTTCGGAATCGCGCAGTCACGTATCGCAATCCCTGTTTCGTTCCGGCGGACCGGGAGGAGGCACCGCGAGCCGTCAGAGACAGTCCCGCTTCACAAGCGGGACAAATTGCGACACGGGAAGACCTGAATCCGCACCTTCTGACGAAAACCGCCTGCCGAACCCTCCGGCGCGAACTCTCCGCACGAACCGCTCCCGTTCTCGTTTTTATTTCCTATCTTTGGCGGTGAAAACGACCTCGCTTTCGGCGGCCGGACAGGAACGACCGGTTCCGCATCATGCGGCCGCCTTCAAAACTGTGACCCGGCATGGACAATCTGAACCAAGACCTGACATCGCTGCTCCGCCGCGCGGGGCTGGACAACTCCGGCGGAGAGTGGGGCTCGCGCATCCTGCTCGTCGCAGGCATCGTCCTCATCTGCTACCTCGCGGTGAAATTGTTCCGGCATCTGGTGACACCTGCCCTGCAACGCATCAGCGCCCAGACCCGGACGATGTGGGACGACCATCTATTCGACGACAAAGTCCTGCACGCCGCCTGCCGTCTGATTCCGCCCGTCCTCCTATATCTGCTGCTGCCGCTGGCCTTCGGCGACGACCCCTCGCTGCTGAAACTGCTGCACAAAGGCTGCTCGATTTACCTCATCGTCGTGACGATCGCCCTGCTAAACACCTTTCTCAGCGCGCTCTACGACATTTCGAACAAACACGAAACGCTACGCGACCGGCCGTTGAAAGGCATCTACCAGATGCTCAAACTCGTGACCGTCAGCGTCGGCATCGTGTTGATCATCGGGATTCTCATCGACCGGAACGCCACGAGCATTCTGGCCGGACTGGGTGCATCGGCCGCCGTGCTGATGCTGATTTTCAAGGACAGCATACTGGGGCTCGTCGCCGGCGTTCAACTCTCGGCCAACGACATGCTGAGACCGGGAGACTGGATAACGATGAGTAAATACGGTGCCGACGGGTATGTAATCGAGGTGACGCTGACGACGGTCAAGGTGCAGAATTTCGACAAGACGATTACGACGATTCCGCCCTATGCGCTGGTCAGCGACTCGTTCCAGAACTGGCGGGGCATGCGCGAATGCGGCGGACGGCGCATCAAGCGCTCGGTCTTCATCGACGCCCGCACGATTCGCCGGTGCACGCCGGAAGAGACGGCGCGGCTCCGCGAAAAGGGGTATCTTGCGGCCGATACATCGCAGGAAATCGTCAACCTGCAAGCGCTGCGGGAGTATCTCGCGAATTACCTGCGCAACTGCCCCGACGTGCGCAGCGACCTGATGTTGATGGTACGCACGCTCCAACCCACGTCCGAAGGCGTGCCTTTGGAGTTCTACTGCTTCACGCGCCACTTCGAATGGATTCCCTACGAAGCGTTCCAGAGCGAACTTACCGACCGTGTGCTCACCCTTCTGCCGGAGTTCGGCTTGCAGGCGTTCCAGCGGCCTGCGGGCACCGATCTGCATGAACGGCACTGACGGCATTCGGACACAGGAGGAATGTCTGTTTTCCGACGCAAAACGCGCGCTTTTTCCCCGAAGGAGCGTATCCCTGCAACGGTTTTCCCGGAAAAGGTGCGCGAAATACCACGAAATACGCTTTGCCTGCGTGCGTTCCTGCCGTCGCACGGCGCGAACGTCAGCGGAAGACGGCCCGACGAAGGACGGCGAGGGCAGAAGGCCGTCTCCACCCTATCGGATATTATGCCTCCGCACTGAGACACATGCTGACATAGCGCACGACGACGGGATAAAAGCGCATGTATGCCGATGCATGCGCCGAATCGGGATTGCGACGGCAAGGCGCCCCCTGCTCCGAATACACCGCCGCAAGGGAACGAAAAGGGGCAGAGTTGTGAAAACTCTGCCCCGAATCGTCCTCCGTCGCGACGGAGGAGAGACGATCCCCGCTATTTGAGAATCTTGTAGGTCACCTTACCGCTCTTCACGGCCCAGGGATAAGCCACCTCGACGTTGACCGTCACGTCGACATCCTTCTGCAACGAGAGGTTGTTGAGATTCGAGAAGGTGATCCGACCGGTCGTCTCGTCGACAGTTACACGGTCGCCGAGTGCCGCCGAAGCGTCGAATCCGTTGTCGGCATAGGTCACCGAGAAGCTGACGATGCGGATCGCTTCCAGTCCGAAGACTTTGTCGCTGTTGGGACGGACACCCTCAGCGAAACCGTTGGTGTCGTCGCCCGTGATCCACGGATCGGCCAGCGTCGCATCGTGATCGATCAGCTCGAAGCCCTTCATATCGTCGGCGTCGCGCATATCGCGCAGCGAAAGTACCTCGCAGATATTCTTCGTATAGGTCGCTTCGGCCGTGCGGGTCGGGATTTCGACGGTCTCCGACTGCGTGAACGAGCGGATCGGGTCGAACTTGTTGACCTCATACGACGTATAGTCGTTCACGGCCGTGAAGGCGTTGCCGATGACGATGCCGTCGATCGAAAGCGTACCGACGACGGGCACGGATTCGTTGCGGCCGTAATACGAGAGTTTGTTACCGGCGATCTCGATGCCGTCGTGAGCGGGAGCCGTCGCGGGAATCTCGTAAGCGAAGACGAGTTTCTGTGCAGCGATCTCATCGTCCGATACCGGTACCCATACGCCCTGCGCATCCTTCTTGACGATCGTGAAGGCGGATTCCAGATCGATGTCGGCTACCGAGAAGCCCGTGAGCGCACTCGATCCGAAACTCGGCGACCAGAGCCCCTTCACATCCGACTGCCACTTGCCATCCGCGTTGTAGACCCATGCGTCGACGTGCTGCGCGGCATAGGCGGGAATCTCGACCCTGGCCTCGCCCTTGACATAGATCGGCAGGCCGTAGTTGGGAACGAGCTTTGTCTCGAAGGCGAATACGTCGGCGTCGGTCTCCACATCGGCACGATTGACCTGCATGTGGGAGGTCATCTTGCCGTCGTTGGCCACGGCGATGCGGGTGATCGTCGCAGGATTCGAACCGTCGAGGAAGCAGTAATTCTTCTCCAACGTCCGGTCGCCGCAGACAGCCTTATAGAATGCGTTCGCACTGTTGGGCGAGCCTCCATAGTAAGGACGGGTAAGCGACGTAGCCAGTTCGGCGGCATCCGTGAAGTGATCCTTCACCTGCTCGAAGAGTTCGCCGACAACGGAGGTATCCTCGGCTACGAACAGCTCCTCGGTGGCATCGTATGCGAGCGTAGCGGCGGGAAGCGTAACCTCGATCTTCTCGGGCAGTGCGACGAACTCGGCCTCGAAGGCGATCGTCACCTGTACGTTCTCGAACTCGCTCGACGCTTCGACGGCATAACGCTTGCCGAAGGTGTATCCCGAAACGCGCAGCGTATAGCCCTCGTCGGCATCGTAAGCCACGGGAACCACCTTCACATTGTCGTCGACGGTCTCGGTCGGCTTGCCCTCCGCGTCGAGCTCGACGGCCTTCACCACGGCGCTGCCGCCCTGGTTCCAGTAGGTCACGATGTTCTCGGGCGTGATGTCCTGAGGAAGCGTCGACTCGGTTACTTTGAGCGTGAATTCGCGCTCGGAACCTTCGTACTCGCCGCCGGCTTCGTAGACCGTCCGGAAATCGGAGTAGTTCCAGACGTACTTCAACAGGTCGAGCGTTACGCCGCGCTTGGTCTTGACAATCGTCACACGGCTGTTGAAGGTCGGGTTCAGCGCATCGTAGGCGGCAGCGACCGTATAGGCGTGCTCGGTGAGCAGGTAGTTGTTGCGCGTCGACTTGTCGGCGGCGATCAGCTTGACCGTCTCGTCGCAGACTTCCTCCCCGCCGTTCGCAACTTCGAAGTTGCCCTTGTCAGCCGACTCCAACTCCGTGCCGTCGGCCTTGAATGCCTTGCTCGTGCAGGCCACGACGGGCGCTTCGAGCGAATAACCCATGTCGGCGAGCTGAGCCAGATCGTAGTAGGCTTCGCCGTCGGTAGCCCAGAGTTTGTAGCCCTTCATCAGTTCGACGACCATGTCGGTATCGTCGTAGGGAATCTCGTAGGCCACTTCGCCGTCCGCAGCGACGATCCGGTCGGCGTCGATCGAACCGTCCTCCTTGGCGGGAGCCAGCACGACGGCCTTCACGTCGGCGCGCGCCGGCACGAGGTTCACGTAATCCGAAACCACATTGGCCGAATAGTCGTTCCCGGCCTCCGCGTCGTAGGCTTTCTGTACGCGCAGCGCAATGCTGTACGAAACCTTACCCGTGAAGAAGTCGGGGGTGAAATCGGTGGGAAGCGCTGTCACGATGAAGCGGCCGTTGCCCGTCTCGTCGGCCTCGACCTTCTGAATATTCAGCGCAGGCACCGTAGCGCGCGTCTTCACCTGCTCCATTTCCAGCGAGAACATCTCGGGTTCGGCGGCATAGGCGGCCACGAGCTGTCCGGCAGCCTCGACGGGCGTAACGCGGAAGGTCATCTCCACCGTACCGTTCGCCAGCAGAACGGGCTCCTCGCCTTCGGGGGCATAGTAGAGCGCGTTGACCGACGCCTTGTGATCGTCGTAAGCCGGAACATAGACGAGACTCTGGATACGGCTCAGGAGCTGATCCACGTCCATGCGCAGGCCGTCGATGAGGTTTTTCAGATCCTGCATCGTCCCCTCGTACTCACCGGCGACACCGTTAATCGCATTGGCAATGGCCTGATCGATCGCGCCGTCGTTGGCGAGCGCCTTGCCGATGCAGTCCTCCACGCCCTTCGTGAAGGCGGCGTTCGACTCGTCGTATTTGATCTCGGCATTTTCGAGCGCTTCGAGCCGGCTCTTGATGTTGGCCAGCGAACCGTCGGCGTCGGGCTTGCCGTTGAGGGCATCGATCTGCTTCTGCAAATCCTGGATTTCGAGATCGAGCACATCCTTTTGGACGAAGTTATATTTCGCCAGGATCGGCTTCATCGCGTCGCCCAGCGAGTTCTTCATCGCCTCCTCGCTCTGGCGGATCGCCTCCTGTAAGACGGTCAGCGTCGGATAATCGGCCAGTTCGGCGTCGGTCACGTAACCTTCGAGCGTCGAAGCCAGCCCTTCGGCCGAAACGTAGTTGGCCTTGATCTGGTTGAGCAGCTGCGACAGACTCTCGACCGCCGCCTTGGTGGCGTAGGTCGCCTCGGCGTCGCTCTTGGTCAGGTAGTTCGCCAGCGAACCCTTCACGGCGTCGATTTCATCCTGCAAACTCGTGCGGGCGCTTTCGAGCGCCTCGATCCGCTTCTCCAGCTTGCTCTTATCGCTTTCGAGCGTCTCGATCTGTTTTTTCAGCGCTTCGACTTCCGATGCGGAGGCCGCCTTTCCCAACTCCTCCTGCAACTTTCCGATCTCTCCGGCCTGCGTCTCGGCTTTGCCCTGCAACGCCTCGATTTCGTCCTTCAAGCCCGAATCAACCCCGTCCAACCGGTCGACCGCATTTTGCAGAGACTGCATCTGCTTCTCCACGGAAGCGATCTGCCCCGTCGTCAGCTCGTCGATCCGGTTGTTCAGACTCGTGATGTCGTCATCGTAGTCCTTGCAACCGACTCCGGCTACCACCGTTCCGACAAGGAACAGCGATAGGAGTCTACCTAAGAATTGTCTTTTCATAATGAAGAAATTAAAGATGTTTTGAAATGGTTTGAACTTCGTGTCTTTTCGGTATTTATTTACTGATTCTTATATAGTTGTCATCCCTTATCGGCAGGATTTCATGCCTCCCTCCGTCGAATGATTGGTATCATATATGATACGCATGATGCAAAGATATATGAAAATCTTTGCAATACAAAACTTTTCGTAAAATTTTTCGGGATGCCAATCGACTATACAGAACAGATAAAACTTATCGCTCTAAAAATCAGAACACTAAGAAAGGCTCGAAAGCTCACGGTACAGGAATTGGCCTACCGCTGCGACATCGAACGTTCGAACCTGAGCCGTATCGAAACGGGCCGTTCAAATCCCACGGTCAAAACACTTTGCATCATCTGCAACGCACTCGACGTACCGCTTCGGGCACTGATCGAATAAACGCTGCCCGCCGCCCCGTCTCCATTGCGTCGTTCCGTCCCTCCCGCTTCGTCCGGAAGGGACGAATCCCAAACTTATCCTGTACTTCGAGGGCCGGAAAAGCCTCCGATCCGCCGGACTATATAAATAATAAGTAGTATCCTTCCGGATTCCGTCCCCCACGGGAGCGTCGGCGGCGTCACTGTCGGCGGGCCGCTCCCGTCGGCTGCGGTTATGTCCGCGCATTGTCCGCAGCGCCGATCCTGCCACGGAGCGCCTTTTCGGACAATCCGTGCGGCGATCCGAAACGGCAACTTCCTGCAAACAAGATCGTACAATTTATTATTTACTTATACAATATTATATTTCATCCACCAACAAACGTTGCTTTGCTTGTTTCGGCCGGCCGGTTTTCGGAACTTTATATTGATTAACCCGCTAACGAATCATCGTATGAAAGTGACCAAAGAACGACTCAGCTATCTCAAACAGGCGCAATACGTCCAACGCCTCGCCGAACCCTACATCCGCAAAGGGAAGCTCCCGCTATGGAAAATCCATACCAAATTCGTGATCGAAGAGGCTCCCGTCAGTCTGAACACGTTCCGCAAAATGCTGAAAGAAGACGTTTCACATCTCAATGAGAAGATCGAAATCTATCGCAAACAGATGGAGGAGCAGCACGACCGGGAGGTGGAGAAGAAACGGCGCAAACGTATCAGAAGCAAATAACCGGCCCGCAGCCCCGCCACACCAGCTGGCGCCGGTGCGGGCCGTTCCGGCCGCCGTGCCTCCCGTGCTGCGGCACGGAAACTCATTCCCCCGAAGCCGGAAACGCCGCCGCACAGGCACCTGCAAACGGGTCGGGAGACCCGCAAACGGAATACCCCCGCCGGAAACATTTCCGGCGGGGGTAATGCAAGGATCGGACTCGTCCGAACGTCCCCGTATACACGTCGCACGCCGAACGGGCCTGCGACGGAACGGACGTTATTTATACTTGATCCACGGCGCGTTCTTGTCGAGCCAGTTCTTGACCTCGACCGCACGGTCGCTGTTGAGCGCATCGGCACCCAGATAGGCACCCCGCATGAACTCTTCGGGCGACTGACCGGGCCACAGCGAGACATAGAGTCCGGCCTTGTGCGCCAGATCGACCATCGCCTTCGACGTGCCCTCGATGCGGCAGCCCAACCGTTTGATGCCCATGTCGATCGCTTCGAGGATCGTCTCCTCGCAGATCGGCTTCGAAATAATCAGCAGCAGATCGACGTCGGGGTGGAGCAAACGCATCATTTTCAGCGCACGTTTGTCACTCGACGTGAACAGATAGAGCGAGTTGGCGGGTTTCTTGGCCATCACCGTGTTGTACACCTTCTCGCAGTACTCGCGCAGCCGCTCTTCGGGATAACTCTCGACCGGCTTCGTCTTCATTTCGAACTCGATGTATACGTTGTCCTTGTCGGCGAAGAAGTCCACCAGCTCGGGCAGGAAGATCAGGTCGTTGCCCTGGTTGGTCTTGACCTTGCGGATCTCGTCGGCCGTCATCGTCTCCACCACGCGCTTGCAGGGCGTCAGACGTGCCAGCGTCTCGTCGTGCGAGATCACCAGCTCGCCGTCGCGGGTCATGCGGATGTCGGTCTCGAAACCGCGCAGACCCGCATCGTAGGAGGCCTTGAAGGCCGGCAGCGTGTTTTCGTCGTACTCGAAACGGCTGCCCCGATGGGCGAAGAGCTGGATGACCTGCTCCTGCGCCAGCGCCTCGGCGGCACCGGTGAGCGCCAATGCGCAGACACCCAGTTTCAAAAAGAAGTTTTTCATAAGCTTATAAGGTTTTAGTTGGTTTCGGCGGCGTCGTGCTCATATCCGTCGCTCTTGGTGTTCCACATCGACAGCAGCACCAGGAATCCGAGCACGGCCATGGCGATCATCGTGATGAAGACCCAGCGCCAGCCGAAGTGGTCGGAGATGAAGCCGAAGCCCCAGCCCGAAACGACGACACTGACGTAGCTCACCATACCCACCACGCCGTTGGCCGTCGAAGCGGCCTTCTTCGTGGCGTGGTTCGACGCGATGACGCCGATGAGCGCCTGCGGGCCGTAGATGAAGAATCCCGCCACGGCAAGCATCATCAGCAGCACGACAGGATCGGTCGACTCCGGCAGGGCGAAGAAGAGCGAGATGAAGAGGATCACGCCCGCCATGCAGAAGACGCAGGTGCGCTGTGCGCGGCCCCCGAAGAATTTGTCGGAGATCCAACCCGCGAGCAGCATGCCCGTGATACCGCACACTTCGAAGATGGCGACCGTCCAGCCGGCCATGCTCGACGAGAGGCCGCGCGACTCCTGCAAGAAGGTCGGGCCCCAGTCGAGCACGGCGAAACGCACGATATAGACGAAGAAGTCGGCCACGGCCAACCCCCAGATCATGGGATTGAGGAAGACCTTCTTGCGCAGGAACGCCTTGAACTCCTCCGACGAATCGTGCTCGTCGAGCTGCGTCTTGGTACCCTCCAATTCGGGCAGGCCGACCGACTTGGGCGTATCGCGCAACGTAACGATGATGAAGATCACGCCCAGCACCGCGATGGCAGCCGGAACCCAGAACGTCCACTGCCATGCGCCGACATGCTGCAACGCGTTGGTGACATAGGCTTCGGCCGAAGCGGCGTCCATCTTTTCGGTGATGCTCGCCGTATTCTCCACGACGCGCTGCCGCATCTCCGGATCGCCCGTCATATCCGTACCCGTGTGGCCCATCAGATACCCGCACAAGATCGCGATGATGAAGGCGCCGATCGAGTGCGAAGCGTTCCAGATCGACATCTTGGTCGCCAGCTCCTTGGGCGGAACCCAATGCGTGATCAGGCGGTTGCACGGCGGGAAGCCGCACCCCTGGAACATGTTGTTCAGAATCAGCAGCACGCCGAACAGGACGACCAGCGTATGGATGAACGTCGTCCCGTAGGTCTGCCCCGTAATCCATGCGCAGATGATCGCACCGCAGCCGAAAATGAAGTTGATGACCGAACACACCGACAGGCCCGTCACCATGTGCCAGCGGCCGTTGGTGCGGTCCGCCAGTACGCCGTTGACGAATTTCGACACGCCGTAGATCAGCCCGACGAGGGTCATGATGACGCCGAAGGTCGTTTTCGAGATGCCGTACTCGGCCGTAAGACCGGGAATGGCGAAAGAGAAGTTCTTGCGAACGAAATAAAAAATGGCGTAACCGATCATCGTTCCGATGATCGTCCGCCACTGCCAATATTTGAATCGTTTGGTCTGTTCCGCAGTCATAAGGCTCGTCGATTATGCGATTTCCCAAGCTCCGCCCTTGCCGAAGACGCGGGCGACCAATTCATCGTAAATCCGTGCGCGTTTAGCCAGATCGAGCAGATTGATGCGCCAGCGCAACAACTGCGTGAAATCGACCATGCTGCGCAACTGCTCGCGCGAAACACCGATCTGCGAAGGATCGGTCGGCGCACCCGCGGCGGCGAACAGCGCACGCATCTTCTCGAACGGATAGCACTGCGCCTGCAACCGTGCCTTGAAGGCGGGCCAGTTCTCCTTGACTCGCGTGAGTTGTACGCGAACCGTCTCGGCATCGTTCCACTTCTTCGTGATCTCGGTATAACCCAGCTCCGGCACGGGGAAATCGCGGAACAGATCGAGCGCACGCCGCTGCTCCGCTTCGAGCGAGGGCCATGCGGCCACGCAGGCGTCGACGTCGAGCGTCGAGAGATCCATCTTGAAGAACTCGTCGAAGAAGGCGCACATCGTGAGCGTACCGATCGCCACCTGGAAACCGTGCGACTGGAACTTGCCGTTGTAGCGATGGTGCGTCATGTCGAGCACGTGGCTGAACAGGTGTTCGGTGCACGACGCCGGACGGCTCGACTTGGCCACCTGCATCGCGATGCCGCTCAGCGTCAGACCGGCGAAGAGCGAAGCGATCGCTTCGGGTTTGCCGGCCGCCACCCCTTCGGGATCGGCGAGCATCGCATCCAGATCGTTCATGAAGATGTTCCACGCAGCGGGAATGATCGGCTCCGTACCGAACAGGTCGGCGATCATCCACTCGGCGCCGGCGGGTATCTTGGCCGCCAGATCGGCATAACCCGCCGCTGTCATCTCTTTCGGCGCGGCGGCCAGCACGCCCACGTCGGCCAGAATCACCAGCGGCGCATGGGTTTCGATATTGAGTTTGGCGCCGTCGCGCGACACCACTGCGCCCGACGACGAATAACCGTCGACCGAAGCGGCCGTAGCCACGCAAAGATAGGACTGACCGTGGTGGAACGACGCGAGTTTGCACAAGTCGTTGATGACGCCCGACCCGACGGCGACGGCGACGGCCCCCGTGCGGTCGAGCATCTCGTCGATCCGCTCCACATAGGGCCAGTCGGCATGAAACTCCTCCTCTTCAATAAGGAAACGCTCGCAGGGAATTCCCGCCTCGCGCATGGATGCGTCGACGGCTTCGCCGGCGGCTTTCCATGTATTGTTATCGGCGACGATGACGGCCTTCCGATTCGGAAAATACTCCTTAAAAAGAGCCGGAGCACGGTGAAGAACACCCTCGCCGAGTTCGAATGCTTTCGTATCGGTTGCGATTTTTAAAGCATCGAGAATACATTGCGTATTGTTCATTCGATTTAAGAGTTAGTAAGTTACTATTCCAAGACACAAAGTTACAAAAACCGCGTGGAATAGCAAGCTTTTAGCGTTATTTTTCCGACATTTATTTCCGGAAAGCCCCGTCCATCCTCCGGAAAGGCCGGCTGCGTTCATCTTTCGGCGGATTTATCGGAAACGATAATACCCGCACGCCCCTTTCGAAAATCGAAATAAATCGTAAATATACACTACTGAATTTCGAATCGGTTCCGATTCTGCAAATCCACATCCGGTCGGCCCGTACCGGAAGCACATGGCGGGACGGGAGAAATCGCGGCGGAATCCGCCCCGCCGTCAGATGCTCTCCGCAGTTCCGTTCTCTTCCACACGCCGCCGCCTGTCCGCACTGCGATCTCTCTGTCCATACCCAAGCGGACGCGGAAGCCCTTCCTCCGAGCCGTCACACCCCAAAGAGATGCGTGCCGAAGTCCCTGCCGAAACGAGACGCCGGACGCAACGCCCAACCACGCCGAGACCGCCGAACGCCGGCGTATTAAAGCGGATGCGTCCCGTGTCTCCGGTCGCGGAACGGTTCCGGACGGACGATGACCGCAACGCATTTTTTCCGCAAAATAGTAGCAACTTTAAAAGTTAAATTCTATTTTTGTAAAAGCATTCGAAAGAAAATAGAATTAAAACGAAATCGAATTCGATCGGAAGCGTACGGCAAACGCAGTCGGGAAACTCCGATAACCGCCTTGCGGACACGCAAGACCGTTGAAGGCCGGAAACGACAACCAGCAGACGCGACGGCAGATGCCGAAGCGGATTCCGGCCTGCCGGCACAAAAGACGTTATACCTAAATATATAAATAGATGAAAAATACGATGAAAGCGCTCAACCTCCATGCGGTCGGCGACCTGCGTTACGAGGATGTGCCCATGCCCGTGCGTCAGGCGGGAGAGGTGTTGCTCAAAGTGCACGCCTGCGGAATCTGCGGAAGCGATCTGCCGCGCGTCTTTACCAAAGGAACCTACCATTTCCCGACGATTCCCGGCCACGAATTCGCCGGGGAGATCGTCGAAGCCGACGACCCGTCGCTCGTCGGCCGTCGTGCCGCAGTCTTCCCGCTGCTGCCGTGCCGAAAATGCGAAGCCTGCCAGGTGGGAGAATACGCACAGTGCAGCGATTACGACTACTACGGCTCGCGGCGCGACGGCGCTTTCGCCGAATACATCGCCGTGAAGGAGTGGAACCTGGTCTTCTTCGACGACTCGCTCTCCTACGAGGAGGCCGCGATGTGCGAACCGGCCGCCGTAGCGCTTCACGCCATCGGTCAGGCGTCGGTCGGCATCGGCGACACCGTCGCCGTGTTCGGTGCAGGCCCGATCGGCATCATGCTGGGCCTGTGGGCCCGAACCGCCGGCGCGTTCCGCGTCATCCTGTGCGACATCGATCCGACCAAAGTCGAATTCGCGCGCAAACAGGGATTCGACGCCGTGAACTCGCGCGAGACCGATCCGGTGGAGTATATCCGCACGCAGACCGGCGGCCGGGGCGCCGACGCCTGCATCGAAGGAGCCGGCGTGGCGCAAACGTGGGAGCAGGCCCTCAAAGCGGTCAAAAGTTTCGGTACGGTCGTCTCGATGGGCAACCCCGCCGGCGACATGACCCTCACCCAGAAAGGCTACTGGGAGATTCTGCGCAAGCAGCTCACGCTGAAAGGGACGTGGAACAGCAGCTACAACGACGTCCGCAACGAATGGCGCACGGCGCTCGCGGCCATCGCGTCGCACCGCATCGACGTGCGTCCGCTCATCTCGCACCGCTTCCCGCTCTCGGAGGCAGACAAGGCGTTCGGCGTCATGCGTGAGCGCAAGGAGTTCTTCAACAAAGTAATGTTCATCAACCGATAGTATCACCGGCAGGGAGGTCGCAGCCCCCTTTCCGACCGCAGGAGGCGGACAACACTTCCGCAGGAAGCGGTCTCCGGCCGCCCCCGTCTGACGAAACCCGGCACCATCAACACCCAACGATTATGGCAAAAACCGAAAAACTGTTGCAACGCATCGCGGAGCTGGAACGCGAAACCGGCATCCGTCGCACCCTCTTCGCCGCCTGTCCCAATTCGACGGCGGTCATCAAGGCCGCCTTCCGTGCCGCCAAGCGCAACAACGCGCCGATCTATTTCGCCGCGACACTCAATCAGATCGACTGCGACGGCGGGTACACGGAGATGCGGCCCGACGAGTTCGTGAAGCTCGTGCGCATGGAGGCCGCCGCCGTCAACTTCGACGGAATCTATATCGTGGCCATCGACCACGGCGGTCCGTGGCTCAAAGACAAGCAGCGCACCGAGAAGTGGTCGACCGAGGCCGCGATGGACGGGGTGAAGCGCTCGTTCGAAGCGGCGCTGCTGGCGGGGTACGATCTGATCCACGTCGATCCGACGGTGGACATCAACGTACCGGCCGGCCAGACGATCGACATCCGTCTCGTGGCCGCCCGCACGGTGGAGCTGATCCGGCACTGCGAAACCTTCCGCCGTGCGAAGGGGCTGCCCGAAATCTCCTACGAGGTGGGAACCGAGGAGGTGCACGGCGGTCTGGCCGACGAACGGACGTTCGACACCTTCATCGCCGAACTCAAAGCAGGACTGGCGCGCGAAGGGCTCTCCGACGTATGGCCCTGTTTCATCGTGGGCAAGGTGGGAACCGACCTCCACACGACCCTCTTCGACACGGAGGTAGCCCGCAGCCTCACGGCGAAAGTCCGTCCGCTGGGCAGCTACATCAAGGGACACTACACCGACGGCGTAAGCAACCCGCAGGACTACCCGCTGTGCGGCATGGGCGCCGCCAACGTCGGCCCGGAGTTCACGATGAGCGAATACGACGGATTGGCCGAACTGGAACGTACCGAACAGAAGCTCCTGGCCGAAGGACGTATCGCCATGCGTTCGCGCATCACCGAGACACTCGAACGACTGGTCGAAGCGTCGGGCCGCTGGAAGAAGTGGCTGCTGCCCGCCGAGGAAGGATCGGCATTCGGCGCACTGAGCGCCGAGCGCCGCACGTGGCTCGTCAAGACCGGCTGCCGCTACATCTGGCAGGAACCCGAAGCGCTCGTAGCGCGCCAACGGCTCTACGACAACCTGCGCCGTGTGGGAATGGACCCCGAAGAGGTGGTACTCGGCCGCATCGAACACGATATGGACAAGTATTTCTACGCATTCAATCTGGTCGACCTTAACAACCTGCTGTAATGAACGTAAAAGAACTGTTGAAAAAATGCCAGCGCGACCGGACGGCCGTGCTGGCGACCAATTTCTATAACTTCGAGACCCTCACGGCCGTCATGCAGGCTGCGCAGCGAATGCAGGCTCCCGTGCTGTTGCAGCTCACGCGCAGCTCGATCGACTATATGGGGCTCGAACAGGCCGTCGGAATGGGCCGCAGGGCGATCGCCGACTACGGCGTCGAAGGGTGGATTCATCTCGACCACGGCGGATCGGTCGAACTGGTCGAGCGGTGTCTCGATGCAGGATTCGACTCGGTGATGATCGATGCCAGCGAACGTCCGTTCGACGAGAACGTCTCGACGACCCGGCGGGTCGTCGAACTGGCACGCTCCTACGGCGTGAACGTCGAAGCGGAGCTGGGCTACGTCGCCAAACTGGGACAGGCGCAGGGCGGCGGCTTCACCACGCCCGAAGAGGCTGCACGATTCGTCGAAGCGACCGGCGTCGATGCGCTGGCCGTGGCGATCGGTTCGGCCCACGGCTTCTACAAGCAGGCTCCGCGGCTCGACATCGAACGGCTGGCGCAGATCCATGCGGCGACCGACGCGGCGCTGGTGCTGCACGGCAGTTCGGGCATCCCCCACGACATGGTGCGCGAAGCGATCGCCAACGGCATCGTCAAGGTCAACCTCGCCACCGAGATCAAGGACAACTTCATGCGCGCGCTCAAAGGCGTACTGCTCGAAAGCGAGGAGATCGACCTGCGAAAGGTTTTCCCAAAAGCCGTGGCGCCGGTCGTGGAGCTGCTTTGCGAAAAATACCGCATGGTCGGTAGCAACAAGGTGAAATAGACGGATAAAATTCGGGCGACGAACTGCTGAGCCGCTCTCTCGAACATCGCAATACCCCTGCCGGAATCCGGCAGGGGTTTATTTGTATTTTCCCGCCGCCCTCCGGCTGCCGTCCTGTTACACCGCGGGCTTCCCTGCGGCATAAAAAAAGCGGCGCACCCGCGATGGTGCGCCGCAATCGAAAAAAGAATTCAAGCTGCTAATGAGCGAAACCGGCATAATCGGTCTGCAAAGCACTCGCTTCGTAGACATTGGTTTTCTTGCTGCCAGGAATCGTCTGCGTAGCACGAACCACCCAATTCTCCTCCTTCGCGGGATCGCCGCTCGGAGCCTCAACTTTCCAGAAATGCTGGAAAGACTTATTCCATGTCGTCGTATTCTTACCGCATTCGTTGAAGAAGAACGATACGACACACATGTCTCTCGTACTTACGCGCGTCATCGGTGTCGACTGGCCATTCTGGACGAACTCGACTTTCCAATACGAAGGATCATCGTTCCAGATCGAAACAACGAAGCAATTCTTCAGCCCTGCGACACCGGGTGTATTGATATTACTGCTACCGCCAATGCCGCCGCCCGTCCATGTGTAGGAGTAATTCTTCGATCCCGTATAGGTCGCATTGCCATCGTATACACGAAGTTGATAGCTCTCGGACTGGTTGGTGGGTTTGGCTACCCAATTGTCAACGACATTGCCCTTGACCTCGTAGATGCTGTAACCGTTGGGGGCACCGTCGACATTCAGATTGCTCGACCACCAAGCGCCGCAGGCGCCGCCGTGAACATGCTCGTAAATAGGCAATCCGCTCTGGCACTTGTAGCCGGAGTGAATATAGTTCTGCGGATAATGCGTATGTCCGATCATGATATGCGCCTCCTTGAACTGAGTAAGCAATTGAAGTACCTCCGCATAATACTTATCCTCATTTACATTGGAACCGGTACCCGTACCGCCATTTCGGAAGGGGATATGCGCACAGAAGAAGACGATCTTGTCGGCTTTGTTCTCGACCAGATCCAAATCGGCTTTGAGCCAATTGTACTGCTGCTGCGAGAAACCCGCCTCATAAGTCCATGTGGACTGATTGGTAGTCGTACATACGACATTATCCATCACGACGATATGCGCTTTACCGCGATTGAACGAGTAGTCGACCGGGCCGAAACGCTGGATGTAATTCGTCTGAGCCGTATAGGTATTCGCCTGCGTCGCATCATGGTCGTGATTGCCCATGCAGTTGAAGATCGGCAGATAATCCGTCCCGATCTGCACGTTCGACATCGACTTTTTCATCGGATCCCACTGCACCGTATTGTCGAACGTAATATCGCCTAACGTAACGGCATAGGCGTTCGTCCACTTACCGTTCTCCTGCGCACTTTTGAGTGTGGATTTGATATCGGGAATCGTCTCCGTTTCCCAACGAGCCACGTCAGCATCCGTCTTACATTGCGGATCTCCGATAGCGACAAACGTAAAATTCTCCTCGACAGCAGGAAGCGGCTCCAATTTAAAATCGTTGCGATTCTCCTTGTAGCGCTGAATCGTAGAGGTCGAATAGAACAGCGGCAACTTGGAAGAAGGATCGAGAGCCACCTTATAGTTCGCCGGAGTAACGTAATAGACATTGCGGCAATAACGGTTCGCCACGAGTCGGTAGTTACCGTCAGCATCCGTAGTAGTAAACGTATAGCCGTCCGTCACGGGAACGCCGGCAATACCTTTCCCCGTCGTAGCATCCGAGATCTGACCGATGAGGACGGTCTCATTCCCTCCGCTGGGAGGCGTAGGATCCGGATCATCATCAGGATCGGAACTTGAACAAGCGGCTCCGCCCAGCAAAGCCACCGTCAAAAACAGATAATAAAACTTTCTTAACATATCAATCCCTTCTTATTTATGGATTTATTTCTAATCATTTATTTGGAACTTGCCCAACTATTTATTTAAGACGAGCAATCATTGGTTTCCCAACGATTGCTCATCCTATTCAGACATTTCAGACAAATTCTCTATTGCCCCCAACCGTAATTTTGACCCAAATTAGGATTCTTGTTCAACGCAGAAGTCGGAATCGGACGAATATACCGCTTTTCATCCCAGATCAATGCCTGATGGTAGATCAAATATCCATGATCGCCCCCTGAAATTGTCCAGTTATTATCGCTCGTATTGGTACCTACCATGTAGTTGTTATCGTTCGTTCCCGAAGAGGTGAAAGTGAACTTCTCGCCATTGAACTCGAAACCGTTCTTCACATCGTCGGCCGTCAGATACAGGCCCTTCCAACCATTCTGCTGTCCATCGCGATCAACGATCAAATTCGCACAATGCCAACGATAGAGGTCGTCGGCACGAAGACCTTCGAGTATCAACTCGGTCACACGCTCACGACGAATCTCCAAAATCGTATTCGACAGATTCGTAACAGCGGCTCCTTCGGCTTTGGCATAATAGCCTTTCAACCAAGTATCTTCTTTATAAGAAGCATCTTCGGGATAGATATTCGTCACGCCAGCACGGATACGCAAGGCGCCAACCGTCTTGTCCCAATCATCCTTCGACAGAGAACCGTTGTTGAGCTCAGCCTTGGCCTCGGCATAGTTCAGCAGAACTTCGCCATAACGCAAAATCGGAATCCAGTTATCATTACGTCCGTTGATATAATTCTCCTCCAGCTCCTGATTCCACTTCGTAAACATGTAACCCGTTACCGTCCACGTGAAACGCAACGGTTTGGGACCGGTCACACCGGCCATTGTCCACTGATGGCCGGGACACTGTACCGTTGCTGCCATACGAGGATCGCGATCGGTGAATTCGTCGTTGAGCGAAACCTCTCCGTTGTTGGTAATCGGTGTACCGTCTGTATTCAGATACATGTTCATCAACGTCTTCGTAGGAGATACTTTCTGACTGGCTGTCGCGGTATTGTACTGCAACGTCAAATCATGCCATACGTTCAACGATTCGCTGCTCAGATATTCACGATACCACAGCACCTCGGGAATCTGCGACAAGTCGGTCGAAACGAACAGCGAATGATAATCGTTGTACAAAGTACTTCCCGAATCCTTCATAACCTCTTCGGCGGCATCCACAGCAGCCTGAAGAAAATCATCGGCCGTTCCATACTGATTATTCCACGGTTGATTGGTAGATGGATTCACGCTGTGATATTTACGGAAGGTGCCTTCATACAGGCAGACACGCGACTTGAAAGCCAAAACCGCCCATTTCGTGATTTCGCTACCTTTGCAATCGTTTTCACCTACGGGGAAACAGTGCTCTCCCGCGAAATTCAGATCTTCCAACACTTTGCTCATCACATATTCGCGATCATCGCGACCGGCATAGAGCAACGCATCATCGATATCCAGCGGATGATCGATCCACGGAACATTTCCGAAACTCTGAACTTTGTCGTAATAAAAATAAGCACGCCAGAAACGAGCCACACCTTCGTAATGGTTGTAAACTTCCTCGCTCACATTCTCCTTAGCCCGTACCATGTCCCGCAACATGATATTGGCACGGCGGATGCCTCTCCAATTGCTGGCGGCCCAACCGGTCTGCTTGCTGGCATCCCACGCAGCTCCCGGTTTGTAATAATCCGTCGAAGACTTGCTGGCGGTCAGATCTGTATAGTTGTCTCCCATGCCGACCGTACTCGCAGAGGGACAATAGTTGTCAAGCATGCCCGTACAATAGAGTTTAAAATCCATCTCCCGGACAAAGAAGGCGTCTGCCGAGATTTGCGAGATAGGCTGTGCATCCAAAAAGTTCTCACAAGAGACTCCCGAATAGGCAATCGCTGCCGTTAATAATAATTTTACAATATTTTTCATATTTAGAATAGCATTAGAAAGTGACATTCAAACCGATCGTCCACGTCTTCAGCATCGGGTAACTATATCCTTCGCCGACACCGCTCAGACCACCGGTTGTAGTGTTGTAATCGCTATCGCCGGTCCCGATCACCTCGGGATCGAACATCTTGGTATGTTTGAAGATGGGCGAATGAGTGAAAATATTTTCACCCGATACATAAATCTTCAACCTTTCGATCCGAATCTTACGGGTCAACTCCTGCGGGAACGTGTAATCAACGGTGATGTTCTTGATACGCCAATACGAAGCATCCTGCAGATAGTAATCATTCTCGTATGTCAGAGGGCCGACATTACGATTGGCTGCATAGGCAACCTTACGTGTATAGTAGGCTCCCGGATTGGTTACGCGCCAGTTCTCGGTACTGTAATCCATAATGACCGCATCGGTCGTATGGACTTCCGGCAAATAACCGTAAGGACGGTTGTACATACCCCAGAAGAAACCGGACTCGGTACGGGGATACCAGTCGCGCTTGCCGACGCCCTGAATAAATACGCTCAAACCGATGCCGTTCCAATTCGCGCCCAGATTGATACCGTATTGATAACGAGGCATCGAATTACCGATGCGTTCCAAATCACCGGGATCGTCGAGCGTACCTTTGCCGACTCCGATCTTGCCGTCGCCGTTCAGATCGAGGAATTTCAAATCGCCGGCATAGGCACGGAAATTATTGCCGTTCTTATGGAAGGTATCCTGAGCCCAGTTGTTAGCCTCCTCGTTGGTCAGGAAATAACCGTCGGTACGGAAACCCCATATTTCGCCAAGCTCTTTGCCGTCGTAATAATTATAAATGTTACCGTCGATATTGTAAAAATCCTTCACCCACGTACGGCTGTCCCAAACACTGACTTTTACGTTGTAATTGAATGGTTTACCACCAAGCTTGAAGCTGTCGCGCCATGCAAGCGAAGCCTCCCAACCCTTGGTCTTCAACGAACCGTAGTTTCCTTTCGGCGACGACTCACCGAGGATCTCGGGATAGTCGGGTCCTGTAATGAGCATATCGTTGGTATAACGCCAATAATAGTCGAACGAACCCGATAAGCGGTTACGCAATACGTCGAAATCCACACCGATATCGTATGTCGTCACGGTCTCCCACGTCAATGATTCGGGAATCAAACCATCCGTTTGCGTCTTATTGGGTTTAATGCCGTCGATAACGATATTTTCCGTCTTATCGACATTCCACAAGTTGAGGAATTGATATGCACCGATCGAGGCATTACCCAGCGATCCCACATTAGCGCGAATCTTGAAATTGTCCAGCCAGTCGCGCGACCACTTCATCCACGGCTCCTCCGAAACACGCCATCCGATCGAACCCGAAGGGAAGAAACCCCAACGCTGATTGCTCGGAAAGAGCGACGAACCGTCGTAACGACCGGCGAACTCGAAGATGTAACGATTCAGCAACGTATAGTTGACACGGGCGAACACACCGACCATCGTCTTGTCCCAACCGCTATCGGTGACACTGTAATATTCACCCGAATCGGTCAACTCGAACGAAGGCTGAGAAGGATAGAGGAGATTACGCAACTGCAAGTACATGTTGCGATAGTTTTTCTTCTCAATGTTCCAACCTGCGACGACATTCAGGCTATGATTTTCACCTAATTTAGGCGTCCATGTACCTACGATATTCGATGCTACATAATCGGTATTCTGACGCCAATTCGACTTATAAGAAGTCGGGTTGTACTCGTGAGGAATACCCGGCGTGGTATAGCCCGTCTGAACGGGACTGAGACGATCCTTCGTATAGCGGGTGCCTTTGTACGTGAAATCTCCCGTGAACTTCAGCACATCCTTGATCGGCTCGAAGGTCAACGTAGTAGTGGTAGCTATATCCAGCGTATTCTCTTCCTGATAGGCCTGATCTTCGTTCCAACCTTCGTAGACCATAGAAGCCGCGGCATAAGTCAATGTGCCATCTTCGTTATAGACGGGATAGATCGGCTGTGCGCGGTGCTCGATCTGGCGCCAAATCGGCATCGAACCGTTGACTACGAACGGCTGGTGATACTTGCGCTTGTACATCGAAGTGTTGTTGGCCAACGTGAACATCTTGCCCAGTTTGACCGATCCCTTCGCACGCAGGTTGTACTGCTTGAAATCTTCATTGCCAAGATTGTAAATACCGTCCTGATTGTAATAGCGACCCGAAACCGAGAAGTTCGTTTTTTCGCTTCCGCCGCTGATCGTCAAATTGTGGGTCTGCGTAAAATTGTAATCTTTCAGATAGAGACCGACCCAGTCCGTACTGCCATAATAAACAGTCTTGTCTGCGCCGCCCAAATCTTTCAAATTACCATACAACTTTCCGTAGTTTTCATAAGAAGGATCTTCGCGACGACGGTGGAACTCCTCGAGATAAGCCTGTGAAAAACCGATCTCCTTGTTGACATCGCTGGGAAATACACCCGAAGACTGCGGCGTACGGGCATCACCTTGGAAATACTCGGCGAAATTTTCAGCCCATACCAAACCGTCGCTTACCAAATGATCCTCCCAAATCACCGTACGGCGATTGAGAGAAACCGAACCGCTGTAATTGACCGTGACACGATCTTTCTTCGCCTCCTTCGTTGTCACGAGGATCACGCCGAATGCGGCACGCGCACCGTAAACGGCCGACGAAGCAGCATCTTTCAACACCGAAATCGTCTCGATATCTTCGGGGTTGACGGAAGAAAGATCACCCTCGACACCGTCGATCAGCACCAGTGCGGAACCGCCCTGACCGATGGATTTCGTCGAATTCGAAGATGAAGAAGTGGACGAACGCGTCTGATAGGAAGTAGCGCCGCCACGGATGTAAACAGCTCCCGAGTGGTTGGGTTTACCATCGGACTGAATAATGTTCAGACCGGGAATCTGTCCCTGCAACGAACGGGTAATACTGGCATTGGTACGCGAAGCGATCTCTTCGCCATCGAGGTTCTCGACAGCACCTACCAGCTGCGTTTTCTTCAGCGTACCGTAACCTACGACAACTACCTCGTCGATCTGCGTATTATCTTCCTGGATTGCGAAATTGACAGCCGAGCGATTGCCGACCGTAACTTCCTGAGATTTGTAACCGAAGAACGTACATACCAGCACGTCGGTCGGTTTAGCATTGATGCGATACGAACCGTCCGCATCGGAAATGGTACCTACTGTTGTTCCTTTGACCATGATCGCCGCACCTGCAAGCGGGCTGTTGGTCGTAGCGTCGGTAACAGTACCAGAAATCGTTTGGCTCTGTGCGAAAACGCTCGATGATATGAGCATCATCAAACAAGCAAGAGCACACGTGAACACACCTCGCACAGCAAACTTTTTACTGGGGGGGGGAAGTAGTACGTGTTTCATTCTAATCTTCTTTAATTAGTTCCAACATTTTTAGTAATTTTCAGGCGCCCCTTTACCTATTAATATAGGAAAACATCTGCCTGCCCTGAGGGCATTCAAACGGGGACGATTGCGAGTTTGGATTCTCTGAAAATAATCGAATAATGGTTTAAGGGAATGTTTGGATGGCTTTCTGGGTCGTCGTAATTTTCGTTTAGGTTGTTAAGTCAATGAATTAGGGGTTATTACTTATATTTTATACAAAAAACTTTTATGCAAATATAATAAATTTCGAATTCAAACAAATAAAATCGGATATTTTTTTACTCGAAACCAAAATTAATTCCGATCGCCCGACGAAAAGGGGAATATAAAACAGCATAAATCACTGACAAATAACAAATTACCCCCCCCTACATCTCCTTCAAAAAAGCCAATGCCTTAGAAACCAAATACTTTCAATTTCTTTCAGTTTCCCAATCAGATTTTTCGATTCACTTCGATTCCCGACACGGTTTTCCATCCGTCCGCATTTATGAAACTCGCCCGAAAATCCGAATGAAATTAAAAATTTCAGGAAAAAAGTTTGTTTTTGAAAAAAAAGATATATATTTGCATTGCAAGTTTGGAACAAAGGCGCGGACATCGATGTCCGGCCGACTCTTAGATAAATTGAATAATGTGGATTAAGGTTCGCTTGAGAAGCGAGACCTTGATTTATGTTATTTTGTGTTTATTATCTAACAAACAGTTCAAGACAAACTTATGAAAATCAATAAAATGCTTATAGCGGTTCTCGCTATGTTAGCAGTTGTTCTGAGTAGCTGTAAAGACGACGATCCGACGGTCGGTATCGATTCCGGCATGCCGGCACCGGCAGTTTTCTACGACGCAGTAAACTCCGTGGGCAAGACGATCGCCGTATATTGGAATCCCACGCAAGCCATTTCGGCGGGAGCAACCTCCTTTACTGTCCAACTTGTCAAATCCGAAACCAGCGAAGGCGACGTATACGACAACACGATCTCACAGACGCTGGCAAGCATCGACAATGATGGCCAGCCTTCCGGTATGGCCAGGTTCGACAATCTTGCCAAAGGCCGCATTTTCTACGTCCGCGTGCGCGCCAACTATCCTCGTTCGGTCTACTCTCCGTGGATCTTGGCCGCTGCCAGCGAAGAAGATTCCACTCCGGCCCGCATCAAGGTCGGCGAAGGCCTCGTAGGTCCCGAGATAGGGGAAAGCTCCGACATCGAAACGAGATTCATCGGCAGCACCGAATCTTCCGTCAGCATTGCATGGTCAACGTGTGATACATGGACTGCAAATGACCTGGATAAAGGTCTGCCCTATCGTCTGGAACTTTTCGCGGATGACAAGTGTACGGATCTTGTCGTCGCATGGAATGCCTCGGCGAACCTTGCCGATGCCACGAGTACATCCAATGCCGTATTCAAACTCGGCACGCGTTTCTCCTTCTCCAATTTGGATCCGGAAACCTCTTATTGGGCACGTGTCACCAACACGGCAGACAATGTCGTTTCCGAGCCCGTAGAGTGTAAAACCGGCAAATCGAATTACAAGGCGATGCCGGCGGCAGCGACGGTCGGTGAGATCATCCTCTTCCAAGACTTCCACGAGATCGTTTACGGCGGTAATCCTATCGACGCAGCAGCCGGTGTTTCGACCACGAAGAAGGGTAAAGGCGAACAATTCTGGCCGCTCAGAGGTGACGATCCGACAAAAGATACCGAGAAGGGTCTCGTTCTCTGCTCCGGCGATCGCGAAATCGGTCTGTTCAATACGCTCAAGAGTTCTGTCGCAGCCTCCACTACATTGCAGGATTGGGGCCGGATGTACGAGGATGAAAGCACGACGAGCAAAGAAAACGGTGCAATCTGCGCACGTCAGGGTCTGCTCAAGATGGGTGCCGGCAGCTATCGCGGTTGCGTCGTAACCCCCGAACTGAAATGCCTCACTCAGCCTGCGACCATCGAACTCTCGTTCAAGGCATCGGCTTTCGACGGCGGCGATGAGAACCAGACCATCTTGGTCCACCTGCTCGATGACACGAAGATCGACGGCAGCTACTGGGTAACGGCAGCTTCGAAGACCCAAGTAGGCACCGGCGCTACCGGAACCAAAGCCGACGGCTGGAAAGACTTTACATTCACCATCGAGAACGTGACGGCTACGTCGCGTATCGCTATCGGCGGCGAGAACGGCGGAGGAAGCGTACAGCACCGTTTCCTGCTCGACGACATCCAGATCAAGCTCATCTCCTACGGAGAACTGAGCGCTCCCGATGCTCCTGCCAAACCCGAACTCACCGCTACGGACAGAGCCATCACCGTAAAATGGGAGCAGGTCGCCCGTGCCGACGGTTATAAGGTAGAATACAAGGAGAGCAGCGCAGCCGATTGGACGGCAAGCGAGAAAACGAACGAACTGACCTACACGATCGAAGGGCTCAAATTCGAAACCGCTTACGATGTCCGCGTCGTCGCCCTGCTCGGCGAACTGGCTTCGGAACCTTCGGAAGTCGCTCAGATCACCACGCTGGCCGAGATCAAGCAGTTGGCTACTCCTCAGAACGTAACGGCCGAAGCCGATTACGGCGTTGCGACGCTGACGTTCGATCCGGTCGTAGGTGCTACCGGTTATGAGGTTTATGCGAACGGTTCGCCCGAGAAACTCGTCGGTATGGTTACTTCCGCAGCTGACGCAGCCAAGGTGACCTACAAGGTAACCGGACTGGCATTCAACACCGCCTACACATTCCAGGTCAAGGCCGTTGCCGACGGTATAACCGCATCCGAACTCTCCACGGCAACCGACGCGACCACAACGTCTGAAATCGTACAGGTCAAGAATAATGTCGGTCCTACGACCGCTACGGTCGCTTGGCGTAAGGATCTGGGTAAATATGAGACCAGCGTAGCAAGTCCCTACGACCAATACACGATTCAGATCGCTGATAACAGCGGAACCGTGATGGGGACGATCGATCTGAAATCAACCAACTTCGGAGGAGCTGCATCGACACTCGGAAAACATGAACAGGGCAACTTGAACCCCAGCCGTTTCACCTTCGGAGCATTGGAACCGGCCACGACCTACAAGGTTCGCGTGAAGAAACTTGGCGAAGACGATCTTCTCTACTCGCCGTGGTGCGAGGTTACGACCGAAGCAGCGCATGTCAAAGCAACCAAGGAGGTTCTGTTCCAAGGCTTTGACGAGGCATGGTACGGTGGCGACGTGATGAATCTGGCCGGTGGAATGCGAGCTACGGGTGACAATACCAAAACGCCTGTTATGACGTGGGAAAGCTATATCGGCAATACGGACACCAACCGCTTGGCCGACGATACAGGCTCTACGGCCAGTACATTCTCAGGGGCCATTACCAAAGTCGCAACAAGCAGTCTCTATGGATGGGAGGTTGTACAGAATATCGCATTGCGTCCGGGCTATGCAAAATTCGGAGGCAGCGACAAACCCGGCATCCTGATTACGTGTGCGCTTGGCGACGAGATGCTGAATGCGACGACAGCCACGCCTTGCACCATCTCGTTCAAGGCCTGCCCCTATTCCGAATGGACCTCAAGTAAGGATACTTCTTGCGAAGCCCAAATCAGCATTATCGTCGTACATGCCGACGGCAGCGAAACGGTCGCTATCGAGAATTTCGATCCGATTACCGGCGGCAATCCGTTCGACTATGTATGGAAAGAAGGCTCGGTCAAGGGAGTGAATCTGCTTTCGACCGACAAGCTCAAGATCACGAGCAAGGACATCGGCAGCAACAAGTGTCGTTTCTGTTTCGACGATCTGTTGGTCGTAGCTGAGTAAGACCACACATAACTCTTCTCGATCGGCCGCCCTCATGGGCGGCCGATCTTGTTTTCAACCGAAATTGATAAGATAGGGTTTTGTTATTCCGAGCGCAACGCATCAGAACGAGGGAATCGACCGCTTTGGAGCCGCTCTTCACAGGCCGCAGGCCTACACGACCGCACTGCGAAAAGCGCGGAGGAAGTGGCGGCGACGGCGCGAGCGCTCGGAGCGGGTGTGCGAAACAGCGTAGTCTTTCGTGCCCGCTCAGCGAGCGACGTCGACGGCACCCGCAGCTTTTCGCCGTGCTTGACTTTTTGGTACTTTTGGGTCAAGCCAAAAGTACGAAGAAAACTCAATCTGTGTGAGACTGCGGCACCGCGCGGACCGAAGCCTCCGCCCGCGGAGGCCCGCAAACACGAATGGCACGACTCCCATGGGCCGATCCTCACGCCGAAATCCGCTTTGCGGATTCCTCCTCAGGATGACAAAACGGCTATTTCGAAAAAGGAATGAGGTGCAACGTTCCCGAACGCCGAAAACAAATCGAGCAGAACCTCAGCAGAAGTCGATAGGAAACAGAAACAATATAAAAGAGTTGCGGGGCTCATCCGAAGAAGTCCCCGCAACCGCTATCAATACATTACAACGTTTTCGTTAAGCTGAGCGCAAAGTCGCTGCTTGCGCGAACTTTGCCGAGGCGAGAAAACGAAGAGAAAACTCGACGTTTACTCCTCTGCTACGACCGTGAACTTGATCGTGGCCTTCACCTCGCGGTGCAACTTGGCCGAAGCCTCGTACTCGCCGACGTTCTTGATCGCCTCGACCGTAATCGTCTTGCGATCCAACTCGACGCCTTTGGCTGCCAGCGCCTCGGCCAGATCGGCTGCGGTCACCGAACCGAAGATCTTGCCCTCCTCGGCCTTCATCGCAATGGTGAGCGGCAGGTTGGCGATCTTCTCGGCCAGTGCCTGTGCGTCGGCCAGAATCTTGGCGTCCTTGTGGGCACGCTGTTTCAGGTTTTCGGCCAGCACCTTCTTCGCCGAAGCGGTCGCGGCCTTGGCATAACCCTGAGGAATCAAGTAGTTGTTCGCGTAACCGGGCTTCACGTTCACGATGTCGTTGGCGTAGCCCAGCTTCTCCATATCTT
>ENA-ORUF01000616-ORUF01000616.1-human-gut-metagenome-genome-assembly--contig:-NODE-616-length-47203-cov-3.231399_pt1 | contig 47203 bp, 42 predicted proteins | sample MGYA00242077_ERZ509203 | MGnify/ENA primary metagenome ERZ509203 (study PRJEB26280, sample SAMEA2338834) | human gut metagenome | biome: human gut; feature: human-associated habitat; material: faeces... | reverse complement strand
CCGGAGGGCGGGCCTATGGGGCTGTCGGAAAGTGCGCAAGAATCTTGACAGTACCCGTGGGGCCCATGCTCATCATCAACGGAACGGGTATTCTGGACAACGGGTCCATGAGCTTTGGGACCATCGCCTCGCTTCTGGGGTTCATCGAGACACCCGTTGGCGTGGCGACGTGCTTCGCGATATTCCTAGCGTTCACGGTTGTGGTGCTTGGTGTCTCTGCCGCCGTTTCGCTCAAGCTCTACGAAGGGCGCGAGCTGTAGGCGCGAGCATCCTCGCTCTCAGAATTCTCCTTTTCCGCTTGCACAAGAAGGACCGCAGCTGCCTGCATCAGTTCTTTTCGCGAATGGATCCCAAGCTTTTTGTAGGCGTGCTGTAGATGGGTTCGGACGGTATGCACGCTGATCCCCAAGATCTCTGCAATATGGTTCGTAGTGTATCCGTGCAACGCCTGCATGACCACTTCCCGCTCTCGGCACGTTAACTCGTTTTCAAGAGTCGAACGCCACGTTTGCTGCGAGGGACAGTCGGCGTTATGCCCGGCGTCTCGGCCGGCGGCTCGCCCCAGCGCGTTCGAGCATTCTTCAGGATGGTTCGGCTTGCAGGTAATTGCATCGAGGAAAACTGAGGCGGAGACGCCCAGCATGACGAATTGGACGGGAATGCCGATGTGCCTCAGCAGAGCGTAGGAAAAGAGCGTTACGGCAACGAAGACGATTCTTTTTCTATGCACGTTTGTGATGAATATCCTGAATGCAAAGGAGAGGGCAACGATTAGGCATCCGTCGAGAGCGAGGTGCGCGCTATTGAGGAGCGCGAATGCAGCCGATCGGGAGGGATCATACTGCTGAGCGGCAAGCAAGTCCGCCGTATGGCGAGAGAGCCCGAGCATAAGGACTACGAGGAACATAAACACGGGTATTGCCAGTGTTAAGGAGCGCCGCCCTTTTCGCGGTTCTGGAAATAGGGGCACGCCGCATGCATACGTCAGAGCAAGCGAAATGGCGATCTTCCAAGCAAGGGGCCACGTTGAAGCGAGTACAGCGGAAAATGCCGAGCATAGAATGTCTGCAGCTACATACAAAAGGACCAGCAGCGTTAATCCTGCAGCAACGCCAGAAGACCGTTGGAGCTTTGCGGCGGTAAGAAGCATCATAGGTTGTTTGGCTTTTCCCGTTGTCGCTTTTGCCGTGTGATCGCATGTGAATTTGGCATCTGCATAGAGCTCGAGGAACATGTCTTTTGAGGAGACTCCAAGCTTGCGATATAGGCGAGCCGCGTATGTCGACACGGCAGATTTAGAGATTCTAAGGCGCTGCGCTATGTCTGAGAACGCTTTGCCGCAAATCAGCTGTTGCGCTACGTTCAACTCCTGTTGGGATAGGCCGTGAGACTTTAGAAGCATGCTGACCGCCGAAGCATTCGCTTCACTGTCTGGTGAAGCGCTCGGTTTGCTTATCAAAAAGGAGCTGTGCTTAATGAGTCGAGAGCGTGAAGCGATGATGGCGCATGCTCCGGCGCAAGCTACGAGTCCAAGCTGGAGCAAGCCGAAGTATGGGTCATTGATTGGGGCCGCCGCAGCGTTGTGGAACAGTCTTATGGCGAGCGCGGTAAGTAGAAGCGGCATGAACTGAGCTTTGTCAGAGATGAGATTGCGGCCGTTTTTGCTATCGCTGGAATTGTTGCGAGCTTGAGAGCCATCGCAAGCATGGCGCGATGGCGAGACCAAAAAGAAAATGGAAAGAAAGCCGATGATGAGCCCGAGTTCGGGAATGCTGTATCCCAATGCGGCTTGAACGAGGGCAAGCAGGAGGAAAAAGAGCGGGGTTGCCGTTTCCCCTGCCTTTGCGCGCAGGGCACGGGAGATGCTTGAGGTGATGAGTGCAAGCAGCAGACACGTAGAAAACGCGACGTCGCTGTACTCCTTGGTGTGGGAAAGTGAAATAGAGGGTACGAAGCTTGAAGTGTTCGAACAGAGAGCACATGCAAGGCCGAGCGACAGGAACTCAAAGAGACGCGCTGAGTCAATGGGCCCAGGTATGCATGTTCGCGCGTCGCGATGAGGCTGCACTGAATGCTGGCTGAGAAGAAGGACGATTGCGCCGCCCATAAGCAGGGCTTGTGGAGCGATTACATAGAGCGTGAAAGCTGCAAGCCCGGGGATGATTCGCACCCGTTGAGGTTCCCATCGGCGGCATAGGGCAAGAACCGCGAGCAGCAGGGAAAGGGGCGGTGCTAGATGCATGATTGATGCCGAACAGACGAGCATGAGGGTGTATGGGTGCTTCAAAGGGCAAGGAAGGGCAAGTTTGCTTCGCATGCTGTTCAACATGCTCTGCGCCCTGTGTGCGCAGGACAAAGAGCAAAAGAACGGCTGCAATCGCTCCAATGAGAGCATAGGGTCCATGCAGTGACCCTATGCTCTCGCTAAATGGGGGCAGTATGCACCGAACAATATGAAACGACCAGGTCGTAACTGCATATGGTGCAAGGCGGTGAAGTACGCGCTTTGACGTCCTTCGGTATGTGCCGGCGACGTATTCCATGTTGTCCCGGCTTAGATGTCAATCGCGCTCCGTTTGGTCTTGGGAGGTGCGCAAAGCGTCTCTCACCGCCTTGCGGATGACGAGGTAGAGAAGTGCGAGCATGATGAGGCGGGGCATAAACCAATACAGTAATCCTAGAAGTATCCCAGTAAGCTGTGTGATTGTTGGCAACATGGCGTTCTCCCCATCATACAATGCCGACTGCTTTCATCGTCGAGCGTTCAGTTTGCTATGAGACGGGACCTCCGTTCATCCAGCCGCTTCCATTACTGTAAAACTCTGCGTAGAAGTGACAGGCAGTCGCAATTTGCGTAAGAGGCTTGATCTGACAAGAGTAGCTAACGCACAGCGTCTGCCCCTGATCGAGCTTGGTGTAGCTATAGGTAAGGTTCGATACTGATCCGGGATTCGCTTGAATCCAGGCATTTTGAACAGTCGTAATGTTATTTCCTGATGTGTTATATGTGGCGACGGCGTCGACCTGTGTTGGAGCGAGCTTGATGACGCATGACATTGTTGCGACGCCAGTCTTGAGCGCTCGGGTGAGCGCCTGAGGACCTGGTATCAGGTTTTCATGCACCTCGGCTCCTTCTTGTTTCGCCTTCCTGACTGCTTCTTCCCAAAGCGCTTTTGCTTGCTCGCCCTTGCTGGTGTCGTTCGACACATTAGCAGAAGCCATTGTCTGAGCATTTGCGAGGCTGGGGAAGGCCGCAATAAATGTTGCGGAAGCAAGGGAGGCCAAGAATCCGCGACGGCTTATGTTGGTCCGTTGATTCGACTGGTCCATGGTTATCTCCTCGCGTTGAGGTTCTGATGCATGAAAGGGACCCTTCACATGACAAGCATGCCCCGCGAGATGCCATATGTCTGTAGTGCAAATAGATGATATTGCGTGAATGGGGCAATATGGGCGGTGAACGGCTGCGCATTGCTTGTTTCATGCGTCGAGACACGCTGGCAGTTCGTGAATCGTCAAATGGATACAGAGTCTATGAGGGGTCAACGGAGTGTCGCCGTCCCGTTCTGGCTCTACGAGGGGTGCGAGCTGTAAGGTTCCGCCGTTCTGACGTGGGTCGCTGGCGCCTGCCACCTTTGTCCCGCGTGCGTGACAGTCGTGCCAGGGGAAGCCATCACATCCGTCTTCTTGAATAGTTGAAGTCCTCAGTTTGGTCTTTCTCGGCTGAAAATGTACCAAATTGAGGACTTTAATGCGATCCACGGAGGTTTCACATGTCGCGTGCGGTTGATCAAGAGCTGGCCCGTCTGTTTTCCGCCGCCGAAGATTCCGGAACCTGCCTGTACGTTACCGAGCGTTGCCTTCGCAAATCGCTTGAGCGGAGGATGCGCGACGGGAGCGCCGTGTGCCCGCATCGGTCTTTGTACGCCCGCGCGCCGTATTGGCACGCGTTGCGTCCCGACGACCAAGCGCTGCATATCATACGAGGCCTCCAGCAGGCTCATCCCTCATGGGTGTTCTGCACTCAGTCCGCAGGGCTGGTATGGGGCCTACCCATTTCGTATCGCAACCTCACGCCGATCCATGTCATTACCGGATCGCATCGGCAGCCCGCAGGCCAGTCAATCACGGCCCACGCGTTGCGCGACGAATCCATCCAGATGGTCCGCGGTGTGCGGGTGACGACGCTTCCGCGCACGGTGTTCGATTGCCTGCGCGCTGCTACCTTTGTCGACGGGCTTGCCATAGCCGACCGGTCGCTACGCATGTATGCCCCGGAACAGCGTCGCGAGTTTCGTGGCGAGCTCAAGCGCCTGTCGTACAGGCGCAAGGGAGGGCGGCGTGCCGTCGGAATCATGGGATATGCGGATGCGCGCAGCGAGAGCTGGGCGGAATCTGCGGCTCGTGCACTCATCATCATGCAGGGCTTTGCGTTGCCGAAGTTACAGGCGCCGTTTGACCAGCCGTTCAGTCCCGGACATGTCTATTACGTCGACATGCTCTTTACGCGCTCAGATGGCAGCAAAGTGATTGGTGAGGTGGATGGCAACGAGAAGTATTGGAACCCGTCGATGCTCGCGGGACGTTCCACCGCGCGCGTGCTCGCGGACGAGCAGCACCGCGAATCCGAGCTCACGATGTATGGCATGCCGCTGATGAGGATATCGGTCGATGACATCGTGCATCCCCAGCAGTTCTATAGGAAGCTCAAGGCGTATGGTATTCCGCAAAGCGATGCAGCTGCTGAGAAGGTGCGGAGACTGGCGAAATCCGCTCCGGGGAGCGCGCTGTTCTTTGCATCGATGCCCCTGCCGAGACCGAAAGAGCTGAAGCTCATGTTGCAGAAGGCCGGGCTGGAAGAAGGTCAAGTGGGGGAGGGCGAGGTGTCTGATTGAGCCCCATTGCAAGTGGATTCACTGGCTTCTTTACGTTGAAGCCCTCATTTTTGTATGCTTATGCCTCAAAAATGGACCAGAATGAGGACTTCAACGCTAAAGGGGGCGTGGAAGATGCGGGCGAATGGCCTACATGGCAACCCGCTCATCGTATGTCGCGCCATAATGGGTACAAAGGATGAGGTTATAGGAACGAAGACGGGAGCAAGCATGAGGTGTCTTATTGTGGTGAGTAGCGCGGGCGGAAATACCCGCATGGTGGCGGAGCATCTGGAGCGCGAGCTGCGCAGCGCTGGATGCGAGGTGCCCGGTGTCGCGGATGTCGCCGCGGTGAGTGAAGACGAGACCCGTGCTGCCGACGTGGTGCTTGCAGGCTTTTGGACCGATAAGGGCGATTGCGCCCCCGAGATGGCGACGTTTTTGGAGCGTTTGTCCGGCAAGCGCGTGTTCCTGTTCGGCACGGCGGGGTTCGGGGGTAGCCCCGAATACTTCGAGCGCATTCTGGGCAACGTTCGCAAGCACCTTTCGGACTCGGTTGAATACCTGGGCGGCGCTATGTGCCAGGGGAAGATGGGCGCTGGCGTGCGCAAGCGCTACGAGGCGATGCTTGCCGAGAATCCCGGCGACGCCCGCATCCAGGCGATGATCGACAACTTCGATGCGGCGCTCGCACATCCGACCGAGGAGGATGTCGCGCGGATCACGGCTGTTGCTCAGCGCGCACTCGGCGCGTGACGCTTGCACCAGGTGAGACACTTGTGCCGGGTGAAACTGTCTCATTCGTGACTCCGGTGCCGGGGGCTGTCACGCTTGCGGCGCCCCGAGGCGTAATCTGCCGACGCCCCGTCTTTCGCATGGTTCTAGTCCTAGACTTCGTTGATTGCATGGGCTGGTTTTATGGCGCGCGCCTCGCCCCAACGGTCTCACTTCGGCGATAATAAACGCACGGAGCTTTCAGCGGAGGGGACATATGGAAGGAATGCATATGGCAGAAACCACGCCGGCCAAGGTTTACTTCACCAACTTGCGCTCGTATGGGTGCGAGAGCCAGCTCGACAAATTGAAGCGGCTCATCCGCCGTGCGGGCATCGACCAGATTGACTTCGAGAACAAGTTCGTCGCCATCAAGCTGCATTTTGGCGAGCTTGGCAACCTGAGCTTCCTGCGCCCCAACTACGCGCGCGCCGTGGCCGACGTGGTGAAGGAGCTCGGCGGCAAGCCATTCCTTACGGATTGCAACACGCTCTATGTGGGCAGCCGCAAAAACGCGCTCGAGCACATCGACTGCGCGTACCAGAACGGCTTCACGCCCTACGCCACGGGCTGCCACGTGATCATCGCCGACGGCCTCAAGGGCACGGACGAGGCGCTCGTGCCGGTGAAGAACGGCGAGTACGTGAAAGAGGCGAAGATCGGCCAGGCGCTCATGGACGCGGACATCGTCATCTCGCTTACGCATTTCAAGGGGCACGAGCAGGCAGGCTTCGGCGGCTGCATGAAGAACCTCGGCATGGGTGGCGGCAGCCGCGCGGGCAAGATGGAGCAGCACGCGGCGGGCAAGCCCGATGTCGCGGCGGAGAAGTGCATCGGGTGCCATGCCTGCGAGCGCATCTGTGCGCACGGCGCCGTAAGCTTCGAGGATACGCGTGAGCGCGAGCTGCCTAGCGGGTCCACGCGCACGGTGCATGTGGCGAAGATCGATCACGACCGCTGCGTGGGCTGCGGGCGCTGCATCGGCGCGTGCAACCAAGACGCCATCGCCCCCGGGTACGACGCTGCCGTCGATGTGCTCAACTGCAAGATCGCCGAGTACACGCAGGCCGTGGTGCAGGATCGTCCGAACTTCCACATCTCCATCGCCATGGACATCAGCCCCAACTGTGACTGCCATCCCGAGAACGATACGCCCATCGTGCCTGATCTGGGCATGTTCGCGAGTTTTGACCCCGTGGCGATCGACCAGGCTGCAATCGATATGGCGCTTGCGGCGCCCGCGCTCCCCAATACCGAGCTCACGGACATGCGCGCCAAGCTCGAGGCGGGCGACGGCGTGCCCGAACGCTGCGAGCACGATCACTTCAACATGACGCACCCCGACACCAATTGGCGGAGCATGATCGAGCACGCCGAGAAGATCGGCTTGGGTACGAGCCGCTATGAGCTCATAGAGGTGAAGTAGGAAAAGAGGAGAAATAGGCGAGGGCCAGACCGTTCGGACATCTCGGCCGAACTGGGGCCGTGCTCCACGTGTGCACCGGGCGGGGCTGCCCGTCCATCCGGTTCGCCTTCGCGCCTACCTTGTCATCCACCTGTTCCTCAAAGCGTCGCATAACTCAATGATGGGGCCGAAATTCGGGCTTCGTCGTCGAGTTATGCGACGCTTTTTTGACTATGCTGTACAGAGCTGCACAGCAACGTTTGGAGTGCGTCCGCAACCTTTGGTATGCCCGCGGTTGGGCGTGTCGTCAATGCGAGGCGCGGCGTGCATGGGGCAAGGAGGCGACCATGGACATCCCGGTAGTTCTCTCCCATCGAACGGCGGTGCTTATCCGGAGAACGGAGCATTTTGAACGTCTGCGTGCAGCAGCGCGAGCAAACGGCGAGCGCTATGGCGTGGCCCCGTATGTCGAGGAGAGCGATCTGCCCGATATCGGCCTCTCGGCATCCGGCCTCAAGGCATCAGCCATCGTGCAGCGCATCCGGAGCGCGTTATCGACTTGGGGAATCCCCGACCGGGACCTCGTTCGGCTCGACGTGATGGTCTCCTTTGCGGAAGATCGTGTGCGGACGCGCGGCATGGCCTGCCATACACTCGGCCGTGCGATTGGAGAGAACGACGTGTTCCCGGTGGCGAGAGGCCTCGTGACGGTGTCGGATGCACTGTGCTTCGCACAAGCGGGGGCTTGGATGGGCAGCATGGAGCTCATCGAGCGGGCGTATGAACTTTGCGGAGCCTATTTCCTTCCCCTCGATGGAGACTACGCGGAGCGATCTGTGTGCTTGACGCGGGACGAGCTACGCTGTCAGCTCGAGCGCTATCGGGGCGTGCGAGGCGCCGCACATGCGCTGCGGGCTCTCAACTCGGTGCACGACGGCGCGCGCTCGCCCATGGAGACGGCGCAGGCAATGATGGTTTCCTGCCCAAAATCGATGGGCGGTCTCGGGTATCGCCATATTGTGCTGAATCATCGCGTTGGTGTGCCGCCGGATTATTCCCGGTACACGTCGGCCCCATATTACGAAATCGACCTGTTCGCACCGGTGCGTGGTGTGGGCGTGGAATACGACGGGGATGAACATAGCAAAAAGGCTCGTCGAGGACACGATGCCGAGCGCATGAACGTGCTTTCCCTTATGGGATACGACATCAAGGTACTCACGAGTGTGCAGTTTTCTCGGCAGCTGGATATGCATCGGGCGATGAACGGGATCGCAGCATCGATTGGCATCAAAATGCCTTCTTCTGCGAAGTTTCAGCAGGCGCAGGAGCAACTCCGCCGCTTTGTCACGCGCAGATGGTGCAACGGGAGTTGACAGTGCAACGGGAGTTGACAGTGCGGCGGAGTTGACGGTGCGCAAGGATACGTCGAAAGCGTCGCATAACTCTGGGGTGAAGCCCGATTTTCGGCCTTACCGTCGAGTTATGCGACGCTTTGTCGGCAATGCTTGCAGGGCGCGGTCTGCCGGAGGAAGGTGCCGAGAGTCTTCCCGAGGGATATGTGCCTCCCGCATTCTGCTATAGTTATGCAGACCCTATCTATGGAGGATGTACCGCCCGTATGGCAGATTCGAGTGACAGTCCCCGGCCGCAGTCGACAACGGCTGCGGCGGAAATCGTTGATGTAGCTGATCCGAGCTCTTCGGCATCGGTGAGTGGCGGCGCGGCGTGTGATTCTGCAGTGCCTCCAACGGCGCTCCCGGATCCTTGCGCCACGTGTCGCAAGCGTCGTCGGTCGTGCCCCAAGTATGCACAGGACAACAAGGACGACTCCTCGGCCGGGCAGCCTCTCTACACGCTCGGCGAAGAGATCGCCAATTCCATCACGCACGGCATTGGCGTGCTGCTTGCCATCGCCGGGCTCGTGTTGCTCATCGTGAAGGCGGCCCTCGGCGGAGCCGATTCAACGCACATCATCTCGGCAATCGTCTTCGGCGTGACGCTCATCCTAGAGTACTTGGCTTCCACGCTCTACCACGCCATCCAGGTGCCCGCGGCCAAGCGCATTTTCCGTATTGTCGACCACAGCAGCATCTACCTGCTCATCGCTGGTAGCTATACGCCGTTTTGCCTTATCACGCTCGCGCCGTATGGCGGCATCGTGCTGTTCGTCGTGGTGTGGGCGCTCGCGTTCGCCGGCGTGTCTTTCATCGGCCGCCAGCGTCAACCTCGTTGGGTGACCATTCTCATCTATCTCATCATGGGCTGGCTCGTGGTGTTTCGTTTGCCGCAACTCTTGCAGGCGCTCGACCCGGTGGCGCTCGCGCTGCTGGTGGTGGGCGGCCTGTGCTACACCATTGGAACGGCCTTCTACCTTATGAAGAAGATTCCCTATATGCACAGCGTGTGGCACCTGTGGGTGCTCGCGGGAAGCATTTTCATCTTTATGGCGGTGATCCTCTTCGTGATCTGACCTTTCCGGCGGCACCTCGCCCTGCCGCCCGCCGCGTCGCGCAGCGCGCGCCAGCTGCGCTCAATGTGAGCGCATGGCATATGGCTCCGCGCCGGCATCACCGCATTCCGTACCCAACCGAGGAGGTTCGAACTCGTCCCTATGGGCATATTCATTTCCATCGTTGCTACCCTCTTGCTCACGCTGCTCAACGGTTACTTTTCGATGTCCGAGATGGCGCTCACCACCGCTAAGCGCGCCACGCTCGAGCATGACGCCGAGGAGGGCGACAAACGCGCCGCGCGCGCACTCGACCTCGCGACCGACTCCACAGACTTCTTGGCCACCATCCAGGTCGCCATCACGCTCGTTGGCTTCTTCTCCGCAACCGTCTCGTCCAACACGCTTTCCGAGCCGCTTACCGCGTGGGTGGAATCGTTCGGTATCGCGCCCCTCACCGCAGTGGCGCCGGTGGCCTCGCCGATCGTCATCACGCTCATCGTGTCGTATCTTTCCATCGTGATTGGCGAGCTCGTGCCCAAGCGCATCGGTCTTTCGGACGCTGAGGGCATGGCCAAGGCGGTCGCGGGGCCCATCGGTACGTTCCGCAAGCTTGCGAAGCCCCTCGTGTGGCTCACGCAGGCAAGTGCGAACGGCATCAGCGCGCTTCTGGGCATCAAGAGCGCCGATGACCGCCAGAACGTCTCGGAGGAAGAGATCAAATACATGGTCTCGGAGCAGGACACCCTGCTCGACGAGGAAAAGCGCATGATTCACGAGATTTTCGACCTGGGTGACGCGGTCGCGCGCGAGGTCATGGTGCCTCGCGTTGACGTGCAGATGGCCGAGGACACCGACACGGTGAACGAGGTCATGGAGCTCATGCGCCGCACGGGCTTCTCGCGCGTGCCGGTGTATCGCGAAGACACCGACAACGTGGTGGGTATCGCGCACATCAAGGATCTTGTGGGCATCGCGCTCGGCGGCAGCGGCAGCGAGCCGGTGGGCGCGCATCTGCGCGACGTGACCTTCGTTCCGGACACCAAGGACATCCTCCCGCTCCTTTCCGAGATGCAGACCGCGCACGACCAGATCGTGGTCGTGGTGGACGAGTATGGCGGAACGGCCGGCATCATCACCATCGAGGATATCGTGGAAGAGATCGTCGGCGAGATTGAGGACGAGTTCGACCCCGACAACAAGTACCTTACGCGCCTTTCTCGTCGCGAATGGCTCGTAGATGGTCGCTTTAGCTGCGACGATGCAGAAGAGCTCGGTTGGCCCATCGAGGAGAGCGATGAGTACGAGACCATCGCCGGCTGGATTATGGATGTCTGCGACGGAGTGCCGGATATCGGCGAGGTATTCGAGGTCGATGGGTACCGTTTCAAGGTCCAGTCTATGCGCGGCCGCCGTATCTCGCTCATTCGCGTGATCGCGCCAGAGGAGCCCGAGCCCGCGGCAGCGGAAGAGGCTGCCCAGAGTAGCGACGCCCCGGAGGATGCCGAAAGCGAAGCGTGATAAAACGAACCGGGTTCGGTTTATCACGGTGCGTTCTCTCACCCGATGCACCTGATGCGGTACGATGACAGGAAGAACAACCCGCCGCGCAAGACACCTGCGGCTGAGGATCGGAGAGCTATGGCGAGCCTGTTCAACATCATGAAGATCACGGTCGATGACACGAAGGCCCGCGCCAGGGTGCTCGTGAACCCCGGTATGCCGCTCATGACCTCGGAGGATATCGAGGCCACGGCGCGTGTGTACTACCTTGCCCCGGCGATCGCGCAGCACGCGTGCTTCGGCGACGCGGGCGAGAAGTTCCAAGACTGCATGGGCGACACGGAGCTTGCGCATCTGCTCGAGCACCTTACCGTCGAGATCATGAACGAGACGGGCCTTGCCGGCGATATTTCCAGCGGCCGCACGCGTTCGGTTGCGGAGGACCCGCGGCTCTTTGAGATCGAGCTTTCCTGCCCCGACGATGCGCTGACCATCGGCGCGCTGTCTTCGGCGTCGTTCATGATGGAATGGGCGTTTTTGCATCCAGATGTGACGGCGCCGGATTTCGCCGGTACGGTTGAGGCGTTGCGCCAGCTCGTGCTGAGCCTGCGCGGCGAGAGCGAGCCGGATGACGGCGCGGACGCGGAAGGCACCGAGGCCGAGGCGGAATCCGACGCCGAGCTCGATGCGGGCGAAGGCCAGCAGGTCGAGGCCGGTGCCGATGCCGCAGGCGCAGAAGAGGATGCATCCTTCGCCGCAGCGCCCGGCGATGCCGCGCAGGATAGCGAAGCGTAACGTTTACGGATGCTCTGCCGGGCCGCGCGTTCGGTGGGTATAATAGGCGAACACGAAGTCCACGTGACGGAGTCAATAAGAAGGGAAGACACGTATGGGTAAGGCCTTCAGCTTCATCGTCGGCGCCACGATTGGCGCCGCTGCCGGCACCATCATCGGCATTCTCGTTGCCCCGCGTTCTGGCGCCGAGACCCGTGCCATGGCCGCCGATATGGCCAACGACGCTTGGGATAGCGCTCGTGATATGTACGAGCAGGGCAGCGAGCAGGCTCGTGCGGCCGTGAGCGACTTCGGTCCCATGGTCGACGCGAAGACCGACGAGCTGCGCGCCAAGGTCGATCTGGCCCGCGAGCGCATGGATCAGCTTCGCGAGACCCTGAACGACGCCATCGCGGGTGCCGCTTCGATGCCTACGGTCGAAGTCGAGGTTGAGGTCGCTCCCGGCGTCGACGCTGACGAGGCTTCCGCCGAGGCGTAATGCGCACCAAGGATTTCCAAGGCGTAAAAATCTACCGCATCCCACCCGAGGCCAAGCGTACGCGCAAGGACGGTACTCCGCGTGACCCCAAGCGCTTGGGAAAGGTGCACTTCCCCGTGTTCACTGCCGATGGCAGGAGCGTGGTTGGCTTTATGGTCTCTCCGCCCGACGTGGCGGGGATGATCAAACAGCCCGACCGGTTCGTTGCGCGCGATGCCGTTCGCGTATATGAAGGCGTTATCGCGGTGGACGACGCGAAGAGTTCCTATGATGCCGCTGCTGCCAAGCGTCTAGGCATCGACCTCGACACCTGCATCATCTGGACCGGCATGGACGTGGTGACCGTTCAGGGAACCAAGCTCGGCTATTGCTCGGACGCCGCGTTCAACCCTAAGACGGGCGCGGTCACGAGTTTCACGCTCACGGGCGGTGCGGCGGCCGCCGCGTTGCTTGGCACGATCGAGATGCCCGTGCGCTATCTCAAGGGCTATCGCGATGGCGCGATGATCGTGGATGACGAGGCGGCAACTCTTGAGCTTTCGGGTGGCGCTGCGGCGAAGGCAGGCGAGGCAAGCGCGAAGATCGGCGTGAAGGTCAAGCAGGGGGCCAAGGTTCTTGACGAGAAGGGCTCCGTTGCGGTCGAGAAGGGGTCGCGCGCGCTGGGCAAGCAGCTCGGTAAGACGCGCGGCATGTTCTCGGCGTTCAAGGACGAGTTCAAAAAGGCATCGGGTTCTGCGAGCTCGTCGTCGGCCAAGGGAAAGCGCTCCTCGTAACACCAAATCGGCGGACGCTCGAGACCCACGCGTCTGTGCTCATGGGGAGGAAACCATTGCTTAATCACACTACTTCCTACCCGCCCAAGCGACCGCATCCGCGGCGCAATCAGAAAACGACGGGCTATCAGCTGCCCCGTGGCAGGGCGCGTTCTGCGCGCAGGCCGGGGGCAACGTACATCAACCATTCTCAAGGCTTCGGTAACGCCGGCCATAAGCGCCGCGGTGGCAATGCTGCGCGAGGTCCTCGCCGCTCCCAGAACAACAGGCGCAACAGCACACGGCGCACCTATGCCTTCATGATCGTTGGCTGCGCCCTGCTCTTTTTCGTTGCAAGTGTTATCTGGTATCTCAACCGCAGCGTTACGGTAACGCTCAACGGCTCCGAAACCAGCATTCACATCAACGCTACCCTAACCCAGCTCATCGAAAACGAGGGGCTCGACGAATCGCGCGATGCGGGCGACCTGCTTGCCGTAGACGATAGCGTGCTCGAGCGAGGCGGTGGCGACCGCTACGCCGTCACGCTTGACGGCGAGGACGTTGCGATGGATGAGCTCGATTCCGTGCATCTGGCCGGCGGAGAGACGGTCGAGGTCGCCGACGGCGCTGACGTCTACGAGGAGCATGATGTAGAGGCGACCGAAATCGCCCCCACGATCACCGTCGAGGGGACGGGCGCCATCGGCTTCGTGCGCACGTGGGGCATCCCCGGGCGCTCTGAGGTCTGGACGGGCAAGCAGTCGGGGATCGTCCAGGACCGCGGCGTGGTGCAAGAGGTCCAGAACTGCGAAGTCGTGTACCGCTCCGTGTCGCCCGATGGCGACGGAAAATACGTTGCGCTCACCTTTGACGAGGGGCCAAGCTCGCATACTCAGGAGATTCTCGACGTGCTTGAGGAGAAGGGCGTGCATGCAACCTTCTTCCTGCAAGGGGAGACGGTCGCGCAAAATCCGTCGGCAGCACGCGCCATAGCCGAAGCGGGCCACGAGCTCGGTTCGAATGCCTACACCGACACGCGCCTCAGCTCGCTTTCGGGCGAAGACCTGAGGTCGCAGCTCACGAACGGCTTCGCCGCCATCAAGGACGCGACAGGCACAACGACGAGCCTGCTGCGCGCTCCCTACGCGGCATTTTCGACCGAAAACTGGGCCGAGAGCATGGACCTTGTGAGCGCGGTGGTGTCGTGGAACATCGACTCCGGCGACTGGCTGCTGCCCGGTGCGAACACCGTGGTGAGCAACGTTACCGGATCGGTTCGCAGCGGCAACATCGTTCTTCTTACCGACAGCGAGGCCACGGGGGCCCAGACGGCCGAGGCGCTCGGCACGCTTATCGATCGCTTGCAGGCGGATGGCTTCACCATCGTGACGCTGAGCGAGCTCGTGGCGACGGACGAGGACCTCGCCGAGGAGCTCGATATCTCCAAGGTCTCGATGCCCGAAGATGCCGTGCTGCCCACGGTGCCGGCCGACGATGAAGGGTCTAGCGCGTAGCGTACGGGCACGCGGGCGTCGCACCGTGAGGGCCTGGCGTGTGGTCGCGCCGTGAGTGCGCGGGCGGCGCGCCGTGATGATCCCGCGTGCGGGCGTTGCGCTGCCTGTGCCGCGGGCACGCGGGCGGTGCACCGTAGACAGCTTGTAGATACTTAATCGAACTGTATAAGCGTTCTTTAATGGTTCCCTTAAGCAATGGTTAATGTTCGCGCGATGTGCCCGCCGCCGCGAACGCTCCACGTTAGACTTGGTGTGATTGAAGCAGGTAATGCAATGCGTGGAAGGATACGCGATCGCGCAGAGGGTCCTTCCGCGCAGCGAGGTTTGATGCCGTTCGGTGCGGGGGTGCCGGGCGGTGGGAGTTTGGGGCCATGAGCAAGCACGATCACGTACAGGTGGGAAAAGCGACCAACCTACATTACGGCTCGGGCAAGGGGCATCATGTGCATGCCTCGCATGCGAGCGCGGGGCATCGCAGCGGGCAGGCCTCGGGCGCGAGCCATATCGTTTATGCGAACAACGCGAGCCGCCAGTTCTCGGCAACGGAGCGCGCTGCCCGTGCCGAGGCTCTCAAGGCGCGTATGAACCGCCCCCGTCGCCCACCGAATATGAAGGTGCTGGCCGTGGTGCTTGCTTGTGTGGTTGTGATTGCTGCGGTGGGCGGGTGGTATTTCTGCCTGCGCAGCGTGACCGTGACGGTCAACGGGACAGAGGTTTCGGTGCGGGTGGGAACGCCGCTCAGCGCCGTGCTCGAAGATAACGACCAGTTCGACGCGGTGCCGGGGCGGCTGCTTTCCGTGGGCGGTAACGTGCTCTCTCAGGATGGCGGCAATCCGAGCACGGTAAGCCGGGCCGGCGAAACGCTTACTCCCGATGAGGTCGAGCAAACGCGCGTGCAGGAAGGCGACGAGTTCACCGTTTCCAACGGCACCGACGCCGAGGAACCGTCGAAGGAGGAGACGGTCACCATGGCTCCGGGCATCCAGAAGGAATCCGGCGGCGCAGTGCAGTACGTCTCTCAATGGGGAAAGGCCGGCAAAAAGCGCGTCAAGACGGGCGAGACCTCGGGTGAGACAGTCGATGTCGGGGTGCTCGAGGAGCCCCAGGACATGGTGGTGTCTTCGGTAAACCTGAGCCCCGAGGGCGGCAAGTACGTTGCGCTGACCTTCGATGACGGTCCGAGCAAGTACACGCCTCAGATTCTCGAAATCTTGGAGGAGAAGGACGCGAAGGCAACGTTTTTCAACTTGGGAGCGCAGGCACAGGGCAACCCGGCTGGCTCCAAGGCTATCGTCGACGCAGGCCAAGAGCTAGCGAGCCATACCATGGCGCACCAGAACCTGCCCAAGGCAGACCGCGAGACGCTGCGTTCCGAAATCTCGAACGCCGCTTCTGCGCTTAAGGATGCGTCGGGTAAAGACGTGCAGATGATCCGTGCTCCGTACGGCGCCTTCACGGATGTTGAGTGGGCTCGTTCGGGCGACCTTATCTCGAGCAACGTGCTCTGGAACATCGATACGCTCGACTGGGAGCGTCCGGGTGCGAGCGCCATCGAAGCTGCGGCATTGAAGGGCGTGCACAATGGCTCGATCATCCTCATGCACGATGGCGGCGGTAACCGCGAGCAGACGGTGGAGGCTTTGCCTGGCATCATCGACAGTCTTCGGGCGCAGGGCTATGAGCTGGTAACGGTGAGCGAGCTCATGAAGCTCGATGGCAGCATCCCCGAAGACGTGGTGAACGGTACCGTGAGCATGCCGGAGGACGCCGCCCTGCCCGAGGTATAACGACGTGAATCGCAGACACCGGGTGTCTACGATTCACATTTCGGTTGTAATTACGCGTAGCAGAGGCATCTGCTATAGTAGGTGAGCTGCGCTCCATTGCCGGTGCGAGTCAAACGGCCGAGCGGTGCCTCGCAGCACGAAGATAGGTTACGAGAAAGGCGTCAGGTGAAATCGAAGCCTCGACCTCACAGTTGCTGACCCCTGCGGGTGCTCTAAGCGCGCGCAAGGGGTGAGAACCCGGCGTGCTGCCTATGGCGGCGAGCCGCGCACGCATAGCCTCTGCGGCCGAAGCTCTTTGGCCGTCGGGATGAAGGAGCACCATGAACTATCTCTCCGAGATGCTCAAGCTGCCCGTTCTGGATGTGAACGGCAATAAGCTTGGTGTTGTGAACGACCTCGGCATCGCTACGGGCGAGGTCTTCCCCCATGTCACGTCGCTCGCGTTCCAGGGACCGGGCAAGACGCCGTTCATGATTAGCTGGCGTAAGTACGTGGACCATGTGGACGAATCCGGTGTGCATCTCAAGGCGTGCGATACCGACGTCCGCTTCTCCTTCCTGCAGCCCGATGAGTTGCTGCTGGCGCGCGATATCCTCAACAAGCAGATCGTCGATACGCAGGGCCTTAAGGTCGTGCGCGTAAACGACCTGAAGCTTTCGAGTTCGGGCGAGAATCAGCTGCGTCTGCTCGGTGCCGAGGTGGGCATGCGGGGCCTGCTGCGCGCAGTGCACCCCGCCCTCGAGCACGTGGCGGCGCGCATCGCCCGCGCGGTCGGCAAGCCGCTCGAGGAGCACATCATCGCGTGGTCGTACATGGACCTGCTCGAACGCAGCACCCAGACCATCAAGCTCTCCGTGTCTCATAAGACGCTTGACGAGCTGCATCCGGCCGATATCGCCGATATCATCGAGCAGCTCGATCCCCGTTTGCGCGGCCAGGTGTTCGCGCAGCTCGATACCGCGCAGGCGGCCGAGGCGATCAGCGAATTCGACGATGACGAGCTCGTGGCCGAGGTGCTCGAGGGCATGAGCGACCGCGACGCATCGTCCATGCTCGCCCTCATGGACCCCGACGACGCCGCCGACCTCATCGAGGAGCTCGATTACGAGAAGGCCGAGAAGCTCCTGCGGCTCATGGGCGTGAAAGAAGAGCGCGCCATCCGCAACCTTCTGGGCTATGAAGAGCACACCGCGGGCCGTATCATGACGAGCGAATTCGTCGCGCTGCCGGCTACCGAGACCGCGGCGTGCGCCATCGACGCCATTCGCGAGCTCGATGACGATTTCGAAAGCATCTACTACGTGTATACGCTCGACCCGGCGGGCGCGCTCACCGGCGTATTGTCCCTGCGCACCCTGATCGTCGCCGACCGCGACGCTCGGCTTTCGGACCTCGCGTACCGTGACGTGGTGTGGGTCGCGCCCGATGTCGACCAGGAAGACGTTGCAGACGAGATGGCCAAATACGACCTCGTCGCCGTTCCGGTATGCGATGAGAGCCGCCATGTGCTCGGTATCGTGACCGTTGATGACGCGCTCGACGTCATCGCCGAGGAACATGAGGAGGACCTGCAGATTGCCGGCGTGGGAGCGAGCGAAAGCGGCTCGGGCGAGGCGCCGCACATGCTTACGTGGTTCGCGCGGCGGCAATATTGGGTGCTCGTGTGGGCGATTGCCTCGGGCGTTATCGCTGCGGTGCTCGATGCGGCAGGCGGTGCGAGCGCATACGTGATCTACCCCATGTGCGCGATGCCGGTGGTGCTGCTCGCGGCGGATCGTGTGGTGTCGTTCGTGCGCAACTACTTCCTGGAGTATGACGAGCCGGAGGATGGCGGCAAGCCGTATCTAGGCTTTTTCTTGCAGACGGCGGGGCTCGGCGTGGTTCTGGCGGCACTCATCTACCTTTGCGGCCAGCTCGTGCTCGGTGCGGCGTATCCGGACGAAGTCATCGCGATGGCGAGCGATCCAAGCTTCGCTCCCGCAGTGGGAAGCTCAGGTCAGGTTCCTGCCGAGGTTCTGCAGGTACAGGCGGTCTCGATAAGCTTTGCCTGCGCGGCAGCCGTGGTGTTCTGCTGCTGCCTGGCCGCAGTTGGCTACCTCAAGCTGCTGTTCTGGCGCGATGAGCGCGACCTCAACACCTCGGGTACCGCGCTCGGCGTCTCTGCGGTTCTTGCGTCTTGCGTGGCGTATTCGGTGGCGGTGACGCTTCTCATGCTGCTCGCGGTGTGCTGGTAGGCGCGCCATGCAGGGGAGGGAACCGGGTAGTAAACTCACGCTCACCGCGGTGCTCGCGGCCATGGGGCCGGGGCTGCTCGCCGCGCTTGCGGGAAACGACGCGGGAGGTATCGCCACCTATTCAAGTGCGGGCGCATCCTTTGGATACGGAACGCTCTGGATACTGCCGGTTATGGCGCTCTTGCTCATCGTGGTGCAAGAGACGGCGGCACGCTGCGGATGCGTGACGGGCAAGGGCTTCGCCTCGCTCATCCGCGAGAAGTTCGGCGTGCGCCTTTCCGCCCTTGCGATGGGAGCGCTTCTGATTGCCAATACCGCGGTGACGATATCTGAATTTGCGGGCATCGCGAGCGGTCTTGCGCTCTTCGGCGTTCCGACGACAATCTCGGTACCGCTCACGGCTCTTGTGATTTGGCTCATCACCATGAGCGGGAGCTTCGCTCGCATCGAGAAGATCTTGCTCTTGGTGAGCTGCGTGTTCCTAACGTATGTGGTGGCGGCGTTCATGGTGGGGCCGGATTGGGCGTCCGTGGCGCATGCGACGGTGACGCCGCAGGTCATGGGGGACCCAGACTATGTGTCGCTTCTCGTGGCGACCATTGGTACCACCATCGCGCCGTGGATGATTTTCCTTGCGCAGAACAACGTGGTCGATAAGAACGTGCGCGAAGATGGAATCGTGCTGCAGCGCGTCGATACGGTGTCGGGCTCGGTCATCGCGTGCGCCATCGCGTGGTTCATCATCGTGACGACCGCGACGGTGCTCCATCCCGCGGGCATCGAGGTGGGCGATGCGGCCGATGCAGCGCTTGCGCTCGAGCCCATCGCCGGCCAGTGGTCGACGATTCTCTTTGGCGCCGGTCTTGTGGCCGCGAGTTTCCTGGCTGCTTGCGTTCTGCCGGGCGTGACGTCAAGCGCGATTTGCGAGGCATTTGGATGGGAGCGCGGCGCCGATCGCACGTGGGAAGAGGCTCCGACGTACCGAGGAATCATCACGGGCATCATCATGCTTTCGGCGCTGCTGGTAATCCTTCCTGGGGTTGATCTTTTCGACATCATGATGAGCGCCCAGGTTATCAATGGCGTGCTGCTGCCGGTGCTTCTCGTGTTCTTGGTGCTCATTGCACGCGACGCCCATATCATGGGCGATTACCGGAACGGACGCATATGGAACATCCTCACCGTGGCCACCATCGCGCTCATTACGGTGCTCACGGTGGTGATGTTCGTGTTGCAGCTCTTGGGTTACTAGGACTGATATGTTCATCTGGGATGAGCGCTAATCCTCTAAATCTATGAACTCGCCGCTTCTAAAGTCAATTATTTTATCGAGATCGTCATAGGTATGGCTAAAGAGCTTGATATGCTCAGCGGCGTCAACAGAACTTGCATGAAGGAAGAGAAAGAGCACCTCGATTACAAAGTTCACTGAATTGTGTGAGAACGGTACACCATAGGCGAAGAGCCGATCACGCTGATACGCCATGATCACGTGTTTCGAACGCTTTACAAATGAGGACTGCGGATTGGAAGTAATGAGCACTACGGGTGTGCCATTGTCTTCAGCATTATCAAAAATCTTGCCTAGGCGCTTAGAAATACCCGAGGAGGAGATGATAACGAGAACATCGCGATCGGTCATCATGAACGAATAGCTCGCAGCATATTCGGTGGTCGATGGAGCGATGGCGCGAACGCCAAGATGCCTGAGTTTGAAGGCCATGTTGGCTGCGACGCTCAGCGTATTACCCACTCCAGTGATAAGAACGGTGTCAGCTTCGAGGAGAAGGTCGATAACCGCCTTGATGGTGGCGGGGTCGATTTGTGCAGCAGTATCTGTCAACTCTGTCGTTTTACACGAAAGTATGAAGCGGAGTGATTCGTTGAATCGGTCAAAAGAAATCGATCCCGTTGTGCTCCCTAGGAGATAGTCTCGAGAAAGCGAACTTTCCGTCCGCGCAAGTTCCAAGCGCATCTGAGCGAAGTTTTCATACCCAATGCGCTTGACGAAACGTGAAACCGTGGGGCTTGAGGTTTGGCATTCATTCGCAATCTCACGCATCGTCATATCGGGGATTCGGGCGCGGTGCTCGAGAATGTAGTTAGCAATGCGCTGGTCGGTGGGGGTGAGCCCGTCATATACCGCGCAAATGGTTTGAATAACTCCACCGCTGTCTGTCATTTCAAGCCTTTTCATATTCACATCCGTTCACCGGCCAATAGCTACCGTTCGCAGAGGCTACTCGCTCGTTAATGAAATCATGTTTCATCAAATAGTAATATCACGAAAGACGATTACATTTGATAATAATTCGATGAAACATCGATTCATTATCATGAATGGCTCAGTGCTAGCGCTTTGATGGAGAGAGGAGGAAGGATATGGGATTCGAGCAGGCATGTGATTCCATGCATGCCGCCGCAGTGCTCGGTGGAGATCAGAACGCTACGGCGAATGCCCATCCTTGTCTCACATCTGACCATCATGGCGTTAACAACTCCGATTCTAACGTATCGAATCAAACGGGTGCTGTCGCAGGCGCGAGCGGTCGGCGAACGTCCGGGGGGGGGGCGTTCTAAAGCAGGGGCTTCGTTGTTCTTTGCTAACGTTGCGTATTGGATGTGCGCCGGTGCCTACACACCATTTCTAAGCTCGTATTTCACTTCGATTGGGATGACGGCGTCGCAGATTGGTGTACTGCTCACTATTTCACCACTTGCCGTCGTCTTCATTCAGCCGCTGTGGGCGCGTCTTTCCGATGCGACGGGCAAGCGCAGGCTCGTTCTCGCGCTCCTGTCTCTAGCGTCTGCCGCATCTGCCCTTTTGTATTATCTTGGAACGTCGTATACGGCGGTGCTTGTCGCGACCATTGTGTTCGTGCTTTTCTTTTCAGCGCTTCTGCCACTGTGTGACGCTCTGGTGATTCAGGGTTGCTCTGATTACGAGGTTGAGTTCGCCCATGTTCGCATGGGAGGGACCTGCGGCTATGCGTTCGTTGTGTTTATCGTCGGCATGTTCCTTGAGCGCCTTCCGCAGGCTCAGTTTGTACTCGTGTGTGCCCTGTCGCTTCTGATGCTACTTTCGGTTCTGTTGCTGCCTGGTTCGCCGGGTAGGAAGGATGCGTGCGCTGCGGCATTGAGTTCTGCAGCGGCGCAGGACTCTTCTTCACTCGTTCACGATGCGCAGTCCAATGTGAAGCCGACATTCGGGATCTTTCGCTCACAGGAGATCTTCTTCATCTTAGCGTTTGCACTTGTGAGCCAGATGGGCCTCGGCTTTTCCGGCAGCTTTCTGGGCCGTTATGTGGTGGAGCTTGGATATAGCCAAGGGCTTGTGGGCGTGCTGAGTGCTGTCTCGGCACTCAGCGAACTTCCCATACTCCTGTTTTCGCATGCGCTTGTCGCGCGTTTCGGAGTGATGTCGCTCCTTGGCTTCTCGTGCATCATGATGGTCGCTCGGCTGCTGCTCATTGGCATGGGGTTAGTTCCCACCATGGTTGCTGGGCAGCTGCTTCAAAGTGTTACGTATATGACTGTGTATTATTGCTGCACCTGCTATGTGGCAGAGTCGGCACTTCCAGGGAAACTCTCCCAGGGGCAGAGCGTATTTGTGCTGGTGCAAAGCGGGCTTGCAATGATGGTAGCCAACCTTGCGGGCGGTGCCATTGGCGACGCGTTTGGCATGCGACTTTCGTATTTTCTCACTGCCGGGCTGGTGTTGACAGGGACGTTCATCGTTATGGCGGCATATCACACATGGCGAAGTGATATCTCCCGCACTTGCACGCCAGCCTCGGCAAACTCTCGTGGACTAATCGGCTCTGGCCAAGCCGTGCGTCAAGATCGTCAAGCAAGCGAATCAACTGAGAAAGGTGGTCGCCATGGCGCTCGTTAAGGTAAACGAACTGCTCCAGCATGCGACCGAGCATCATTACGGTGTTCCTGCGGTCAATACGTTCAATTTTGAAACAGTCAAGTACATTGTTGCTGGTGCCGAGCGAGAGCATATGCCCGTTATCGTTCAGTTCTATCCCGGCTTCTACGAGTACATACCGCTCAAGCTCGTTGCCGCCATCGCATGCCATTATGCCGAGCAGGCGAGCGTGCCGGTGGCCGTGCATCTCGACCATTCCGCTGGATACGAAATCGCTGTGGGCGGCATCCGCGATGGCTTCCCGTCGGTCATGGTGGACGGTTCATCGCTTCCGTATGAGGAGAACGTTGCGCTGACCAAGTCCGTTACCGAGGTGGGACGCGTGTTTGGTGTTGATATCGAAGCCGAGCTTGGGCATGTGGGCGACGGTTCGAATGAGGCGGATTTCGTAGGCAGCGATATGTACACGGACGTGAACCAGGCGGTTGAGTTCGTCGAGCGCACGGGTTGTGGGTCTCTTGCGATAGCCGTTGGCAACGCTCATGGACCGTATGTGAGGACTCCGAACCTCGATATGCAGCGCATCAAGGATATCCGTGCTGCGCTCGATATCCCCCTCGTGTTGCACGGATGCTCCGATATTCCCGAGGAGCAACTGCAGGAAACGGTTGTGCTCGGCATGAGCAAATTCAACATCGCTACTGAGTATTTCCGTGCCATGTATGCCTCGATTGCAAAGAACGTGGAGGCCGGCGGCTTCAACGAGGACGCCTTTGGGCTTATGCGTGCTGCGGGTGAGGACATGACCGAGTTTGTCGCCTCGAAGATTCGCCTGCTCAATCCCAACGGATTCTCGTTGTAAGGATGCATCCATGAAGAAGATTCTCATCGCAACGCACGGTTATCTCGCTGACGGTTTTAAGAGTTCAATCTCGCTGCTAACTGGTGGCGAGGACGCCATCGAGACCATCTGCGCCTATGTCGACGAGTCCGATTACACCGCACGCATCCAGACATTCGTAGACTCGCTTAGTCCCGAGGATGATGGCGTGATATTTACCGATATCTACGGTGGAAGCGTCTGCCAAAAGGTAGCCCTCATCGCACCGGGACACCCCAACGTGTTCCATGTTTCTGGTTGCAATCTGGGGCTCATCATCGAGGTGCTGTTTGCCCCAGGACGCATAACAAAGGAAAGCCTGCAAGCGACCATCGAGACCGCCCGGTCAACGATGCAGCTTGTTGACACCGAGGGAGCCTCGTCGGAAGCCGAGGGGACCGACGATGACTTCTTCGACTAAGGGAAAGGAGGACATATGATCGCACAGATTCGTGTTGACGATCGTTTGATTCACGGACAGGTCGCACTCGTGTGGACCAAAGAGCTGAACACCAACCGCATCATTGTCGCCAACAAGCATGCTGTCGAGAGCGACGCGCTGCGCATGACGCTCCAGATGGGTACTCCGGCAGGCCAGAAGCTCTTGGTGAAAGATGTTCCCGATGCTTGTCGCATCGTGAACGATCCCCGCGCCGATTCTATGCGCATCTTTGCGCTCACGAACTGCGTGAAGGATGTGCTCGAGTTCGTGAAGGGCTGCCCGGGCAAGATTGAGGGGGTGAACGTGGCGAACGTCGGACGTTTCGATAAGAGTGATCCAGCTACGAAGGTGAGCCTGAACTCGACCATCATGCTCAACCCTGAGGAGCTTGAGGCGGCGAAGGAGCTTTGTGAACAGGGCATCCCCGTGTTCCACCAGCTCATCCCATCGAATCCCAAGGTGCCAATTAAGGACATGATCGAGAAAGCGATGAAGTAGTCTCTTTGTCCGCATTCCGCGTGCGCTGTGACCCCTCGGTGGCGCTCGCGCGGATGGGGTGAGTTAGAAAGGAAACAGATATGCTTGGTTTGGCCTTTATGGCTTGGCTGACCGTCGTGATTTGCTACGGCGGAAACTGGATTCTCGGCCAATGCATGATCGAGCGCCCCATCGTAGTCGGCCTCGTTGCCGGTATCCTTATGGGCGATATTTCAGCGGGCTGCATTATCGGCGCTTCTCTTGAGGCGATTTTCATGGGTGCCGTCAACATCGGTGGTGCCATCTCTGCTGAGCCCGTTACCGCGACTGCACTTGCCGTTGCGTTTACTGTTGCCGGCGTGGAGCAGAGTGCTGCCATCACCATCGCCGTACCTGTTGGTGTAGTGACCGCATTCCTCTCCATCGCGATGAACAACATCCTGCTCAATTTCTTTGCAGCTCCGTTCGATAAGATGGCGAAGGACGGCAACGAGCGCGGGCTCGCTGTTCAGCATTGGGGCCTGTGGCTCGTCAAGTATGCGGCCTTTGCTTTCATCGCGTTCTTCGGCGTGTATCTCGGCGCCGAACCTGTGTCTCAGATCGTGAACCAGATTCCAGCGAATGTCATGAGTGGCCTCAACGCTGTCGGTTCGCTCTTGCCCGCCGTAGGAATGGCGCTTCTGCTACAGATGCTGTGGAGCACCCAGCTGGCTGTGTACTTCTTCTTGGGCTTTGTGCTGTATGCCTACCTTGGCCTTCCGATGATTGCCATTGCCACCATCGGCGTGATTATTGCTGTTGTTCAAGGTCTGCGCGACAAGGAGATTTCCGATATGGAGCATAAGAGCATCTCTGCCGCTCCCGTCGCCACCGCTGACGTTACGATTTCTGAAGAGGAGGATTTCTTCGCATGAGTAAGCTCACCGCAAATCTTTCCACCGAAGATCGGAAGATGCTAAACAAGATTTTTCTTCGCTCCTTTACCGTATTCGCTTCGTGCGCCGGTGGTTCGGTCAAGCAGGGTGCCGACGGCTGGCTTTATTCGATGATGCCGGCCCTGAACCGCTTCTACAAGGACAATCCCGAGAAGCGCGCCAACGCCATGTCCCGCCATACCACGTGGTACAACATTACCCAGAACGTTGGCACCTTTGCGATGGGCTTGGTCGCTTCGATGGAGAAGGAAAACTCCCAACACGAGGACTTTGATACCGAGTCTATCGACGGTATCAAGGTCTCGCTCATGGGCCCCATGTCGGGTATCGGCGATGCCATTTTCTGGGGATGTCTGCGCGTCATAGCCGCTGGCATCGGTATCAATATGGCCATGACTGGCTCACCTGTCGGCGCTCTGCTGTTCCTACTTATCTATAACGTACCGTCGATTCTCTGCCGATACTACATGACCTACCTCGGTTACACGCTGGGCACCAACTTCATTTCCCAGATGTATGAGGGTGGCCTCATGAAAATCATCACCAAGGCGACTTCTACGGTGGGTCTTGTGATGATTGGCGCGATGACGGCGGCAAACGTCCACTTCAACACCATCATTTCCTTCCCTGTAGAAGGTTCGGACCCCATTACGCTTCAGAGCTATCTCGATCAGATTTTCATCGGCTTTGTCCCGCTTTGCCTCACCTTGTTCGTGCTGTGGCTCATGCGTAAGAAGAACATGAATGTCAACATCATCCTCGTTGGCATCATGGTCCTCGCCATCATTCTCGGCCTTATCGGTGTGATGTAAGCATCGGCCTTCGATAGTTTTGCATCGCAGCGTGCAATGGCGACGGCCGGCATGTCCATTGTTGGCCGTCGTCGTTTCGCGCTGGCGTGCACGTGAATCTCGGTGCCCGCGCATCGGGACTGCTTGAAAGGAGGGCACATATGCGCTATAAGCATTTCAAACGTGCGGATGTGGATGTTTCCGAGCTCGCGGTCGGCACATGGGCGATTGGCGGCGATAACTACGGCCCTGTCGATCGAGAGGCATCAATTCAGGCCATTCGGACCATGATTGATAATGGGGTCAATCTGGTGGATACCGCACCATGCTACGGTAACGGATACTCGGAGAAGGTCGTTGGCGAGGCGCTTGCCGGTGGGTATCGAGATAAGGTGCTCATCTCCAGCAAGGTGGGCCTCGTCACGAGTGCGAACGGCTACGATCGCGATTCCTCGTTCAAAAACATAATGCGCGAGGTTGAGAGCTCGCTGTATAACCTTAAAACCGACCATATCGATTTCTATTTCGTTCACTGGCCAGATGCTTCGACGCCGTTTGCCGAGACCATGAGCGCGCTCGAGCTCCTACGTAAACAGGGTAAGATTCGCTTCATCGGCGTTTCCAACTTCACGCAGGAGATGATCGAGGAATGCGAGCAATACGGAACCATTGATGTGCAGCAGCCGCCGTTCTCGATGGTCGACCGCACGTTCGTGAATCTTATGAGCTGGGGCGCTTCGAGGGGCATCGATTCCGTGACATATGGATCTATGGGTGCCGGCATACTTTCTGGTAGGTACCGCACTGCGCCGGACTTCCCCGACGGCGACACACGCCTCACCTTCTACGATTATTTCCGCGAGCCGAAGTTCGCCAAGGTACAGAAGCTTCTGACGGTCATGGACGCGATTGCGGAAACGCATGGCAGGCCAGTTGGTCAGGTCGCACTCAACTGGAGCACGCAGAAGGACTACGTTGGCTGTGCCCTCGTGGGCGTGCGCAGTGACGCGCATGCGCTCGAGAACTGTGCTGCGTACGAATGGTCGTTGACGGATGATGAGATTGCAACGCTTGATGCCACCCTTGATAAGTTGGGGTTGTAGGTGAATATGATGGAAGACTTTGGGAGAACGTACGACGATTCATATGCCGACCTAATCGAGCAGGGCGCAACGAAGGTGATACTGGCTGATGGGTTGGAGCTCGAGCTTCGTCCCATGCCCGATGAGAGCCGTGAGCACGCGCTCGATCCGCGTGTGTTCGAGTTGACGCGCAAACGATTGGGCGGCGAGTTTATAACTCCTTCAGGGATGGACTTTGAAGCCATGCGCAACCGTCCGAACAAGGAGAACCACAACATCGATTCAGGCGATGTGATCGAAGCCGTGGAGACGATGGAGCTCGATGGGCGTAAGGTAGCGCTCTATGTGTTCACGCCTGCGGGGCTCGAGGAGCCCGCTCCCGTGCTTGCGTACTTCCACGGCGGTGGATTCATGGTCGGAAATATCGGCCAGTTCAGACCTGCTTTGCGATATATCGCCGAGCAGGCTGGAGTCGTGGTGGTGTTTCCTGACTACCGCTTGGCCCCCGAGAATAAGTTCCCTGCAGGGGTGAACGATTGTAACGAGACGATTGATTACCTTGCAGAGCATGCCGAGCGCCTGCATATCGACATGAATCGCTTAGGCATTGCGGGCGATTCTGCAGGCGGCAGTCTATGTAACGCCGTGGCCCAGCTTCGAGCTGGAACGGGTACAGTCAAACTTGTAGTCGAAATGTATCCCTGCGTGGACTGCGGTCCCATCCCCGAAGCATGGTCATACGATCTTTATCCCATGCTGCCCGAACAGGAGCGCGAGGCACGCAGTCGTGTAGACCGAATCAAAAGCTCATTCGAAGGGCTCGAGGCAATCTATACAGGGGGTAATCCTTCGGTGACCGATCCGTTAATCTCCGCGGCGTACTGCGATGATCTGTCAGTGTTTCCGAGGACCGTTGTTGTATCGTCAGAGTTTGATTTCCTGCGCTATCAGGATGAGAAGTTTGCCAAGCAACTCGCCGATGCGGGAGTCGATGTTCGGGCGATCAGGTACTTGGGGTGCGATCACGGCTTCTTTGAGGCGTGTGGTGTAATGCCCCAGGCCGAGGACCTTTGCCGTATTATGGCGAAGGAGATTGCCGCCCTGTAGAAAAGCGTTGTGCAATACTGAGTGGGCGTGTGAGGCGGATAAGGATTGGTTGTTTCGTATTGGGCGGCCCAGTCCCCTGGTTTTTTTCGAAAGGGAAGTGGCGCCACGAGAGAGGTGGTATCGACGCTAGATCTTTGATGCGTTCGTATGCAATTGCGGGTGCATGCGGTGCGTCGAGAGGTTAATGTCGAACGCGTTCTGATGCCCTCCGCTCGCTCAAAGGGATTTGAGGAATATTGCTTGGCATGCCGCCGAAGCCGGTGGGCGCGCGGGGCGCTTCGTGGCGCTATTTGCAACGGTGCCTAAAACCGGCAAACTAAAGATCATGTGGCGCTCATTGTGGTTTGCACTCCGGAGCAATTGCGAACGTTGTTGGGGCATCGTGCGCTGAGGGCGTTGCACGGATGTGTCCGTGGCGTTCTCGGGCGACTTTGTTCGCGTCGGAGTTTTCGGGCGATATTCGGACAGTCAACACGTTTTCGGGCGACATCTGGACGTTCGGAGGACTCTGAGCGTCCAAATGTCGCCCGACAACGCGCTGCGTGTCCGAAACCCGCCCGTTAGTGCGATGGTGTCCGAATCTCGCCCAGCAACCCCGAAGCCGTCCGAAACCCGCCCGTTAACGCTACATCGTCGCATCTCGCCCAAGAATAAAAACGGCGCCAGTATCTAGCCCGAGAACGCTGCAGAGCCCCCCAATGTCGACCGCGCAGACTTACGATATCTGCTGAGATGGGTCAGTGTGTCGCCGATAACCATGGGGCGGTACAGTAGCATTGTTAGCGTTATTGCATACAGCGCAATATGAGGCGTGTTACGAGAAGCCGGAGGCGATGGTGCAGATAGAGGTCAGTCAAGAGACGTTTGATGTCGAGGTTAACGACCAGCTGGTGGCAGCGAGCTATCGCACGGCAGATGTCGAGCGTGTGCTCCTTTCCTTGCTTGATGAAGCGGCCCGCCTCGAGCGCGATCGGTCGGCGCGCATGGCTGCTTCACATCCAGCGGCCTCGGCGTTCGAGGCAGGGGATTCGTCGCGCTCTGCTGCTGGCTCTCATCAACAGCTCTTCTCTAGCAACGCGAAGGAGCCTGCCCCAGCCGCTGCGCGGACCATCGTTTTCCTGGCCGCTCCTCCCGGTGCGGGGAAGTCGACGCTGGCGGCGGTGCTTGAGCGGCTCGCGCAGAGCCAGCCCGGTATGCCGCGCGTGCAGGCGGTCGGCATGGACGGGTTTCATCACACGAATACGTATCTCGATCGCCATACGCTTGATTGTCCGGACGGTAAGTCGGTGTCGCTTCGGAGCATCAAGGGAGCTCCGGAGACGTTTGACGTCGAGGGGTTTGCGCTTGCACTGCATGAGACGCGCGTCTCGAGCGATCCGGTGCAGTGGCCGGCGTATAGCCGCGTGGCGCATGACGTGGTGGCGGATGGCCCCATCGTTAGCGCGCCGATCGTGATTGCTGAGGGTAACTATTTGTTGCTCGATGAGAGCCCGTGGCGAGATCTCGCCGAGCTGTGCGATCTCTCGATATTCGTCGAGGCGGACGAGGCGATGCTTCGCGAGCGACTTGTTGCGCGCAAGGTGCGCGGCGGTCTCTCGCGCACAGAAGCGGAGCGGTTTTTCGAGCAAAGCGACGGAAAGAACGTGCGGCGCATCCTTGCGCACCGCTGCCCAGCCGATATAGCGATAACGCTCGATTCATCCGGGCGCATGCGGCGGCTCGAGGCGACCCCAGCCCTTGCCTTCTTCGATATCGACGGCACGCTGACGTGGGCAAGGGAAGGCGAGGCGGATATCGATGCTGCTCCCACCGATGCCGTGCGACTCGCGCTCGAAAACCTTGTGGCGCGCGGAAACCTCGCCGTGCTCTGCACGGGCCGGCCGCTGTGCAATGTGCCGCCGGCACTCAAGACGTTGCCGTTTGCCGGCATGGTCACGTTGGCGGGCGGGCACGTGGAGCTCGACGGTGAGGTCGTTCGCGATGTTGGAATGCCTTCCGATGTCGTTGAGCTGCTGGTTTCGTGTTGCGAACAAGCGCGCGTTCCGGCGTATTTTGAGAGCTCGAACCGGGGTGTGGTGCTTGCCTGGCCGGGCGTGTTTTCCCTGTTCGATACATTCGGGGAGTTTTCTGAGCGTGTAGGCATCGAAGAACTGCGGGGTGTGCTAGCCGGAATCGATGTGGGCAAAGTGGTGTTTGACAGCGAGTATATTGAGCTTCTGATCACAATGGCGCCCGCCATCACCGAGCGTTGTTCGGTGTGCAACATCGGCGATGGTCTGTATGAGGTGACCGTGCCGGGGATTACCAAGTTCGACGGCATGCGCGCCGTGTGGTCTGCGCTGCGCGAACGCGGTGTGCGGATAGGCACGGTGTACGGCTTCGGCGACTCGGAGAACGACGGGAGCATGCTTTCCGCTGTTGATGTAGCCGTGGCTATGGGTAACGCGCTGCCTGCCGTCCGCGCGAGCGCGGACTACGTGACCGATCCCGTGTGGGACGACGGCGTTGCCACCGCGTTGGAGGCCTTTGGCCTCGTGTAGGGTCGGGAGTGCAGGCCCCCGCGGTGTCCGGATCTGCCCGGCAATGCATGGCGTGTCCAAAAGCTGCCCGCAAAGAGTCCGTTCATCCGGCTCGTGCTTAGGCAAAGCCGGGACCGTGCCTTTCGCGTGCCATAATGAGGCAAAGATGCTGCCAGCGGAGCACGAGACGATGGACGCTGCCGGCGGAGGGCGCGGCGGCTGCATCGCGGCATGGGAGGTTGGCCATGTGGAAGACGAGCATGAAGGAAGCGCTGAGGATTTCGGCGGATGAGCGCCGCGCGATGATTGTCGACGAGGTGAACGACCGAAGCTCGCTGCAGGTTTCCGATATCTGCGACCGCTTTGGTATCTCGGCGGTTACGGCTCGGGCGGACCTGGCGCAGCTCGAGCGCGCGGGCAAGCTGCGCCGCACACATGGCGGCGCCGTCTCCATCACGCGATCCATTTCCGTTTCCTACCCCGACCAGCGAATGAACCTCAACGTAGAGGCGAAGCGCGCCATCGCTGCGGCAGCTCAACGGTTTATCGACGAAGGGGACTCGCTGTTCATCGATTCGGGGACGACCACGCTGGAGTTTGTTCGCGCGCTGCAAGGCACGTCCCATATCACCATTGTGACGAACGACCTCTCGATCGCGTCCTTCGCCGATGCCAACCTGCCGCATGCCGATATCATGGTGCTGGGCGGGGCACTTCGCAAAAGCCATCGGTACATCACCGGGCCCATCGCAAGCGGAATTCTCGATAGCCTTTCGCTGGACAAGGCCATCATGGGTACCGAGTCGTTCGACGCGCGGCAGGGGTTCTCGACAGAGTTTATGGGGAATGCAGAGATAAAGCGCGGTATGCTGCGCCATTCAAAGACGCACATCATGTTGATGGATGCCAGCAAGGTACGGCAGCCAAGCTTTATGAGCTTCGCGTCTCTAGACGATTTCGACGCAATCGTCATGGACGAAGATCCGGACGGCACGGTTGGCGCAGCCATCGAGGCAGCCCATGCCTCCACGCGGTTGATTTTGAGCCGGTCCTCACGCCAGGTTGGCCACGGGAAGAACGAGCTCGTTAGCAGGTCGGCGGGGTCATGGGGTGCGAGTCCGGCGGGGACTCACTTCGCGTAGTGGACGCAGCCGGCATGCCGGCGCACGACATGGGGCCGCGCGTGCAGTCGCAGATGACAGGCGTGAACAACGTCGAACATCGAGCGCGCATGGCGCCTGGCGCAGGCACGCGAGATTAAGCTGCGCGGCGTCCGGCGCAGGCACGCGAGATTAAGCTGCGCGGCGCCCGGCTACGAGGCGTCGCTGTGCGAGCCGAACACCACAGCTCCGGCTTGCTCGCACGTCTTCTGTGCTTGGGCAATCACCGCTTGTACCGTCGTGTCGCGTGTCGCACCCTCAAAATGGAAGGGAAGGTCGTTCTTGACCTCGTTGTTCACGAGCGCGATGTACTCTTGGGCCCCGGTGCTCGAGAGATGCGTGCCGTCACCGTCGAAAAGATCGTTTCTTCCCTCGCTATAGGCGTACCAGTCGATCACCCGAACGTTTTCGTAGCGCTCGGCAGCGCGCTTGAGGGCGTCGTTGGTCGATTGCACCCATTGGCGCGGGCTGCGCGTGGTGATGAACACGCAGATGCGGTCGGGGCCGACGACCTCCATAAGGCTGTCGATGGCGTCGTCGGTCACCGGGCCGTTTGTGCCCAGAGCGAAGACGACGATCCTGCCGGCAAGATTCTGTTGCGCATAGTCCGAAAAGATGCCCTTGCCTGCGGCGAATTGGCGGTTCTTCGCCGCGTCGATGTGCCCATGGGTAAAGGTGTTGTTGAAGGTATCGACGGTGCGAAGCGAAACCGAGTCGCCGATCATAAGGATGTCGTAGGCGTTGTCGGGGAAGCCGTCTTCGTCGGCATCGGTCGCGTCTCCTGCTTGTTGAGCATCGCTGCCTGCACCCTGCTGCGCAGGCTCTTCTTCCGTGCCGTCTTCGCCGGTCTGCTGGATGAGCTCTGCGCCCTCCCTGCTCAGCGCGGACGTGTTCGGGACGAAGGCGATGCCGCCCACCGCTACGAGTACGACCACGCCTGCTATGGCGGTGGGAACAAGATGGCTCTTCGCGATGGCGGGTATCGTAGCCTTGCCGTCGCGAATCTTGCGTACGGTTGCCCCGAGCACGCCATGGCGGAAGGGCGTCTCGATGAATCGGTAGGATAGCTCGGCTGCTAGGAGCACGATGGCAAGCTGGACAAGATGCATCCACCAAGGCACTGCGGCTATGTTGGAAACGGGGTTCATGAGCGCAAGCAGCGGGTAATGCCACAGGTAGATGCTATACGAGCGCTTGCCCAGCCAGACAAGCGGCCCGGCGGAGAGGGCACGCGCAAGGATGCCCCTGGGCTGGACACTCGCCGCGATGACCGCAAGGCCCAGGATGGAGCACAGGACGGTGCCGCCCCGGTACATGAAGGGCGTGTAGCCGTTGCAGGCAACGGTCATGATCACGAGGCCCGCCAAGGCGAGGATACCGATGGCATCGATCGCGCGCACCGCGTGGTGGGCTGGCGCATTGGCTTGGTTGCTAGCGAGGCGCTGCTGCCCGCCGATTTGCTTTCCAGTAGAGCCCGCAGGTATGCCGGCCTTTTCGTCGCCGGAGCGCTCTGGCTCGCTGGCTTTCCCATCAGCGCCTGAAGCGGAATCCTCGACCCCTTGTCCCTGCTTTTTCGACGTGGGCCTTTGGGGAAGCAGCTTGCCAAGGCCGATGGTTTGCAAGAGCTTGGCCGGGCTCATGGAGCTCTCGGGGATGAACGCCAACCATGCGCCCAGCAGCATGGAGAACGCGCGGGTATCGGTGCCGTAATAGACGCGGCTCGGGTCGGCGGCGGGGTCGTAGAGCACCGCCATGGCGACGGCGGATACCGCGGCGAGCGCCACCACAATGCGGCGCATCCACGGGCGCTTGACGCGCAGCTTCAGCATGATGAGCAGGAGCACCGGCCACACGACGTAGAACTGCTCCTCGATAGCGAGCGACCAGAAGTGCGTGAGCGGCGAGGGATCGCCGAGTGCGTCGAAATACGAGACGTTCTGCGCGATCTGCCACCAGTTATTGAAGAAGAAAAGCGACGGCAGGATATCGGGCCGCATCTTGGTGAGCATCACGTGGTTGAAGATCGTGCACAGAACGGCAACGACGACAACGAGCGTGATCGTTGCGGGCACAAGGCGCCGCACGCGCCGCACCCAGAACCGCTTGAGGTCGATTCGGTCGGTCTGTTCGAATTCCGCAAGAAGCAGGCGGGTGATGAGGTATCCCGAAAGCACGAAGAAGATCGTGACGCCCAGGAAGCCGCCTTGCGCCCAGGTGAGGTTAAGGTGGTAGAGCACGACGGCGATGACAGCGAGCGTGCGGATGCCGTCGAGGGCGGGGATGTAGCGCGAGCGGCGTTCCGTGTCGGGCGCAAGACGGTCTGCGGGCGCTTGCTCGGCGCTCGGCGCGGGACGGCCCGCGGTCCGCTGCTCGGTGCCGCGCACGGGGAGGCCCGCGGCCCGCTTCTCGGCGCCGCGCATGGGGAGGCTCGTCTGCTGCTGCTTACTCATGAGGTAACCTCGTCATATATTCAAAGCCGATGACGGCGTGCGTTCGAAGGGGTTCATATTGTATAGCCTGTTGCATGTCCATGGGGCAATGGTCTTCGAGCCCATAGAACAAACGTTGAGGATGGCGCTCTGCTAAGCTTATGCGCATAGCACCTGCTGTTGGGTCCCGCGGGCCGTTTGCCCCGGAGCTCGGGTACGAGGCGGGCAACGTGAGAAAGGAACGCCCTATGGAGGCCTACAAGCAAGAGGTCATCAAGTTCATGGTCGAGTCCAACGTGCTCAAATTCGGCGAGTTCACGCTCAAGAGCGGCCGCAAGTCGCCCTTCTTCATGAATGCGGGCGCCTATGTGACGGGCGAGCAGCTCAAACGCTTGGGTGAGTACTACGCACGTGCGATTCACGATAACTTCGGCCTGGACTTCGATGTGGTCTTCGGCCCTGCCTATAAGGGCATTCCGCTTTCGGTGGTGACGGCCATCGCGCTCAACGACCTCTATGGCAAGGAGGTAAAGTACTGCTCCGACCGCAAGGAGGTCAAGGACCACGGCGCGGACAAGGGCGGCATGCTCGGCTACGAGCTCAAGGACGGAGACCGCGTGGTCATGGTCGAGGACGTTACCACTTCGGGCAAATCGATCGACGAGACCTACCCCAAGCTCATGGCGGCAGCCGATGTTGAGGTCAAGGGACTCATCGTGAGCCTCAACCGCATGGAGGTCGGAAAGGGCGGGGTCGTGACCGCTCAGCAGGAGATTCAGGAGAAGTACGGCTTCCCGGTGGCGAGCATCGTGAATATGGCCGAGGTCAGCGAGGTACTCTATAACCACGAGGTCGAGGGGCGCGTGGTGATCGACGACAAGATCAAGGCCGCGCTCGATGCGTATTACGAGCAGTATGGCGTGAAGGCGTAACAGGAGGCTTTGGGAATAATGCGAGCACGCTTGCGGCGCGCGTGCAACAATTTGCATTCGAAGGCACGCCGTAAGCGTCAATCTTCGGAACGCTTACCGATTGTTCGCCATTGTATTACCCGTAGCAGCGTTGTTTCGTGGTATGTTGCGACTACTGACGACCGAATCCCGCCGGAGGGCCGCACGGGATTCCGAGCTGCTAGGGGGCTCACATGAAAAAGAGATTCGCTTTCATCCCGATGCTTGTTGCGTTCGTGTTCGCGCTCGCGCTCAGTGCCTGCGGCGGCGCCTCCGCTGAGGATCTTATCCGTGCGGACCTGGAGAGCTACTTCGGCGATCCGGAGAACGCTGCGGAGGAATTCGCATCGGGTCTTGAGGAATCTGCCGGCGATGAGCTCGACATGCTCGGCATCACCGAGGACGAGTTTACCGAGGCGTATCTCGAGGGGTTTGCGTACGAGATCGGCGAGATTACCGTTGATGGCGACACCGCGACGGCAGAGGTCACGCTGACCATCAAGTCGTTCGGCGACATCATGACCACGTTCCAGAGCGACTTCACCGATTGGGCATATAGCCTCGATCCTTCGACCATCACCAGCGAGGACGACCTCTACAAGCAGGGTGGCCAGATGCTGCTCGACGCCACGCGCAACGCCGAGGCCAAGGAGAACACCTACGAGGTCACGTATACGCGCAATTCCGATGGCGATTGGGAGATGGACGCGGCGTCCGAGAGCGAGCTCACGAACGCCGTTATCTCGTAGCCGCTTCGCACATATGGATATCTGTACGCCCCGTGTATGCGGGGCGTACTTGAAAAGATAAGGTAGGGAGACGAGAGCCTATGTTTTGCACGAACTGCGGCCACGAAATCGCGGAAGGGTCGGCCTTCTGCACGAATTGCGGAAAGCCGGTCGCTCAGGCGTCCCCGGCGCCAGCCCCGGCTCCTGCTGAGTCTTCGGTTTCCGAGCAGCCGGAGCCGATAGCGCCTCAAGCCGAGCCGCCTATCCCGCCCGTTCCGCCTGCTGAGCCACCCGTGCCTCAAGCTGAGGCGCCCGCCCCAGAGCCCTCCAAGCCTGCGGCGGTTGCCCCGCAGGATGGCCCAGCGGTAGACGATATGCCGACGACCTGCTTGGCGGCAGATGATGGCGCTGGCGAGGCTCCCGCCGCTGCGCCCTCGCCCATGCCTGAGCCCGTGCCCGCTCCCTCTGAGCCGGCGCCTGAAGCTCCGGCGCCATTCCAGCCCGAGCCCCCGGCAGCGCCTCCCGTTGACAATTCGCCGCAGGTGGAACCGGCCTCTTCGCCGGATACGGCTGCGACCCAGCAGGTTCCAGCGTGGCAGCAGGGGGCCTCGGATGTTCAGCCACAGCCTGTTCCGTGGTCGGCGCAGCAGCCGGATGCAGCGGTGCCGGGAGTTTCCGCCGGTGAGACGCAGGTTGCACCGGGGCCGGCTCCCGCTTCGGGCGCCATGCCCGGTCCCGTGCCGGGGGCCAGTGGATGCTCAGGCCGGTGCTCCTGCGGCAGAAGCTGCTCCCGCGCCCGATCTGTTCAACGAGCAGCCGAAGAAGAAGCGCTCTACGGGCAAGACGGTGGGGATCGTAGCTGCTGTGCTCGCCGTTGTCGCGGTGCTCTGCGTGGCGGGGTACTTCGTCTACACGACGTTCTTCTCGACGAGCCCAGAAGAAATCATCGCCGCGGATCTTGAGGAACATCTGAGCTTCTATGAGGATCCCGAGGCGGGCGAGGGCGATCGCCTGCTTTCCGAGGCCGATAGCGTCCTTTCCGGCCTGGGTGCTTACTGCTATCCGGATGACGAGGCATATACCTCGTGGCTCGACGAAACATCCTTTGAGATTGGCGACATTACCATCGCCGAAGATGGCGAGACCGCGACGGCAACCGCGACCATCACCCACATGCCGCTCATCTCGTATGTTGAGGAGTACATGGGTGAGGCCGACGATGCCGGCGAAGAGCAGGAGTCTGAGCTCTCGGTGACCTATCAGCGCAGCGGCTCGGAGTGGTCGGTCGATAGCATCGATCTCCAGCAGGCCGTCTTCGACGCGTATCTTCCCACCGACGAGGAGCTCATCCTCTCGGATGTGTACTGGTACTTCGGTGACGTTGACTCTATCAACGACGAGTTCATCTTGGGCCTCGAGGCGGGCGCGGGCAGCGACCTCGACCAGCTGGGCATCACAGCCGAGGAGTTCGCAGAGGCGTTCCTTGATGGCTTCAACTACGAGGTCGGTGACGTTACGGTGGACGGCGACGTTGCCACGGTGGATGTGACCATCACGTCGAAGTCGATGGACGAGATTAGCACCGAGTTCCAGAATAGGTTTACCGAGTGGGCGAGCACGGTTGACCCGTCGACCATCACGAGCGAGGACGACCTCTACAAGCAGGGCGGCCAGATCTTCCTTGAGGTGACGCGTGAGGCTGAGGCAGCAGAGCGCCAGGTTGAGCTCACGTTTACGCAGGATAGCTCTGGTGTTTGGTGGATGGACACGGCGTCCGAGGACGACCTGATGGGCACCATGGGCGTGTAGCCTGAAGGCGGCGCTGGCGAGGTGCCGATGTGCGATGAGGCGCCTGTGCGCGGCAACGCGACGATAAGCCATAGCGTGCCTATGCATGGAGACGCGACGACGAGCTATAACGTGTCGATGCATGGAAACGCGACGACGAGCTATAACGTGTCGATGCATGGAAACGCGCTGACGCTCGATAGCATGCCGACATAAAACACGATAGGGGCCGGGGAAATTCCCGGCCCCTTGCCGTATTGCGACCGAAGCATGCAGCTTTGGCTCGGTTTCAGGCCGCCCTCTCGGGTAGGGAAGTGAGTGAATCCGCAGGTGGGAGCCCAGTTGATCCCCATTTTTCGGCGTGATTGCGCGGCATCGAGTCAAAGCCGAAAAGCCGGGTTTGTCTTCGCGAGGAGATGGCGTCGGGTGTTTCTCTCGGGAAGCGCCGATTATCGGGCACCGGAGGCATCCAACCCATCGGGATTTCAGCTTTTGGGCACTTGGGGGCGGAGGGCCCGAGTAGTCGCGCCGTGGTCGGGAGGCCGCCGGCCGCCTGAGCTGCGCTTTCCCCTTTCCCTCTCTTGCCTCTACCCGACCGCCGCACGAGGAAGTGCCCAAAAGTTGAAACCTCGATCGGACGGTTGGCCCTGATGCCTAATAATCAGCTTTTCCCTAGTGAATGCAGGCACCGCGAACGATGCTCACGATGTCTTCGGGCTGTTCGGCAATGAAATCGGCTCCCTCGGCTTCAAGCTCAGCGCATCCGCGAAAGCCCCAGGTTACCCCCGCTACGGCGAGCCCCGCGTTGTGCCCAGTCTGAACATCGACGTTGCTGTCGCCCACATAGAGCACGTTGGAGGGCTTTACGCCAAGCTGAGCCAGAACATGCAGGGTGACGGGTGCCGCGGGTTTGGGAGGAAACGCCGCGGTGCAACCTTGGACGAGAAAGAACCGGTCTCCGAAGTATCGCTGCACGAGCGGCGCCGCGGCGGCATGGTCTTTATTGGTGAGCACGGCGAGCGTGACGCCTTCCTCGCGTAGGGCATCGAGCATGGTTGAGATGCCGGGGTAGGGAGCGGTGTGGTCTTCCTTGTGCTCGTCATAGTATGAGCGGAATTCGGCGAACGCCTGGCTGAACATGCGCTCATCTCCCGCATATTCTGCCGGCATGAAGCGTTCGACCAGCTTGAGCATACCGTTGCCGACCTTATAGCGGTAGGAGTCGATGGAGAACGTGGGCCACCCATGCTGCTCGCATACATGGTTGCATGCACGGGCGAGGTCTTCGATGGTGTTGAGGATCGTTCCGTCTAGGTCGAAGATGACATGGGAAAAGGCCATGGTGCTCCCCAGGTTGCGCGAATAAGCCGCGACCATCCTACCACGGGGTAATGGATGCTCGCCGTGCAGTTTCACTCTCGGGCGAGATCCGGACACCCCGCTCGTTCTCGGGCGACATCCGGACGCGCCGTTCGTTCTCGGGCGACATCTGGACACCGATGGGCTTGTCGGGCGACATCTGGACGCTGCCGGGCTTTTCGGGCGACATTTCGCCATTAGACGGCCCCTGAGCGTACGAAAGTCGCCCGACAACGCCGCGAGCGTACGAAAGCCGCCCGACAACGGTTGCGGCGTCCGAAAGTCGCCCGGTGGCACAGGCGGAACGCCGCGAGCGTATGAATCTCGCCCGGCAACGTCGACGGCCCCTGAGCATGTTCAAAAGCCGCCCGAAAACGCGGATGGCATGCCAGGCAAGTGTCCAAAGCCGCCCGTCAATGTGGCGCAGGTGCCGGCGTCAGATTCTCGCCGCTGCGGCCACGACGGCCCCGGCTCCAGCCGCTAGCAGATGCGCGGCAGTTGTTCTCCTACGAGCATGTCGAGAATCCGCGTTGATCCCCAGGGGGTACGAACGCGCACGCACGGGCCGCTCTCTCCGGCATCGCGCACGCGGCCGATGATGGCGGCATCGGTTCCATAGCGGTTCGCCCGCATGGCTTCGAGCGCCGCGGCAGCCTCGTCAGCGGGTACGACGGCAACGATCTTGCCTTCGTTTGCCACCTGCAGCGGATCGTATCCAAGCATCTCACACGCTGCCTGAACTTCGGGCTTAACCGGAATGGCCTCTTCGTCCACCTCGATCTCGACATTGCTTGCGGCGGCGAACTCGTTAAGCGTGCTCGCAAGACCCCCTCGCGTGGGATCGCGGAAGCAGCGCACATGGGGCGCGGCGTCGAGCACCGCGGCAATGAGGTGGTTAAGCGGTGCCGCGTCGCTTTCTATGGTGGTAGAGAAGGCGAGGCCCTCGCGCTGGCTCATCACGGCGATGCCGTGGTCGCCAAGCGTGCCAGAGACAAGAACGACATCGCCCGGCTGGCACGCAGCGCCAGAAAGCGAGCTGCTCTCGGGAACCTCGCCCACGCCCGCCGTGTTGATGTAGACGCCGTCTGCGCTTCCATGGTTCACGACCTTGGTGTCGCCGGTGATGATCGCCACGCCCGCCTCGCGCGCGGTCTCGGCCATGCTTTGGCAAATGCGGCGCAAGTCGTCGAGAGGAAATCCCTCTTCCAGAATGAATCCGCAGGAGAGATAGCGCACCCGCGCGCCCGAGGTGGCCACATCGTTTACCGTGCCGCACACCGCGAGCCGGCCGATATCGCCGCCGGGGAAGAAATGCGGTGTCACCACGAAGGTGTCGGTTGAGAGCGCGATGCGCCCCGTGCCGGGCAGCGCGGCTACGCCGGCGTCGTTGCCCGCGTGAAGCTCGGGCGCCTCGAATGCGTCGAGGAAGACCTCATCGATGAGGCGCTTCATCATCTGCCCGCCGGATCCGTGTCCGAGCTGTACGGTGGAGTCCGAAATCATGATGCCTTCTTTCGATGGCCAGGGTGCTTGGTCGTTCTCGAGATGAGTGTAGTCGAACGCGGCTTGCCAGTGGTTTGCCAGTGGTTTGCCAACACCCGGTGTTGACGATTCAAGCGGTTTGCAGAAGTCCGGTGCTGGCGAACCGCTTGGACGCTATGCACCGCGCCGCGCTAGCGATACCGGAAGTACGCCGCGCAGCTGCCTTCGCTTGAAACCATGCAGGGCCCAACGGGATGTTCCGGCGTGCAGGCGCGCCCGAAGAGCGGGCACTGGGTGGGCGCGATGACGCCACGAAGCACGTCGCCGCAGCGGCACCCATGCGGTTCCCGGGTGGGTTCGACCTCGACGGCGAACCTGCGCCGCGCATCATAGCGCGCATAATCCTCGCGAATGCGCAGGCCTGAATGTGCAATTTCTCCCAGACCGCGCCATGTTGCGCTGCACGGTTCGAAAACCTTCTCCGCGATGCTTCGCGCCACGGGGTTTCCTGCGCCGCGCACGCTTCGGGGGTAGGCGTTTTCCACGGCGGGCGTGCCGGAAATGATCATCTCGACGAGGCGATCGATGCCGGTGAGGATATCGACCGGCTCGAACCCCGTCACCACGCCGGGAATGTTGAACTCGCGTGCTATGAACTGGAACGGCGCAAGTCCCGTGATGGTGCAGACATGGCCCGGCAATATGAAGCCGTCGATGGTGGTTTCGGGATCGTTTGCGATGACGCGAAGCGCGGGCGGCGTGGTTTTGTGCACGCAGAACACGGAATAGTTCTCAATCCCGCGGGACGCTGCCTCGAGGACGCAGGCAGCGATGGCGGGAGTCGTGGTTTCGAAGCCCACGCCCATGAAGACGACGTTGCGATCGGGCAGCTCGGTTGCGAGTTCGAGCGCGTCGAGAGGGGAGTAGACAATGCGAACGTCGCACCCAGCGGATTTCTCTGCGGCGAGCGACGAGGTGCTGCCGGGCACGCGCATCATGTCGCCGAAGGTGGCCACCGTGATTCCCTCGGTGCGGGCGAGCGCGATAGCATGGTCGATATCGCGGTTTGCGGTCACGCAGACGGGGCAGCCGGGGCCAGAAAGCAACCGCAGACCCTCGGGCATAATCGAACGAAATCCGTAGCGCCCGATGCTCACGGTATGCGTGCCGCATACTTCCATGAGGTTGATACGGCGGTTGCCTACAAGCCGGTGTATGCGGTCGATGAGTTCACGCGCGAGCTTGGGATCGCGGAAGGACGAAAGGTCCATGTCGTGCTGAGCGCTGTTCGCGGAGGCAGTGGTTGCGGCAGCGGTGGGGCGCCGGTGCACCGTGGTGTCGATGAAATCGCCGGCGCTCTGCGCGTTCGTGTGGTCATGCCCCATCATGCGGATGCCTCGGCGCCGGCGAGGTCTTCTTCGGTGAGCTCATCAAGCTCGCGCACGAGCTCGATGGTGCGGCGAGCCTCTTCGGCGTCGATAACCTCGATAGCGAAGCCGGCGTGCACGAGTACATAGTCGCCAACCTGGGCCTGCGGCGTGAGCGAGATGGAGATGCGGCGCTGCACGCCGAGCATGTCAATGGTGGCGTTGGTTCCCTCGATGGCTACGATGGATCCCGGAATGGCAAGGCACATAGATTGCCCCTTTGGTCGAGATAGTGGGTGGGAGCTCGTTCGGGTAGATGGTACCGCCGCGTTCGCCCGCGGGCAAATGCGGGGCTGGTTTGATGCGGCGAGGCCGTGGGAGTTTCTTGCGCGAGGCCCAGCAAGGGGCCCGCGATGAGTCGAGCTCGGTGTTCGAGGCTTTGAGTGAATCGTAGACACCGGGTGTCTGCGTTTCATTCGCCGCGCATCGCTACAGCAGCTCGAGCGTGCGCTCGCAGTTCTCGATGATGGGCGGCTCAAGGCGCTCTCGCAGTTCGTCCATGCCGGGGATGGCCGCATGCTCGTCAAAGATCTCGGCGAGGCTGATGGGTATCTCCTGGGCGAGGTCCATCATGAGGGCCCGGCAACTCGCAACCCCGAGGCCGAACTGCTCGAACGGTCCTGACTGCGCATAGCGCTCTAGCGAGCCGGAGCCCACGCGCCCGAAACGATTCTCCCCGCCAATCGCCATGGCGAGTCGCCCGTGCCGCCGCAGTCGGTCATAGGCAAAGCCCGAGGCCACGTCGTACATGCGGGCAAGTGCGACGTTATGTTCTGTCCCAAGTAGTAGCGAATAGTTCTTCGCGTGAGCGTCGGTGCCCCCGATAAGATAATTAAAGAACAGCATCAACGTGAATAGCAGCATGTTAAGACGCGCTGCCGGGGTAGTTCCCAAAAGGGTGAGAACGTCGTGAACAGCAGGCCCGCCGTCTGCGGTGTATTTCTGGAACGGCATGACCCCAAGTGCCTGGCAAAGATCTTCTTGATGTGCGCGCAGGATTGTCCCGTCTTCTCCGATAGTGCGGTCGTAGCGTTCGATGATGAGCGCCGGTTCGTCTTCGAAGAGCCGGTAGTCGGCATGTGCCGTGGGCACACCCGCTCGTTCGGCGGTCTTCATACAGACGAATTCGTTCAGTGCTTGTAGCTTAAAGCCCACGACACCGTTTTTGAAGATGTGCGTTGTGGGGGCCGAGCCGATGCAGGAGCACCACGCGCCATCGAGCAGCCCCAAAGCGAATTTACCTTGGTTCCCTCCGAGCGACCAGCTTTCCTCCTCGCCAACCCATGTCGCCTCGTCATCCGAGCGTATCGCTTTGAGGCGCAGCGCAATTTCATGGTCGGTCAGCGGGCGGTATTCGCCTGTGCGGGTGAGTACGTCATCAACGCGCTCCTCTCGGCAGAATTGCACACCGCCTTGGCAATCAAGGCCGATGCAGTCGAGCATGGTGACGGGATTGTTGGGGATGATGCCAAAGTCGCGGGCAATGGCCTTGCGCTGCTGCTCGCTATCGGGGAGGAGGCCAAACAGGAATGGCAGCAATGCTTGTTGGTGGTATGTGCGGTTGCAGATGGGCAACGCAAGTGAGAGCGGTGCGCCGTGGTAGCCCTCGTCATATTTGAAATGGAAGAGGCCCTGTGCATCCTGCCAGAGCGTTCCAGCGGGGGTCCCGCAGATGATGGTGCGCAGAGAGAGTTCTGCCATGATACCTCCTACGTGGTGCGGCGGAATTACCTTGCTGTGGCTCCGCTGTTGTCGTGGAAGATGTTGGCGATTAGCCTGTCATATGCACTCTGAAAATCAGATAGCCTGAGCTCTGGAGAGCTTTCGGTCCGTTTAGTGCGAGTTGTTGCACGCGCGCCGCGCCGGCGGCGTTGCGCGGTGGTGCGGGTCGCTGGTGCGGTGTCGGTGCTATCGGAGGCCGCCGAGCTCTCGTTGTGCTCCCATGGGCGCTCTTCCCTGATATGTTCGCCGATGGTGAAGAGTTCAAGTCCGAGTGCGTCGTAGACGGCGAGCAGTTTATCGAGGCGGATGCCGGGGGCATCGCCGAGCTCGAGAGATGCGAGCAGGCGCTCGGAGACACCGGCGGCCTTTGCGAGCTGTTTGCGCGTGAGGCCCTGCGCCTCGCGTTCGCGACGTGCGTACAGCCCCACCTGCCGGGGAATGCTGACCGGCTTGATGATGCGGCCGTCCTCGGTCCTGTGCTCTGTAGTGTGGTTCGCCATGCTCGTTCGCCTCCAGTGACGTAAAACGTTGTGCATTCAGTATATCTGCAAAAGTTTGCATATAGTAGAAACTGCAAAAGTCTGCATATTATCTTAGCTTCGCAGGCTTTCAGTTAGTTCGAGGCTCGAGTCGGAAAGGCTGGGCCGATGCCTTTACGTGAAACGCAGACACCGGGTGTCTGCGTTTCATCAAGGTAGCTCTCACGTGCTACGTTGCGGTTATCGGGACCGCGCGCGGGCGCGACGCTACCGTTCGCAGAGCCGCGCACGGGCGACGGCAGCTTGCCCGAAGGCGATGCAGCCATCGTTTACCGGCACCGCGCTGGGGACAAGCGGGCGCAGGCCTTCTGCCCGCAACCGCTGCAGTGCCTCGCCCAAGAGCAGGCGGTTCATGAAAACACCGCCTGAAAGCGCAACATTGCGAATGCCGGAACGGCGCGCAATCTGGATGGAGACATCGCAAACGGCTTTCGCAGCGGCGAAGTGCACGTCAGCAGCGATGGCTTCGACGGGGCGCCCTGCCGAGAGGTCAGCGAGCGCGGCGCGCGCCATCGGTGTCGGGTCAAGCTCAATAACCTGGTCGATGGCATGTTCGCCAACGCGACTCCTGCGTTGCCGAGTCTGCTCATCCGGCGCGGAAACCGGCTGTTCGTGCATGCTAAAGCGATAGCCGGAGCCATCCGCCCTATCGTGGGCGCGCCGCGCGTCATCAGTGCCAAGCGCTCGCCACGCCGCGGCTTCGAGCATGATGGCAGGCTCGCCCTCGTACGTAGCGTTCAGGCAGATGCCGAGCATGGCCGCCATGGCATCGAGCAGGCGGCCCATGCTGGAGGTCAGCGGGCTGTTGAGCCCTCGCTCGATCATGGTGGCGGTAACCGCGCGTTCGGCTTCGCTGAGGCCCTCGACAAGCATGCGCGCCCCCGGATGGTCGAGCAGCTCGCAGGAGTGCAGCAGCGAGAACGCATTGCGCCGCGCGTCGCGCACGGATGCCATTCCGGCCGGGAGCCGCCAGGGTTTTAGGTGCGCCATTCGCGTGAAACCGCTCAGGCTCGCAATCATGACCTCGCCGCCCCATACAGTGCCGTCTGTTCCCGCTCCCGTGCCGTCGAGTGCAATGCCAAGCACCTGCTCCGCGGGGCCGATGATGCCGCGCGCGGCCATTTCGGCTATCACCGACGCGATGTGTGCATGGTGGTGCTGCACTTCGATGAGCGGGCGCCCATCCGCAGATGCTTCGGCGCGCGCCCATTGGCTCGAGAGGTAGGTTGGGTGAAGATCGCAGGCGAGCGCATGGGGTTCAAGTTCGAAAAGGCCCGACATGCGATGGCGCGCCTCGTGCCAGGTGTCGAACGTCTCACCATTCTCAACATCGCCGATGTGCTGGGATACGAAGCACAGTGCGCTGCCGTCGGGCTGTTCGCGCGTGAGGGCGATGGTCGCTTTTTGCTCGGGGCCGCAGGCGAGGATGCACGGGATGTCGCTACGCGGGCCATCGCTCTGCTGCGCTTCTTCGTTGGGCGCGCAAGGAGGGAGGTCGAGCGGCTGCGGAGCGTATCCGCGCGCGCGGCGCACGGGCATTGCCTGGCCGTCGATTACGCGTATGACTGAGTCGTCGTACCGGGTGAGAATGGCGCGATTGTTGCCGAGCAGCGCGTCGGCGAGGCCGCCTTCGACCAAGTGCGCCCAAGCAAGCCCGTCATCGGTTTCGATGGGTTCCTCGCTTACGTTTCCGCTGGTCATGACAAGTGTATGCACGCCACGCGCAGTGCAGGCGGCGAGCAGCAGGTGCTGGAGCGGAGTGTACGGGAGCATGATGCCGAGTTCGGGCAGATCGAAGGCGACGGATGGCGCAAGCGAGGGACGACTGCTCTCGCTGCTATTGGAGCGGTCGCTCCCGTCACCTTTTGGGCTGTGGTCGCTGCCGCCTTTGCCCTGCTCAGAGCCCCATTCGCCGTCGCGCTCGTCTTGCTTGCGGCGGCGCAGCAGGACGATGGGCCGGATGGATCCGGTGAGCAGCTCCGCCTCAGCTTCGTCGATCGTGCAAAGCGCCCGGGCGCCTTCTATGTCGCCGACCATGACGGCGAGCGGTTTGTTCGACCGGCGCTTGCGCCGGCGCAGGTCGCGCACGGCATGCTCATTCGATGCGTCGCAGGCAAGATGGAAGCCACCGAGCCCCTTGATGGCGACGATGCCGCCGGCTGCCAGCATCTCGACGCAGCGTTCGATGATGGCATCGCTCTTCTGGCGTGTGGTGCCCACAGCGGGGGTGATTCTGTCGCGCCGTTCCCACGCATCGGTGCCTGTTTGGACCTTTTCACGCCAGGTGATGTGCGGGCCGCAGGAGAAGCACGCATTGGGCTGCGCATGGAAGCGCCGGTCGGCGGGGTCGGCGTATTCTGCCGCGCATGCGGGGCACATGGGGAAAGCATCCATTGATGTGGCGGGCCGGTCGTAGGGGAGCGAACGAATGATGGTGAACCGCGGGCCGCAGTTGGTGCAATTGATGAATGGGTAGTGATAGCGCCGGTCGGAGGGGTCAAAGAGTTCGCGCAGGCAATCGGGGCAGGTGGCGATATCTGGCGAGACGAGCGTGGTGCGCTCCGTTTCATCATCCGATGCGACGATGCGGAAGATAGGTGAGGGGTCTTCCGGCATCACTCCCTGCGGTGTGTCAGCTCCCGCGTCGTCCGTGCTGCCCGCGTGCTCAACAACCTCGATGCCGTCAATCCGCGCCGCCGCCGGTGCCTCATCGCGCAGCGCGCGCACGAACGCGTCGAGCGCGGAGGCGTTCTCTGCCGATGCCTCGATGTGCACACCGTCGCCCGCGTTGAGCACCCAGCCGCTTATCCCGTGCGCCATTGCCGTTCGGTACACGAACGGACGCATACCCACGCCCTGGACGATTCCGGTTATGTGGATGTGAACGTACTTCACCGGCGATCGGTCCTACCGCTCCAGGCTCGCACCGGTGGCGGCACAG